>WNFQ01003182.1_pt1 | contig 11953 bp, 8 predicted proteins | sample 5400171 | NCBI WGS metagenome assembly WNFQ01 (sample SAMN13153356, study PRJNA577476) | soil metagenome | isolation source: 20 cm soil under Madrone tree | place: USA:California | collected 2016-06-14
GCCGGTGATCGGATCGTTGGAGCCGGTGATGCGGGGATCCTGCAGGCTGAGGTTCAGCCAGTCGCAGGACATGGCCTCGAACTGGGCGCCGAGGCTGGCCCCTATGAAGTTGCCGAGGAGGCCCCGTTCCGCTTCGGGTCTGCTCTCGTTACCGGACTGCGTCCCGTTATAGGGTGGTCCATAGGGTACGCCTCGCCGGACAAGACGCCGGCTGTTGTTCGCCACCCGTTGCACGATCTGTCCGCCCCGCGGGTTGCACCGGCGGATATGGGCTCCGTAGGGGCAACGAGGGTTGTGATCATAGTCAAATTTCGCCTGATCCACGTGGGGATCAGGCGTGTCCGCCGAGAGGGCCAGCGGCGTGCCATCGCGCCATCGGCCGCACAGGTTGGCGGCGACGACCTCGCGCAAGGCGCCATGACGCGACGAGGGTGCAATTGAGAGGACCTGGCAGATTTTCGCCTCGGCCCCGGGCGGCAGCACTTCGTCGACCTGCGGGTGCTTGAGCAAATCGGATGCGGCCTGATCGAGATACTCCTCGAAGCCTGCCACGTCCTGCTTCAGCACGCGAAAGGCGTTGAAGGTGCCGTTGTGTCCCAACTCTACGGGGTGAGGAACCCGCCACGTCAAACCTTCCAGATTGGTCGGATGTCCCAGCAACACCGTGCCGAGCGGGGCCCTGGGTTGTCCGTCGGCATGGCGCTGCGGGTCGTGAACCCCCTCGAACCTTGGTTGCATGATGTTATCGCGATACCCGAAGTGAACGCGGTCCTCGGGGAAGCTGCAGCCCTCGCGAGTGCCGAGCAGTCTCAAGGCCTTTCCGTCGGCGAGGGCGCGCTTCTGGACGTCGTCCAGCTGCTCGACCTTCTCGGCGTAGATCGTCGCGATGAGATGGATCCGTTTGGGCTCGTTGAAGGGCTTTGGCCAGTTTTCCGGCGCGCTCGGCCCGACATCCCCGAGCTTCAACGCGCGGGCGGTCATGCCTTCGATGAATTCGTTCGGGAACATTTCAAGCGAGGCGCTGGGCGTGCCGAGGGCGCGCAATCCCTCGTAGGTCAGGCCAACATTGAAACAGGTGTCCGGCCTGTTTGCGCCCCAGTCCCCGCTCGTGATCTGCGGAACACCGTCGCCGCGGCCGGATACGGAGGCGGCGAGCCAGCGTCGGGCTGCGCTGGGATCGGCGACTTCCAGGATGAGGTAGCGCACGTGCGGCTTCTTGGTGTAGCCACGCAAGATATTGCCCTGCAGATCAGCGAGGTCGACCATAGCGTTCACCAGCCTATCTCCAATCGTTCGCGGACCTGAGCCACCGAAAATCCGGGATAGGCCCGGTAGCCGCTGCCGAGCGAAACGTTCGCGTTGGCGCGAAGCTGCAGCACCAGCTTGCGCGGAAGCAGGGTCAGATCGTCCTTGACCGGTGATACGGCCCTGTCTCCATTCAAGGCTTCCTGGTCTCTCAGAAAATCGGTGGCGGTGTCCGGCACCTGGTACAGGTCGCGCTCGTGCACCCACTGGATGAACGCCTCGACATTGCGCTCGCAAGGAGTCACTTTTTCTCCTCCTTCGACGAGCTTGACCACTTCGTTGAACACGCTGCCGATCGTGGCGATGAAATCACGAATATAATTGGTGAAGTCCCCGTCATAGACGGAGAACATGCAGATATTGTCGCCGACGATGACGAAGCGCGCGAAGTGCACCGTGCCGACATTGTTCAATCCGGCATAGATCGCATCCTTGTTTTGCGCGATCGCCAGCGCGGCCTTCGCTCGCCCGACCGGTGACTTGTCCTTGAGCGGCATGATCAGATTCATCATGCACTGGACATTGTCACCATGCTGGAACGATGGGTGGGGACCACCGGGCAGAGGCTTCACCGGCGTCAATCGCGCCCACAAAGGCACCAGGATCCATGACGCCAGGAACTTGAACAGGCGAGTCTCGGGCAACCGGTCCACAAAGCGATCGAGCGGCCCTTCGTCACTTGGAATTGGCATTGTCCGGCCTCCACCTGAAGGGACATCCACCGCGCAATTCACGCGAGACTTCGTAGGCACCCAGGCGGGCCTCGAGGATGGGATCGTTGGAGGCTTCGATGCCGGGCGCGAGACGGCAGGGATTGAAACTGATGCGTTCGCCAGCCGCTTCTTGATCCTCGGGGACCTCGGTGAGCGTAAGGGTACCCATGACGACCCGGATTCGCGTCCCCGGCCAGGGCTTCGTGGGATCGTCGAGCGCGTCGCCCTCTTCGCCGATTGTCATCATCAGCATGAATCGGGCCGGCCACCGCTTCAGCCGGTTTTCGAGCTCCTTGAACAGATATTTGTCGCGCGACACGTCCTCGGCACCGATGTTGCGAACGCCGGCGACCGGCTGCCAGGAAAAGCGAACCGGGCGGCGAACGCCATCGGGAGCCGTCACCCAGAAGGTATGGACAGCGTGATAGCTCGCGCGCGCATAGCTCTCCGGTGCGCCGATCAAACCGACCTGGAATATGCCCAACTGGGAGAACCGGTGCCGGTTAGCATAACGGAGTGCTCCGGCATCGACGCTCACGGCTTCGTTCGGGTACGGGTTGCGGGGAGGTATCTTGAGCTGCAGAAAATCTCCAATCTTCAGCAGCCAGTGTCGTCTCCGATACGGCTGGAGTTTCGCGACCTTGGCGAATTCGAAAAAGTCCGCGACGTTGCGGACGAAGAATTCACCAAGCGTCGTCGCGATCAGGTCACTGGCCGTCCCGTCAGGCAGGTGGAAGCGTACCGCCATGCCTCGGACATCGGACCATCCATCATGCTGCTCCAGGCCACCCATCCCGTTGGAGAAGCGCATTGATACGGGGACGGGCCGTCCCTTGAAATGCTCTGCGACGCAGTAGCTGCGCGCCACGTCCGACGCCACGAACTCGCCCTTCACGCCCACGCCGATCGTGTGAACCGGCCTCTTGCCGGGGACAGGAGCCGGCAAATTGTCGATGATGGCCTCGACGAGCCGCTTTGCTACTGATGAATCGGCCATGCCCCCTCCATGATGGACCGACCGCTGAGGGTACCGTTGGTGCGTCCGGTACGTTAGCGTTGTCGATCGAATTCAGCCTGTGCCCTTCGCCCAAACGTTACATTCGATCGCCGGTCGGACATGTGATGTCGTTCACAAAGTTAGCCGAATGAAGTGCCGCGCATTCGAATCGAATAGCGAGGTTCGACACTCCCGATGGTGCTCGCGCGCACCGATAGAGTGATCGGCTGAGTGCGTGTCTTGTTGCGGCGCAAGAGTCCGGATGTGGCACGTTTGAGACATGCCGTCCCTTACGATGAATGTCGGTTTGCGGGGTTGAAGCGGAAGGAACGTGGACATCGCTGAACCGTCGCCTTTGACCCGAAGGCGACATCGGTGGCACGCTTAGAGGCCCACGCCGATGGCTCAGAACGAACCTGCCACAGAGCCAAGCGCGATGACGGCGGCAAGCGCTACAAGGGCCCCGATGATGCCGACCACAACGATGTCGCGATAGCTGTCTCGGTGCGTCGATCCGCAGACCGCGAGCAATGTGACCACTGCTCCATTGTGCGGCAGGCTATCGAGCGTGCCCGAGCCAATCACCGCCACGCGGTGCAGCAGCGCGGGATCGAGGCCGACTTCCGCCGCGCGGGTCATGTAGGTGGCCCCAAGTGCGTCGAGCGCGATGGTCAGCCCGCCTGACGCCGAACCGGTGAGGGCGGCGAGCACGTTGGTCGCGACCGCGAGCGACACCAACGGTCCGCCGCCGATGCCGAGCACGGCGTCGCGCACGACCGCGAAGGCCGGCATCGCCGCCACAACGGCGCCGAAGCCGACCAGGCTTGCCACGCTCACCGCCGGCAGCACTGAGGCGTTGGCGCCGGCATCGATGGTCGCGCGCAACGCCGGCAATCGTCGGTAGCTTGCCGCAAGCACCGTAACGATGGCACAAGCGAGCGCGCTGATCACTGCCCACACGCCGCCGACCGCGGCAAGCGAAGTCTCGCCGAAACGCGTCTCGGCCAGATAATGCGTGTCCAGCGCCGGTATGATGACAAGCGACATCGCGAGATTGACGATGATCACGACCACAAGCGGCAGCGCGGCGCGCGTGACCGGTGGGGCGATGTCCGTCATGGCGCCATGCGCGATCTCGGCCGGATCGAATTCGCGCGCGGTGGTGGCGCGCTCACGCAGCACCTCGTCCGCGGCCAGCCGCTCGGTCGGCATGGGTGTGCCGTCGCCGAAGCCTTCGCCGCTTGCCCTTGCTTTTGCCTCCTCGCGATTGAGCCACCATAGCCCGAAGCCGAGCATGATCAGCGACGCCAGAAGGCCGAGGCCGGGCGCGGCGAACGGCGTGGTGCCGAAGAACGGCATTGGGATCGCGTTCTGAATCGACGGCGTGCCGGGCAGCGCGGACATGGTGAAGGTCGAGGTACCGAGCACGATCGCCGCCGGCATCAGCCGCCGCGGAATGCCGGCCGCGCGAAACAGCTCCTGCGCCATCGGGGCCAGCACGAAGAAGGCGACGAACAGGCTGACACCGCCATAGGTAACGAGCGCGCCGGCTAGCACCACCGCCAGCACCGCGCGCCGCGTGCCGAGCTTTTGCGTCACGAAGGCTGCAATCGCGCTGACTGAGCCTGAGTCCTCCATCAGCTTTCCGAACAGCGCGCCGAGCAGGAACAACGGAAAGAACTGCGCCAGAAACCCGGCCGCGCCGCCCATGAAGGTCTGCGTCCAGTGCGCGAGCAGCGGCTCACCGGCCATGAGGGCTGCAATCAGCGCTGCCAGCGGCGCGAGCACCAGCACGCTCCAGCCGCGGAAGGCAAGCCAGATCAGAAGGCCAAGCCCGAGCAGGATGCCAGCGAGGCCCACAAGCGTCATCGCTCAGCACTCTGCCAGCAGCACGTCGAGGTCGGCGGTGGAGCGCTGGCCGAGATCCTCGCCATGCGCGGCGAGGAACGCGTCGGCGCAGCGGCGCCCTTCCTCCTTCAACATGCCCACGAAACTCCACTCGGCATTGAGTTTCGAGGAGGCGCCGAAGTCGGCGAGCTTGTCAGTCCAGATGCTGTGCGTGCGCATGCCGGCCCAGCGCGCGCCCTCGCCGTGTCCGGGATCCGCCACCTGACGCAGCAGCGCGATCATGCGCAATTCCTTCATCAACGGTGAGTTGAAGGAAATCTCGTTGAGCCGGTTGAGGATCTCGTTTGCCGTGCGCGGCGGCTCCGGCCGTTCGCGCGGATTGATCTGCACCAGGATGGTGTCGTGCGCGTCGCTCTCCCGCACCAGCGGTGTGAGGGTCGGATTGCCGGCATAGCCGCCATCCCAATAGGACTCGCCGTCGATCTCGATCGCCTGGAACATGGTCGGCAGACAAGCCGAGGCGAGAAGGACGTCGGCCGTGATTTCCCCGTTGCGGAAGACACGACCGCGGCCGGTCCGCACGTTGGTCGCGGTGATGAACAGCAAGATCGGCGCGCGCGCAAGCCGGTCGAAATCGATGATTTCGCCAAGGATGGTGCGTAACGGATTGAGCCCGAACGGATTGAGACTATAGGGCGAGAGCACGCGCGTCATCAGGTCCATGGCGACATAAGCGGGAGAGCTGTCGAGCGTCCAGCGGCCCATCAGCCGGTCGAGCGGCGAGCGCTGCAGCGGGCTGAACGCCGCAGCCTGCGACACGCGCCGCCAATACGTCTCGAGAGCTGCGCGGGCGCCTTCCGCCCCGCCTTGTGCCCATCCATCCGCCACCAAGGCTGCATTCATCGCGCCTGCCGACGTGCCGGAGATCGCCTCGATCCGCAGCCATTGCTCCTCGATCAGTCGATCGAGGACACCCCAAGTGAACGCACCGTGCGAGCCGCCGCCCTGCAAAGCGAGGTCGACCGGAACCGGTTGGCGCACTGTTTCGTCCATCGTCACCCTCTTTGGTCGGAGATGAAACGACGCTGATTCAGGTCGAGCCCATTGCGCCTCTTTTCAACCCTTCGTACGATTCACCGGCAGCGCAAACAGGCTGCAGCCCGTCCCTGCCCCTCCCGGAGGTAGGGGACGCCAACCAGCCGCTCGAGGGGTAGACGGTTGGGGCCTAGGAAAGAGACGACGACGATCTCGAAGCGGTGCGAAAACGATCATCGCAGCGGCAAACAGAATGATGTCGGCGAGGTAGATCCAGCGCATGGGGTACATCTTTGTCGTCGATCAAGACGACCGCATCGCGCGCATTCCGCCAGCTCAATCTTCAACGAGCGCGACGCAGGCCGAAGCCCAATCCGATCCAGCCTGCGCCGGCCATGATCAGATCGATGCCGAGGAACACGCCGAGAATATAGAGGCTCGAGACCGGCCAGTGCGCCAAGATCAAGAGGCCGAGCAGCAGCGTAATCACCGCGGACACCAGCACCAAGATCCAGGGCGTTTCCCGCTTCATGCTGAAAGCAAGGATGATCCGCATGATGCCCGAGGCTACAAGTGAGGCCCCGAGAATGAGGGTGAGCAGTGCAGCGGCAAGAAGCGGATTCTCGAACGTGACGAAGCCGGCAATGATGTAGAGCACACCGAGCAGAGCCCAGAGCAAGAATTTGCCCCAGCTCTTGATCTGGAAGGCGCTGAATACTTCGGCGACGCCGGCGATGATCATCATAATGCCGACGACGAGGACGCTCGCGACGGTGGCCATCACAACGCTGCCAAGCGCGATAAACCCGACGATGAGATAGACGACGCCGAGTGCGACGATCCAGCCCCACTTGGCGCGTAGCGGCGCCGTATCTGAGCCGGCTCGAAGATTTATCAGAGTGTCTGTCATGATGGTCCTCCAATCTGAAAACCTATCTGACGTGCGTCTGCAAGAGACAGTAGATGAGCGAAGCTAGAATATCGAAAAGTAGTACCGCCAACAATCGCTATTTCTGCTATTTCGACTTTTTTCTGTCTTCGATATGGGTTCGCAATGCTGACGAGTCTAATGAAATGACGCGGGCTCTCCCCAGGGTTGTCGCGCATTGCCGGGCTGTTGTCGAAGCCCTAAGCTGGTCTCCGGCAGAAGCCGGTATTTTTCGGAAAGCTTCAGGAGAATGGTGGCCGGCCTTGCATTGAAGATCGCTGTGGCGATCATTGCGACAGTGCTGCTCGCGGCCGCCGCTGCGCAGGCGAGTATCGTATTTGCGCCGCTTGCGCTGGCAATTTTCATCATCGCAATTGTTTGGCCGTTGCAGCATTGGTTGCAGGGGCGGATGCCGAAGCTGCTGGCGCTTGCTATCACGATCGTCGTCACGGTCGCGGTGTGTCTCACCTTCGCCTCACTGGTCGCTTGGGGCTTCGGCCGGGTGGGACGATCGCTCGTCGCGGACGCGCCGCGCTACCAGGCGCTGTATGATGCCATGGTGACATGGCTCGACAGTCACGGCGTCTCCGTCGCTGGGCTATGGGCCGAACATTTCAACGTCGCCTGGCTATTGCGTGCGACGCAGCACATCGCGGGCCGCGTCCATACCACCCTCAGTTTCTGGTTGATCGCGCTGATCTACCTCATCCTGGGACTGCTGGAAGTCGACGATATGCCGCGCAAGATCGAGGCGCTCGACAACCGGGAGGCTGCGCGCGTGCTTCTGGACGGCAGCGTTGCGACCGCGGAGAAGTTCAGAAAGTACATGCTGGTGCGCACGCAGATGAGCGCCTTGACCGGCCTGCTCGTCGGCGTTTTCGCCTGGATCACCGGGTTGCCGTTCGCGATTGAATGGGGCGTAATCGCCTTCGCGCTGAACTATATCCCGTTCATCGGTCCTTTCATCGCAACCCTGTTTCCGACCCTGCTGGCCATGACCCAGTTCGACAGCTGGCAGACGGTTCTGGGCGTCTTCGTCTGCCTCAATATCATCCAGTTCGTAGTCGGTAGCTATATCGAGCCGCGCGTGTCTGGCAGCATTCTTTCGATCTCCCCATTGGTCGTGCTGTTCGCGGTCTTCTTCTGGACGTTCCTGTGGGGCCTGTTCGGTACCTTCATCGGTGTGCCCATCGCCCTCGCCATACTGAGTTTCTCCCGCCAGCATCCGTCGAGCCGCTGGCTCGCCGATCTGCTCGGCGGACCGGAACAAACTAAAACCCGTAAAATCTAACCTGCGGATCGAGCTTCGACGCCAGCAATCTCGATGCACTCGGGCGGAAGCAAATAAAGCCGCCCGTCGGGGGCTGCCGCGAGCGTGTGGATATGAAAGTGCGTGGGTGCGTCGTCTGTGGCGCCCATCACCGGCGACGGGGCGGACACGATTTTTACCGCGCCGCAGGCGCCGATCCAATCGATATGGCGGTGGCCGTGCATGACCACGATGCGGGCAGCGAACGGCCTGAGCTTGCGTACGAACCAGGTGCCGTTGACGAGCGCAGTGCCGACCCGCTCGGAAAATGCCGTCACCGGCATCGGATATTCCAACAAGTGGTGATGCAGCGCGACGACCCAGCTGGCCTTTGGAAATTTGTTGAGCGCAGCCGCGAGACGATGCGTTTGTTCGACGGAGACAAATCCGAGCGCGTTGGTGAAGGAGAAATGGGTTTCGGCGTTGGAGTTAAGGATAGCGACACCGAGACCGTCCTCCGAATCGGGCGGCATGATCATCGGAAATTGATCGTCGAAGAGGCGCCCAAGTCCGGCGGCGCGGCGCAGGCCGCCGCGATCCACGAAGGCCGCGATCTGTAAGCGATGCGGTGCCAGCGCCTCATTGAGCGTCGACGCGCGTTGCTTGGCGCCCTCGACGACGTGCACGCGATCGCCCTGCACTGCCGCGATCGCTGACAGTGTCCGCATCTGCCGCAACCGCTTGCCTGGGCTGAATGGCAGGTCGAGCCGCGCTGGATTGGCGCGATCGACGATGTTCACGTCGTGATTGCCGGGCAGCACGATCATGCGTGCTGCGAGGGCGGGGTGCCGCACCACTGCGTCAAGGAATTCGGCCCATTCCGTCGCGCGGCCGGCATCGGTCATGTCGCCGCTGACGAGCACGAGATCGAGCGGACGTGCGGTATGGATGGCCGCGAGCCGAGCTATGACGCGGTCGAGGCGTTCGTTGCCGCGTGGGCCGCCGCGTCCGCTTTCGATACGAAAGCCATATCGCTCACCGACTGTGTGAAGGTCCGAAAGATGCGCGACGCGCCAGGTGCGGCCACCGGGCGGCGCGTCATCGAATGCAGCGAGATCGAACGGCTGATCCATGCTGGCATCCGCGAAGCCCCAGACGAGCGCCGCGATCGCGAAATAACCGGACACCAGCACGACGGCGTTGACAAGCGTCGGCAAGACCAAGCGATGCAGTGCCGCGAGATCGGTCACGGTGCCCATCCAGCGCGAGCCCGGCCAGATGAAAATGGCAATCAATGCCGCGCATCCGCACAGGACGATGCCGGCGCCGGCGGAACTCGCCGCGCGCAACCGCGCCCGCCCGGCGGCGGTGGAGTGCCGGGCGAACATCCGCTCCGCCAGATGGCGCAGCGCCTCGCGGCAAAATACATAGCTAGGCTGGACGGCAAGCGCGTTGAGCGACCAGAAGTTGACCTCGGCGATCCGCAACAGAGGCTGCCATCCGATCCATCCCAGCGCGACCAGGACAACCAGTACCAGTGCGGCCCCAATTTCCGTTACCGCCAGAATATGCCCTGACACCGTGGCAAGCCACGCCGTAGCCACCAGCGGCGTGAGGCCGAGCAGCACCGCCGGCAGCAGCAGCGTGACCGTCCAGGCGAACAGCAGTTTCGGCAGGCTGATTTCGACCAACAGACTCCCGGCGATCGCAAGCAGCGACCTTTGTCCGGGGCTCGCGGCGTCGTCCTCGACATCGCCCTGGCGCGGATCAACAAGCGGAAACGCACCGCCTTTAGCATTCCAGTCACGTCCCCCAGTAGACTTGGTCATGACGGGAGCCCACATCTGCATCAGTAGCGGGAGGGGTTTCTCCGCGGAACCGATGCTATCGCCTCTTGCCGTAATATCAGCGACAGAGCACTGCGGGGAACCCTACCCCACCATTGGTCACGGTGGGAGATCTGAGAGCATCTGATGTCCTGACGTCCGATGGGGGCAAAGCGGACCTGACGCGGTCATCTCGAATCCGAAGCTTTTGACCCCATTTGGGACATCGTGCTGGCCGTGCATCCTCCGTCGTGGCCGCGGTCAGCGACAAAATCCACGCATGGCAGACTCGCGTTCGAAGCGACGCGCCATTGAATCGCGCCGCGGAACCATGTATTTGTCGACAACACGCGGTATCGAAATTCCCGAGCACGAGGTGCTTGCATGAATTCCGTGTCCAGACGGTTTGTCGTCGCCGCGCTTTCGCTCATGGCTCTCGGACTGGCATCCGCCGTCCATCCGCAAGACAATCCGCCGGCGAGTGGCGGCACGACACTATTCCAGAATGTGCGGATTTTCGACGGTAAGAGCGGCTCGCTCTCTGCGCCGTCCAGCGTCCTCATTAAGGGCAACGTCTTTGAACGCATCTCGACGGCGCCTATCGATGCCGAGCCCGGCACGACCGTGATCGCAGGCGGCGGGCGAACGCTGATGCCCGGCCTGATCGACGCGCACTGGCATGCGATGCTGATCCGGCCGAATCCTGCCCAGGCGATCGTCGGTGATGTCGGGTACAACAATATTGCGGCCAGCGTTGAGGCAACCGACACACTGATGCGCGGCTTTACCACCGTCCGCGACGTTGGTGGTCCGGTATTCGGACTAAAGACCGCCATCGACACAGGGTTGATCGTGGGGCCTCGCATCTATCCCTCGGGGGCATTTATCACGGTGACGAGCGGACACGGGGATTTCCGCCAGTTGTCGGAACTGCCGCGCACGATAGGCGGGATGCTCAGCCGCATGGAGCAGATTGGCGGCAGTATGGTCGCCGACAGCCCTGACGAGGTCCGCGTCCGCGTCCGCGAGCAACTCATGCAGGGCGCCTCCCAGATCAAGCTAACGGCCGGCGGCGGTGTTTCCTCGCCGTTCAGCCCGATCGACGTATCGACTTTCACGAAGGCGGAACTGCGGGCAGCTGTCGAAGCGGCCGAAAATTGGGGCACTTACGTCACTGTACACGCCTTTACGCCGGCGGCTATTCAGCGAGCCATTGCCGCCGGTGTAAAGTGTATCGAACACGGCTTCCTGATGGACGAGACAACCGCCAAGCTGATTGCCGAGAAGGGCGTGTGGTTGAGTCTGCAGCCCCTCCCCGAGGCGTTGAGACAAGGCTTTCCGGTAGGCTCAGTTCAACGAGCCAAGGCTGATGAAGTTTGGCCCGGTATAGCCGCGACATACGAACTGGCGAAGAAGTACAAGATCAAGACGGCGTGGGGCACCGATGTCCTGTTCTCCCAGGCGCTCGCGCAGCAACAGGGGGCAATTCTGGCCTCGCTTGTCCGCTGGTACAGCGCCGCCGAATCGCTCGCAATGGCAACCGGCACCAACGCCGAACTGCTGGCATTGTCCGGCAAACGCAACCCGTATCCTGGGAAGCTCGGCGTCGTTGAACAGGGCGCGCTTGCCGATCTGCTGCTGGTCGACGGCAATCCACTGGAGAACATCAACCTGATCGCCGACCCCGCCAAGAACTTCAAGGTTATCATGAAGGATGGGCGGGTATACAAGAACACCCTGTGACCGTAGTCGCTCCGGTCCGTTGATGTCTCTTGTTGGCACATTTCGGACCTCACGCGGGGTCCGACTTGAGTCGGGAATGCGGACTAAAGCAGACGTCCGCTGACCACTCTGAATTTCTGGGTCGTTCCGGTGTGACCGTGGTGACTACGCTCGTGTGTTTGTTTTTTTACACACGAGGCTGCGGTTGCGTGCGATATCCGCTCAGGTCGTTCCGCGAAGGTCGAGAAGCACCTTTCCGCCCCGCTGGGCGTGAAGAACCGCTTCGCGCAACGAGGACAGAGGATAGGTTGCCGCGATGGGCACCTGGAT
>WNFQ01003184.1_pt1 | contig 11951 bp, 13 predicted proteins | sample 5400171 | NCBI WGS metagenome assembly WNFQ01 (sample SAMN13153356, study PRJNA577476) | soil metagenome | isolation source: 20 cm soil under Madrone tree | place: USA:California | collected 2016-06-14
AGTGAGGGAAGCACATTGCAAAGCTTCTGCTTATCAACGTCCCTGAAGTCGAAATAGAAATAGGCCATCGAGGCCCTCCTGGCATCGCGCAAGGCTATGATTTCTTGTATGATCGAGGAGCTGAAATAATAGTGTCGGTTTCACAAGAGTGAAAAAGGGCGAAGAGGGGCGAACCAGACAACACTTTTTCCCGAGCCGGCTATAGATACGAGATGATCAGGAGTCGTCGCATGGTGAGGGTCAAAAGTAAACGCACGTTTTCCGTGGATCCACAAGAAAGAGCCAGTGGATTTCCATTGATTGAATATACTTCCTCGAAAGAACCACTGGGTTGTGCCATTATGATGAGCTTTGCGTGCGATGTTATGATTGGTGGATGGATTAGGGGGCGATAGCCATCGTAGAAGACTATCTCTGAGCTGGTTCCCTGTGGAGAAGTCTAAGCCCTCAGGAAAGCAGAGACTGGAGAGATAACGAACGGTTGACATGGTCCAATTTGATATCGACATCTCGCACGTCATCGCGGACATCTTGTACCTGCTCCTCCACGCCCCTCACTTGATCACCAACGCCGTGTGTCATCTTCAGCTGCTCCGCAGATGCCATCCGTGCCTCTTCTTGCGTCAATTTGTCCAATCTCGCCAAACTGTCCTCGATTTCTCTGTTTCCGATCAACTTCTTAAAGTACTTTTCTGAATAGCCTGTCAGTCAGGAAGGGTAAATATGCAGGAAATTAGCTTACTCAATCGTCCACACCTGACTTCCTTTGTCGCGATCGCGAGGATCGTCAGCGTCTCAACCATAATCTCAATAATCATGTCCGTCATTGCCATAGTTGGAGTGATGTTGGTGTATATCTCAAGCCTCTGGAAGAAATTTTCGATGCGGCCAAAGATGTCGATAAGCTTGTCCTGGATCGCGCTCGCATCATTGGCCGCCTGGGGACCTGGGTGTCAAAATTGGTCGCACAAGAGAAAGATGCAGGACACGGACGGAAAGTAGAACGCCGATCCCAGCAAAGATCGCAGTTGCAGGTGGGAATGCCTGAAAATAAACGTCAGAGCAGGAATTCTTCACGACAAAGTATCCCGATACTCACTAGCCCAACACCCAGGCCTGTGGTCTGGGACAATGAATATAGGACATTCACAGTCGGGGTGACCCATTTTGTAGCATTGCGGTCGTCATTATTGTTCTGGGATCGGCTAAATGCGGGGAATTGCTCTCGAAAGACTGTGAGGACAGCCTCGGGGGAATCGCAGGATTGAATGCTGGGAAGGAGCGGGTGCGAGGCTAGGTCTTTTTTTGTTTTACGTTTGTAGGACTCCAAAGCAGCGTTGAAAATGGGCAAGAAGTTGGAATGTGAGGTGGATGCAGTGGACATGATTGATCGTGGAGAAGAGAGGGTTAGTTGGGGATGAGGCGATACGAAGGGAAATGCATAAATAGCCGCCCCTAGCTTGCGCCCTACTACAGTAGTAGTCCTGCACAGCCCGAGGCACGAGGCAACTGACCAATGTACTTTCATGCAATTTCATGAATCAAGTTGCTTTCAGGGCAGTTTAAAATCCTCAACCTGAGTGCAGTGACAAAAAAACACAAATATATTGTATTGTCTAGCTTGCGCACACTGGCACATACTATGATTTACTTATCTTCCATCATACGCCTGTACATGTATCCGACACTTCGCGTCGAACGATCGTCGATGTCGAACAGACGAAGGACGAAAAACTTGGGGCGGCGGCCAAGCGTCTCGCCAGGAAGCTCAAGGAGTATTTGGAGTTGACGACAAGGATCTAACCAAGACAGACCGACGACGAGTCAAGCCTCTCCGAGTTGGAGGATGTGCACGGTAGGGTGATGTAGTAGAAAAGAGAGGGAGAGAGGGAAAGGGGAGGGAGGAACGATGAGAGCGAGCGTGATATCGGTCAACAAACGACGAAAAGTAGTACAACCCCTATTCTGGAAATTGTGGGCCAGCCACAGACCACGGTCCTGACCACAGTATGTGGACTGCAGTCCGCCTCGTCCGCCTCTGTCTGTAGTTACATGCGCGCGGAATACAAATTCGGAAAAAAAAAAAAGACCGCTTAGACGGTCTGGTCCAGTCCAAAAACGGTCCGGTACGGCCGGTCTGCGACTTTTAGACCGGACTACAGTAACTATCAAGTCGAAAGTCGAAACCCTTTTTGGGCGTGCGAATCGACCTGCGGTAAGGCAAAGACTAGTATTTGGCCGCGAAGAGATATTGTACAGTGCCCCCTTCATGTTCTCTGTACTATTTATGGATGTCGTCAGCGACAAACGTCTCTACGGTGTGCCAGGGTAATTTTAAAACATGTCCAGAGCCTGCGACTTGTGGATCCTCGACGTTCTCCCCTCTATCTGCCTGTGTCCTTCTCAGAGCTCCTGACGCTCGTCAAATCAACGGGTACTATCCTGGCCGTTGCTACATGGCCTTCGGGTCCCGGTCTCCGTCCCCTTCTTTCGTGTTTCCGTGCTCTTCCCACCCTTTCCCTGAGTTGCACGCTCAAACCAGGTTCATAAAATGTGACAAAGTAAGTGGATATCACTGTGGGCATTTTACAATATAAACCAATTCAGTCGGCTAAATACTGCAATCTGATTGGTCAGTTGAGAGCAACTGAATTGGATTATATTGTAAAATGCCCGCAGTGTATACAAAATGGGGCACCTTCGCTGCGGACTCAGGCTGTCAACTACCTGCGGAGAAAATCATCAAATTCTCATCGTTGTAGCTTCAGTTCCAATGCAACAATTTTAATAATCCACAAAGACTTCATTGTCATGAATGGTGAGATGCATTTGCCCTCCGTCCCCACCAGGGGCCTCATAAATAGGGTGATATAATATGGACGCACGATGATAAAGAAAAATCACGGCAATAACTGATAGACATGGGATGTGGAGATGTGTGTCACTCCAGGGCAATCTGCTTTAAACTCCCTGTCCTCGTTGCTCAACTTGCAAGTGCACCCAATTCCCGCAGTTACAGTACGGCGTAAAAGAAGCAGAGGCTATATTCCGCACTTGTAGTGGAAAGCGATAAAGATGGACTCAGAAGAGAGGTCTGTGTTTCAATTTCGCAAGCCCACTCCGAGTCATGATGTGCTCGCCGCACACACCTTGTACCAAAATACAAATACCGGTGCCATCTCCTATATTGTAAATACATCCTAGAGTCGACAGCAGGTACTACTCTACAGACTTGGCACCATACTCAGATAGTAATTTTACAATCCCCTGTTGGTCACAGAGCCCTGCGGCCTGGGATGGGGTATCGCCCCAGGTGTCGCGCACGTTGACATCTGCGCTGTGCTCCAGTAACAGCCGCACGACTTGAGTCCTTCCCTGGCTTGCTGCCCAATGGAGTGGAGTTCTGCCCTCGACGTCCCGGTTATCAGTCACTGCGCCGCGTTCGACAAGCATTCGAGCAAACTCGACATGCCCCTTCAATGCTGCATCTGCCAGTGGTGTGGCTTTGAACACGTCTTGGGAATTGAGGTCTGCGCCACGATTGAGAAGACACCGGCCAGCTTCGAGTTTTCCATTCCTCGATGCTCGATGTAATGGGGTTCCGCTGTATTTGCCCCGGCTCTCCACATCTGTGCCATGGTCAATTAATAACGACAAAATGTTGGCATGTCCTGCTGCCGCTGCAGCATGCATCGGAGTCACTTCTTCCCCGCCCCTGGCATTTACATGCTCTGGATGCTTGCCAATGAGGTGTTCTGCCAAACTCCGAAATCCGAGCTTTGCAGCGTAATATAGGGGGGCTGCTTTAGGTTTCTCGGGACGCATAGTTGACAAGGAACTTTGAACATCTTCGTCGTAAATCCAAAGCCACGTTGCGAAGTGTGGCTTGTCTGCATCAAACAGACATTCCATCCCATTCTTGATGCATGACGACATATCCTCTACTCGCGCATGCATGGGCCAGTACTGGGCAGCGTATCGAGCCAACGGGAAACTCTTGATTATGTCACGGTCAACGCGATCGTCCAATCGGAGGAGAACGCCAAGGCATGCTTGCGCAAGAATCGTATTCGCAGCCTCGGCTCGAATATGATAGCGCGAGACATCTCGGATGGGCTCCGCAAGCCGGTCCGCCGTCAAGAATTCCTTGACGGAAAAATGCGAAAATTGAACCACCCGCGAATCACCGTCCTTGACGATCGTGTCCAAGCTTGAGCATGCCGACATCACTGCTTCTTCTTGATCCTCCCACCGCCACCCTGGATTTAGCTCCGGCATCCCTCCCGTGTTGAAATCGAATGCCAGGACTTCTGCGAGTTCCTCGACTCGAAGTGGACGAACAGCCACCACGAGGCATTGCAACAATCGATGTGCATGTCCTTGGTTAGGCTTCCTGATCTCCCTCAGAATCCGCTCGTATGTCTCGTCTAGGCTATCGGGCAATTCCTCCAGTATACGACGGACACTTGGTGGGAAACAATGTCGCAAGAGCTCCAACTGACAGAACACCCAGCGAAACCTATTTCATCATTTAAGATTCGCCTAACAGCGGAAGGCAACATGCTTACATTCCTTCTACCTTTTCTGATAGCGTCTTGATGACTAGTTCCTTCTCCTCTTCCCGCCATCTCCCCATTCTTCGATCTGAGTGAACAGAAGAAGTGACATACTTGGCAATGTCCTCCTTTTGTCCACTTTCGTCATGAAGAGATACAGGGCGCGAGGTTAAGCATTCGAGGACAACTTGAATGTCGGGTTCAGGACGACTCGTAACACATATGTGGAGATTCGGGAAGTGGAGGTCAGCAAGCTCATTCACAAGCTCGAGGACCTCTTCTCGCGGTGATGGAATACTAGACGTGATCGGACACTCATCGAGTGCATCCAGAATGATGTAAGTAGGCCCTTGCCCCTCGAGTGCGAGCATTTGTTTCAGACATTCAACCATAGCACGGTCACTAGGTTTCTGTACCCCACGATCATGTGCAGAATAGAGTTGAGTAAGTTTATCACAACAGCGATCGGACCGCGCAGAGAGTTGGATGAGGAGCGAGGGAAGCACATTGCAAAGCTTCTGCTTATCAACGTCCCTGAAGTCGAAATAGAAATAGGCCATCGAGGCCCTCCCGGCATCGCGCAAGGCTATGACTTCTTGTATGATCGAAGAGCTGAAATAATACTGTCGGTTTCACGAGAGTGAAAAGGGGCGAAGAGGGGCGAACCAGACAACACTTTTTCCCGACCCGGCTATAGATACGAGATATGGTTAGGAGTTGTCGCATCGTGGGGTCAAAGTAAACGCACGTTTTCCGTGGATCCACAAGAAAGAACCAGTGGATTTCCATTGATTAAATATACTTCCTTGAAAGAACCACTGGGTTGTGCCATTGTGATGAGCTTTGCGTGAGATGTTGTGATTGATGGATGGATTGGGGGGCGATAGCCATCGTAGGAGACTATCTCTGAGCTGGTTCCCTGTGGAGAGGTCTGAGCCCTCGGTAAAGGAGGGGCTGGAGAGATAACGAACAATTGACATGGTCCAATTTGATATCGACATCCTTGACCCTGCTGAAAATGCCTTCACCAATATCTTGAACCTTGTCGCCGACATCTCGCACGTCATCGCCGACATCTCGTACCTGCTCCTCCACGCCCCTCATTTTCACACCGACGCCGTGTGTCATCTTCAACTGCTCCGCAGACGCCATCCGTGCCTCTTCTCGCGTCAATTTGTCCAACCTCTCCAAACTGTCCTCGATTTCTCTGTTTCCGGTCAACTTCTTAAACTACTTTTCTGAATAGCCTGTCAGTCAGGAAGGGTAAATATACAAGAAATTAACTTACTCAGTCGTCCACGCTTGACTTCCTTTGTCGCGATCGCGAGGATCGTCAGCATCTCAACCATAATCTCAATAATCATGTCCGTCATCGCCATAGTTGGAGTGATGTTGATGTATATCTCAAGCCTGTGGAAGAAATGTTCGATGTGGTCAAAGACGTCAATAAGCTTGTCCTGGATCGCGCTCGCATCTTTGGCCGCCTGAGGGCCTAGGTGTCAAAATTGGTCGCACAAGCGAAGGATGCAAGGAACGGACCGAAAGTAGAACGCCGATCCCAGCAAAGATCGCAGTTGCCGGTGGGAATGCCTGAAAATAAACGTTAGAGAAGGAATTCTTCACGACAAAGTACCTCGATGCTCACTAGCCCAACACCCAGGCCTATGGTCTCGGAAAATGAATATAGGACATTCACCGTTGGGGCGACCCATTTCGTCGGATTGCGGTCGTCATTATTGTTCTGGGATCGGCTAAATGCGGGGAATTGCTCTCGAAAGACTGTGAGGACAGCCTCGGGGGAATCGCAGGATTGAATGCTGGGAAGGAGCGGGTGCGAGGCTAGGTCTCTTTTTGTTTTACGTTTGTAGGATTCCAAAGTAGCGTTGAAAATGGGCAAGAAGTTGGAACGTGAGGCGGATGTGGATGCAGTGGACATGATTTGATCGTGGAGAAGAGAGGGCTCGTTGGTGATGGGGCGATACGAAGGGATACGCATCGATAAATGGCCCCTAACTTGCGCCTAGACCAGCCCAGCCCACGAGCCATGAGGCAACCGCAATGAGTTTTCATGAATGTTGCTGTCAGCTGTCAGGGCAGTTCACAACCTGAGTGGCGCAGTGACAAATAAACACAAATATTGTCTAGCTTCCGTGCACTAGCAGTGCTCTTGCACCTTTATCCCCACCGCCACAACCGATTCGGATGTACGACTGGCAGGCGCGATAATCCTACATATAGCGTTTTCCCTGCTGGTCCCTACTCGTCTATCCAGCATACGGAGTAGCCGTAGCGCGCGTCATCTACAGTATGGTCCTAAATTACAAAAAACGTGTCTCTTCTCCTCGCGGAGTGCCGGTACTGCCAGTGTTTTGACATGATGAGACATGTAAATTGAAATCTCGGGGTACAATAACGAGCTGCCCTGATGACGTTGGGGATTTCGTACGTCCATTCAGCCACTTAACGCGGGTTAACCAAAGATGCATATGATACGGTATGCAGGGCCGACATTAAGTATCCAAGGTGCAAAATCATGTCGGGCAGATGCTGCTCGCGGAGAAAACCGTGTGGCAAACCTCGATGTACCGTACACCACGCCTCTTCCGTTCTTGTGACTCGACGTGAGCAAACCCATTTAATACTGCGCTCTCGAGAGTTAGCAACAATCAAGTCGAAGTACTGAAGCACAAACACGTACATGTGTGGAACTCCATGACACAGACGGATCAACTCCAGAAATTTGCGAGAGCTGCGCGAAAAGTATCTGGAGACAGCCAGCCGATCCACGGCACATGCCAACCAATCCACCCGGACACTGTCTGCCTGAGGTCCTCAATGGTAGCACTAGACGTCGCGGGATCAAGCAGTTTCCAGGCTCGATCTTGGAGGGTGATAGCAACCCTTTCGTGAACATGTAATAGTTGGTCGACAGATCCTCGCTGGACTACGCAAAAAACTCGTTTTGAGCTAGGATACATGGCGAGTCCGTTCGGAAATATGACTGCTCGGAGAATGTAATATGAGAAACATACGCATGACGAGAAAGTTACTCATACTTTTCAAGCGGCCCCAGTGCCTCTGACATTTCTTCTTGCGTCGTGAGTGCGTCGTGTCAGGGGAGAAGTCGGACACAAACACAACCATGACCCGCCTAAGTGTAGCCAGTGCTGTTGCTTCTGGCACTCGACGCAGGATCCATTTCCGTGCCAGACTCCTTGTCACTACTTTCCGCCCTGTAGTTCGTGTACTTACGAAACACCATGATCCCCTGCACATACACGCGGGGGGGCTGCTCGACGTATACGCGCAAGGTAGGCTTATCACCATGCACGTCCGCGTAACGACATCCGCGTGCCTTTTGTCAGGTGCACGACGATGCACCGGATCTCACCAAAATGCTGGCGGACGGTGTAAATGTCGGCTTTGAGGGTGTTTGGCGTTGCTAGAGCTCTGGCTCAAAGATGGGTGTCATGGGGAGTAGACTCGGTGGGAAGAATGGTAGAATAACAGAGTAAAGGTGTGGGTGAACGATCTATTCGCGTGAGCGGGGCCTGCCTTGTCTTTATCTCGAACGGGAAATGGCGCCAGTGATCCGTGAGACTCCCTCTCCTTCTGTGAGTGCCACCTAATGATCTGGGGGGTAGACGATAGCGCTCAAAATGGCGCCTGGAGAACGAGGGTATCGTAGAATTGTCGAGCAGTGACCGGTGACCTTTCATCGAACAGGGCGGAAAGCGAGCACCAGCTTTAGATCAAAGACCTCAAGATAGGCGCAAGAGTGATGAGAAGGCATTGGCCCGGGCGGATATATGAAAACAGCAGAGTCCACGACATTCATAGTTGTAGTGTACTGCCTGGATTGCTATAATCGAGTAGATACATCGTAGAGTCGACAAGCAGATACTAAAGTTACTTTACGGACTCTGCACCATATGCAGACAGCAGTTCTACAATCTCTTGATACCCCGCAAATGACTCGGATGCCAACCCAGAAGGGGTGCCGCCCGATTCGTCGCGCGCATTGACGTTTGCGCCGGACTCCAGCAACAACTGCACGACTTGGGACTTTCCGTTTTGTACTGCCCAGTGAAGTGGAGTCCTGCCACGCAAACCCGGGGCATCGATTACCGCCAGTGCCCCGCGTTCGAGTAGCATTCGAGCAAACTCGACATGACCTCGGGACGCCGCATATAATAGTACAGAGTTTCCCGGGCTGCTTTGAGCATTGCAATCTGCACCATGATCGATTAGACATTTTCCAGCTTCGAGTCTTCCATTCCACGATGCTCGATGCAGTGGGGTCAGATCAGCTCTACTCCGGCAGTCCATATCTGCGCCGCGCCCAATTAATACTGACAAAATGTTCGCATGTCCTGCTGACGCCGCAGCATGCATCGGAGCCTCTTGTTTCCCACCCCTGGCACTTACATGCTCTGGATGTTTGGCGATGAGATGCTCTGCCAAGTCGCGAAACCCGAGCTTGGCGGCGTAATACAAGGGTACTGCTTCGGGTTTCTCGGGACGCATGGTAGACATGGAACGGGATCCCAATTTATTCTCTTCATTGTAGATCCAAAGCCACGTTGCCAAGTGCGGCTTGTCCGCATCAAACAGAATTTCCATCCCATACTTGATGTGAGGCGATGCATGATCTACTCGCGCGTGCGTGGGCCAGTACTGAGCAGCGTAGAGAGCCAATGGGAAGTTCTTGATGTTGTCTCGGTCAACGTGATCGTCTAATCGGAGGAGGACGCCAAGGCATGCCTGTGCAAGAATCGTATGCGCAGCCTCGGGTCGAATGTGATACAGTGAGACATCTCGGATGGGTTCGGCAAGCCGGTTTGCTGTCAAGAATTCCTTAACGGAAAAATGCGAAAATTGAACGATCCGCGAATCCCCCTCTTTAACTATGATGACCAAACTTGAGCACGCGGACATCACTACTTCTTTTTGATCCTCCCAGCGCCAGCCGAGGTTTAGCTTTGGGATCCCTTCCGCATTAAAGTCAAAAGCCAGGACTTCGGCAAGTTCCTCGACCCGAAGTGGGCGAACAGCCACCACAAGACATTGCAACAATCGATGTGCATGTCGTCGATTCGGTTTCCTGATCTCCCTCAGTATCCGCTCGTATGTCTCGTCCAGGCTGTCAGGTAACTCCTCCAGTATACGACGGACACTTGGCGGGAAGGAATGTCGTAGGATTTCTAATTGACAGAACACCCAGCGAAACCTATTTCATGCTTTTATATTCGCATAAAAGCAGACAGCAACACACTTACATTCCGTCAGCCTTTTCCGATAGAGTCTTGATAACCAGTTCCCTGTCCTCTTCCCGCCATCCCCGCATCCTTTGGTTGGAGCGAACAAAAGAAGCGATGTAGTTGGCAATATCTTCCTGTTGTCCACTTTCGTCATGAAGGGAAACAGAGCGCTTGGTTGAACGTTCGAGGGCAATTTGAATGTCGTGCTCTGGCCGGCTCGTAACACAGATGTGGAGGTTTGGATGGTGAAGATCAACAAGCTCCTCCACTAGCTCGAGGACTTCTTCTCGTGGTGATGGAATGGTAGATGCAATCGGACACTCGTCAAGCGCGTCCAAAATAATGTAAGTAGGCCCTTGCGCCTCGAGGGTGAGCATTTCTTTGAGGCAGTCTACCATTGCGCGATCACCGGGCTTCTGTGCCCCACGACCATGTGTAGAATAGAGCTCGGAGAGTATATCACAACAAGGATCGGACCAAGCAGCAAGTTGAATGAGGAGAGACTGAAGCAGGTTGTAGACTTTTTGTTTATCGACGTCCCTGAAGTCGAAATAAAAGTAGGCCAATGAGGCCTTCCCAGTATCACGCAAGGCTATGATATCTTGTACGATGGAGGAACTGAAACAAAAAAGTCAGCGGACAAGAACGGAACGAGTTGAAGAAGGGCGAACCAGACAACACTTTTGCCCGACCCCGCTTTAGATTCGAAAGATGATCAGGCTTCGAGACAGTAAAGGCCGAGAGCAACGCACGTTTTCCGTGCACCCACAAAAAGGAGCCGGTGGATTTCCATTCATTAAATGTACTTCCTTGAAAAAACCATTGAGTTGTGCCATCGTGATGAGTTTTACATGCAATGTTGTGGTTGGTGGATGGATCTGGGGGCGAAAGCCACCGTAGGAGACTGTCTCTGAGTTGGTTCCCTGTGGAGAGGTCTGAGCACTTAGGGGAGCGAGGGCTAAAGAGACAACGGACGGTTGACGTGGTCTAATTTGTCATCGACGCCTTGCACTCTGCTGGAAATGTCTTTGCGAACGTCTTGCACCCTATCGTCCACATTTTGAACCTTGTTGCCAACGTCTTGCACGTTGCCGCGGACATCTTGTACCTTCTCTTCGACCCCTTTCACTCTATCATCGACGCCCATCACTTTCCCATCGACGCTGTGTGCGACTTTCAGCAGCTCCGCAGATGCCATCCGTGCCTCTTCTTGCGTCAACTTGTCCAACCTCTCTAGGCTATCCTCAATTTCTCTGTTTCCTGTCAACTTCTTCAGATACTTTTCTGAGTAGCCTGTCAGTCACGAATAGTAAATATGTGACATTAACTCACTCAACTGCCCACGTTTCACTTCCTTCGTGGCAATCGCAAGGATTGTAAGCACTTCAGCCATAATCTCAACAACCATGTCCGTCATTGCCGTAGTTGGTGTGATGCCAGTGTATATCTCAAGCCGGTGGAAGAACGGTTCAATGCGGTTGAATATTTCGATAAGTTTGTCTTGGCTAGCACTGCTCCGAGCATCATTAGCCACCTGGGAGCCTCGATGTCAAAATTTTTGCGTAAGCGACATATGAAGGATACCGACCAAAAGGAGAACGCCGATCCCTACAAAAATCGCATTTGCAGGTGGAAACGCCTGAAAAAATATTAGGGTAAAAATCCTTTACGAAGGAGATATCTTGATACTCACAAGCCCAATACCTTGGCCAACGGTGGCGGAAAACGCATATAATACATTCACGGTTGGGGTGACCCACTTGGTCAGTCTGTCGTCGCCATTCTGGGATTGGTTGAACGCCGGAATTTGCTCTCGAAGGACGGTGAGGATGGCCTCGGGGGAATCACAGGATTGAAGGCTGGGTAGGAGCGGATGCGACGCTAGGTCTTTTTTGGTTTTACGTTTGTAGGATTCCAGAGCAGCGTTAAAAATGGGTATGAAATTGGAATGTGAGGTGGATGTGGAGGGTGCAGTGGACATGGTGGGCTGTGGAAAAGAGGGCGATACGTACTGCGATATGTTCAGCCCACGAGGCAGCAACCGCCCAACAGTATTAAATGTCCGGGCCCGGCACGGTGATTATTCACACTGGCGTGTTGCCTCGTACCAGATAATCTCTCCCAATCAAAACGG
>WNFQ01006842.1_pt1 | contig 11951 bp, 14 predicted proteins | sample 5400171 | NCBI WGS metagenome assembly WNFQ01 (sample SAMN13153356, study PRJNA577476) | soil metagenome | isolation source: 20 cm soil under Madrone tree | place: USA:California | collected 2016-06-14
AATCCAACCAGCGGCGACAGCACGATCGCGAACAACGTCTTCGAAAGACCGCTCCAGACCGCGGCCGAAACCCCGGCCTTCGCCATTCCGCCCCCGACCAAGCCGCCGATCAGGGCGTGCGAACTGGAGGACGGTATCCCTAAGCCCCACGTGATCAAGTTCCAGACGATCGCCCCCACCAACGCGGCGAAGATCACCTGCGCGTCCACAATGCTCGGATCGATGATCCCGGTACCGACCGTTTGGGCGACGTTAAGCCCGAACACTAGAAAGGCGACGAAATTGAAAAACGCCGCCCAAAACACCGCGTATTGCGGACGCAACACCCTCGTCGACACGATCGTCGCGATCGAGTTGGCGGCGTCGTGCAATCCGTTGAGGAAGTCGAACAACAGAGCGACTGCGATTAATCCGATCAAAATCGGAAGACCAAGCGTCGTATCCACTGCGCGGCCCTGCCTTATACCTGTTCGATCACGATGCTGTTGATCTCGTTCGCGACGTCATCGAAACGATCGGCGACTTTCTCCAGATGGTCGTAGATTTCCGCACCGACGATGAAATCCATCGTATTGGCATCGCGATGCTTGAGGAAGAGCTCCCTCAGGCCGATGTCGTGGAGATCGTCGACCCGGCCTTCCAGCTTGGTCAATTCTTCGGTAATCGCGGTCAGGATGGCGACGTTGTTACCGATCGACTGCAGCAGCGGCAGCGCGCGGCCTACGAGATTGGCGCATTCCACCAAAAGCGTCCCCATTTCACGCATTGGCGGTTCGAAGGCGCGAACCTCGAACAGCATCACCGCCTTCGCCGTCTGTTGCATCTGGTCGATGGCGTCGTCCATTGAGGTGATCAGGTTCTTGATGTCGCCTCGGTCGAACGGAGTGATGAAGGTCCTGCGGACCGCAGTGAGCACTTCGCGGGTGATATTGTCGGCCTCATTTTCGAACTGATTGACGCGCTGACAGAAAATATGCGTTTCGTCGCCGCCACGCAGCACGCCTTGCAATGCCAAGGCGCCCTGCACGACCGTTTGGGAGTGTTTGGCAAACAGCTCAAAAAAACGTTCTTCCCTTGGAAGAAAGGCGCGAAACCAATGCAGCATCTGACACGTCCGTTGTTGCGAATTGGTCGACCGCGCGACCTGTCACACAGCTGTCATAAACCATTTTCGTGGAAAAGTAGCGGTGACCAGCGGAATCTGTCATCCACAGCTTTGAAATTTGTCCTCGGATGCAGCGCAGCGAAAACGAGCCGCATCGCTTCCGGAGCACGAGGCTTGGTTAGAGAGACCGCCGGAAATAATGCGCGATCTCGCCGATCACGCCGCGGCGGAAGGTGAGCACGCAAACCACGAAGATCGCGCCCTGGATCACCGTCACCCATTGCCCGAAGCCAGCCAGATATTGCTGCATGGCGATGATCACGAAGGCCCCGACCACCGGGCCGAACACCGTTCCAAGACCGCCGACCAGCGTCATCAGCACGATTTCTCCCGACATCGTCCAGTGCACGTCGGTGAGCGAGGCGTTCTGCGCGACAAAGACCTTCAACGAGCCGGCAAATCCCGCCAACGTTCCCGACAAGATATAGGCGAGCAGTTTGTACTGGTCCGTCTTGTAACCGAGCGAGATCGCGCGCTGCTCGTTCTCCCGGATCGATTTCAACACCTCGCCGAATGGCGAGTTGATGGTGCGGTAGATCAGGAGAAAACCAAGCAAGAATCCGGCGAGGACGACGTAATAAAGTACGGTCGGCTTCGCGAGGTTGAAAATTCCAAACAGATACCCTTGCGGAATGCCCTGGATGCCGTCTTCGCCGTGGGTAAACGGCGTCTGCAGATAGATGAAATACAATAGTTGCGACAGCGCGAGCGTGATCATCGCAAAATAGATGCCCTGGCGGCGGATGGCGACCAGACCCGTGATGACGCCAAGCAACGCCGCGGCCGCGATGCCGGCCAGAATTCCAAGCTCGGGGGTGACGCCCCAAACCTTCAGCGCATGCGCGCTGACATAACCTGCGGTGCCTAAAAACATCGCATGGCCGAACGACAACAGCCCGCCATAGCCGATCAAAAGGTTGAAGGCGCAAGCGAGCAACGCAAAGCACAGCGCCTGCATCACGAAGAACGGATAGACCCCGGTCAACGGGACGATCAAGAGCAGCGCCGTCATGATGGCGAACGCGATCATCTCGTCGCGGATGGTGCGCGAGCTTACGGGCAGCGTATCGTCGGTGGTAGCTGTCATATCAGGCCGCCCGTCCCGTCAGTCCCGAAGGTTTCACCAGCAGCACCAGCACCATGAGCACGAACACCACGGTGTTGGAGGCCTCGGGGTAAAAGTATTTCGTCAGTCCTTCGATCACGCCAAGCGCAAACCCGGTGATGATCGATCCCATGATCGAGCCCATGCCGCCGATCACCACCACCGCGAACACGACGATGATCAGATCGGCCCCCATCAGCGGACGCACCTGATTGATGGGCGCCGACAACACGCCGGCCAGCGCGGCAAGTCCGACGCCGAGGCCATAGGTGAGCGTGATCATGCGCGGCACGTTGATGCCGAAGGCGCGCACCAGCGTCGGATTTTCGGTAGCCGCGCGCAAATACGCGCCGAGCCGCGTTCGTTCGATCAAGTACCAAGTGAGCAGGCAGATCACGAGCGAGAAGATGACCACCCAGCCGCGATAGATCGGCAAAAACATGAAGCCGAGATTCATGCCCCCTTTCAATTCATCGGGGATCGCGTAAGGCAGGCCCGATGAGCCGAAATAATTCTGAAAGACGCCCTGTACGATCAGCGCGAGGCCGAATGTCAGCAGCAGGCCATAGAGATGATCGAGGCCGGAGAGCCATTGCAGCATTGTGCGTTCGAGAATCATGCCGAAGATGCCAACCGCGATCGGTGCGATGATCAGCGCCGGCCAATATCCGATGCCCGCTACGTTGAGCAGAAAATAGGCGCAGAACGCACCCATCATATAGAGCGCGCCATGGGCGAAATTGATGATGTTGAGCATCCCGAAGATCACGGCTAACCCAAGGCTGAGCAGCGCGTAGAACGAACCGTTGATCAGTCCCACCAAAAGCTGTGCGTAGAGAGCTTGCATATCGATCGATCTTTCGCACTCAGTCTTGTTTTGCTTGTTCTGCCTGTTTTGCTCGCCAAATGAGACCCGCCGGCGCGAGGCCGGCGGGCAATCGTGGTTACTTCTTTACCAGCGGACAGGCACTTTCAGAAAGCGGTCTGAAGGCCTGATCTCCCGGTGTCGTTCCGACCAGCTTGTAATAGTCCCACGGTCCCTTGGATTCGGACGGCTTCTTGACTTCGAACAGATAGGCCGGATGAATCTTGCGGCCATCCGCGCGGATCGAGCCCTTGCCGAACAGAGGATCGTCGGTCGGAATCGACTTCATCTTATCGACCACCTTGATACCGTCGTGCGGATTGCCACCCATCGCTTCGAGCGCCTTGAAGTAGTGGAGCAGGCCCGAATAGACACCGGCTTGCACCATGCTCGGCTTTGCTTTGTTTTTCGCGCGATCAGAAAAGCGCTTCGAAAACGCGCGGGTTCCGTCATTCAGATCCCAATAGAAGGTTTCTGTAAAATTCAGACCCTGCGCTACATTCAAACCGAGCGAGTGAACATCGGTAATGAACAGCAGAAGGCCGGCAAGCTTCTGGCCTCCGGAGACGATGCCAAATTCTGCGGCCTGCTTGATCGCGTTGGTGGTATCACCGCCTGCATTCGCAAGCCCGACGATTTTCGCCTTCGAAGCTTGCGCCTGCAGCAGGAACGATGAGAAGTCCGACGAATTCAAGGGATGCTTGACGGCGCCGAGCACCTTGCCGCCTGACTTCACCACAACCGCGGTGGTGTCGCGCTCCAGCGCCGCCCCGAACGCGTAGTCCGCCGTAAGAAAGAACCAGGTGTCGCCGCCGGCTTTAACCAGTGCCTGACCGGTGCTGTTGGCAAGCATGTAGGTGTCGTAAACCCAATGAATGGTATTCGGCGAACACTGGGTATTGGTGAGGTCCGACGACGCCGCGCCGGTATTGATCATGATGGAGTTCTTCTCTTTCACCAGATTATTGACCGCGAGGGCGACGCCGGAGTTCAGCACGTCCATAAAGATGTCGACCTTCTCGACGTCGACCCATTGGCGCGCAATGTTGGTGGCGACGTCGGGCTTGTTCTGGTGATCGGCGGAAATCAAATCGATTTTCCAGCCCTTGGCCGAAAGCCCGGAATCCTCGATCGCCATCTGCGCCGCCAGGGTGGAACCAGCGCCGCCCAGGTCGGAGTAGAGTCCCGAATTGTCGGTCAACACGCCGATCTTTATGGTTTTGTCTTGCGCAAAGGCGCCGCCATCAGCGGCAAATACCAGCGCTGCGCCAAGCAAAAAGATTGAAATTTTGTTCTTCATGTTTTCCTCCATGGGTACTGCTCGAGGACGTTCTTCAGACGCCGAGATAGGTGTGAAGCTTGTCCATATTGGCCTGCAACTCCGCGTTCGCGAACCCGTCGATGATCTTGCCATGTTCGACAATATAATAGCGGTCCGCAACCGTCGCCGCGAACCGGAAATTCTGCTCGACCAGAAGGATCGTGAAACCTTCTTTCTTGAGACGCGCAATGGTGTGGCCGATCTGCTGGATGATGACGGGAGCAAGTCCTTCGGTAGGCTCGTCCAGCATCAGGAACCGGGCGCCGGTGCGAAGGATTCGCGCGATCGCGAGCATTTGCTGCTCACCGCCGGACAATTTGGTGCCCTGGCTGTTCAACCGCTCCTTCAGGTTGGGAAACAGGTCGAAGATTTGATCGAGCGACAGGCCGCCGCCGCGCACCACGGGCGGCAACAGCAAATTTTCGCGGACGTCGAGGCTTGCGAAGATTCCCCGCTCCTCCGGGCAAAATGCAACGCCCATGCGCGCAATCCGGTCCGACGAGGCGCGAATGATATCCTGGCCGTTGAAACGGATCGCGCCGGTGCGCTTGCCGATGATCCCCATCACGGATTTCAGCGTGGTCGTCTTGCCGGCGCCATTGCGGCCGAGCAAGGTGACTACCTCGCCCGCGTTCACGTCGAAATTGATCCCGTGAAGGATGTGGGACTCGCCATACCAGGCCTCGAGATCGCGAACCGACAGCACCGGCGTGGCGGCGTCGGGTGCTGGTGTGGCCCTGGCGGCATTGGCCATTTTCAAATCAGCCATGACCCGCTCCCAGATAGGCTTCCTTGACGCGCTCGTCCTTGGAAAGGTCGGCATAGTGGCCTTCCGCAAGCACGTGACCGCGCGTCAGCACGGTGATGATGTCGGAGAGGTTGGCAACGACGCTTAGATTGTGCTCGACCATCAGGATCGTATATTTCGCGGAGATGCGCTTGATCAGCGCCGCGATCTTGTCGATGTCTTCGTGCCCCATGCCGGCCATCGGCTCGTCCAGCAGCATCATTTCCGGATCGAGCGCCAGCGTGGTCGCGATTTCGAGCGCGCGTTTGCGCCCATAGGGCATTTCGACCGCCGGCGTATTCGCAAACTCGCTCAAGCCGACGTCGTCCAGCAATTCGTGGGCACGGCCGTTGAATCGATCGAGCACCGTTTTGGAACGCCAAAAATCGAAGGAATGCCCATGCTGGCGCTGCAGCGCGACGCGCACGTTTTCCAGCGCGGTCAGATGCGGGAATACCGCCGAAATCTGGAACGATCGCACCAGACCCAGACGCGCCACGTCGGCCGGCGCCAGCGCGGTGATGTCCTGTCCCTTATAAAGTATTTGACCCGCGGACGGCTTTAGGAATTTGGTCAACAGGTTGAAGCACGTGGTCTTGCCGGCCCCGTTCGGCCCGATCAACGCGTGAATACTCCCACGACGAACTCGGAGATCGACATCGCGAACGGCGAAGAAGCCTGCGAACTCCTTGGTCAATCCGTGGGTTTCGAGAATGAACTCATCGGCCAATCAAATTCCCCCGTCAGCCTCGCGAAGTACCCTCGCGTCGGCTCTTTTTTCCCTGACCGGTCGGTTCTCTTAAGACGCCTTGGAATTCGTCCCAGACCGACCGCCTCCGGGCGCGAATATGCCGTCAACGGCCCCGTTTACGCAAGGCGGAAAGCTGGCATCTGCCGGCGCGAGCAGAGCTTTCAGGATGCGCCCTTAGTCGAATGGCTATGGCAAAACTTGAGCACCTACCGCATGGCTCGGGCGCTTCGTTCAAATACCCCGGCAAGCTGCCATTAACAATGTTTCAACGCCATCGCTCCTTTCATCGAAAATTTCCGCTCGAAGGCGACGTTCTGTGTTTGCATTTGCTCGCAAACAGATCGGACCTTGGCCTTGGAATTCAAGAGCGCCCGTCCTTCAGTCGTCAAATCGATCAAGCAGCGTGATCTGTTGAACACGTGGTTGCGGCTTTACGCGCGCGAGCAGCGGATGCCCGGCCTTGAGGAATACCAGCCTGCGCGGCTCGCCGATGAACTTCCGGACCTCGTCTACTATACGATCGACGCCACGAAAACGCCGCCGCGCCTGATCATCCAGAGCAACGGAACGCGCGTCTCGAGCGCCTATGGCAACCCCGGCAAGGGCCGATACCTCGACGAATATCTCGGGGCGAAGCTCGCACCCGTCGTCATGCCGGCCTACCACGAATGCGTGCAGCGCGGCCTTCCCGTCTATACCGTCTCCGTCATCGACGACATCTATGGACGCCTGGTCGCCTGCGAAAGGTTGCTGCTGCCGTTCATGGAGAACGGCAACGTCGCCCATGTCATCGCCTCGCTCAAGACCATCAGCGAGGCCGGCGCGTTCGAAAACGAGAATTTGATGCGAGGAAACACCTTGCCGACGGCGACGCTTCACACCGTGATCGACAGCGATCTCTTCCATCGCGCCCCCGGCCGTATCCCGACCGGCGATGTCATCGAATTCACCTAAGACCGTGACTTCGACGGCGCCACCTCCTTCGCGTAAATTTCCGGCTTGAAGCCGACCAACACTTTGCCGCCAAGCTCGAGCACCGGCCGCTTGATCATCGAGGGTTGCGCGAGCATCAAGGCAAGCGCTTTACGCTCGTTGAGGCCCTCTTTGTCCGCGTCGGGCAATTTGCGGAAGGTGGTGCCGGCGCGGTTGAGCAATGTTTCCCACCCCAATTCATCGCTCCAGCGCTTGAGCTTGTCTTTGGCGATGCCCTCGTTCTTGTAGTCGTGGAAGCCGTAAGCAACGCCGTGGCTGTCGAGCCAGGCGCGTGCCTTCTTCATGGTGTCGCAGTTCTTGATGCCGTAGATGGTAATGGACACGATCGATCCTCGCGTGACTTGCGTGGACACGTTACCCGTATGAGAGGCTGCCTCTTACCTCAAAGGCAGCCCCTTCGCAAAGCCACCGCATCCCGCCACCCTTCTTACCGGTTGGCCTGCTCCAGATATTGCTTCAGCGGATCCCAATACATCTTGGGCCAACCGCCTTCCAGATGCCCCTTGCTGCCGTCCGGGAAGCCCGCATGATGCAGGCTGAGCTTGGCACCTGAACCTTGCGTCTCCAGCTCGAACCTGACGATCGAATACACGCCTTCCGGCCAGTTGCCGGCGCGCCAGGCCTGGACGATGCGCTGATTGGGTACGAGTTCGACATTCCGTCCCGTGATCATGCCGCCGAAACACGAGATGGGTCCGCCAGCATCGGGACTGATATCAGCCGGCGCGCCGCCGGTGAAGTCGCTGAACTGCCTGGAATCCAGGAGCGCCTCGTAGACTTGCTTCGGGCTGGCTTTGAAGACGACTTCCTGCTCAATCGCGTCAACCATAAAGTGGGTTTCTCCTCGTTCGACTTCGACACTTCGGTTCGATACATCCGGCGCAATGGAGCGGCTTGGCAAATGATGATCAACATAATCTTTTGTAGATGCTAAGCCCGCATCGCTTCACCCTCGATACTCGGACCCGGAGCCGTGGATGTTGCGGCTCATCTACCGGAGCACCAGATGCCGTACCCACCGAATCACCGCCCGGAAACCAGAGCCCGGATCATTCTCAGCGCACGAAAGCTATTCAACCGCTTTGGATTCGATGGCGTGTCCGTTCAGCAAATCATGGCCGACGCGGGCCTCACGCATGGTGGCTTTTACAGATATTTCGCCAGCAAGAGCGATTTGTACGCCGAAGTGTTGGAGTGCTTCTTCACGGACCCGGAATGGAACAACAATTGGGAAGGCGTCCATGTTGACGTCAACGCCTCGGATGCCGGAGCGCAGATCGTCCGCGCGTATCTGTCCCGGGCCTTCCAGACGGTTTTCGAGGCAATGGTCGATCTCTTGCAACGTAGCACGGGGCGGAACGGCCGCTCCAGCCGGACTTCGGCGCTGGCAATCGCCGCGCTTTGCGTCGGCGGCATGGTGGTCGCGCGCGCCAGCGAGGGAGGCACCCTGGCCAACGAGTTGCGGCACGCCGCCATGGAGGTCGCGATCGAGCTCGGCGGGTGGAATAAAATCAAAAATTCGAAACGAATTCCATCAGGGCGGCGCAGAGCAAAAAAGAGCGAGCGGCTAACGGCGTGATTTCGTCCGTGCCAAAACTCGATCGGTCGAAGCTGGAGTCTGATTCAACGCGGGTTGAACCAGACTCCAAAGGTGACCCTCGGCCGTCAGGCCCCCTACTCCGCCGCGACGCGACGTTCCAACGCGTCCAGCACGTCCAACGGCTCGGTGCGGCGACGATAATCGACGCTGGTGTCGGCGAACAAAATCACGCCGTCGGCACCGATGACATAGGTCGCCGACAACGGCAGCGACCAGTCGCCGGGCGTGCCGTTCTTGGCGGGAATGTCGAGGTTGAACCCTTCATAGGCCGTGCGCAGTTCCTCGGTGACGGCGTAGACGAGTCCGAACGCCTTGCCGACGGATTGTCCGACGTCGCTGAGCACCGGATAGCTCAGCGCGTTCTTCTCGGCGGTGCTGACGGTGTCGTCCGGCTTCTCCGGGCTGATCGCAACCATGCTGGCACCCGCCGCCGCGATCCGCGGCAACAGCGCTTCATAGGCCTTCAGCTCGAGGTTGCAGTAAGGGCACCAGCCGCCGCGGTAGAACGTCACGATGACGGGTCCTTTTGCCAAAAGGGTTGCCACGTCGAAGCTCTTGCCATGGGCATCGGGCAGCACGATCGCGGGGGCCCGATCGCCGACTTGCTTGGCGCGCTCGCCAAAGCCGGTCTCGGTCAGATGCGCGATATGCCGTTCCATGATCGCGCGGCGATCGGCCGGCACGCGTTGCATCCAGCCGGTGCGGAATTCCTCGAGTTGTTCAGAGAGGGTGTTGCTCATTGGGTGGTTTCCTTTCTTGAAATAAGTCGGATCAGGCGACGGCGTAGTTTGTTGGAAACAGGTTGCGACGTGCCTCTTCATCCATCTCGCGCTTGAATGTGAGGTCCTTGGCAATGGCACGCGCCCTCGCCACGGCCGGGCGCGCGTCGATGCCGGCAAACCATTTGCTGATGTTCGGAAACTCGCCGAGCCGGCCTTCGCCAAGCACGAAATTGGCGCGATCGATCCAGCCCCAGGCGGCGATGTCGACGATGGTGTAGTCGTCGCCCACCATGAAGGTGCGGCCCTTGAGATGCGTATCGAGCACCTGATAATGCCGCTCGGCCTCACGCAGATAGCGGTTCTGGGCGTAAGGAATCTGTTCCGGCGCGGCGCGACGGAAATGCACCGACTGCCCCGAATACGGGCCAAGGCCGGTCGCGACGAACATCAGCCACGACAGCAACTCGCCACGGTCGGCGGGACGGCCGAGCAGCTTTCCGGATTTTTCGGCGAGATAAAGCAAGATCGCGTTGCTGTCGAAAACCGTGACGGGGCCATCGCCCAACCCTTCGGTATCGACGATCGCAGGTGTCTTGCCGTTCGGATTGATTTTCCGGAATTCGGGCTTGTGCTGTTCACCTTTGAAAGTGTCGACGGGAATGACCTCGTAGGGAATTCCCGTTTCTTCCAGAAGAAGCGCCACTTTCATCGGGTTGGGCGTGTGGTGGAAATAGAAGCGGATCATTTTAAGGCGTCTCCATTTGCTTTTTTGACGTTAGTTATCTGGCGGCAATGCTGGCGGCGGTCTGTCCGAACAGGAGCTTCTTGCCCTCTTCGGTCACCGCGGGCCGGTTGGAATAAGGCTCGGCGCGGGCGTAAGCCGCGATCGTTGCCGGTCGTTCCTTGATGGCTTCGAACCAGCGCTTCAGGTTTGGCGTGTCGTCGAGGTTCTGCCCCTGCCGCTTATGCGGCACGACCCAAGGATAGGCCGCCATGTCGGCAATCGAAAAGTCGCCGGCCAAAAAATCGCGTCCCGCCAGACGGCGGTCGAGCACGCCATAGAGGCGATTGGTCTCGTTGACGTAGCGGTTGATCGCGTAGGGAAGTTTTTCCGGCGCGTAGATCGCGAAATGATGGTTCTGGCCGGCCATCGGCCCGAGCCCGCCCATCTGCCAGAACAGCCATTCGAGCACCGTCTTTCGCCCGCGGACGTCGCTGGGTAAAAAGCGGCCGGTCTTCTCGGCGAGATAGACGAGGATGGCGCCGCTTTCGAACACGGTGATCGCCTCGCCGCCGTCGCTTGGCGCGTGGTCGATGATCGCCGGCATGCGGTTGTTCGGCGAGAATGCCAGAAACTCCGGCTTGAACTGGTCGCCGGCGCTGATGTCGACTGGGAAGATTTTGTAGTCCAGCCCGGTCTCTTCCAGAAACATCGTAATCTTGTGGCCGTTCGGCGTCGGCCAATAATAGAGGTCGATCATTGAAGGGAGTCCTTGCGAGGGGTATCGAGGAGAACGAGTATCTGGCGTACGGTGCCTTCCAAGAGTTCGCGCTCCGGGCGACCTCGAGCCAGCACGCGCAATCCAATCACGGTCGTCAGAAGCAACCGTGCCAGATCCGACGCGTCGCGCTTGGTGTCGATGCTGCCGTCGCGCTGGCCCGCAACCGCGCAGCGACGAAAGAAGGCTTCCAATTCGCTTAAGCGCGCCGCCACCACCTCGGCAATGGCGGCGTCGTGCGGGGCGACCTCCAACGCGGAGTTGACCAGCATGCAGCCAAGCCGGTCGTGCATCGAGCGCTCGACGATTTCCGTCAGCAAAGCCTCGATCGCCTGGCGCGGCGGCAAGGTCGCCTCGAGCCGGGCGATGCGGGCGCGCATATTGGCGTCGAGGTAACGGTCCAGGCAGCGCTCAAAGAGCGCGCGCTTGTCGCCGAAGGCGTTGTAAAGACTGGCGGTGCCGAGCCCCATGGCATCGCCAAGATCCCGCACCGAGGTCGCCACATAGCCGTGCTTCCAAAACCGCTCCATCGCGGCGTCGAGCACGAGACCTTCGTCAAATGAGCGGCTGCGGACCATGTCCAAATCCAATTTAGAGCGATCGTTACAATTTCAGCGACACATTGACAAGGGTGTCCTATAGGCTTTCCGGCCCACCTCGCAGGGGCGTGATCCATATCTTCAAGGAGTTCCCTCATGACCACCGCCATCACGCTGTTCTGGTCATTCCGCAGCCCCTATTCCTACGTCGCGCTGCCGCGGGTGGTGCAACTCGCCGAGGAATTCGACGTCGCGTTGGACATGCGGATCGTGCATCCGGCGGCGATCCGAAATCCGGATTACTTTCGGAATATGAACAAGCTCGCACGGCCGTATTTCCTGCACGACTCCGCACGTGCTGCCGCCTTCCATGGACTTCCCTTTCGTCGCCCGGTGCCGGACCCGATCACGCAGAATCAAGTCACCCTCTCGATGGCCGACGCCCACCCGCTGGCGCATCGGCTCGGCCATCTCGGCATCGCGGCCGTGGCACGCGGACGCGGCGTGCCGTTCTGCCTGGAGGTCTCGACCTTGTTGTGGGACGGCCGCGTCGACGATTGGCATGAGGGCGAACATCTCGCGAAAGCCGCCGCGCGGGCCGGAC
>WNFQ01011456.1_pt1 | contig 11945 bp, 12 predicted proteins | sample 5400171 | NCBI WGS metagenome assembly WNFQ01 (sample SAMN13153356, study PRJNA577476) | soil metagenome | isolation source: 20 cm soil under Madrone tree | place: USA:California | collected 2016-06-14
CCCGTTCGTATTCCTCGTACGTGACGCCGTCCACTCCCGCGCTGGCTTTCTTTCGTAATCCTCGGAATGCCGCATACAACGCTTCGGGCGTGATCATGTGCCCGATCGAGTAGAATTGTCGCTTCGCATCCTCCTTGGCAAGTTCAGATATTCTGTCGATTTGTGTGGACATAGTTCCTCGAGTTCTGAGTCTCGCTTATGTTTCCTTCAACAGATGCGTCACCTTGTTTCCCCCTTCCCTCCAGTGGGTTCCGTGGCCGCTCCTTTCGGAAGCCCTGCGGTTCCCCACCTTCACCGGTACCTATGGGGTCGTAAGACTGCTCTTCCATCCGTCCTCGGTCGCCTACGGTCTCCCTTGGCGGCCGTCTTTCCACTCTTGCGAGCGGAGATGGGGAGCTCTCCTGGGTTCATGGGAAATCCCTTTGGAAACATGCCCTGAGCTAACGACTCCGGCGATCCCGGGTCGCCCTTTGCAATTTCGGTCGTACCCGGATGCTGCCTTCCACCAGACAGAACAGCGTCGGCATCGCAACGGTGGCAGATTTCGGAGCTGAATCTTCACGGCCTGCTTCCTTGCTGTGTACGCTTCGCACCCACCAGTCACCCGGTGAATGGCAACACTCGCTACCGGCCTGCTCGCTAGCTTTGACCGGACGGGACTTGCACCCGTTGGATTTCCTTGAGTGGTTTCCCTTTATGTCATTTCAGTTCCCCCACTTCCACGCTTTCCCAGCGCGATCCGCCGGTGCCTCACGAGCTCCGCCATGCTTCCGTTTCCACACCCCGCTCATCGAACCGGACGTGCGGATTTGCCGCATCCGGCTCTCGGAGAAGACTCACGCAATAGCCGAGGCCATTGCCTGTGACGCCGTCTGCAACTTCTGAAAACAACTTGGGAGTTGTCAGGCTTATCGCCAATCTCCCTTTCTGTCGACGCTTCTTGCGTCCGCCTTCAACTGAGGCCCCTTCCCTACACCGGAGTTACCCGGCTTCGTCGGTACTACGAGCCTCTCCGCCATCCCAGTCAGCCCAGCCTGTCTCTCACGAGCTGCCAGTTGACCCGTCCTGCGATCACCGCTGGGACTTCCCGTGTTGCGTATGGTCCACTTTGCCTGCATGCCGTCGCCAATACGCCGGCAGGTCCGATGGAACTTGTTCGCTCGAACTGTTCCATCAACTTCGGCCTTCCCACGAAACCGGGGCGGGTCGGCTCCTGCATTAGTCTTTTCGAGGCCTGCTCAGCGTTCACTCGTGTTACGGCCTGCACGCTCGCCAAGTCGCCTAGCGACTCTCTGCACCAGAGGCTTCAGCAGTTTCGTTGCCTCCACTACTGCTCTGATTGCTACCGGGTGGAGCCAACCAGTTCCCGGACGGGTTTAACTCCCGCTGTGGACCACCACCTTTCGCGGCGCACCCGGTTACGCGACTTATCGGGACTTGACCGGACTCAGCAAAAATCATTTAACTCGACTGCCCGTTTTGGTTGGCCTTACAATGCGAAGAAGATGCGGTTCTCTCGCGGACTAATTCCGGTTGCAATTTTCCAGTCGCTTATCGGTTTGCCCGCAACGCAAACGCAGAATAAGAGCACCGTAACGCAAGAAAGCCCCGCCGCTCAGGCCACCCCGCCAAAAGCAATAAATACGCCAGACCCACCTTATCCCGAAAAAGCTCGCAAGAAGGGTATGGAGGGAAAAGTTACGCTGCTCATCGTCATCGATGTCAATGGGAAGGTATCGCAAGCAAAAGCATTAAGTGGACCAAGAGAATTGGTCCCCTCCACACTGGCGGCCGTAAAAATGTGGCAATTCGAACCTGCTACAGCGCCGATAACAAAGACCGTGGAAATTGAGTACGGTTTTCCAAAGGAATGCCCCGGTCCAATATCCGAAAGTGGTGAAGTGGCAGGAAGTGGGCGGCTAACCGACAAGAGCGGAAACCTCGTTGCCGTCGTCGATGACAATGAGTACTCATTCTCATTGCCACCTTACCCGGAGACGGAAAGAAAAGCAGGGGTCGCGGGAAACATGGTTCTCGCAATTACCCTCGGTCAGGATGGCCATGTGAAAGAGATTCACGCTGCCAAGTCATGACGGTGCCGCCAGTGCCGGGCAGGATCACACTCAACAGGCGATTCTCGAAGTCCCAAGTGTAACTTGTCGTGTCTGTTGAGTCCGTCTTACTTTGCGTGTTGCCATTGTAGTCGTGTTTACACTCACGCGGTCCCAGACTCCAAAAAGCGCGCTGTAGCAAGTGTTGCGTCCTTATTGTTCCCTTCTGTTCCCCCGCAGGCGCAGGCGGAACCGAAGCCGCAACAGCTAGTCAGTTGAAAAGAAAGAAGTAAGTGGAATTTCTGGTGAACCGGGCAGGACTCGAACCTGCAACCCGCTGATTAAGAGTCAGCTGCTCTACCATTGAGCTACCGGTCCATCGGGCAACCCTACTATTTTACATGCGCCTCAAAATTTTGTCGAACGTCCGATTTCGCCAGAAATCATCGCAGCAAATCTTCCAACTGCACCCGCGCGTCCGTCTTGTCGTCTCGATATTTCACGATCACAGCCGCATACAACGACAATCCCCATTTCTTCCCTGCCGGATGTGTTACTGCGCGCGAACCCGGCACCACAATCGCTTCCTCTGGAATCACCAGCGGCTCATTATCCTTCGCAGTGTAAATCTTTTCTTTCACAAGATCGTAAACCGGCGTAGACCGATTCAAAATGGTTCCCGTTCCGAGCACGGCGCGCTTTTTCACAATGGTTCCTTCGTACACGCCCGCGTTTCCGCCGATCATCACTTCATCTTCGATAATCACAGGCAGCGCGCCCACCGGCTCGATCACGCCGCCAATCTGCGCCGCGGCCGAAATATGGCAGCTCTTTCCCACTTGCGCGCAGCTTCCAATCAGCGCATGCGAGTCCACCATCGTTCCTTCATCCACATACGCACCGACATTGATGAACATCGGCGGCATGCACACCACGCCGCGCGCGACATAACTCCCGTCGCGAATGCTGGACCCGCCCGGCACGACTCGCACTCCGGCCTCTTTTGTAATTGTCTTGAGCGGATAACTCGACTTGTCGAAAAACGGCTGCCGCGAAGGATACGGCCCCATCTCCACCAACGTGCCCAACCGGAATCCCAGCAGAATTCCCTTCTTCACCCACGCGTTCACGCGCCAGCCCGTTGTTGATTTTGCATCCGGCTGCGCCGCCCGCGCTGCGCCGCTGTTCAGCAAATCCTTGAACGATTGAAAGAGCTGCCGGTGCTCCTCCTCATATTTCGCCGGCGACTCGTCGAACAATTTTTCAATTTGCTGTGCTAGCGGCAACGGCCACCCTTTCGAGAATTCCAAGTGATTCGAGCACAGCCCGAATCTTCAGCAAACTTTCCGTCTTCGGCGCGACCAGCGGCAATCTCCACACGGGCTCGAGCAATCCCATCAAACTCATCGCTGCCTTTACGGGAATTGGATTCGATTCCACAAAATTGATTTCCATCAAAGGCAGATATTTTCTGTGAATTGCCCGTGCGCCTGCAAAATCGCCCGCCAATCCGCATTCGCATAGCTGCGCCATTTCCCGCGGCATTTCATTCGCCGACACCGAGATTACGCCCTTCCCGCCGAGCGCAAACAGCGGCAGCGCCACCGAATCGTCTCCCGCCAGCACGGAGAAATCACCCGGCACCGCGTTCAACACCGCCGCCATCTGCCCGATATTTCCCGAGGCTTCCTTCACGCCAACGATGTTTTCAATCTGCGCCAGCCGCGCCACCGTCGCCGGCTCCAGATTCGTCCCGCACCGCCCAGGCACATTGTAAAGAACAATCGGCAGCCGCGTCGCGTTCGCAATCGCACGGTAATGCTGGTACAAACCTTCCTGTGTCGGCTTGTTGTAATACGGCGTCACGGAAAGCAATCCGTCCGCGCCCATCGCCTCAAGCTCGCGCGCCAACTCGATCACTTCCGCCGTATTGTACCCGCCCGCGCCTGCAAGCACGGGCACGCGCCCGTTCGCCTCTTCGAGGGTGATCTCCACCACGCGCAAATGCTCCTTGCGCGTCATCGTCGGGTTCTCTCCCGTTGTTCCGCACGGCACCAAAAAATGTACGCCGCCTCGAATCTGCCGCCGCACCAGCTTTCGCAGCGTCTCCTCATCCACCGAAAAATCATTCGCGAACGGTGTCACGATCGCTGTTCCGCATCCTTCAAACCTCATGCTGTCCTCCCCATCTGCCTGTCGGCAAGTTCACTTAAAATTTCTCGAAACTCGTACACTCCCCTTTTTCCGATCACCCAATTCGCTGCGCGCAGTGCCCCTCGCGCGAATCCTTCGCGGCTTCGTGCTGTATGCCGAATCGTGATCGTGTCCTCGAGTGAATCAAATCCAATTTCATGCGTTCCCGGCACCGCACCCGCGCGATTCGCGCTCAAACTAATTTCCCGCCCGTATCCATTTCTTTTCATGTCTTCCGCCAATGCCAGTAGCGTCCCTGATGGCGCATCCTTTTTCGCAGCGTGATGAATCTCCCATCCCCAGGCGCCATAACTTTCTTCCTTTGCAAATCGCCGCGCCGCTTCCGCCACAATTTCTCGAAACAAATTCAGACCCACGGAAAAATTCGCGCCCCACACCAATCCGCTTCCGTTGCCATTGATTTTTTCTTTCACGCGTTCGAGTTCAGCAAACCATCCAGTCGTTCCGCAAACAACTGCTATTCCCGCATCCGCAAGTCTCCGCAAATTCGTCACAGCTACATCCGGCCGCGTAAATTCCACCGCGACATCTACCCCGCGCAGTGTTTCCTTCGTCAAATTCTTCGCACCAGCATTCTCAGCACTGGAAATTTTCGCGCGCACCTCAAACCCGTACTCCGGCGCCAGCCGCGCAACCATCCGGCCCATCTTTCCGTACCCGACAATCGCCAATCCTCGTGTCATGCCACGCCTGCCGACAATTTCTTCACCATTGCTTCGTAAATTCCAACCGCATCGTTGAGCTCTTTTTTGGAAAGTCTCTCTTCCGCCGTGTGCGCCACATGAATACTTCCCGGCCCGATCAAAAGCGGACTGCCCCACGCCCCATTAAAATTCGGAATATCCGTCGTGAACGCCACCACGGTCGTCTTCAAGCTGTCCAGCGCTTCCATTCGAATGGGCTCTGTGCAAAGCGCCTCTTTTACCTCCACGCGTCCGCGCACAACAGCTTTCAACGCATCGCGCACAACATTCGAATCACCCACCAAACGGAACATCAATTCGGCTTGTGCGTAATCCGCAATCACATTCGGCGCGCGCCCGCCGGCAATCGTTCCAATGTTCAGAGTTGATTTTCCCAGCAGTTCATCGCTCGGCAGCGATATGCGTCTCACGTCTTCCAAAACTTCCAACAATTTTTCAATTGCCGACTCGCCCAAATCCGGATACGCAGAGTGCGCGAGTCTTCCCCGCGCAATCAATTCGAAACGCAACGCCCCTTTCGAGCCAAGCGCCAGCAAATTCTCCGTCGGCTCTCCGTTAATCAAGAACTTTGATCCGCGCGGAGTTTTCGCTGCGGCCAGCGATCCCAAACTGTCCTTTTCTTCTCCAACCACAAACAAAAGTCCTAAATTCCGCGTTCCCGCTGCAAGCAATCGTTCCGCGGCCGTCACCATCGCTGCGATGATGCCTTTCGCGTCGCAAGCTCCGCGGCCCCAAACAAATTCGCCATCTTCGCGCGATGCAAAGTACGGTGGCACGGTATCGATATGCGTCGAGAGCGTTACGACCGGCGTTCCCCGAGTTGCCAGCACATTAAAGCGCTCGCGCGTCACTGCCATTCGCTCTGCAACGCCGCACGTTCGCGCGGCCAGCGCCGCCAAATGCGCGTACAAATACTCTCCGGCAGCTGCCTCGGCTCCCGTCGTGGACTCGATGTCCACCAAGGCACGCGTCAATTGCTCCGCATCCATGCGCTGTTTTTCTTTCTGGAGGAACTGCTACGGAGGAAGGAACTGCGCAGAAATTCTGCGGAGAACGCCGCCCCTCGATAGCGCTCCATCCGGCGGCCGCAAGACCGCGTTACTCATCGCTTCGTTCGAAACGATCGGATGACAGTGAACGGGCTTTCGCCTCGTTCCCCAACCTCTGCCATTTCCGCTACGGCAGAAATTTCGGCGGAGAAAACTTCTTGCCCCTTTCGCGCGGGCCACCGAAGCGAATCGGCGCTGCTGCCCGGCTACTCCTGACCTCCGCACCTCTACCAAGAACTCTTTTAGCCTACTGGACCAATCGCCCGAATGCAAGAAACTTGCGCGCCGTCATCAAGCGACAATATGAATCCTTCAAATCACTTTTTGCTCTGCCGCAGCGTCGCGGCCAGTCCTCGCGCGACTTCTCTCGCACGTTCCACATCACCCGGATCAAAGGATATTGCCGCCACGCGCGTGATCGAATAGACGCATTCTGGATGCAGCAAGTACGGAATAAATTTGTTGTACCCCTCCAGATCCAGGTCGCTCACGTCAAAGAAAATCACGCCATCCTTTGCTTCGCACCGTTCGCGCAAGATCTCAATCGAACGTTTATGCCTCTCCAATAGCGGCCCCAAATGCTTCGCCACAATCGGCAGCTCAATCACTTCCCCCAGCGGCTTGTACGCCAGCTCGCGAATAATCTGCGCCGGCACTCCGTCTTCGGGAGCGGCCTCAATCACCAGCGCCAATTGCGTCGCCGGCTCTTTTAGCTCCACGGCGGATTCTGGCGTCGGAAACTGCGCTCCATCGATAATGTCGCCCCAATGAATCAAGTCCGCCAACGGCTTCGTATCAAATCCAAATTTTTCTCGAGCCGTATCGGCAATCAGCATCGTGCAGGATTTGTATGCGGGTTCATAAAAGAAGTGTTTTCCGGGTGCTTTTCTGAACTGCTCCGCATCCGCCGGAGTCAAAAACGCGCTCTGATGGTGGTCGAACCACCAAGTCACCTTTGGCGAATTCGAATACTTGAAGTCCACAATCACATTCTCGTCGCCGTCAAACAAGCCGGGCTCCCACGGCTGCTTGGCCTTGTGGGTCATTCCTGTAAATCCAAAATCTGCGCTTGCGTCAAATTTTTCGCGGTAAAAGCGGTAAAAGAGTGCGGCCGAAGCGGTGCCGTCAAAGCAGCGGTCGTGGAAACACAGCCTTACTCGGGTCATATTTGCGCGGTCGGGCCTTTCCGGCCAGACGGTACGAGCCACCGCCGGGCACAAAGCCCTTAACGATGCGGTGCCCTACAAGGAAAGTCAAGACCCAACGCAATCTAAAAAGAAAAGCCGCCCAGAGTGCGAGCGGCACTTTCCTCGTGAACCTTTTGAATCCTTCTAACGCTATGCTCCGACCATTTTCTCCACCATATCCCCAATGATTGGCAGCTTAAACTTCTCGCGTTGATAAGCCTTATACATGCAGAAAATTGCCATCGCGATGAAGCCGATAACGATCACAGGGAACAAAAATACCATCAAAAAGCCGACCGGAAAGTGAAGCATGGTCGTAATTAAGCCCAGAACCACTGTCACGATCCAGAATCCAATCCACACGACGAAAAACGCGATATTCAGAGCAATGGCTTGCGCACCGTGGAATCTCACGAACGGCCGCTTATCTATCAACAAGAAAATTAGTCCCGAGATCCAGCCAAACAAATAACAGAGCAATCCGGCCACGTTTTCTTCCAGTGCTGCCGTCGGCGATTCGCCGCTCGCCGCGGCCGGCGCCGCCGCTCCTTGACTCGCCCCGCACTTCGGGCAGAATGCCGCTCCCCCGATGTCTTGCCCACACGCCTTACAAAATGCCATCGCGCACCTCCGCGCATAGCTTCATTGCGCGGGAGGGTAGCAAACGCCTCGTCTCCATGCAATCTGTTTCACAAAACGGAACGGGCGCCGCGGCCATTGTCGCAGCGCCCGTCTGGATTTCGTTAAGTAATTTTGCGTCTACTGTTTGCGCCGACGCAATCCAACAAGCGCCTACAGCCCTGCAACTCGGTGCATCGTATTCGTCCGCCGCGCCCGCAACGTGAATTTGATTCCAAAGTATTGCGCCTGTGCCACCGTCTTTTGAAAATCCGCATCGTCCACGTACACACGCTTCGGAAGCCGCCTCGCCAGAATGCTGACTTCAAGCCCGTCTCTCTTAAACGGATATGGCGCCAGCGTCAGCACGTTTCCGCCTTCGCTCCGCAAATCCAAATCCACTTCATCCCCGTGCGCGTCCTTCGGCACCGCATCAATCACGCAATTTTCCTGGGGACTCAAGCACAAGTGCAGCGACAGGCGGTCCAGCGTCTCCAGCCGTTCGAAATTCGCCTTTAACGCATCTTCCACGACGAAATCCTTCATTGCCGGATTCGCCCGCAAATCCACTTTTAGCCGCAATTGTTGCAGCCGCAATCGCTGCACAAAATCGTTCACCAGTGCGGTCTCGGTTGACTTCACATACTTTGCCGAATATCCCGGCATCGTCGCGCGCGCCCGGTCGTACAATCCCGCGCAATGCATGCTCACCAGCAGCGCCGCATAATGGTCCACCTCTTCGGAATGGACATGAACGTATTCGGTGTGCGCGACTTCGCATCCAATGTCGGCTGCAGCTCCCATTCGCTCCAGCCGTTATCGTGTTCCGCCACGGCAAGACAGAACGACTCGAACGGTTCGGGCCGTGAGAACTCCTCACTTCCCCATTCTTTTGCGAAGAATCCAGCCAGGAAGGCGTGGTCCGTCTGGCGGATGAGCAACAACTGATCGCCTTGCTCCTGAATGATCAAGCGGCATTCCCCACGCGTCGCTTCGCTTCTAGATCACGCCTTCTTTCGAAAGGCGCTCCAGCTCAGCAGCGGGGAAGCCAAGCCAGTCTCGGTAGACCTCGGTATTATGCTCTCCAAGTACCGGTCCAATCCAGCGCATTTCGCCCGGCGTCTCGCTTAATCTGGGTGCCAGCCTCGGCAACTTGACCCGGTCCCCGCCTCCCAAGTCTGCCTCGTCGAACACTCCTCTCGCCTGGTAATGCGGATCCGCGAGCATCTCCGCGGCTGAATAAATCGGGCCAGAAGGCACGTCCGCCTCGCTTAATATCTTCAACGCTTCCAAAGACTTACGCCCTTTTGTCCACGCCGTAATCGCCCCATCTATCTCATCAATATGCTTCGACCGCCCCTCATTGCTCGCCAACCGCGCATCCCTCGCTAAATCCTGTCTGCCGATGGCCACCATGAATCTCCGAAAAATGCTGTCACCGTTCGCTCCAATCACGATGTAGGCCCCATCCGCGCACGGATACGTCCCGCTCGGCACGATTCCCGTCAGCCTCATGCCTTCCCGCTCCCGCTTGACGCCCGCCTTGTCGTACTCGGGAATCGTTCCTTCCATTAGATTGAGCACGGCTTCGTACAACGCCACGTCAATCACTTGTCCGCTCCCGCCACGCGCATCACGGTGATAAAGCGCCATCAAAATCCCGAGCGCCGCGTGCAGTCCCGCCACTGAATCGCCCAAGCTCAAATTCGGCCGAACTGGTGGACGATCCGGCTCTCCGGTCACATAGCGCAATCCGCCAAACGCTTCCGCAACCGCGGCGAATCCGGGCCTCTGCGCGTATGGCCCTGTTTGTCCATAGCCGGATATGCGCGCCAAAATCAGCTTCGGATTTTCTTTCTTTAGTTCCTGGTAGCCCAGTCTCCACTTCTCGAGTGTCCCTGGGCGAAAGTTTTCAATCACGACATCAACTCTCTTCGCTAACTCCCGGGCAATCTTCTGCCCTTCCGCGACGCGCAGATTTAGCGTCACGCACTTCTTGTTCCGCGCCATCAAATGCCACCACAGGGACGTTCCCTTGTGAACCACGCGCCATGTCCGCAGCGGATCGCCCGTCCCCGGCGGCTCAACCTTAATCACTTCTGCCCCAAACCACGCCAAAAACGCCGTCGCAAACGGTCCCGCAATAAGCTGCCCCAGCTCCAGCACTTTCACTCCGGCCAGCGGCCCCGTGCTCTTGTTCCCTTTTTCACTCATTGAGTCCCGAATTGTATCCGAATCCGTACACTCATCCCATTGCGCGGCACGTGCGCGCCAGTGAAAGCTCTTTTAGTTTTGCTTTTGACTGCTTGTTCAGGCAGGGACTTTTCTATGGCTCATACCAAAACTGAATCTTGACCTCGACATGCGCCGGAATCGGCTTCCCATTTTTCGTCGCCGCCTGATAGAGATATTCCTTCACCGTAGTGATAGCCCTCTGATGCAATGCTTCCGGTCCGGAAATCACGGTCGCAGATTCCACGTGGCCAGTCTCATTCACCAAGGCATCCAACACCACATTTCCGCTTGTGTAGCGCCAAAGCGCTTCCGGGGGAGACAACGACCGGATCGCTTTTACCAGTTTCGGCGGCACTATGATGTCTTCGCCTTTGCTCGCGAGAGTTGGCTCCACTGCGGTCTTGCTTGGCGCTACAACATGCATAGCGCCGCGCTTGTCCGGCGCAGGTTGCACAATCGATTTCGAAGCTGCGGCTTCGGCGTGCGAATTTCCTGCTGCCGTCACCTTAGGCGAAGCAGCGACAGAGTTCGGAATCGCTTCTGTCGCTCCAGCGTGCCCGCTATTTGCCGCAGCCATGGGCTCTTCAGTAGCAACCGGATTCACACGCGGCGTATTCAAATCCGTCTGCGGATCTGCCTGCCCAAGGGAAGAATCAACAGCGGCAGCAGGCGGAAAAGCGCTCTTGTTCGCCGCGCTTTTCGAACTCTTTGCTCCAAACTTTGGCAGCCATCCAAACTGATACGTAGCAATTCCCGCAGCCACGAGGAAAAGAACGGCCGCCACCATCACGCCGATGGGCCCGCTCAGGCTCCTGGTCGCCTTACCGCTGAAGAGCTTCGTCTTTGGTTCCGCCACTCCCGGAAACCGCTCAAAATCCAAACTCGGTTTCGGCAAGAGATGGTCTTCAATCGCCGCGGTGATTGCCGCCGAATCTGCTGCAAACTCGGAAGTGCGGTTTGACGTCCCTTGCGCCTTTGGCAGTTGCATCCGGATAGGATAAGTAGAGCCGTTTTCCGCTTCCCCGTCCGGCGCAGGTTTTCCCTCTTCCTGGCCCGCCGCTTCCGATTTCACAGGCTCCGGCTTCGGTTCGTGTGGACTCATTACATCGAGCTTAGCCGGCGCGTTTTCCGCATCATCCCGCCCGGGCTTTGCTTCTTCTTCAGGCTCTTCCGCAGGCTTCTTCGATCCCATTTGTTCGGATGGCGTGGCGAGCGATTTCACTTGTGATTTCAGCGCCTCGACTTCGCGCCTGAGCCGCGCCACTTCCGCTTCGTCCGGCGGAGGCGCTGACGGCCCGAACTCTTCCTCCGTAATCTCCGCTTCCGCAACCGCTGCTGCTTCGCCGGCCTCCGGCAGATTCACCTTCGCATCCGCTTCAGCCTTCGGAAATTCCACTCCCCAGAATCCTGGCGCGGCTTCCGTAAAATCCAGCTCGACGTAACACGCCGTGGGGCGGTAGCTTCGCTTCCGGAGCACTTGCGTTACGATCTCTTTTCCCGTTTGTTTGTTTGTCAGGAAAACCAACTGCCCCACGGCCACCGCTGCCGCAAGATGAATCACCGCGCCGTGCTCAAATACGAGCACAGTCTCCGTCTCCTCCGTAAACAGCTCTCTTTTTTCCGATTGGTCGCCCGGACGCGCACCTGTAGCCACCACCGGCACCTCCAGCGGCAATGGTTGCGACTTCATCGTGCGCGTTTCTGCGCCTGGATCAGACGACACGGAGCCCATTCCGTGCGCTCTCCCTCAGGTTCCCCGGGCGGGGAACGATCTCTCCAACACTTCCGCCCTTTTAATGGGGCTGCGGCCCTCGCGGCAGCGGGACCGCGAGCCCTACCATCCTGCCATGTCCCCGGCGCGGATCGCCATAGTACACGTGTACTGCG
>WNFQ01003191.1_pt1 | contig 11943 bp, 16 predicted proteins | sample 5400171 | NCBI WGS metagenome assembly WNFQ01 (sample SAMN13153356, study PRJNA577476) | soil metagenome | isolation source: 20 cm soil under Madrone tree | place: USA:California | collected 2016-06-14
ATGCACGCACGTGATCGCGTGGGGAATTCCCGATTCCGTGCACGTGTCACCCTCAGTCACTGCTCGGCGCTCGCCGTCTTATTTTTTTTTTGGAATCCGCATTTGTTACACGCAACATGTATGTAAGTACAAAGACGCGTGCGGGCGACAGTACAACCTGATTGGTTTGAATGATGATGGAGAGTGTGTATATGTACGTTTAATTGGCTGCTTTAGTTTGGCTTGTTGGTGGTGAAGTGGCACTGGGCCAGAGCAGCTAGTACTAGGAATACATTACTACTAGCTTCTGGGCCCGTGTGCTGGCGCTCAAGACCTGCCAGTGACTCGGTGACTCGGAGAACAGGTCAGTTGACCGCCTTTCAGAAGTCGTTCCCAAAAGCACGGATCACATGAGGCCAGCCAACTAACGTCCGTTTTTTAACCACATCCTCGTCCACACATTGTCCACATTCAGTACTCCCTCTGTTACCATGTCGTATCTCGCATCTTCTACCTCTTCCCTTCAATCCACAGAAATAATCGGTCAAGGTGGAATGAGTGACGAATCCCAATGGCGCAGGTACGCTTCCTTAACTGGTTTTGCTTATCTGATTGAGGGTAAACAGCAACAGTCGACATAATACCGAGACGTCGATCCACATCCTTGACAATGATTCAATCCTCAACATCTTTTATCTCTATCGACCAGCCGTGTTAGATGGAGACGAGGAAAATGATGTCCGTATCACAGGAGGGAAGTCATGGGGCCGCGAACGCTGGTGGTATACACTTGCACGCGTTTGCCAAAGATGGCGGAACCTCATCTTTGGGTCGGCATCTTACCTCGGTGTTTGCCTCGTCTGTACAATTGGGACGCCCGTTGCAGATATGCTGGCAAATTCACCTCCCCTTCCACTCATCATTGATTACATCAGTGAAGACGACATCACTGCAGAGGATGAAGAAGCAATATTTCTTGCTCTCGAGCAGCGTGACCGCGTGCGCCGCATTCGCCTTGAGCTGTCTTGTCTAGGTTTGAAGAAGCTCGCGATGACTATCGATGAGGAATATCCAATCCTGGAATACCTGATTTTGGGGCCTCTAATTTGGAACCAGACCGTATTTGGGTACACGAATACAGTCTTGGTACTTCCCGAGACACTTCAAGCACCACATCTACGTCACCTCGCGCTGTCTAACTTTGCCCTTCCAATTGGGTCTCGATTGCTTACGACTGCTGTAGGCCTCATCACACTTTTTCTTTACATGGGCCAACCATCCACATACTTCCCGCCAAATACTCTACTCCAATGGATTTCATTCATGCCCCAGCTGGAGACAATATTGGTCGCCCTTCGATTCCCTATTCCCAACCGCGATGTGGAGAGGCAACTCATGCATACACTAACCATGCCGCATGTCACACTTCCTAACCTTCGCTGGTTTGTGTTCAGAGGTATTAGCGCTTACTTGGATGCGGTTGTTCGTCGGATCACTGCCCCCCGCCTCGAACAGTTCCAATTCAACCTCTTCAAGCAACTCACATTCTCCATTCCACGTCTCCTCCAGTTTCTGGACACAACAGAAAACCTCAGGTTTGACAGTGCCACGTTCCGGTTTGAGGGAGAACTGGTTTATGTGGAGATGTATTCACGTGAAGAGGCCGGGACGTATGCCCTTATACTAAATGTCCTCTGCGGGCACCTCGACTGGCAGGTATCATCCGTGGCACAAATTTTCGATACGCTTAGCCAAATATTATCTCCGGTGGAGCATCTCACTCTCGAACGTGAGGTACACGATTGGTCGTCTGAAGAGCACAATGAGGTCGACCGCACAGAGTGGCGCAAACTTCTCAGATCGTTTAGCAACGTGAAGTTCCTCAGCGTCGAAGATGGGCTCGTCAAGGAACTCGATCGTTGCCTACGATTGGATGATGGGGATCTCCCTCTGGATCTGTTACCCGAGCTGCAGGAGCTCATATATTATGGAAGCGGGGATGTGGGCGATGCGTTCACCTCATTCATCAATGCCCGCCAACAAGCAGGCCGCCCCGTAACTTTGGTCTCTAAGCTAGTGACCCTGCTCTCTCGTAAGTCAAGTCCAAGTTTTTCGGAGCCGTCATTCTCATGTGCCCGACATCACGTCAGGGAGAATTGAGACAGGGAGCGACCTCGATACTTGAATCCCGACTCTCAATCCACCGAGCCGTTCATCTAGCCCCCGCACTTCTGCTTATACCCCTCTACCTCTACCAGCCTTTGTCCCTACTACAGCTATAGCCTTCTCTTTTGGGATTTGCGACGCGGAGCACCCCTCAGATATATGACTCCCTGATCGGATTCTTCTTATTCCCTGCCTTGACCTCTATAGTAAGCTATATCCTACGTATGTCACTCTGTCTCTTCCGAGGCATGGTAACGTTCTCCTATGTATGTAAAAGTACAGTTCTATCGCTAGATGGCACTAAACATTCTACGTTGTGCGTTGGCCGCCGCTAGCTGGCAGAGTAGGGAAGGAAGATCGAACTGAACTCGGCACTAAAGTCAACCCATATTCAAGGTGACGCCTCGGATGAGTGGGATGCTGGATTGGCTCGTGATTTCGGTGAGTGCCACTAGTTTTGCGTCCACCCTCTGCCTATTCTTTACATCTGGCCAACGATTTCGCAGCCTGCGACACCCCCTCGCAGAACGTCGCCGGCAGCCAAGTCAGCACCATAACTCGCAAGCCCAACCAAAATACAGTACCGCCATGGCGATCTCTCGAGGTTACCTGTCATCCGCAGGACAGGCGTGCACATTGCTCGTTGGTTCGCTGACACACGTGGCCACACTGGCAGTCTGGATCGCGAATTCGTGATGTGGTGGCGCGGCCGAGGCTGAGCTCGCCCAACCTGATGCTGAAGGTCAACCGGTAATGGGAAGCCTCTGGTATTCCGACTCGGCGATGATTTGCCTGTGCAGCGCGAGGCAAAGCCTGAATATAGACGCAGACTCAAATTCAGGGTGACACCGCCGACTCGGAGTTGCCCAAACCGCGAAGCGCACATAATGAGATTCGTGCTTCTATGGGTCGTCGCAGCGGCGGCAAGACGTTGAGAATGACTAGCGGCCCGGGACACGAGTCGGACTACTGTAGCAACGGACATTATGAGAAAAGAAAAACAGTAAAATGAACAGGAGACTCGAAATAATAATCTCCGTCTCCGGGTGTCACGGTTGAGTTCGGAAAGAACTTGAGCTTAGGCGGGATGGTCATAATGTCAGAGCACCCCATCTTCCACGCTAAAACCATCACGCGAGAAGACATTGGATCGCGGTCTCCTCCGGTGGTTGCCAATGGTTGGTGATGCAGAAGACAGAGACTTGGTGGAGCGGAGAAAGTTGAGATCTAGGCTCGGGGATGGCAGAGTCAACGACTCGGATATCACTATGTATGTTCCCGGATTACACGTGGCCTGAAAGCCTGGGTGCGCGACTGTACTACACTTGGCTTGGCTGAGATTTTGCCCCATCCACATCATCTCCACAAACATCCTTCAACAACCTCTTCAACATGTCGTCGTCCATGAGCCCATTCTCCCCCACCACACGCGCCCCGACCTGTCTAGCCGCGAGTCGAAAAGCGCCATATGCATCCTCGACACGGTCTACAGCGTGTTGTACGAGTACCGCAGCCGTACGCACCTCAGACACGTACAAACGCAGTCGTGCAAGACTCGAGCGCAAGTCGCTCGCGCAAGCGGTACGGAACGTCTCGTCTAGCACGGCTGCTTCCGCGGCTGAGGCTGGACGGCCCGTGAATGCGCGCAATGGGGCGCAGAGTGACTCCGATGCCATGGAGATCACGGCTTCGCAGGCGCGCTTCAGATCCTGATCAATTCCCTGCAAGACAGAGAGAAAAAAAGGGGGCATGAGAGACAAAATAGAGAATAGGGAAAAAATACCATACTCGTTTGGCATCCGCGAGATGTTCTGTGCGCGTGCTGGCGAGGGACGTGAACAACGAACCGGGGAGGAGCGTCGATGTACGTGATAAGACGGAAGATACAGTGTCTGAGATGCCATATTGGCCTATTTAAGCGCCTCTATCTTGTATCCTGGCCAATACTCACCTGCAACGCTATACGAATCGACATTCCCACTTCCACCGTTTACTCTAGGCTCATCCTTCTGCGCGAGGTCGAGGTTGCGGGTGATCTCTCTTAGGATAAGTAAGTGGCGAACGATAAAGAGTTGTCCATCAAACGCGTCCTTTGCTCTGAGTCGATCTGCCGCGCTCAGTAGCGAAGCGTGACACAGACTGATCGCCTCCTGGGCGATGTCATTAAAAATCGCTGGCTATATGGGGTTTGTGTAGCCTGCGCTCAGGATTTACGGTGTCATGACAGAAATGAAAACGTGCTTGCCTGGACATAGTCGTGTAACTGCGAGAGCACCCAGACGGTCTTGGAGAGAGTTGGGAACCATGTCTCGCGCTGATTAAGCCCTGGGCCCTCGAACAGACGACTAATACTCTCCTTCTCGCCATTTTCGTACCCTGTTGGGACCCCTTGCACGGCTACACCCATCTTCAGAATCGACAATCGAAAAATATAAACGGTAAAGAACCGACCCACCAACGAGCTTATCTGGGTATGCGAGATCCTGGGCCGTCGGCGCATAGTACCGTATCTCGGACTGAATCACCGCTTGTGCTTTAAAGAACAGTCTCGTTTGTGCATCCTGCAATACCATCTGCAACAGTTGGCGAGTGTGTAACCGGCCAAGTTCGTGATCCTTCTCTCCGTTCTCAGTCTCGTCGTCGAGAGGTTGGTCGAGCACCATCAATGCTTGAAGCACAGTGCAAACTTCACAGAGGACGGTGAGCCGAGGTTCGTGTAGGATGCGGGGACGTAGATCGTCATAGAGATAGTCGCATAGTGTTTCCAAGTACTGACTAGAAGGAAAGTAATCTGAACAAACTCACGAAAGCAAAGTAAGAGGGGTAGTACGGCACGCACTAGAGCTCTTCTTTCCCAGAACTGAAAAACGCTCGATAGAGGTCGAACTCTTCCGTGCAGAGCTGTTTCAAGTAGCTACACCCGGAGCGCGTCTGTACAGTAAGGCGATCACGCCGCGCCGTATGACCATCCGACTTCGGGGACACAACGCGGAAAGGAAAAGCGCACCAGTTCTACCAATTCAGTCCTTGTGGGGTCTAGCCCACGGATCTGCTCTGTAAGACGTGCAACGAGTAGGCTTTTGCGCGCGCCGAAATATGCGGTATGACACTCGGAAAGCAGAGCCCCCAGTTCCTCGGGGTGCTTGCGGGCCCGGCGCTCGAATTCTCCAAGGAGTGGCCCAAGTTGTCCGGCTACCGTGATAAAACGCGTGTAAAGAAGATGCATTTGAGCCGTGTCGGAAACTTCCTGTGAAGCAAGATGAAAGATGAGGGAAAGGAGGAAGACTTTGACGCGTTCCGTTGGAAAACGGTTACCTGTTCGAACAGTCGTCGTGAGACATCCTGCGTGAGCGCTCTGAGCGAGCCGACAAAGTACATTTTGATCAGTGTCATGGCACGCGTCATACATTGCTGGAAGCGCATGAGGTATACTTCGGCTTCTTTGTAGTTCCGCTGTTACCCAGCCGGTCGGGGATGCAAGATAAGCCGGGGGTCAAACAAAATAGTAGTCGTAGCTTACATGGGACTTGAGGAACTCGATACAAATATCCACGCGTTCGACCATATAGAGAAAGTCAGTTTGAAGGATGAGTGACTCGCCAGGATGATTGAGTAGACGCGTGGCATGTTCTAGCTCTTGGAAATATTCCAAGGAAGTGCCAATAGCCTCTTGCAATTCCACCAATTGGTCCTGTAAAAAACAGAGACAAACCACAAATTAAACCCCTCCCTGCGCGCGCGCATATATGTGGTCAAGGCGAGGCGCACCCTTTCATCGAGTAGCTTTTGGCTAGCGTCCTGCAGGCTTTTCCCGCCCTCTTCAACACTTCTCCACTTCTCCATCATACTGGCAACTTCAGCGTCGATCTGGTCGATGCGGCCGACCAATTTGTCACACATGTCGAGGTGCTCCGACACGCGCGACAGGTGCTGCCGAAAGTGCGCTTCTTGACTATGCGCCACGGAGCGATCGATCAGAGCGAACCAGTCGTAGAATTGTTCTGGGGTTTGGACGGGTTGCTTGGGATGAAGGGCATGCGCGGGAGTCGCTGAGGCTGCCAGTGGACGCGAACCTGGGGTGGAAGGACGTGAGCCTGGACCGTGTTTGATGCGTTGTTGGGGAGTTGACGGGCGTGATACTGGGACGTGATATTCTTGTAAGGACTGCCAACAATTTCAGAGGTCATCTCAGAGCCGTATAAAGAACATACTCTGACTGTCGACGGTTGTAAATCGGGTCTCCGCTCGCTAGCAATTTTGATTGCAGCGATGCTTTTGATCTCAGCGTCTCCCAGTGGTGCCTTGGCCTCCCATTCTTCGATAGTGAGAGTAGACTTTGGGTGTGGGTGTGGGTGTGGAGAGCGAATGTGCAAGGATGGTGTATTTGAACGGCTGGCTGCCATGAAACGGCCCTTTCGGCTTGCAACTTTCACGGGTCAACGATTTCAGTAGAATCTAATCTGATATATGTGTACTTAGATTTCCACACCTCACAAGGTGGAATGCCATCTCCGAGTCATCACGCTCCGTAAGCGTGTGTTCAAGTTCTTCTGGGCCTTCCCAAGACCCAATGACGACACATCACACGACGCAACCGCGCTGCGGTATCGCCTGGGGAGTGCAGTATCACGCAACTAATTTCGAAAATGGAATGCAGCGTCTGGCGTACGGTGCACCTCAAGTCATAAGTTTTTGGTTGCCTCGAGTAAAATTCATATTTGTGATCTTTCCGCCAATTAACGGCACTAACACTACATTCGACATTTCCGCCACAGCCTTTGGCTATTGCCGTGGTGGTTTATACAACCTCAACACAAGAGAGCTACAAACGACTGAGATCGATCTGGGATGTATTTAAAGTGAGCGAGGAAGAGATCGGACGTCCATTAAATCCACTTACGACAACGCCATAGCAAGAGAAGCCCAAACAGGATTAAGCCGGATATGTCTGATGGGGTATAAAACTCCTGCCGCGATCGGGACCGCGGCAGTATTATACATCAGTGCCCACAGCTAGAGCAAAACCTCAGAGTTAGCTGCCCCGCTGTACATCTCGTGAGATAAGCACATACAAAGTTTAGCTTCACCCTCCGGAACACAGTTGCAGATAGATCCACCAGGGTCAGAATACTCTTGAGATCTGATGAAACAAGGATGAATGAAGCACTCGATAGTGCCACATCACTTCCCGATCCGATAGCAATCGCCACATCAGCGGCGGCGAGGGCCTGCGTAACTGTCAATTCCATCAAGAAAGCTATGACCGCCTTCGTACTCACCGGTGCATCGTTAACGCCATCTCCAACCATGGCCACGATGCAGCGGCTGTTCAACCTTCTCCAAGACAACCGCCCTAGCGTCGCTCGCGGCTTTTTCAGAGCATTCTCTTGGAGCCAACGAACTTTGTCCGCCTAATAGTCGATAATGTCATGTCGACCCTGGTAGGACATTACAGGACATCTACCTTCTCTTGGGGAAGCACGCCTCCGATCACGTTAGAGTCAGGTATACCTACCTGTTTCGCCACGGCTTTTACAGTAGTTGTGTCGTCACCAGAGATTATCCAAATTGCCAACTTTCGAGATTGCAAGTGGGAAACGACGGCTTTTGCGTTGGGACGAAGTGGATCTGCGATGGCAAATAACACAAGGATCTTGAAAGAACTTGTTACCACTGTTCGACTTGTATCGTCCTGACGGACAGCAAGCAATACGACACTTTTGCCCTCCAACTTCCAGGACTCCAGGCGATCAGCGATTCCTACCGGGACATCGGCCCCATGGTCTAGCATCCATACTTCATTTCCGATGATTGCCGAGCAACCAATCTCTTTGAACGTTGCCTTGAGTCCCCTCCCCGGCGTTTCCTCCACAAGGCTAGCTGCATGTAAAATGGCGTTGTTTCGTTCACAATATGAACGAATAGCTGTAGCAAGAGGATGGGAACTGGACGCTTCGAGTTCAGCTGCCAATCCAAGCACAGATTCACGCTTCCATGGGCTTCCATCACATAGGTCTTCGGAGTCAGTGACGGACGGCCGACCACCCTCTGTCAGTGTTCCCGTCTTATCGAAAACGATGACGTCGAGCTGCGCGGTTTCCTGGAAGGCCTCTCCCCCTCCTCGAACTAGGATTCCGAACTTCGCTGCGATACCAGTGCCAACGAGGAGAGCTGTTGGGGCTGCGAGGCCGATACCACATGGACATGCAGCAACAAAGACAGCAATTGCGAACTCGAGGGACCACGCCGCTGGGGAAAGAGGAATCAACAAAATATTTTATCCATAACAGTCGACACTCACGCCAACCCCCAATGTCTTTATCGAGATAGCTGCGTGGAAGCGCACCACTCAATCCTAGACTAAGCCATATGGTCCATGTTAGGAGAGCAAGGAGTGTGATGACGGGAACGAAGTAGCTCGTCAAGATGTCCCCAAAACGCTCAATAGGTGCTCGTTTTGTTTGACTGTCGCGGACCACAGTGATGATTTGATCAAGCCTACATAACTGTGAGGATATCATCTTTTAAGAAGAACGATGATACTAGCATGGTCTCTTCCTTCGCTACATTTATTCTCACATCTATAGCTTGCCCGATGTTGATAGTTCCTAGAAATACTTGGTCCCCAGGCTTTTTCTTGATTGGTTTGGATTCTCCCGTCACCGAGCTCTCGTCAAACAATGATTGGCCGGAGACAACTACGCCATCCCTTGGTGGCGTTGAACCAGATGGCACCCGAACGACGTCACCAATTTCCAATAAGTCGACAGGGACTTTTTGTACTCTGGAACTGGACCCTGAAATCTGATTTTCTGTTTCTATGTCTGTCTTGCCCATTTCTATGTCTTCGTCTTCACTGCTAAAGCATGCGACCGGATGTTCCTTGTCTGCCAAAACAATGAGAAGTGCTTCGACCGGCTTCAATTTCGCGAGGCTAGTAATGGCATCTCTTGTGCGGCCCCTGCTGTAAGCTTCTATGTATTTACCTGGATTAAGGTTAGCGGTGCTACTTAGCACGACGGTTAAGGGGCATACCAGTGAGAAGGAACATCGTTAAGAAGACGACGGAATCGAAGTATGTTGATGTATCCGCATGACCGTCCGCGGATGGTGACGTTGAGGCTGCCAGGGCAAGCAAGACGATAGAAGAGAAATATGCCACCGAGACACCAGAAGATACCTATTATATTGAAGACAGCTGAGTTGGAGGACAGGTGGGGAAAGAAGGTACGTACTAGCATATTCATACTCCCAAAGCGAAGAAAACGTTTCCACAAAGGCGTGCGACTTCTTCTACCCCATAGGGCGCTTATTTCCTTCAAACTTCGCTTGTGGAAACTTCCTGCGCTGTAAAACATCACAGGTGTAGCCAAGAAGAACAGCGACCATTGGATCCGTGACGTATTTCCCGTCCACATGGGCTCTACTAGAAACTTTCTGGTAGGGTTCCTGGGTGATACTAAACTCATGAAGACAACGCCGATGATGAAAGTTGGGATGGCAATGATGACAGAAAAACCTAGACGGTAAAGGATATTGCGTCTCTCCTGGGCCTGTACCAACTGAGCGCGATCCTCTGGGGGAGGGGGGCTATGGACTGTGACCCTAAGTTGGGTAGTATCGGACATGATGGCGGTGGCGGAGATGACATCACGTATGGTAAAATCAGGTGGAGACGGTTCATAGGTGACACGAAGAATAGGATCCTGGAGAGTTAGCGACTCTGCATGTTTGATCTGGCTTATTTTCTCGAGACATCGAGCAATTTTTTCGGGGCAACGACTAACAGAATATATCAAGCCTTTCTGTGTAGGTTTCAGTTATGGCGACTTACTCGCAAAACATGCCCTCTATACGCAAAGCAACAGTACGTCGCTCCTGCACGACCCCGATAGCATTCTGCGTTACTTGAATGGGCTCCACTTTTGCTACAGATGCTTCGTATTTTGCCGACTCGATAGCCTCCTGCACTCCCGGAATTAATTCCTTGCCCTTCACGACCACGGATGCGGAATTTCCGATGAGATTAACCGAAACGTCTGTGACGCCTTTCAGCTCCGAGAGCAATTGAATGATGGTGGAAGGACATGCAGCACAAGTCATCCCAACAACAGAAAAGGAAACGCGAAGCAATTCGTCCGTCTCTCTGTTTGTTGCTACTGAGTTCAGGGGTTGGAGTGATGCAACGTCAGCCTCATATCCTATGTCTTGCATAGTTTCGAGTATGTCTCCCACGATAGCCTTGTCATCCAAGATGGCTGTGGCTGAGTGGCCGAGAAGCGAGACAGACACGTCATGCACGCCAGGCAGATGGGACAGGGCCTCCGTTATGGCGGTTACACACGATGCACAGGTCATCCCACCTACCGAAAGCGTGAGGCGATGAGGTAAATCACCTGAATAGCCTGTCTCGTTTGTGGTCGCTGCCTGAGGAGGATCAACATGAAATGGGGTTTGCTGACGCGAGTTCGCTGATGCTGTCGAGGGTTTTACCATTTTGGATGTCTCCACCGCACTACCGAGCTTGTGCTGACAAACTCGGCACTGTCCCAGATGGTCCTTGGCCTTACACGAGCGCGAGTGTTCGGAGGAATCAAGGGACTCGGATGGTCGCACATGACCAGCTGCTGTAGTATCCACAATATGGAAACCAGCGTCTTGAATGGCCTCCTTGATGACAAGATGCGATAAGGCGGTAGGGTGACTAACATTTACACATTGAGAAAGGATGGATATGCGAATGGAATAGGGCGAGGGGATGAGTACTTGAAGAGTATGCTGAATAGTACGGACGCAGCTGCACGCTGCAAATCAGCACTGTGGCTGGTTGAGATGAGTTGATGGGACGTCACGGTACCTTCCGCAGTGGAGGTCAGAGATAGAGACAGCAGTCGTGACTTGATCGCAGAAATCTGTAGACATCGCCGCGGTGATGTCCCGGGAGATCTGTGGCATATCGATGCCACGAGATGAGAGTAATACACCGAATTGCGCTTGGAATTGCCTCAGGTCGAGAGGTAGTAATCACCGTGTAAATCTCAGTGCACTCGATCACTGGGAGTCGGCAAAGAGGCGATTATTTTTGAAAGTCTGGACCGATGGCGGGTACGAGCCCCAGGTGGAAATGCCAGTGGTTCCCCACTTGTTCAGGCTCAGGCACTCAAGGCGCTCGCCATCAGGGTCCCGAACAAAGCCATAAACATTAATGCGCACGTGATCTCGTAGGTGCTGCACTTGCCACCGACACGCCCGTCCGGAAGAGAATCCACATCATGCAAACAGTCACGGTCACGGTGATAGGCGGCTCGGATCAACCCTACACACAGGCGTCTTTCTGTGTGCACATCTCTTCGAAAGGTTTTGGTTATTAGACTGCCATGATAGTGGGTGCTCGAAGCTTCAATTAGAGTCTCACGGTTCTGTTTATTTTGATTAGTTCGCATGTCGAATATGAGTAGATGGAAGGTAAATATACTCAAGTCGTCGAGTTGTGGGGCATCGACCCGGGCCATTGTCCTCCAAACAGTGCGTGTGGAGGCAGAGGCGGACGTCGGCTTTCTCCGAGAAGGCGAGATTGAGGGGGTTGGAATTCAAAGGCGGTCAACGCGGAGAAGCGGACGACCATCGCCTCGGGTAAAAAGTACCCAGAAGAGTGACGGGATCAGGGGCAGACAAGACAAGTTTCGGTAATCCCGGAAACGATTCAATTCAAGGTGTTCTAGACGTGGTGTAGATCCCGACTTTGACCCTCTTCGTATTGACACCAAATCACATCACCGCCTCGATTCCCTCTCCAAC
>WNFQ01003994.1_pt1 | contig 11938 bp, 14 predicted proteins | sample 5400171 | NCBI WGS metagenome assembly WNFQ01 (sample SAMN13153356, study PRJNA577476) | soil metagenome | isolation source: 20 cm soil under Madrone tree | place: USA:California | collected 2016-06-14
TGGCGTCCGCAATCCGGACAACTCCATCGTGACCTACAGCCGCGGGCATCTGGCGGGGTTTGTTCATGGACACCCTCATGTACGCCTTTTGCCTTCATCGCTTTGACGAGGAAACCAGCGAATGCGTAATTGCGTGTACCGAAAGCGCGATGCGGTTCTGTACACCATTCTTGCGCAGGAGCTTGGATACATGGGCTTTCACGGTGCGTTCTTGGATGCCTAGTGTGGCGCCAATTTCCTTGTTCGATCGGCCCTCCACCAGCATCTCCAAAACTTCTTTCTCGCGGTCGGTAAAGGTCACCCCGCCAGCCGGAAAGATGCGTCCGGGCGAGCTGCTCACGCGTTCAATGAACATGGAAAGGACTCGGCGTGGAGCCCAGACCGAGCCCTGGCTGACGATCCGTATCGCATGCACGAAATCAGCGGGCGATGCAGCTGCGTCCACGTAGCCCTTGGCTCCGAAAGCGATGGCCTTGAGAATGGTCTCATCGTCCATGCTGGAGCCGATTACGATAATGCGCAAGTGTGGACGAGTCGCTTTCAAGCTGGCCATCATATCGAACAGGTTCTGGCTAGAGCGGTCGCCCAGCAGGACCAGATCAAAGTTCTGCCGCATACCGAGGTCAGGTAATGAAGAAGAAATCAGCTCAAAATCCCGCTCCGAATCGAACACGGCCCGGAAGCCCACGAGCCGCAGAGGGTCGCTCTCCACCACGGCGATACGGATGAGCGGTTTGTTCGCCAGAGCAGCTTTCATAGCACTCCGTGTGGGATATTTCTGCCGTAAGCATAACTGCATCGGCTGACAGGTACAGAATTACCGGGGTAACATTTCGCTGCCACCAGACTTGAGGCGAACCCGCGCGGGCCGTCTGCGCCCGAGAGTTCAGAATTACAATGTTGGATTATTCCGTGCCGCTTAACCTCGTAAAAGTTGTTGTCAACTGAGTTTGCCGAAGCAACGGCTCGCGCCGCGTGCGCGCATCTGCCAGTCTTATGGAAGCGATGTAAGAGTGTTTCGAGCTGGACATTGCAAACACGCCTAAGGAAACCGTTCCGGAGGGCAGGAACAGGTATTCAGACACGGCACGCCCAGCCATCCTGCTCATACGGGTCGGCATCTCAAGCTCGTTCCAGGAAAACGGTTTTTCTAATCGTTAACCAAAAAGGAGAAGTGCAACGGCAGATAGCGAGAAAGATCGTCAGCAAGGCGGCCAAAAGGACCGCGGTCAGCCGGGTGGCGGCCAGCAAGGCGGCGGGCAACGAGGTGGCCAGCAAAGTAGCGGGAAGAAGGCGGTCAGCAGGGTGGCCATTTGGGTTTTCTCGGGTGCCGAGAACGGATTCTCGGCAGCATTTTTAGTCTCGGCTTAACGTTTTCTGGTGTGTTCTTATCCTGGTTGCGGACTGTGAGGTGGGAGCCCGGCACCAGTTCGAGTATCGTCGCTTTCGTTTGAACTTTGAAAGAATTCAATAGGAGATGATTATGAAGTCATTCTTAGTTGGGTTGGGAGTTGGCGTAGGGCTGGGTGTTTTGCTTGCTCCCGATCGTGCGGAAAACACACGGCTACACGGCATTACGGCCGATGCTCAGCGAAAGGCGCAAGATCTGGCTCAGCGGGTTCGGGACGGCCTGGACAACGAATCAGATTTAGACAGTGACGATTTGACCTGCGAACTGCCACCGAGGAAGCAGCAGCCGAGGGAAACTCTCCAGGGGCCTATGTCGAGCACCGAAGGCTCCGATGTTGTGAACACGCAGGCTTCGGACAGATTGATATAGCAACGCAACAACAGGCTTGGAGTTTCTGATTACATGAAACGCTCATACACTCCCGTGTTAGCAGTGGGAATAGGCGCAGTTGCGGGTTTGCGTGCCCTCGCAGCCCCTGCAGTTTTGGCTTGGGCTGCAAAACGGAGATCGATTCGCCTGGGAAATTCGCCGTTTGCCAGAATCATTGCAGCCAAGGCGTCGGAAAGAATCACTGACCTTGCGGTAAGCGAGTTGATTGCGGACAAGCTACCCTTTGCACCGAGCCGGTTGAACGCGGGGCCGCTTGCGTCCCGCATTGTGTCGGGCGCGGTCTGCGGGGCGACCATTTATGGTGCGGTGGAACGGCCTCTCACGGAGGGGGCGGTCCTCGGCGGGGTGGGAGCGATCGCAGGGGCCTTTGCCGGTTATTACACTCGGAAGAGGCTCAGCCGCGATATGCCTAATCTGGGAGTCGCAGTTCTTGAAGACGCTGTGGCAATTGGAGGAGGAATCCTTATCGCCGCGCTGGTGGCACCGGACTAGAGACGAAAGCGGAATGAATCGACGACAACAATCGAAACGAAGAGAGAGGCCGAATCTCATCGGCCCCATTCATTTCTCGACTGATTTGCTACTTATACGACTCGCTGACCATTTTTACGTCCGTAATCTTCATGTGGCCATGCTCAGTGTTGCTCTTCTTCATGCCGCTGTCCTTCGCAGTCTCTTTCGCGTCTTCCTTCATGTTGTGCATCTTCGCATTCGAAACGACGCCGGTCGCGGTCACTGTATGACCAAGATGCTCGGCGAGATCCACTCGACTGCTTCGCACTTCCCACGTACTTCCGTCATTTCCCGATGGGATCGCCGCCGAGATTGCCGAGGACCTGCAGGCGGCGCTGGGCCTATTCGCCCAGATCGCGACTGATCTTCGCAGGTGATGTCACACGCAGGCGGAGATCGGAACACAAGATGAGAGATTAGAGACCGGACTGCTTACTGTATTCGATCATATCGATTGCTGCCACCGTGCCCATCTTCTGCAGTCGATTGACCAACACCGGCTCGCGAAAATCAGCCTCGCCGACGAACCCGAGAATGCCGAATAACGGAATCCAGGTGACCGTCTCCTGAGCATTGATCCGTGGGGCTATGGTTTACTAGTCGACGATGACTCCTTCGTTCATCCTGCGAGTACTGCTGCTCGGCTCCCTGTTATCCACTTTCTCGGTCGGAGTCTCTGCGCAAACTCTGGTGGAGCGGCTGGGATACCCTCCCGGCACAAAGCTCATCATTGTCCATGCGGACGACCTGGGCGAAACCCACTCGGTGAATGCCGCTGCCATCAAAGCTCTGCAGGGCGGGACGATCAATTCCGCGAGCCTGATGGTGCCCTGCCCATGGTTTCCGGAGATTGCCGACTATGCCAAATCCCATCCGGACGCAGACTTTGGTCTGCACCTCACGTTGACGAGCGAACGAGTTTATTACCGCTGGGGTCCCGTGGCGCCCGCGGACAAGGTACCGAGCCTAGTGGATCAAAACGGATATTTCCATCACGACTGGGAAGAGAACGAGCACATCAACGCCAAGGAGGTCGAGGTCGAACTGCGCGCCCAGATCGAGCGCGCGCTCGCGATGGGCGTTCGTCCCACGCACCTCGATTCGCACCAGTACCGACTCATCATGAACGGCAAGGATCTGTTCGACGTTATGCTGCGGGTGGCTCACGAGTACAAGTTGCCGGTTTTCGTTACCAGAGATTGGTTCGCTGACCATCCATATTTGCAGATGAGCCTCGATCCGGGCGATATCGTGCTGGACCATACGGTTACGATTGAACCGGGAATTTCGCCGGAAAAATGGGCGGAATTTTACCTCACTGCGTTGAAGAACCTGAAACCCGGCGTGACGGAGTTTGTCATCCATCCCGGTTACGACGATGACGAACTACGCGCCGCTACCAGGGAACGCTCCACATGGGGTTCGGCCTGGAGGCAGCGTGACTACGATTTTTTCACCAGTGACCAGTACCGGGAGATTCTGGCTCAACAGAAAATTAAGCTGATCACTTGGCGGGAACTGGTCCGCGCTGCCAAACCAAAATGATCTCTTCCAGTGTGAAGGACTAGGGAATCGAGGCGCCCCGGCATCAGAACTCCACGGCGCCCTGAATTGAGAATATCGGCTTATAGAGTTCTTCACGAAAATCATCGGCATGTGGCATGACACCCGTGATACTCGGACAGCCACTCGAAGCCAGTGCTCCCTCTGTGAGGGTACTTGTCACGCACGGTGCTACGCTACGGGAGGGGAGAAATGGCTGAAATCTTCTACCATTTGGAACGCGCCGACAAGTTCGTTTACCACTATACGAAAGCGGAAACGCTTGCCGACCTCATTCTGCCGAGTGCACCATACGCTTTTCACGGTTTGCAAATACGAATGACCCGCGCGAGTGTAAAGATTGGCATTTGGGTCTCCGTACGGCTGGGGACTTTGGCGGCTTTACACATCGGCGTGGGAGTTGTTGCAGATAGAAGCATCGAACTTACTCAAGAATTGCTGTCGGCTTTTTTGTACAACCGCCGATGACGCATCCGCTGTGGGAATGGGAATTGACAAGATTTATGGCCGTGGATTCTGTCAGTCGTCCGCAAATCTGCACGGCCCCGTGCGAGGACCTTCTCTGCCCTAGAGCTACAATACCTGCCTGGCCCAGCGAAGTCGCGAGCGATGGCACCTCGCGCGGACCGTGAGCAGAGACGGTAAAACGCTTTCCTGGCTGCTGCTTGAACCTGTCGCCCGGGCGCACCTTGGGAATTCAAAGGTTTCGTCCCACATTCGCCACCCATTCAGACTACCAATTCGCGGAACATTTTCACCAGACGTTCACACCGTAGACGCCAGTAACAGACAGGTGCTCAGGTCGAGTTTGCCCGTGTCCTTTCGTTATGTCGGAGTGCCGCAAGACCTGTCCTAAAATCGACGTGTTGATATGCGGGTGAAGGCCAACAAAATGGGGGTGGAACATGCATACGCACATAGGGGTACCGCCGTCGGTTGGCTCGTTAGCCACCAACATTCAAGGTCGGATAAGCCCGTCGGCGACCAAGATGCAACGGTGGATTGCCTCCCTGGGTAAGAAGGCCAAGAAGGGCATGGTTGCTAATCTGTCTGCCAACTGGATTCATGACGCAATTTCAGCCATCGCGGTACTTGGGGCAGCCGTAGCATTTGGTTTCTGGCGGGACAGCATCAGTGCCGGCCTGTTCGCCTGCTTTGCCTTGTTTCTTATGGCGGGTATCTACAAAGCCCTGCGGCAGATCGTTGCAACCCTTCGATGGGAACCTGACGGCACTATCGCTGCGAACGTCAATTGGAACACTTTCAGTCCTGCTGAACGAAGCGAACCGAATTTCGAGATTAGTGCTAAGGCTATCGAGCATCTGCTGCCATGGGTAAAAGACGAGACTTCCTTGACGGAGGAAAGTGCAAAGGCGTATTGCTCAGTTCTTTTGGGCACGCTTGCAACCCTTCATCCCAAGCTTGCTGAGTGACTTCTACGAACGACGGTCGTTATGCAGATCTGGCCCCCCTAGCTTGGCCAGCGGAGTAGGCACAAACAGCGAAGTCGAGCTGATTCTCTGCCCGGTGGCGTGCGGGTATATCAGGCGGCGGCGGTTCGACTTTTCTTGCCTGTGATCTCCTCTTCGGCGCGGAGCCAGTCGTCCAGCTCGTGGCCGTCTTCCCGGCCGCGTGCCTCGTAGAGTTCCTGTGCGCGGAGGCGGATCTGGTGTTCGAGTTCTTGTGGTTCGCTGGTCCCGGTCGCTGGTGATTTCTTCGGGGGATTTGCATTCATGGGGGAACTCCTTTGAGGCAAACGTACGCCTGAGGAGTTCCCGGTCAATTGCCTAAGATTGGTGCAATGAAGCGTCTGAATGTCCTCATTTCATTGCCGCGAGGAGGGTGTAGGTCAGGTCGCCCGAGCGATAGGCGTCCAAGATGATGTCAACGCTTTCCACAAATTCCCGCGCCGCTCGTGGCAGCAGTTTGATAACTGGTCTGGCGGATCGGGCGCGCTCCTGGCAGATATCCCAGGTGCGCACGATTTTTGGGGTCATGTCTTCGCAACGTCGCGATTGCATTCCAGTAGATTCGACTGCGGACTGGTATTGCCGGGCCGTCCACAATTCCGGACATAGAAATGCGCGCGCTACTTCGCGCACGCGAGAGCGATCCATCGATCCCGTCCATGCTGCCAGCATCAGTTTGCCACCGGGCCGCAGGGTGCGTTCGACATTGGCGAAGTAACGCGATTTGTCGCCAAAGTGTTCGGAAGACTCCATCGTCCACACCAGGTCGAACGCTGAGGCAGGGAACTCGAAGGAGTCAGCATTCTCGACTACAAAGCTCACCTGGTGGTCAACTCTGGCCTTGGCCGCGTGCTCTCGTGCCAATCTTGCCTGCTTTGGGCTGATGGTGAGTCCTGTTCCAGTACACGAAAGCAACCGCGCGAGGTGCAGCAGAGTGCCGCCGTGCCCACAGCCTACGTCCAGGACACGATCACCGGATCGAAGATTGAGGAGGTCAACACAGTAGTCGAGCATCTGGACTTGAGCATCTTCGGGCGATTCATTGCCTTCGAGAAACAGTCCATGATGAATGTGGTCGCCCCAGAAGGGGCGATAAAAGAAGGCGAAAGAGTCATAGTGCTCTCTGATTTGAGCGGCAGTGATTTGGGGGAAAGCGACCATCGGTTCTGGAATGAATACCCCCGATCTGGTTTGAAGGAAAGAGTACCGCAAGGAGGGTAAATTTTCCAGATGCGGAAGTGCAACTCTCGGACTAAACTGCGCCGATATGGCGGTGATGGTGAGATGAAACAGCAAATTGTTCATGCACTTCAGAAATACTTGCTCAACCCGCCGATTAAGCTTCTCTTTGCTATGGGCGTCGTGCCGCCCGGGTATGCGCTGCTCGAAACCACCGGACGCAAGACCGGGAAGGCGCGCCGCACTCCAGTTGGCGCCGCGCGCGTCGGCTATCAGTTCTGGATTGTGGCTGAGCACGGCATTAAGGCAGGATACGTCCTGAATATTGCAGATAACCACGCGTGCGCGTGAAGCTGCGAGAAGGCTTTCGCGCTCGCTGGTACACGGGCACGGCACACGTGCTCTCGGACGATGATCCGCGCGCGCGGCAGCGCTGGCTCGGCGGTAAGGTGCCTGGCAGCGCCAGGAATGCGGCCGCCGTGCGCTTGTTTGGGACGGACTTGCTGACGGTGCGGATTGATTTGGATGCGTGAGGCTCACGTAGACTCGTTGGGGGCGCTCCGGATGAAAACGTCTCAAACAACGTCGGGCAGTCGATTTGGGCGTACAATGTTTGCCGTTTTCGAAGTTAAAAAAGGAAATTCCGGTTAAGGAGCCTTACCTATGAAGCGCATTCTCGCGATTACCCTGTTGTGTTCCAGAGATTGAGGAGGCCACCCGGTTGCCACAGTGGGCCGGCCAATCATTCGCCGCTCCCGAACCGCAAGCCGCCAGATAGGGTGTACTCTTGGATTGGTGAGACGGGAGAGCGACATCCCGATGTCGAGATCCTTCCTGAAGTCCTGGGTCTCCCGTTTCGACTACTCGCGTGGGAGAGTCTTCCCCGGTATGCGCAAAATCTTATGGGCAGCGGCCTTGTTGGCGTGCGCTATAACATTCGCCCAAAGCCAGGTGCCCACCTTGGCGAAGCGAACTCGCGCGCCACGCACCCTCCCGCCGACTAGGTTCTATGACACACTCAATCCGCTGCCTGCGGGCAAACCGGGCGAACTGATTCGTTCCGAACCGTTTAGCGAATACGACCTGTCATACCAGGTATCGGCCGCACGCATTCTCTATCATTCGCGCTCCGCGAATGGAAAAGATGTGGCCGTATCGGGTGTGGTGTTGATGCCGGATCGAGCGCCACCCGCGGGCGGCTGGCCGGTCATCGCCTGGGCACATGATTTCATCGGTTCCGCCCGGCAGTGTGCTCCCTCGCTGTTGAAAAATCTTGGGGCGGGACCGCTACTTTCCATGTACGTTGGCCTTGGGTACGCGGTAGTGGCCTCCGACTACGCGGGACTGGGAACCAGTTTCCCGAACGCAGCACTGGATATGCGGTCCAACGCGCTGGACATGATTTACTCCATTCCGGCGGCGCGTGCCGCAGTACCACAGCTCGGAACCAGGTGGGTGGCGGCGGGGTATTCGCAGGGAGGGCTCGCGGCCGTGGCGGTAGCCGAAGCCGAAGGAGTGGCCGATCCCAACTACCTCGGCGCCATTGCGATTTCAGGCGTTGCTGACGTCCAGGACATTGCTGAACGCCTCGCCCAAGGGCCTGCCCACCACATGCTCATATCTCTCGCGCATGGCATCAAGGCTGTCTTTCCCGAATTTCAAGTCGAGGAGATGTTGACCGATAAGGCGATGCCGCTGTACCGGCAAAGCACCCAGGCCTGCGAAGCCAATTCGGGGCTAGAAATTGCCGCCAATCAAATCTTGAAACCCGGTTGGGAGAACAACCGGTACGTCAAAGAATTTTTCAGCCGGAACAGTTCCGGCCGGAAGCCTGCATACGGTCCGCTGCTGGTGCTCGGCGGAAAGGCGGACCCTGATATTCCAGCAGCCCTGACGGCAAACTCTGTGGCGCTAATGTGCAAGCAGGGAGATCGCGTGCTTTTCGAGGAATATCCTGATCTGGATGCGAGGGGCGTCATAGGGGCCTCGGTCAGCGACCAGATCAGTTGGATCCAGGCTCGATTTGCCGGCCATCCCGCCCCCAGCAACTGCCCCTGAGCTTTAGGTAGGTAGGACATGCAGTGTCACTGGGTTCACTCACCTCCGGAAGTCCTAGCTCTTCCGTTACTTGCACATGAATTGGAGCGCACTACTATTCATCAGGAGAAGTTGTAGTGGATGTCTCACGCTGTCAAATCTACGCTGTTTCTTGCACTCTACTTGATCCTGGCGCAAAACTCTGCGGCGCAGAGCGATTATCAGGTCGTGTCGGTCAGTAATCCGGGAACGATTACTGGAACGGTCAAATGGTCGGGTCCAATGCCTCGGCCGCTCGCTCTCCCTATCAACAAGGACGCGGAGATTTGCGATCCGGAATCACGCAAGAACCGAGACCTGGAGCGGCTGATTGTGGGCCCTCAGGGCGGGGTCGCAAACACCGTGGTGTTCCTGAGAAATATTTCCACCGGGAAAGCGATGGACCTCCCCGAACCCAGACGCTTTCTGGACCAGAGGCACTGCCGCTACGAGCCCCACATTCTGCTCGTGCCACAGAGTGCCGTACTCCGGATGAAGAGTTCTGACGCCGCTCTGCATACGGTCCACATGGACGGCGCAGCCACCTACAATCTGCCCTTTCCCTTCGTCGGCCAAGTCATTTCCCGTAGCATGCACTCGGCAGGTGTGGTCAACCTGAGATGCAATGGCGGTCACGCTTGGATGAATGCAGAGATACTAGTGGTTCCCCATCCTTACTACGCCGTGACCGATGAAAGCGGAGGGTTCGAACTCACGGACGTGCCACCAGGGGAATACGAGATCGTGGCCTGGCACGAGGGCTGGAAGCTCCTGCGGCGGGAAGCCGCCTTCGATGTTCTCACCGGGCGCCGGATTCAGCGGCCGGTCTTCTCGGATCCGAGAACCTGGGGAAAAAAGGTTGGTGTGAGCAAAAATGAAACCACGGTGGTCAACCTCGTCCTTGCTGACAAGTAAGGATATGAATCATCGGACCAGAGAGCGACATAGGCCGCCATCCGGGTGCCAACATTCACGCTTAATTCGATTTTTTCTCGGAGGAGTACGCCTTTCGATATTACCTGTACTCTCCCACACTCAAGGTGTTGTTTTCCCGCTGATTTGCGAGTCCTCGAATGCCCCCGGCGGGTCGAAGGAGCATTTCTTCAGAAAGGCAACCCGGCTCAGGCTTCCTTCCACCCAGCGACCAATATCTTTCAAACTTGCGGCGGCCACTCCTCCGCGCTGATCGAGAAAGATAACCACAATTCCCTCGACGGGGTTTTGCGAGCTATGAGAGGCCCGGCGGTACCGTTCCATAAAGACGTACTGGGCGAAACGCCGTTTTTTCCCCGCTGCCACATTCAGGATTGAACCCTCAGGCCGAGCCCATAAATAAAGGACTCGTTTGCCTTTCAAGCGAGCCCACTCACCGGTAAATGGCGAAACGATTTCTCGAATGGTTGCGAAGTCGGGCGCGCTTTCCGGTGTCTCTGCGGTTGTCGATGGCGATACTCTCGATCTCACCTGCGAGCTTCTTATCCAACCGCTGTTCGCGTTTTCGAGTCCCACTCGCAACCATGTTCCGCGGCTTTCCAAGACCTCGAACTCATCTTCAGGCTCAGCCCGGAGGAGGATTGCAGCCACGTTTCGAGGTGCGCTCAATATCGCAGCACCGGCCTTAGGCACCCAACTGTATTCTTTACTTGAAGCCTGATCCTTGAACACCTGTAATTCTCGTACTTGCTTTTCCAGTTGCGCCACGTGGTGCTCCGCGTCTGCGCGTTGCTGGCGAACAGCTGCGATCTGCTTCTCCAAACTGTGTACATCGACAGCCAAGACGGATCCATTGCTTGCCAGGAAATCATTCAGGCGATCCAAAAGATCGGTTTCCAAGCGCCCGTTCGACTCGAACGCTTGATAACCCGAATCCTTACCTTGCTGATCCGCGTACCATGCTGAAACATTGGCCTTTGCACGAACCCGGGTTTGATTGGTGGCCACCGGTGTCAGCTCAATCTTGAACTCATAATATGGACGCTCATAACGTGGGATCTCGGCCCGTTCCATCTTGATGAACCCCTCAAGAGCGGGCAATCGCGCTCCTCTATAAGCGCCAAGCTGCTGCAGGGCCGCTTTCACAGCGACTGCTGAGAATGGATACTCGCGCTCTACCGCTTTTGACTCTTGCCCGCTTGTCAGAGTAGGGAGAACGAGAGCAACCGTAACGTTTTGGATTGGTTATACGGCGCGGCCTTGAGGTCCGCACCCGCGCTTCTGATACGTGCCGATGCGCCGCCTTGCAGATCCTTAAGTTGCTTCTCGAGTTGCTCCTGCTTTGCGGTCAACGCAGTTAATTCGGTGATGTCACGCTCCAGTTCGGCCCGCAGCTCTTCGATTCTCGTCTTTTCTTGCTTTGCGGCCGCCTCCTCCCCCTGCTTCTGTTCCTGGTCTGCCAGGTCTTTGAGCTTCTGTGAAATTTCCGCAAACTCGCTGTTTTCGACCTGGCCATCGGATGGATGCAAACGGTGACGGTCATTTTCTTCAAATCGTGCCTCGATTCGGAGATTCGTCAGATTGGCACCGGCCGGCTCCACAATGTAGCGCACGACCACAGTTCCCTGGTCACCGCTTTGGTAGAAGTGTTCGGGCGACAAGGTGTCAGGCCGTATCTTGTACAGCACGGCACCTTTTCCGTTCCACCGTTCAAAGCCCGGGACGATTTTGGAAGCCGTAGCCCCCTCCAGTTCCGTAGTGCCCCGGTATTGCGAAGTACCTCGGATGATTCCGTCTCCGCTGACTTGCTCTACGATCTTGGCTACCTGTTCGTAGGGAGCGTCTACATCCACCGACAGTCCTTCTCCCCAGTGCTGATGCTTTCGGGCGTTCACTGGAGTCAGCCATAGCAGCACGCTTACGAAAATCAGCGGCACCGTGCGGAAACACCGAGCAGCCCTATGCCGTTCGAATTTGACGATGACGGAAACCAGACTTCGAAGGCGCAAGGGAGCTAATGGCATCTTCCACATCAGAGCCTCACGGCCTGGACGCCATCATGACTCCCAGGACGATGGGGAGATAGATCACCGAAGCATAGACCACACGACTTGCGAGCGTGTTCGAGTTAGACAGTGCAAGCTTAGCGGAGTGATACAGAAAGAACAGGCCAGCTATAGCCATGCCCAATAGCTGCCGCGCACTGCCCCTCCCGGCGAGCATGGTGGCCACCACGAGCACCATGGTGAAAACAGCAATTTCGATCTTCGTGAAGCGCCCGTCCAAATCAAACTGAGGAAGCATGCGGAATTCGGCCCGCGCGTAATCGTTACGGTAGAGCAGTGCGATGGCGAGAAAATGGGGAAACTGCCAGAGAAAGAGGATCGCAAACAGAACCCAGGCA
>WNFQ01010152.1_pt1 | contig 11938 bp, 13 predicted proteins | sample 5400171 | NCBI WGS metagenome assembly WNFQ01 (sample SAMN13153356, study PRJNA577476) | soil metagenome | isolation source: 20 cm soil under Madrone tree | place: USA:California | collected 2016-06-14
CGAGAGCGGTTGGTCCGGCGCACCGGGCCTGCCTCTTTATCTAGGCTAATGTGAGAGAGAGGGTTGTCCATGGCTGGCAAAGTACAGGTATGCACAAAACGACAAGTCTGTATCGATGAAAAGGAACTAAAACTGTTCCTTGAAGTTAGAAGGCTCTCGAGCCGCTGTCGGCGCGAGTGTCAGTGGCGCTCGATGAGTAGTTCTGAAACTTGATTGTGTGACACTCAATGTGCGCGAGAAGTAGAAACCATCGACTGTCACCAAATTGTCACTAAAAGTGGCGCAAAACGAGCAAAGACGGAGCAAATCCAGAAAACTGAAATTATCTCTATTTTGCGGCTGGCAAAGGGATTTAGTTGAATTTTCTACGAGATAGCGAACCGTTGATTTTATTTTTCAAGACCGCCGGTTTCAACCGCTCCGCCACTTTTACTTCAACCCTGCCTGCGGGGTTCTATCCTGTCAGCCAGAATTGGTCGTGAACCAGGATCACGCCTTCATACATTGACGGACATTTCTCTCGCGTGACAAGCATATCCTCCGTCGCAGTTTCCGCGGTTCGGCACGGGGTTCGGTTTCTCGCTATGTGGACGAGAGGTTTGACTTTGGCGAGAAAAATGGCGAGAATATGGCGAGATTAAATGACGGCGTTGTGACAAGAAATAATGCAGTTGTGGCGAGATTGACGGCGAGATTATGGCGAGAAAATATATCCACGAACTCATTGATTGGCCTGGATTTACGTGGGACGCAAAGACGCTTGTCCCATTGCTCTCTGGAGTCCGATTGCGTCAAGGACTATTGCTCGGCAAGATGCGGGGCTACGGTTTTGCCTCACAGTGGATCGCAACACTGAAGGTGCTGACGGAAGAAACGATCAAGTCCAGCGCGATCGAAGGAGTAGTCCTTGATCCAGAGAATGTCCGCTCGTCTCTCGCTCGCAGGCTTGGACTGCAGGTCGGAGGACTCAAGGTCCACAAGGATCGATATGTCGATGGTGTCGTTGAGATGATGTTGGACGCGACGCAGAAATTCAAGGAGCCGCTGACAAAGGAACGCCTATTCGACTGGCATGGCCATTTGTTTCCGGGAGTTCGTACGACCAGCGACAAATTTCGAATCGGCGCCTGGCGGGACGACAGCCAGGGTCCGATGCACGTTGTGTCAGGGCCAATCGGCCGCCACAAGATTCACTATGTTGCACCCATGGCTAGACGAGTCGAGAGCGAGATGGGAAAGTTTCTCAAGTGGTTGGGCGGCAGCGAGCAGCAAGATCCGCTCTTGAAGGCCGCAATAGCACATCTATGGTTCGTTACGATTCATCCCTTTGAAGACGGCAACGGGAGAATTGGGAGAGCCATCGCCGAGATGTGCTTAGCCAGATCGGATGGCAGTGCTCAGCGCTTCTACAGCATGTCGTCGCAAATCCTTGAAGAACGAAAAGGCTATTACGACGTTCTTGAGAAGACCCAGGCTGGATCGTTGGACATCACGGAATGGCTAACATGGTTTCTTGGGTGTCTGGATCGAGCCATCGAACAATCGAGGCGAATCTCAGACAGTGCTTTGGAAAAGGAATTGTTCTGGCAGGATTTGAAGAAAAGGAATCTCTCTCCGAATGACCGGCAGAAGAAAGTCCTGAATAAACTGTTCAGCGGGTTCGAGGGAAAACTAACCAGAGACAAGTGGATGAAAATAACGAAGACTTCCTCGCGAACCGCTCTTCGAGACATCGAAGAGCTGATCGCTGCAGGTGTGATTGAACAAGAAGAGGCCGGCGGAAGGAGCACTTCCTACAGGCTAAACAGGGCTGCAAGGGTCAGAGGGCAGGATTAGTCGATCTTCGGATCCTTCGGTTACATCGCCAAAAGTGCGTGAGGTTTGTCCGCATGGCAAAGGGAATTTAGTTGAATTTTCTACGAGATAGCGAACCAGCGATTTAATTTTTCAAGACCGCCGGTTTCAACCGCTCACCCACTCCTCCATTCTAAAGTATAACGTAATCTGTGGTTTATCCGGCCATTCGTGACAGATGAGCCTTTCTGCTGCTGCATTTTGGTGCGCACTCTAACAAAACTGTCACCAACAGTTTTGGGTTCGCGAAGAGAATCTCGTATTTTGGAAAGCTACACTCCGCAATAATTGATAAGAACAAACAACTTAGATCTCAAGGACCATAAGCGCCGCGCAGCGGCTTGGCCCCCCAGACAGTTTGGTTAGAAAACTAAGCAAGGATCTCTTTTTTCACCACATTCGGCCCATGCGATCCACTGTAATGGAAAATGTATGGAGGGTAGCCAAAATCATAAAGCGCAGTGCTTTCTGAAGCGAGACGCCCAGGCACTTACCACGAGTACAGGTAGGCCGAGCAAAAGTGCAACGGGCAGGAAAACCTTCACGATCAATAGGGAAGGCCAAGTTCGCCGGGGGTTTTTTCTGCGGTTTTGCTCCATTCGCTTGTCAAAATCGTTTATATTGAATTTTCGTTGAGACTCATTCGCTGCAGGAGACTCCTGATGCGCATTCGGTTTTTGCGGGCTCTTGCCTTGCCCCTGAGTTTGTTTCTGTTTCCTTCTGCGACGCTATTGGATTCTTCGCCTGCGCCTCTCCGTCCCGGCACTCGTGTTCTCCTCGACGCGCACAATTGCTATCCCTACTACGAATGGTGGTCCGATCGCATCGACCGTGCTCTCTCAGCGGGTACTCCCCTTGCCATCGAGCAGGACTTGCTCTGGGCGAAAAACCCAAGAACGGGCACGGTGACTTCGTTCGTGAGTCATGGAGCCCCGCCGACGGGAACCGAACCGGGGATGCGAGAGTATTTTTTCGAACGCGTTCGGCCCATCGTCGAAAAAGCCTTGCGCGAAGGAAATCATGGGGATTGGCCGCTAATCACGCTGAATCTCGATCTCAAATCGGAGGAACCGGAACATCTCGCTGCGATTTGGCAGTTGCTGTCGCAATACCAGGATTGGCTCACCACTGCTCAACGCGCCGGCACCATCGACCGGATGGAAACGCTGGAAGTCCATCCCATCCTTGTCCTGACTGGTGAGTCCGACGCGCAAAAAGTCGTCTTCTACGATCAGGTCGCCGAAGGCGGAAAGTTGCTCGTTTTTGGAGCTGTGCACACCAACACGCATGACCCCTCCGCGCCGCCGGAAGTGCTAGCGCCGAATGTCGGCGACAACTATCACCGCTGGTGGAATAACAATTGGCGCGTCGTCGAACCGGAAGGCCAGTCCAAAGCGGGCAACTGGACTCCGGAAAAAGAATCGCGCCTCAAACAGCTTGTTCGTTACGCACACTCCAACAACTTGTGGATTCGCTTTTACACCCTCGATGGAGCTACCAAACACGAGCTCAGTTGCAACGGCTGGTTCAGCTCCTACAACTTTGGTTCAAGGGAAGCAGTTCGGAAACGCTGGGAAGCCACAGCCGGAGCGGGTGTGGATTACATCGCCTCGGATCAATACGAAGAACTCGGAGCCTTCCTCAAATCCTTCAAGCCGAACCGCGCCACAACAGTACTTAAACCTTAAGTGTTCTGTTTTCGCCACAACCTGGTTGGTTTTGCAACCAAAACTCTCTTTCACCTGCCCGACTGACGCAACCCAATATATATATCCACTATCTGGAGCGCATAGAGGTCACCAATAATCAGATTGCGCTCCGAGGGCTCCCTGATGAAGGGAGCCCTCCCCCTCTGGCCAATTCCTTTCTCATCTTGACATGGTATATGGAAGGTGTAAGCAAATAGTTCTGCGTAGTCTTGGAGGAGGGGGACATTAATGATTATCGGTGACCGTCTAAGAGAATTACGCGAAGCGAAGAATCTCTCACAGGGGGACATTGAAAAGCGCACAGGTCTGCTTCGCTGCTACATCTCGAGGGTCGAAAATGGTCATACCGTTCCTGCCATCGAAACGCTGGCAGGCTCTTGCTGTACGGACCTCGAGTGGCGATGGCGGAAGGTCCCCAATATGGGGACTTCACGGCAGAGAGGCTCGATATTTTCAGAAGTTGACGAGGTCTGTAGCACGGATGAACCCCGATGACCGAAGGCTGCTCCTGCTCATGGTCCAGAAAATGGCGCACGGCGTGTCGGCTGCTCTTTTACTGCCGCTCATTGTCCTGGGGTTGGCTTCGAGAGAATTCCCAAGCCCTATAAGATCGCTCGGTTTGCTTCCGCAACCCACCGAACCTCCTTTCGGATCCCGCAGGAAATTCGACTTGGTCAACACCAGGGTTCAGTTGCGGATCTCCTTTAGTTCCGTCCCCGTTAGTCTGCCCGGCTTCCAGATCAGGGCTCAGAAGGATTTGCCGAAGGTGTCTGAGGCAGGTCTGTGATCTGTAGATTCTCATTCGAGGTTTTCGCCCCTGCACGGATGCTTAGGAAGGCGTCTTTCTGAGAGAGACGTAACTATCTTGACCACGGCCAGCTCGCGTGCAAGTATGGCTCGTGCCAACCAAGTTGCGCAAGATTCATGAACCAAGTGCTTCCAGAGGGCCCGAATCGGAGGTATCGAGAGTGTTTCGCTCAGGACTGGGAGGACCCGCTTTGTTACAATGGCTAGCTCGCGATCGACCTAAATCCAGAGTGGCGACAAGAAACCGAGCCAGGAATCTGGCAAGGTGAAAGCCAAAATCGCCTCTGAATGTGCGGTGGCACCATGAAGAGAGTCTTGTCCACAACCGGACTGCGCAAAATCACGGAAGAGGCCATTGCAGTGCGGCCCGGCGAGCAACTGAAAGAGCTGCGTTCCCGCCTGGGGATTACTACAAGGGACGTAACCGAAAAAAGCCAACGAATCGCGGAAGCCGAGGGCAACGATGAGTTCTATATTTCCAATGCTTGGCTCACTCAAATAGAAAACACCGAAGCAACACCCAGCATTTACAAGCTATACAGCATCAGCACGATCTATCACGTCAAGTTCGCTGACCTCCTGCTGCTTTTCGGCGTGGACTTGCAAAAGATTGGCAAGCACCAGATTGCCATGCCCCTTGAACAGACGCACCTGACGAATATTGAGGCACACGACGGCGATCGCTCCGTTTCATTTCCGGTGCGTTTTGACCAGGGGTTCAACTTGGAGAACACGAATCTGTTGTCAAGGATGATTGAGACTTGGGGAGAAGTTCCGATTTCCTTAATCCAGCATCTGGACGTCAGACATGCGCACTATGGCTACGTCGGCCTCCACGACTACACGCTATGGCCAATGTTGAGGCCCGGAACGTTTGTGCAGATCGATCCGAGACTCAAGAGGGTGCAGTATTTCAAGTGGCGCACGGAATTCGAACGGCCTGTGTACTTCGTTGAGCTCCGCGACGGCTATGCGTGTTCCTGGTGTGAGCTACAGGGCAATCAGCTTGTTCTTGTGCCCCATCCCCTGTCTCCCTGCGGTGTCCGGCAGTTCCTCTACGGAACCGATGCAGAAATCGTCGGACAAGTCACGGGGATCGCCATGCGAATTGCCGACGTTATCGAGTGGCCCGCTCGCGAGACTCTACAATTGCCAAAGCGATCTTAACGTTCCCCAAAAAATATCTTTTCGTGAGCGGATCGCTTTCGCAGGGCACGGCGACACGGTATGGTTCCAGTTTCTCCCAGACTTGGATGACCTCGCTCGATTGCGCGCCCACGGAACGAAGATAGGAGTGCAGTTCATCCACAAGATGTTCCAGAGGGCTCAGAGCCAGATCTTCGAAGGCTTCTTGGTGTGCGTCCGACAAGGCCTGGGCCGCCAAAGCTTCGGAAAATCGGAATGCAAGGCCATCGTGATAGTAACGCCCGGTATTGTAATCCCGCGTCGACGCGAGGTAGATCAACCGGGCGAACTCCAGACTGATCTTCGCGAGAGTCCGGTTTTTCAGGTCTTCCCGCGCAGCTTCCACATCCATGGGGCTGAATCGTCCCAACATTTAAGGCACTATCGTCCTTTCGCTCTCCGGGCACCTGGAGGAGCCGGCTCGCGCTTGCTGTTTTCGTACGCCAACCTTGCTGGCAACACTCTTGTTGCGACTTCGTAGAGCCGCTCAGATAAAGCATCTGCGTATGCCACCAGGCGCCTCATCGTCATTGGCCCGCGAAGCCGGATCACTAATGCGATCAGATGACAAAGCATCTGAAAACCGACGTAATCCGCGATCACCCTCAATTCAACAAGCGGCTCCAGCCGCGAGTTTTTCCGTGCCGCCGCGGAATGAACACGAATCAACTTGGTCGCGTTTGCCCGCGCAGCCCGCAGCCAAGACAACGCGAGCACCGTCCGCTGCTGAAGGAAGAGCCGTTTTAGCCCGGGAATGTCCTGTTTAGCAATGAATTCCCAGTCTTCTGATCCAAATACTCTATGCGCCAACTGTTGAGGAAAAGATTCCGCGTAAAGAGCAGCCTGGGTCGCTTCCTCCTCAGACGATTCAGCCGCGTCATGCCCTGACGGAATGGCTCGCTGGAGCATAAGGATGACCAGGACCAGCAGCAGCAAGCCAAAAGCCAGGAATGGCCAAGCCCCAATCATGGACGTATCGCTCTCGCTAAGTATGCGCGCACCTGGAAAAGCCGCTTCCGTGTTGTTGTTGCGAGAAACTGGTAGTCTGCCTCAATTCTTGGTTCCGTGGCGGGCGACGGAATAGGTTGATAAGACCATAAACTGAGGCCCCAAACGGTCAACGCCGCCAAGTAGAATATCGGCTGTAGATACTGCCAAGGTTTCTGAAACGAATCCCCAAGAAGCAGACGGAGAGTGAGATCAATCACGCTTGTACTGATAAAGAGTCCGTAGCCTAAAATCATACCTCTGACGTTGCGCCCTAATCCGCCTGCCACCAGCCCGAACCATTCCATGCATTGATCAGAGTTCTTGAGAATACCATGAGCAGAAGGAAGAGGAGCAGGTTGCATGCCATCCGGGCAGCTCCCGCGTAACGCCTCAACGCCTGCCGATAGATTTCCCATACCAGCGCACATCCCATCAGGACACTAAGGGGCTGAGTATCCCAATAGAAATCCCTGTAGTATGCCGGCCGGGCGATGTAAATGATAAGTCGCACCGAGGATAGGGCGAGAACCCAACCCAGGTAACTGTAAAAGAGTATGTACTTCCTGACGAAACCTCCGGTTACGGCTCTGACCAAAAGCAGGCCCTCAATTACTAGCGTCAGAAACCAGATAGCCAAGGAGAACATTTTCTGCCACCCGCTGAAAAGCCAAATGCTAACACAAAAAGAGGGGGAAGGTTCCGAGCGCCTTCCCCCTCCATTGAATGGTTAGACGGATAGCCACGAAAGTGACGACGCGGGAAGTGGGCGAGGCGGTGGCGGTGGTTCGCCACCATCCGCTACGAAGGCTGGCGTGGTTTCGACAACTTGACTGGGCGGAAGTGGGCGAGGCGGTGGCGGTGGTTCGCCGCCATCCGCTACGAAGACTGGCGTGGTTTCGGCAACTTGACTGGGCGGAAGTGGGCGAGGCGGTGGCGGCGGTTCGCCACCATCCGCTACAGTATTGATTGATAGCAGGGAACTATTTGTCGCGGCAGGCGCGCGAGTACTGAGCACTGCTAATAGAATCAAACTTCCAAACAGGGATAAACAGACTTCGATTCTTTTGAAACGCATGCTTTCCTCCACTAGTTTTTGTTTTGGGATAGGAACCTGTCCTTTGAGACGGGCTCCGCATTGCGAGTTCAGCTTAGGGAAGTGCCCACGGGGTCGGACCTCACTACGAATGTTGCTTAGGATAGTAACCACAATCGAGAAGAAGTACTTGACGCTGGCGGCAGTATGGATGCGCAAATCGCAACAACTCTTCATGGCGCGGCATCGATCGCGACTCCTCATAGCTCGTTTGGGAGTATGGAAACGCGGTATTGCGTGCGCTTGCTGCAATATTTGTCAATGCGTAGCGGCGTTTCTTGATCTGCAATCCTCAGGATGCAATTCTGACTCTTGCCCTCCACGGGAATAAGGACAGCAGCGCGCTCGGCTTACGAAGCAGCGTGTCCCTCTCAGCTCCGAATCGTGTGCCGTTCGTAGTTTGCGTGTGCGAGGATCGGATACCCAGGGGGAAGAAAATGAGGGGCTGGGCTATGCATGCTCATGCGTGGCCGGCGATTCGCATCACAGCAACAAACCTTACTGTAGTACGACGGCCCACGGTGCTTCGCCTTTGCAAGAGAGGGTCCCTGATCCGACAGAAGTTTCGATTCCCAGAAGGGCAACCCTGTTCTGTTCGGCTTTCCGAGCAATCTTTGATTCGCCGGCGTTTGAAGCGGTAACACGGATGAGCGGCCACCAGTCAAGGAGAACCGCGGGAGGAAAAGATGCGGTCGGCATGTCTCCCGGTACGGACCTCGCGGATGGCCGCCTCGGAGGACTGTCTCGAGCTGAGGCCAAACGTTAAGTACCTTACTATCAAGGATGTATGAGATTCGCGTTTTAATGCCCCCACACGCCAACTCTCTAATTTCCGTAGCTTCACATTCTCCTTTCTTGCGGAATCGTGAATGGCCCGTTCCTCATTTGTCTTCCGTGAATTTTCTCTGGTCACAATCGTGAGCAGGAAACCTGGACGAACCGACCTGGCCCAAAGGAATGGATAAGATTTCTAGGTCAGCCGGTTCTCAGAGGGGGATTAATGGGTGCTGTTGCGGTGCGGAAATGAAGAAGGTTTATAGCGAACCCGTTCTAAGAGAGTTAGACAAGGATGCAGCTTTGGTAGCTGAATTTTCACGAGCAGGGCATAGCCATTGAGTCTGCCAGGCTGAGGTCCTGTCCACCGGCGGAGCGATCCCTACGCTAAGCACTCTGGGTCTTACTTCAGCGAGCGTCTTCCTGTTGATGGGCGCGGTCCTTCTCTATGGACCAGTTTTGCGCCAGGACGCGAACCAAACCGCCCAGCTCCTCGGCGGGGCTGCATTGGTTGCACTCGGTTTGCTGACCATCTCACTCATCGTAAGAGACTGGCTGGATGGGAAGAGGCATCGCAACGACGCGGGCAAGGGGCATGCTGGATGAATGAATTTCGAATGAGAACTATATCAGTCGAATCGGATGAATCTGATCCCTCGTGCATTGGTCCGGTGCAGAATTTGAATCCCAGCTTTCCCGCCAGTTGCTCTACAGTCTCTGCTAAAGAGGACGCAAGATCCATATGACGCAATTTCTCAGGAACCCTCTGTATTTGTTAGCTCAGATGATTGAGCTGTACACGTACTGGCCGCGTCCATTGCGTCGGAAAATGACAGAGGCTGGCCAAGCTCTACAGCCCGAGCGCGAAGCGGGTAGCGGCGCCGACGATGCCGTCGGTGTCGATGGCTTGCTGTTGCTGAAATTGCCGCACCGCGGTGTCGGTGTCCGAGCCGAAAGTGCCATCCACAACGAGATTCGCTCCGTTTGCCGCGAGGGCTTGCTGAAGCGCACTGACGTCGTCGCCTGTCATAGGCGGGGTTGTCAGACATAGCATTCGGAGAAAACAAGACAAAAAGGACTTGATAGAAAAATCAAACCGCTACCTTCTCGTGAAGCAGTACATAAATCAGCGAGGCGGTACCTGGAACTCCTCCATCGTTCCGGTCGAAACATACGGCACCTTAGAGATACAAACCAGACAATGCTCGGGATCAACCAGCGCACGAGTTGATTGGAGGCCTTCATCTCAAGCTTCTGACCCGTGTCCTTAGTCGGGAGCTTGTAGTGCATTTATCGCAATTTGAGCCTCTTTCTCCATGACGGGATCATGCGAAGCCACCAGTTGATTGAGTGCTGCTAGCTTGTCGTCGAGATTTGAAGGTCGCATTGCGCGGCATAACCGTCTTACCTTTTCGAGCACGTGTGGTTGCGGGAGGCTGGAATTATCGGCGGTCGGGTCCAATAGCGGAACTACTCCTCGTGACAATTCCTCGGCGCGATAATAAGCCAGTTGGGGATCCAGCATTAATGAGTCCGTCCACAACTTCTGCTGGGCCTGATCTGGCATGACCAAGAAAAGGAGACAACGGCAGGGTTCAACGGAACAAAAAGGTTAATGGTTTGTGGAGTCAGCGTCGAGCTCTTGACGGGACCTCCAGCAAGATCCTCCTGACGGCATAGTACTTCATCAATGTTTATGGAATGAAGTATTCCCGCAACGTTGTCATCAATCGAAGGCTGCTTTCCTCTCTGGCCTATCGGACTGTCCTTCAACACTGTACCAACAACAACGAAACGGCTCGCCGCTGCTCTCTTATATAGGTCCCCTAATTCTTGCTCCTCATGCCATTGACGCTCGGCTTCCACGCCGCTGACGCGCTGTTTCATCTGCGCCGTGACGGAAATCCCGAGTATCAGTACAAGGGCGGCGATATATGTCTTCATGAGCATCCTCATCTTAGTAGTGGCCGCAGTTCTAATATAAATACTGTGGGTTGATCGGATCAGAAACGGCAGTGAGGTTCGCAATCTGCGAGAAGAAGACATTCACTAATCTTTCGTGTCGAACTCGAACAGCGCCTAGCCGGTTCTATCCAGTCCTAGGAATGCTAGAAGTGCGTATCGCCGAGAATCGAAAACTCAATGTCCCACCTCTGCGGGGCACTTGGTGCGAAGGCCAGGTTCTGCGTTGTTTCTAAGATCAGGTGCCAAGGAATCGCGCCGCGATCTCCACGGCCCATTGGGTCATCACCAGTTGCAAAAGCAGAAATCTGAACCGGCCAATCAGAATGAAGGACGCGAACCTCCATTGTGCCTTCCTTGGATATCAGCCGATCGCTCCGAACATTCTCTACAACTGAGGTCTTGATGCGATTCGACGTAGTTGGCACCGCCATCCACAGACGGCGGACCATCACTGGTTTGGATGGTGTGATGACCTCCGATCGACGAAGACCATTCTTTGTGAGCGACCACGTAACTTCCGTCACGAGACCCGGATCAATCGTTTCGCCCGCTTTGGCACCGACGACAACCCATCTCTTCCATGAGGCCGTGATACTTTTCCCATCCGCGGACGGATGAATTTCGTCGGTGCCATCCGCAGCAGCGATTGTCGTCCCATCTTCCAACTCCAGGAACGGGACGAGGCAGGGATAGAGTTTCTCCACGGGCGCGGCGAAGCCAAACAGGCCGTGTGGAGCTGGCTCGTAATCGGACGTCGCAGCCTTCGGCCCGGTCACGAACGGCAATGCAAAATGCATTTCTCCTTGGCGGATCACCCATACGCCAAACTTTCGTCCGGAATCGTTACGGAAATAGACAAAGCGCGCCACATTGGAGAAACTCGGTTGTGAAGGAAAACTCGTGAGGCCTTCCTTTTCCAATGCCTTCATGAACACCTGATGCGCGCCAATAGCCTTTCCAAAAAAAGCTGTGGTTTGCTGCCACTCACGCTCTCGCGTGATGTAACTGTAGTCTCCCCGGCCAAACGCGAAGACCGAGAGAAGATGAGTTTCGTCCTTGAAATCATTCCGCAGCCATCGCCACGCAGCGTAATACGCCGAAGCAATTTGCGGAAGCGGCGCTGGGCGAAACTCAGGGTACTTCGCGACGAATGCCGTGATTTCCATGGTGTCCATATAACTGATGGCCCCGAGGCTGCGTCCCCAGGAATAACCGTAGCCGTCCGGCGACAGCAGATCCCACCACAGTTTCATCTGTTCCTTTAGCGACCGCGCAATGGCCTTCATGAGGTCTTCACGGCCCGCACGTTCCGCGGCATCATAGAGGGCTCTGGCGTACTCATTGGAATATCGGTCGTAACGGCCGGTCGGCAGCGCATCGTCAGCAAACAGGGCTCCGCCGGTGAATTGTGATGCCGCCAGATTCAGCAGGTCATCCAGGGAGGTGCGATCCTTGTTGAGGCCGAGTTCGTAGCCAATGGCCGCAATCCGCGCTGCGACACCAAAGTAATTCTCGGGCAGATGGATTAGCTTGTGATTCTTTGCATCATAAAATCGGCCAG
>WNFQ01006310.1_pt1 | contig 11937 bp, 12 predicted proteins | sample 5400171 | NCBI WGS metagenome assembly WNFQ01 (sample SAMN13153356, study PRJNA577476) | soil metagenome | isolation source: 20 cm soil under Madrone tree | place: USA:California | collected 2016-06-14
CTCATGGAGGTGATTTTCCTTGCGGTGGTCGGGTTGCCGGTCGGAGCAGCCCACAGTCGCCGCCGCCCTGATTTGTTAGCCAGATGGAAGACCGTCATAGCCGCGCGCCTTCCGGAGCGGCCAGCCGGACCTCGACTTCCCAGCTTCGCCCGCGCGATTTTCTTTGCGCTCGTATTCTCGCTTGCAGCCCTGACGCAGGCGATTAGGTTTCGAAGAACTTTTGGATTTGCGGCCAGTATTTTTGGACGATCATTTCCGTTCGGAGGTGGCCACCACGCTTGAAAAGTTTCAGGGTGGCGCCTGTCGAGCGCGCAAAGCGCGCTACGGAACGCCAGGGGATGTAGGGATCGTCCTGGGCGTGGAACATCAGGATCTTGGTGGCGATCATTTCTTGGACGTGATGCGTGGGGTTGTAGAACTTGCCGGTGTGGAGTTTTTTCCAGTTGCGGTCGGTGAGGCGATATCCGTTGCCGAAGGCCCCGCGGATGTAGGCGGCGTAGCTGGGGTTTGAGGTTTCCGCTTTCTCGCTATGCGCGAGCATCGACCAGTCGATCACGGGGCAATTGGCGACCACTTTTTTTACGCGCGGGTCGAGGGAACACAGCAGCGCGGCGGGGCCTCCGAAGCTTCCGCCGATTACGAAAATCTCGTCGGGAGCTAGAGAGAATTTTTGGCCGAAGGCGAGATCTTTTATTTCGTGGACGACTTCTCCGATTACGTCGAGGATGTCTTCGTGCGGAGAGCGCGCCAGGAATTGGCCGTCGCTTTCCCAGGCTCCGCGGTAGCGGGGATAGAACACCCAGTAGCCTTTGCGGGACAGAAAGTCCGCGAGCGGCTGTTTGCGCGGGATCGAGGGCATGCCGTCGCAGAGGAGAATGACTCGTTGCTTCTTGCGCGAACGCGCGGGCGGGAGGAATTCGGCTACGATTTGTTTCTTGAAGCGGGCGCGGAACATGAGGGGGATGGTAGCAAAGGGCAGGGGTTGGGTCTTAAGTGGCAGGTGTCTGTTCGCGGCAACCCGCATTCAGTAGTGAGTATTCTGGTTTTCGGTGCGTTGGTTTCGAATCGGGGACGGGGCGCTTGGACGAACAGCAGCTTCCTCCGCCTCCGCTTCGCTCGGCGTCGGAATGACAAGAGGAGGAACAGTTGCGTTCGAGTCCGAATTTCCAGCCCTAAGTCCCAATACCTAAAAACCTGAGCCCTGTGTCCCAAGAGCTGTGTCCCAAGACTTAAGACCCAAGGCCTGGCACCTGAGTCTGCCGATCGGCACCGGGCTGTGAGTTCAAGGCTTGACCAAGGCGGTGTTTCGGGGGAGTGGACTTCCGGGGAGGAAGGAGTCTTGTGATTACTGGAGGGCCGGCTCCGGAGCGTGATCGGTTACGAAGGCGCGAACTTGGCCGAGCATGTTCTGCACGTCGTTCTTCGAGAAGTCGGACCACTGACCGCAGGTGGCTTTTTCCCAGATGTCGGTGAGCTGGCTGAGACATTCGGCGACATCGATGCCGTACACGCCTCGCCTCGCGAGTTCAGAGTTCATGTCGTTGGCGGTGAGGCGGCTGACCAAAGGCACGTGGTTCGCGCGGCACAGTTTGCGCAGCGTTTCTTCCAGGACATCGCCGGCCAGGATCGCGGCGCTCTGGGGACGGCCCAGGTTATAGTAGGTCTCTGCCTGCTCGAGGTAGTCGTCGGAGGCGTCGGGCCGGATCCGAGGCTTGATTTCGGTGATCTCGACCGCGGAGGTGTTGGTCCAGGCGGCTTTCAGTACGGCCATGCCGCGGGTAATATCGATCCACATCTGTTTATTCCTCTCCCCTATTGGTTAATCTTGGGTTTTTCAACCCCGTTACATTGGGTATTCGCAGGTAACGTGCCATCCGTGTAGCGGCGGCGCTTACTGCCGGTTACCTTTGGATAAGCCTTCAGGCTGCTTTCAGTTATGGGCGCCGAGAATTGGGCATGGAATTAGACAAGGCTATGCTTCGGGAGACGGGAAAGGGCATGGTCGGACAAATCATGTCGACGAGGGTAGGAAGAAGCTGACAATTTCTGGCTTCGCGCGACAGCACAGGCTCCAAGAGGTCAGAGTTTCAAGGTCAATGTTGTTAGCGCCGCTTTACAGCTTGTGGAATGGACAGCCGGAGGCCGATTGGTCGGATGATGCTCTCGGTTCGTATCCAGCCGAGTAGACATCAGACGGTGGCCGCATCTGGTTGCATCTCTGTGCCACTCGCGTGTGCTATGTTGCGGTCATCGTCTCTTCTAAACCGTCTCTTCTAATCGGGTGCTGCGATGAACACAACCCTCACTCCCCATGAGCCCGAACGAGATTCCGCGCGGGGTGATAAGCGATGGGTGCCGGCTTTACTGCTGGGAATCCTGTTGGGGATGGCGGGGCTGGCGCTGATTTCGCGGCAAGCGGATTCGCCCTGGGGGAGTCGATGGTTCGGCGGGCTTCTGGAACGAAGCACCCGAGTGGACGTCAGCCAGCCCACCGTCGTCCACAAGATTCAACAGTTGCAGCGTCTCGAGACGGTGGTTTACACGATGGACAAAGTCGTAAGCGGAGAAAAAGAGAATACCGTTCTACCGAACTTTCTGACTGGGGATCGGCTGCTCATGCTGGTGCATGGCGAGGTGGTAGCCGGTGTTGACTTCAGCGGATTGAAAAGCGGAGATGTCGCGGTCAACGGAAAACAGGTGCGGCTGCATTTGCCGTACGCGCAAGTGTTCTCGACGCGGCTCGACAATGCGCGGACACGGGTTTACTCGCGGCAGACCGGGCTGCTGGTACCGGTCGATCCAAATCTCGAGAGCCGGGTGCGGCAGGAGGCTGAGCAACAACTTCTGCAAGCGGCGGTAGTCGATGGCATTCTGAAGACGGCGCAGCAGAATGCGCAGACGACCTTAACGAGTTTGCTGCAGGGGTTGGGATTCAGTTCGGTGGAGTTCGACTGAACTCCACGCCGCGCGGCTTGTGTTTTTTCACCACCGAGCCACAGACGCACAGAGAAAGAACCCCGGATGGCGGCTCTGTCGTTTGTCGGCCTCGTTCGGAATGCGGCCGCTTTCACATATAAAGCCCCTGGCGGCAGGAGCGCCCATCCCATTCACCCTACCTGGACACCGAACCCGCTCAACCTCTGCTCTTAAGCGGGGGTCGCGTCATGGCAAAAAGGTCGCCCTCACCCGCGCCCAGCTCAATGACACCGAAGTGGACATGTTCAGGGAGCTTTCGCTGAGTTCTCCCTCCGGTAATGGGCAGTTAGTCACCACCTACGGATCACTGACGTAAGAGGCGCACCTTGGGAGGGGTGTGTAAAATCCCATTTACAAAGGGGCGAGATTCCTTGAATTGCAAGTTCATATCGGCAGGACGGGCGCATGTTTCACGGGCGTCTGCGGGCTCGCACGAACCCTTGTGCTCACGAATCCACGCGGTTAATCCGTGGAATGGCGGCGCCAATCCTCTCCCTAGACTGAAGGCTCTGTGACGATTGCCTGGGGAAAAGATAGAGGAAAGTGGGAAGCTGATACGGATAACAGATCGGGGACCGCTGTGCGGGACTCTGCGGCCGCGAAGCTAAAGATCGGTGTGAAGGCGGTAAACTATCTGGGGTTGGCGGAGGCTGCACTGCCAGATATGACGGGAGAAAAACAACGAAACGTATCGAACCGGACTCAGACGGTGTATGTCACTCGGACGGGATTGCCGCTCAGCTTTGAGATTGAGTGGCCCTTTCACCAGTCCAGTTCGGGCGCGGATTTTTGGGTGCTGCATGGCGACATCCGGCTGGAAGGGTCGGATGGATTGCACGCGCCGGTTGCGGTGAATTTGTCGGCGACCGTGCGCGAGGTGTTGCAGTCGCTGGAAGAGAAGGACGTGCTGGGACCTGTGATCAATGCGCTGCGCAAAGAAGTCGACAGCCGGCAGATCGAGTTCGTGAAATCGGGAAAACTGGTGCCGGTGCATTTTTCCAGCCGTCATTACGATTTCAAACGAAACCAGTGGGTGTTCGGGAAGGCGACCGATGAGACCATCACGACGCTGCTCGAGCGCAAGATTTACTGGCAGACGAAACTGGCCGGCGGAGATGTCTGGATCGGAGATGACAGCGAGGCGCAGTTCCTGCAAACGACCACCGATCACTTGGCCGATCTTGCGAACCAGTTGGCCGGGCGAGGTCTGATCAAGCTCGAGCGGCGGTACGCCACGGCACAACCTGCGCTGATGGAACGTGCCGAGGAGTTTGAATCGGCGGCGCGTACAGCGCTATCGGAGTTGGAGAAGAAACACGCGTTTGAGAGAGGGTAGGGTCCCCGGGGAGTTGCGCATTCGGCGCACTCCCGCGCTTGGCAAGATCCCCGGGGAGTTATAAATGCACGGAGCCGGGTCTCGGCTGTGATACGTTGTTCTACGAGCTCTGCCGTGTAGTGACTTTGCTCGCTTCCAACAACATGCAGGCGCGGCGAGTCGGCGAGGGTCTCGAGTCTGCCAGTCTTTCCTGTGGACACTCTCCGCCCGACTTATCAAATCCGTACAATCCCCCGAGTGCGAGCATGCGGACACGGCTGAGGGACCGCTAACCGTGGAAGGACTTCTCAACTTCTGTCCTGTGCTTGACTATGTGGCGGGGTTAGCCGATCCGGGCGCATTTCATCTTGTCGATGTGGGCTGCTCAGGCGGGATTGACCGTCCGTGGCGACGTTTGCGACGGGTCCTGCGCGCGATCGGGATTGATCCGGATGTTGGGGAAATCGCAAGACTCAGGTGCAAAGAGAAGCATCCAGGCATTACGTACTTGAATGCGTACGCGGGAATTGCTGCGGATCATCCCTTCGCCATCGCGAGATCGGGCAAACCGGAACTGGACCGGAATCCATGGTCGCGGCTCAGCACGTCCCGATACATGGATCTGGTTTATCCGAAAGACAGGCAGGTCGGCGAGCGGGAAAAAAGGTCTGCAAATTTATGGAGCGAGGCGCGACTGGCCGATCCCCACTCGCCTATCATCGTTCCTGAGTACCTGAAGAGCAACGGCATCAACAGCCTCGATTTTCTGAAGATCGATGTTGACGGGAAGGACTTCGAGATTCTGCAGTCGTTCGATCGGGCTTTGACGGATCTGAGAGTTTTGGGCGTCGGCGTTGAGGTGCGGTTCTGGGGATCGCACGAGGACACGGATGGCACTTTTCACAACGTGGATCGCTTTCTCAAGGTGCATGGCTTCGAATTGTTCAATCTGACGGTTCGCCGGTATTGCACCAGCGCTCTGCCCGGACGGTTCAGCGGACGCGTACCCGGGGCGACGGAGATGGGGAGAGTTCACCAAGGGGACGCGATGTATGCACGCGATCTGGGGAGCGGGCTCTATGACGATTTTGCGAAGTCGCTGACTGCAGAAAAAATACTGAACTTGGCCGTGATCCTTGCGCTTTTCGACCTGCCGGATTGTGCGGCGGAAGTCCTGGTGAAATTCCGAGCGTTGCTGGGGGAACGGTGGGATGTTGAGCGCATGCTTGATCTGCTGTCTGCGCAATCGGAACTCGATTGGGTCTGCAGGCCGGGCAGTTATCGCCGGCTCATGGAGAGGTTTGAGCAGCGGCCGCGCGAGTTTCTGGGCACGAAGAATCCGTTTCCGCGGATGGGACGAGCGTGCCGAAAGGGCTATCTGAAATGGCGGGGGCGGATGCAGTTGTTGAGACTCGAGCGCGAGGGTTGCTGATCCTGACTCGAGGCACACTCATGCATCAATCGGCTACTGATATTCCGCTGGTGCTTCAGTCAGCGGAAGCACCTCGCATGATGGACCAGGCCGGTTGTTCCGCTTGGACCACGGTATCGAAGAAGCGGAAAAATTGCTGCACGCGAGTCACCTGTAGCGCAGCGTGAATTCGGTCGCGGCCATCCTCCAGGGCGAGTGCGCGGCCCTCCTTCGTTGTGAGTGACATAGGCGCCGAGCAACGCGCCGATTCCGGCGGAGTCGATAGAAGGAACGGCGGTGCAATCGATGATCAGCGCGTCGGCATCCTTGGCGCGAATCGCGGACTGAAATTGGACCAGCGTTCCGAGCACGATGGAACCCTGGAGGCGGAGAATTCTCTGGCCGGGCTGGGGACCTTCGCGATCGTCGTGGTAAGAGGTTCCTGTGATGGAGGCGGCCTGCGCGAAATATTAGCGGCCAGCGCAATTGGAAATGTTAGAGGAATGTAAATGTTGGGTGCGCCGGGAAAATCGGCGCGGGACGCGGGCTAAGCGCCTACGTGCCCGGGAGTGCGGCCGCCGTAGGAGGCAGGCGGCGAAGTAAAATGGGCGTGCGAATTTGATGGCGAAGGTGACGTTGTGGCATTGAAGGCAGGAGACCGGGCGCCGGATTTCGATTTGCCCGCGGTGGAAGGCGAGCGGCACCTCAGATTTCGACTGGGCGACTACCTCGGGAAGAAATATGTGGTGGTGACCTTTCATCCGCTGGATTGGACGCCGACTTGCGAGTCGCAGTTGCCGATTCTGGATTCGTTGCGCGACCGGTTCGCTGCGGCCGAGGGGCAATTGCTGGATATCAGTGTCGATTCGATTCAGAGTCATCTGGCATGGCAGCGGAAAGAGATCGGCATGATGCGGTTTCCGCTGTGCTCTGATTTTTTTCCGCATGGAGAGGTCACGCGGATGTTCGACATCTTACGGGAAGCACCGCCGGTGCCGGGGATCAGCGAACGGGCGGCGTTTATCGTCGACAAAGAGGGCGTGATTCGATTTGCGAAGGTGTATCCGATTGATCAGTTGCCCGACATTGAGGGGTTGTTGGGGGAATTGCAGAAGATCAGCGGCGGAATTGAGGTTTCGTAGGAGACCGGGCGCGCGCCTCAGCGGCTAAGACCGCGATTCATTCTGGATTCTTACGGCGCGGGCGAAGCCGCGCCCCTTCCAGAGCTAGCCCGTGGGGGATTTCTCCGCAGCCCGCTACACTAGAGAGCGGCCGCTTGCTCGCGGCGGCGGCCCTGGATCTCGATGTAGACGTTGACCAGCGAGACGGCTGCGGGAGTCACGCCCGGAATTCGAGAGGCGTGGCCTAACGTGCGGGGACGAATTTTCAGGAGCTTCTCCTGCATTTCGCGGGAGAGGCCGCTGACGGAACGGTAGTCGAACCAGTCGGGAATGGCGCGCTGTTCAGCTTTTTTCAGGCGGTCGATGGAACGCTGCTGCTGGTTCAGGTAACCGGCGTATTTGATTTCTGTTTCGACGGACTTGAGTTCGTTGCGGATTTCAGAAGGCAAGCTCACCACAGGGGACACATAGGGCGCCGAAGAATCTGGGCGCTGGAAGAATTCTGGGAGTGCGTGGCGCAGGATTTCGGTCAGATGTTCGATCGAGATCTCGGGGCGCTTTAGGAGTTGGGCTAGCGATTGGCCTACGCCTGAGGAGTGGTCGGTGGCTGGTGGTCGGTGGTCGGTGGCTTCCGCCGAGTTTTGCTTGGCTGGACGGCCGAGAGCGGCCGTCCCCACGGCAGTCGTGGTGTTTCCTAACCTCACTAACATCTCGGAGCTCAGCTTTGTTTTTTCCAGCAACTGCTTCATTGCTTCCAGACGTTCCTGCTTTGCTTGATACTCCCGCCAGGCTTCATCGTTGATCAGGCCTACTCTTCTTCCGTGCGGTGTCAGGCGGCGGTCGGCGTTGTCGATGCGAAGCTGCAGGCGGAATTCGGCTCGCGAGGTGAACATGCGGTACGGTTCATTCGTGCCCTTGGAAATTAGATCGTCGATCAGGATCGCGGTGTAGGCCTCGGTGCGGTCGAGGACAAGCGGAGGCTCGTTCTTTACTTTTAGGGCCGCGTTGATGCCCGCCATCAGGCCTTGGCAGGCGGCTTCTTCGTAGCCGCTGGTGCCGTTGATCTGGCCGGCGAGGAAGAGGTTGGCGATTTTCTTCGTTTCCAGGGTGCGCTCGAGTTCGGTGGGATCGATCGAGTCGTACTCGATGGCATAGCCAGGACGAAGCATGTCGGCGGTTTCGAGGCCGGGGATCGACTTCAGGATGGCTAGCTGCACGTCGATGGGAAGCGACGTGCTCATGCCGTTCACGTAGATTTCGTGTGTGTTCAGGCCTTCGGGCTCGAGGAAGAGCTGGTGCTGGAGCTTGTCGGGAAACTTCACGATTTTGTCTTCGATCGAAGGACAATATCGTGGCCCGATGGATTGAATCTGGCCGCTGTACATCGGGGAGCGATGGACGTTTTCCCGAATGATGCGATGCGTCTCTTCGGTCGTGAAGGCGATGTAGCAAGGCACTTGCTTATCGTGATGCACGACTCGCTTGGTGCGGAAGCTGAAGGGCGTAGGGTCGTCGTCGCCAGGCTGAACCTGGAAGCGGGACCAGTCGATGGTTCGGCCGTCGAGGCGCGGGGGCGTGCCGGTCTTGAGACGGCAACCTCGCAAGCCGAGGTTCTTCAGACTTTCTCCGAGTAGAACCGCAGCCGGTTCGCCCGAGCGGCCCGCGGGATATTGTTGCTCTCCGCAGTGGATCAAGCCGTTAAGGAACGTGCCGGTGGTGATGATGACGGCTTGGGCGCGGACGGTGCGGCCGTCGCGGAGTTTGATGCCGAGGACTTTCTGACAGTTCTCAGTTCTCGGTGCTGTCCTGCAGAATTAGATCCGCCACTTCGGCTTGCTTGATCTTCAGATTCGGTTGCGATTCGAGGACTTCGCGCATTTTCAGGCGGTAGGCTTGCTTGTCGCATTGGGCTCTTGGAGACCACACTGCCGGGCCGCGAGAGGTATTGAGAAGGCGGAACTGGATACCTACGGCGTCCGTGATTTCACCCATGATGCCACCCAGGGCGTCGACTTCGCGAACCAAGTGTCCTTTGGCGATTCCGCCCACGGCGGGGTTGCAGGACATTTGCGCGATCAGGTCGACGTTGAGGGTGTAGAGCGCGGTCTTCAGGCCCATGCGGGCGGCGGCCATCGCGGCTTCGCATCCGGCGTGGCCCGCGCCCACCACCACCACGTCGAATTGTTCGGTAAATTGCATCAGCTGTCTGCGAACGGTTGGGAAATTCCCCCCGTGTGAGTCATTTTAACAACCCGTCGTCAGTCTTCAGCCGGCAGTCGTCCGCAAAAGCAAGTTCCGCGTCGCTGCGCTCCTCGGTATGACCAGGATTAAGGATTCGGAAGGAAAGGATTAAAGAGTACGAATGATGGAGAACGACACCTATGGCTGACGACTTGCGTCTGAAGACGAATGACTCAAAGTCGTCTCCTATCATGCGGATGCGAGGCTGACACAGTTTTCCACACAGGCGGGCGCTTGTCACGGAACGCTCTGCGCTTTTATAGTAGGCTGCTCCCAGGAGAGGACTTCATGAACAGCCAGCAATTTTTTCAGCAACTGGACGCGCGGGTTGCCAAGTACGATCTTCTTTGTCATCCGTTTTACAAGGCGTGGAGCGCGGGGGAACTGACCCGTGAGGACTTGCGTGAATACGCGCTTGACTACTATCAGCATGTGCAGGCGTTTCCAACCTACCTGGCGGCATTTGCTCTGCGGCTGAATCAGGGCGAGCTGCGGCGCGCGGTGCTCGCGAACATGATCGATGAGCAGGGCGGAGAGGATAGTCACGGTGGGGAGCGTGCGCACGCCGAAATGTGGTTGGACTTTGCGGAAGGCATGGGCGCCAGCCGGACCAGCTTCGGACACAAGTCGGTGCCCGAGGTGAATCAGTTGGTAGAGCACTTCACAGGCGTAGCCACGAATGGGACCGCGGAAGAGGCGCTCGCGGCGTTTTATGCGTATGAGTCGCAGGTGCCACGGGTGGCGAAAGAAAAGGACCGGGGACTGCGGGAAATCTACGGCACTGACGAGCGCACTGCCAGCTACTTTGTGCTTCACACGACGGCGGATATTTATCACTCAAACGTCTGGAGAGAACAGCTTGCCAAGCGGGTGGAGGAGAACCCAGACGCGGTTGATACGGCTTTGACGGCGGCGGAGTTGGCGGCGAAGGCTTTGTGGACGGCGCTGGACGGGATCGAAGAGCGGCGCATGGCGAAGGCGGCTTAACGCTTCGTCAGTTTCGGTGAAGACTTGAAGGGCTACTGATCCTGTTGGGGTCGGTGGCTTTTCTTTTTGAGAAGAAAAGCTTTTAACCGCAAACCGACGCTAAGGCTTCGCGAAGGTCGCGAAGAACCGCTAGTGGTTCGATTTAGAATCGATGATTCTTGTTTGGTAAAGGAGCTGTTGCTCGTGAAGGACGTTCCTATTGGAGCTCGCGGGGAGGCTGCGGAGACGGTTGAGTTTCAACATACGTTGAGGGCGCATCACGCGTCGTTGCCGCCAGTTTATTCCACCCCCGACATGGTCCGATTGATGGAGACAGCTGCTTTCCAGACCTTGCAGCCTTACTGCGAGGCCGACGAAATTACCGTGGGGACATCAATTCACGTGGAGCATCGGGCGGCGACAGGGATTGGAACGCGCATTACCGCGGAAGCGGTGGTGGACTCTTTTGATGGGCGTTTCTACACGGTACGCGTTTCTGCAAGCGATGGGACGCAGGAGATTGGGCGCGGGACGGTGGGGCGGGCAGTGGTGAGCGTGTCGAAGTTTGCGGCGAGAATGCGGAACCGTGGCGAATAGTGCGTACCGAGTTGCGAGTACCGGGTTGCGAGTAAAAGAACGAACGGGCAGTTTATGGGTCGGGAGCAGAGCGCCGAGCTTTCGCTCGGCGAGCATTCCCAGATTTGCGGCGGGTGATTGCCTAGCGCTGAAAGGTAGTGCACATGAGTGCTGAAGAGCAGAAGTCGAGAGCGATTGCGTTCCGTGCGATGCACCGCGGGCCGAAAATTCTCCTTCTTCCCAATGTTTGGGATGTCGCCAGTGCGCGGATTTTTGAGGAAGCTGGATTTGGTGCGCTCGCTACCACCAGTGCGGGCGTGGCGTTCACGTTGGGATATCCGGACGGGCAGAAGATTTCACGGGTGGAGATGCTGGCTCGGGTGGCTCGCATCGCGCAAGCCGTGAAAGTACCGGTGACTGCCGATGTAGAAGCCGGATATGGAGACCGCCCCGAGGATGCCGCACGCACGGCGCGCGAGGTGGTCGAAGCCGGCGCAGTGGGGATGAATCTGGAGGACGCGACCAAGGATTCGGCGCGTCCGCTGGTCGAGTTGTCGCTGCAAGTGGAAAAGATTCACGCGGTGCGCGAGGCTGCCCTCAAGACCGGAGTGCTGGTCGTTTTGAATGCTCGGACTGATGTTTATCTGCTCGAAGTCGGGCCATCAGAAAAACGGTATGACGAGACGGTTCGACGCTTGCTGGCATTTCGCGATGCTGGGGTGGACTGCGTGTTCGTGCCCGGTCTTCGGGACGCGGAGATCATTGGTCGGCTGGTGCAGGAAGTGAAGTGCCCTGTGAACATTCTCGGAGGACCGGGGTCACCAACTGCACCGGAGTTGGAGAAGTTGGGTGTGGCGCGGGTGAGCGTGGGCTCATCGCCGATGCGGGCGACACTGGGGCTGGTGGCGCGGATTGCGGAGGAGTTGAAGAAGTCCGGAACTTACACCTCGCTTGAGGGCGGGATACCGTACGCGGATGTGAATCGGATGTTGGAAGGCCTCTCAAAACGGTGAAAGGCGCAGCTGCTCAGATCTTTCGTCACGAACCGTTGATTCCTGGGCCGAGGCTAATTCACATCGAAAGAAATTGCTAAACGCCCGTCGAGAACGGCATGGAAAGATTTACTCGGGTCGTTGCAGAACAGCGATGATGTTGCTATGCAACAGAGCGCAGCGCTGGCTCATGGTGGCTTTGATCCAGAGCAGTTCGAATGGCGAGGGGCAGATTCGGGCGAAAGCGGCTTTGGTGGGAATGGGATGAATCGAAACCACGGCAGTTGGCCGTTTTGTGCAAACTGACGAAGGGCGCCCTCGGGGTTGCAGCGATAGAAA
>WNFQ01003644.1_pt1 | contig 11936 bp, 13 predicted proteins | sample 5400171 | NCBI WGS metagenome assembly WNFQ01 (sample SAMN13153356, study PRJNA577476) | soil metagenome | isolation source: 20 cm soil under Madrone tree | place: USA:California | collected 2016-06-14
CAATCGGCCCCCGCGGTCTTTGCATCCACTGATTTCATCAGATTTTCGTTGTCAGACTAAATCAAGGGCCCAGGCGTCACAGTATTGACAACCGTGACGGCCCTGAAGGTACGAACATGTCAGAGTCAATTCGACAAGTTCGGCAGTACCTGTATTCTATGGGGTGGGATTCTCGGTGGTAGCCGTCTCCTTAAAAAAAAAACCATATGTGTGAGTTAATCGGAAATTTCGGGCATAAAAACTACAGTTGACAGCAGACGTTGGATTGGGGGTCCTTTTTCGGTGATATTCACATACCTAACGTGGTGAGTGAAGTAAGTTACTCACGCTTGTTCACAAGAATTAACGAAATGCGACCAGCCAGTTGGCCCAACCAACCAAAGCACCCGTCTCTTCACCCAATTAGGATAAACCACTGATCAAATTCAAGTTGCCCACAGTAATACTACAAGGCAATTGTGTGAAGGACATCGTCACTTCATTGATGTCGCGAGGCAGCGCCTGTCAAAGTCATCGGCAGGCATCCTGGCTGAAACATTTCAACATGATTACTGTAACAAGTGGAGTGAATTGCGTGTTGATACCGTATTCATCGAATCTGACGTGTTGACGGCTTCCAGGCAGACGTTCAGCAAAAATGCAAACCCTGAAACGTTGCTGAGGATGTTCCCAGTCTGCACACGAGCGCCTCTTTAGTCACCGCAATAGCCACGGGGAGTCCCCCCGTCATGAGGCATGAGGCCGGTGAGATTGTCATACGCCGCGAAGATCTTAATGTTAACTATTCACACACAGTCCATGTGTCGTTGGCGTTTTCTTTTTTTTCATTCACCTTACTCCACGAATGCAGAGCCTCATTCGAGACCCCGCAAACTACAGGCCCACTGCTCGAGGACAGTACTGTCCCAATGAGAAGATCAGGGCCACCAGATTCGAATGTCGGACAACCTATCATGAGCCTTAATAAGGGGACTTTGCACAACCGCCGAACTAAGAGGACACACGGTTCAAGTTTGTACTTTCGCGGAGTCTTTGATACGCCTTTGTCCCCTCTAAGACGCTGTCAAAACGTCATCAAAGGCTTCCAAACCTTACAACGCCACTTAACGCACACGGACTTTCCTAAGGTTTGTTGATACCGGCAATGGCAACTGAGTATTCCACAGCGAAGATACGCGACATAAATCGAGACCCGGAAATCCAAGAAATGGTCTATCTACGCCCCAATGCAATGAAGAGTACAAAACATGATTAAGTGTCCCATGATTACAGATCGACGGTCAACAACGCTCATTGCGCTAAGGCGTTTCCAGTCAGCTTGGTGCCCGCCAACCGCTAAGTCTGTCCTCATACCTCGAGTGACGTATAGAGTGTGAAGTGAGTTATTCCCCTCGCTTGTAACCTGGGTCCGAGATCCAGGTGGTGTCCCGCTTGTATCCTGGGTCCGAGATCCAGGTAGTGTCCCGCTTGTAACCTGGGTCCGAGATCCAGGTGGTGTCCCGCTCGACAGCATGGTCGGGGGCCTACAAGGAATTAAGTCAGCAAATTGTGCAAAACCGACGGTAGGCGGAGAGAGATTTCCTTACAGGTAATGCAACCACAAGGGAGGCGAGCACAAGTGCACAGAGCGGAACAGAGATGAAGCGCATATTCGAACGCGGTGAGTGTGATCTGCTGACAGTGTGGGGCAGTTGAGATACTTCTCTAAGTTCTCTCAGGTCTCTATTACTTATAGACAGGACATTAGCGCTCAGGGGGACCTGGATCAGGATACATGACATGAATGATGACACGACCGAACCTCGCAACAACAATATCCGAATGACCTATTATCTAATCTGCACCCTTCATTTTCATTCCGGTTAGCACGTAGGTACGAACGACGTCCGCTCCACAACACACACAGATCCCACATGTGTTGTCCTTTTTAACGGCTCAACGATTAAACAAAAAGAGACGAAGCTTATATCGCTCGCCGAGCTCCAGAGCCATAGGTCCTGCCATCAAAACAACCGTTGGACTCGTCTCTGCGCCATATTACTAATATTAGTAGGATTTATTCGTGCAATTCTCTCACGGCGTGATTCAATGAAGGGGAAAATGCTATCAGGTCTGACCGGGCCCAATTGTGTACCGTTGATTATGAGCTCCGCGTCTAAGGCACAACGGCAGAGGGATGGATTAGGCACCAAATATATTGCTCATACTGTATTACGAGGGCCGTCGTATTGGTCTCCAAGTTGACACTACGCCGCAAGTTGCCATCGAAAACTTTCCAAATCAGAGGGAACTCTAATTTCGAAAAAGGGATTATTCATGATGCCACTTGTCACCTCATGTCCTCGATGTGGACGGCCCTACCACGATAAGAACTGGGAGCTTCGGATAGGTCATCCCCAACCTTTGGAGGGAGGTTCAATTGGATCCATGATCATTCAGTTTGAACTCGAAACGCTGGCGGAATCCGGTTACTCCGCCAGAGACTGCGTTCTTGGCGTTGGTTCCTAGAAAGAAATCTTTAAAAAGGTCCTTGGTGTCAGAGTGACAGGACAGGTAGTGTACCGGCTACGTAGCCCCGAGACCGTGCCCGCTTTAACGAATTAACAAATACAGCGACCACCTTCTGGCCAGGCTCCCAAGATTTCAGAGATACTGTGTACAGTACCATGACGAAGCTGACCTGGGAAAAGATTCCTCGGCTAGATGGTAGGGGTGCAGAATAGCTGCCGAAGTTGTCGATCGTGAGTACGCCCTGGTCTCGACTTGAACCTGAGGCACGACACGATGGATTGATGCCAGAGGGCGGGCCGGGCAACGGTGTTTATAAATAGGCCACTCCGCCGGAGACATCTGCACGGGCCGCCGCCCGCCGTCACGAGCACGAGACGAGGATGGGGCGTGGCGAAGGACACGCTACGCACGCTGCGGTGCGCAGCGCAAGCTCCCTTCCGATATCAGCCCTAGGCCCTTTCCCTCTACCCCCCACCAGCACACTGTCCCACACAACACGATGGAGAACGAATCCGCCGCCGCGCTGACCATGGAATCGGCGATAATGTTGCGATTTCCGCCCTTCCCGGCCGTGCCTGACGGTGTCGAGCTCATCCCCTTCCATTCATTCCGGCCGTCTGGTATCATGGTCCCAATCGACGATGACGATGACGAGTATGACGGCCGGCGGGTGTCGGAGATGATTGAGCGTGATGGGCTGGGGATACCGACCGTCCCTCTGCGCGTAAAACATGCCACGGATGTCTTGGAAAAGAAAAAGAAGCGGAAGAAGAGGGCCGGTGCTGGCGCGCAGCAAGTGCAGGTCGCACCCGAAAAGCCCAAGATGTGGTGGGAGCTCTGGGAGGAGCTCGAAGAGATCAGAAGGAATGCCTTTGATCCGTCAGTGCTCGCCTCTTCTTCTTGCTTTTTCCCTACTCTGAACGACGGAGTAGAAACCTGCCCCCTATAGATCGCCTCTATCAGGCCAGCATTGACTTCAAAAGTGGTCGTACATGGCCAACGACGCAGCAGGGCGTGCAACACGTGTGGGACATTGTACGCCACATAGATCAGATCAAGTGAATTGCGGTTTGTCTGACTGATTGACTTACACCAGTTTCGTATATATTTAGGCCTGCTGCAACAAAATACGGCCCCACTGGCACCCAAAGACTCGACTGCAGATGCCGAGCCTGAATCCAGATCGGACGATTCTGATTCTGATTCTGAAGACGGGGACGATGCAATGGCTGGTGCCAACGACGATACAATCCGCATGGAGGCTTTCCTGAGCGATCCAGAATCGAGCGTGAAAATATTTTTCTCATCCCACTTCCGTGAACACGGTCTCATCTGGTAAATGTCCAACGTCTCTGTTCGTGACCGCAGTGATACTAATACAAATTAGGTCGGAGCCACGTTGCATTGCCACTCCCATCTTGGTGTCCTTCTTCCTGCGGTACCTCATCCGCAACCGTGTTTTCCCTGAGTCCGAGTACGAACGTCCTATCAGACGTGCGCTCGAGATCGTCGAGCTTGCGTGCGTGGAGCTCCCGAATTCTTGGAAGATGGGCCGTGCGCTTCCGGATACCTTCAGTGACGGCTGCAAAGGGCTGTGGGGTTCAATGCAACTCACATGGCTCCTTCCTGAGGACGCACCACCAACCGATAAGTCAAACGAACCTGATGTGAAACGACAAAGATTGGACCACTCGGAAGAAAATGAACCAAAAAGTTCTGAAACACCTAGTGTTGCAGAGGTAGATGCGAATGGAGACGTTTCTATGGCTGAGATCAACACCACGTCTGCCGAGGGTGGGTGGGACACCGCCGTTGGAGGAGAAAACGTGGAAGGCTGGGGTGCGACTCCAAAGTCCTGGGGAGATACCTCTGTTCCCACCTTCACCGGAGGCGAAGGCCCTACTCACGAGACGGACCCTCCGATCTGGGACGCGTCTACTGTCGATGTTCAGGCGACATGGGATCTTGAGCCCCCGATGCTTCTGCCGCTCCTGGGGCCTACCGCACTCCCGTTGACGCATACGACAGGCATCGTCGAGCAGTCGACGCGGCGCATCGTGCGCGTAGAGCCTCCGCGCCAGCCCCGGGCACTCGCACAAAACGCATCAGCTGCTGAGGCTGTGGAAGAAGAACTTGCGTGCCGCTTTGCACGTCTCATCCTCGCCCCCTGGGAGAAGCTCGACAAACGCACCTACGAGACCGGATCGGACGTGCTGCCGCCTACCATACTCAGCACAAGTCGCGGCGCAGTTGTCATAGAGGAGAAAGAAGGGGAGGGTGGAGATGGAAATCGAACTCCTGTACTTGGGGTGCATCGTCCGTGGAAGGATGAGATTGCCGTGCTAGTGGACCCAGACCCGACGTTGACGGAGGTAATGTTGGTAGGTATGGGGATTGGCGCGGTCTGGGTGGAAATTGTGCGCGATAAGGAGGCCGATGAGAGTTCCGCCGGGGCGTCGAAGAAAGGGAAAGGAAAGAAAAAGGAAGTGCGGAAGGATTGGTACATGGAACAGCTGGTACACCAGTTGCCCAGCTTCTATATTGACAAGGCAGAAGAGGCCTGGCATGTGTAGAGCGGATGTAACGTAGACTGCGACACTGACATTTGAAGAGGAACTGCAGAACTATGAGTGACTAAACTAGGAAGGGGACCTTCCTTTCTCGCCAGCCACCATCGCTATGCCGTTTGCAGAGATCGTCGTCGGCTCTCCGGGGAGCGGAAAGTCAACGTATTGCCACGGAAAATATCAACTCTTCACAGCACTCAACCGACCCATCTCTATCGTCAACTTGGACCCAGCAAATGACAACATACCATATCCCTGCGCTATCGACATTGCATCGCTCATCACCCTTCAGGACGTGATGTCAGAGCACGGGTTAGGACCGAATGGTGGAATGTTGTACTGCATGGAGTATCTGGAAGCGAACTACGACTGGCTGGAAGATCGACTGAATGAGCTGGGCAAGGACGCCTATGTGCTCTTCGATCTGCCCGGGCAGGTCGAGCTCAGCACCAACCATAACAGCTTGAAGAGGATAATCGAAAAGCTGGGAAAAAGTGGGTTTCGGGTACGTGATCGATTTGTCGTTATCCAGACGGCTCTCATCAAATGGTTGGTTTAGCTGGCCGCGGTGCATCTGTGCGATTCGCATTATGTTACCGATGCGGCGAAGTACGTCTCGGTATTGCTTTTATCGCTGAGGGCGATGTTGCATCTGGAATTACCGCATATCAACGTGTTGTCGAAAATCGACCTCCTTACGCAGTACGGGGATCTTGGTATCCTACCCATCCTCTCTCGAATGATTCAAATTCAAATTCTTTTTTTTTCTCTCCCGATAAACAGACTTCAATCTCGACTTTTACACTGAAGTGCAGGACCTCTCTTATCTCGAGAATGCACTGTCGTCTGCCTCGCCGCGGTACACTGCTTTGAACATGGCGATCTGCGGGTTGATAGAGGATTTTAGTCTGGTGGGCTTCGAGACGCTCGCGGTGGAGGTGCGTCTTTCCAACAACCACGAAGAGAAAACGCTGGCCAACACAACGCCAAAATGCTCCATAGGACAAACACTCGATGCTAAACCTGACGCGAGCCATCGACCGCGCGACGGGGTACGTCTTCGTTCCCGCAGCAGGTGCGCAGATGCCCGAAGGCACGATGCGCAGTCCGTCCGCGGCAACTTCGGCGCAGCCCAACGCGTATGCGCTCATGTCGAGCGCAATGGGTCCGCGGCCGGTCGGGATGCGCGGCGATGTCCGCGATGTGCAGGAGCGATGGGTGGATGCGCGTGAGGAGTGGGACGCACATGAGGAGGCGCAGTGGCGCCATGAAGGCGAGGCACTGCGCCAAGCGGCGGCCGAGGTGGAGAAGCAGCGGAAGCTTAATATCCGCGAGAGGAAGTAGGTAGAACACGCCGCTGCACTGTACAAGTAGCCGCTTTGGAATCGGGTCCGGACTTCTGACTTCTCCCGGTTTCGCCCGCCCACGCGCGCGGTGGTCGCGCTCGACACGAACTATTGCGCAATTTGTTTGTTCTTTATCGATTTTTGCCTAATCGGTGGGTGGCCTTCGCTAAATATGGTCAAGATGGATGAAAAGTGAAAGAATCCACGTCGGGTGTAAAACAGCGAAAGCGGCATAAAAAGATTCTGGCAATGGCTTGGCGAAGTTTGGTCGACACGGTTACGTAATTACATTCCTCCTCTCCTTGCGTACCGCGACCTTGCTGGTCAATGCGCTCTCGTCCACCCAGTAGACACCCGATGCCCCTGCAACTACAGTATTCACCAAATATCGTCGCTAGATGGAACTGGACCGAGTTACGGCGCTCCTGGAGATGCCTTATGGTGCTCGACTGCCCAAAGTCGGTTTCGGAACGCGAAAGAAACGACAAGGTGCACGAGTGTATTGTTGAAGAGCGCATTCGGCTATCGAGCAAATGATGGAACCTCAAGGCATCGCGAAAAAGAATAAATAAAAACATAATTGCTCAGGTCCTCCGTATCCCTTGGGGAAAAAAACCACGTAGCCCGTATACTGTAGGACTTGGTGTACGTGGGCCTGTGCTACCTTGGCTAGCCGAATCCGATGCACTACCACTTCTATGACGGCCTGCTTGCAGCAGCCGAATACTGTGCCTCTGATCAGCTCCGCCGTGAGTCCAGGGCTTTTAACATTGCTATTCGTTTGCACGGCCTTCTACTCCTTGCTCTTCGAAGACATTCCATGGGCTGTTCAGGCGCATCGTCTTGGGAGGGCAGTTGGGGTGTCTGGTAAACGCGGCAGTCTTGGACTCTCTTGGTGCGTTGCTATGGCGGGAATGACTCACAAAGGGTCGGTCAAACTCTTCTCTCTTTGGGGGCGTGGCCATTGCCGCATTCAAGGTGAATTTCGTGGGTAGAAACAATACCCTTTAGCCCGTTTCTGTCACCTCAATTGGTTGTTAGTATCCTATGACCTAGCACCGTTGCGTTTCGTGCTCCGACTAGCCAAAGGTGACTGTCCTTTCTCCGTGTGTGCCTCTTAAGGATCAACACGCATAGAGCAGGTGCCAACCAGTATCCCGGGACCAACCTCAGACCACGCCTTGTGGAAATAGCTTGTCAGACAGATACACATGGAATCCACCTTTGTGAAATTTCAAGAGAAAGAGCATCCGGAATTGCTTGCCCCCCTTTTTAGGATTTGCAATCGAGGGTCCCGGCGGATCCTTGACGTTTCCACTCGTCTTCCACCTGGAATGGAGTGGCTACGGTGCGTCTAATTTACGGGTTGTTACTATTCGAGTATAGTGCAATGTAGGGACGTCTCATCAAGCTATCTAGGGTCTATCATTCGCATCAAAGTGTGATATCTTTATTTACCCTTCTTCGCTCGGCGTAGAGCATGGAAGCAGTCCTCCAAAGAACACCCTGTTGTCGCAGAAAATTCGATCTGAACCGGAAGATGAAAGTGTTCATGAGGAGGTGCCGTACTTGGATGTGGCGCCCTTGTGGGAGACTTTTTTTTACAACACACGCCCATCATCGCTGATCTACAGGCTCCGGGTCTGTGACGCCATTTCTCGGCGATGCTTTTCCGCTCAGACGCCCGCATTGGATCTTTTTGACAGGTTACACTCTCACCTTAGGACTTGGTACAACAAGGGCGTAAATGATATTGTCGCGCTTAAAACTAGGATGGCGCTCAATATTCCTGCTCTTAGACTCATCACGGTGGTGGTTGAAATTTCGGTACCGGGATGCGCAACACATCAATATATGCTGCGGTGATATGTGGGCCGTATGGAGCCATCATCGGCCCTGGCACCCTCGGTTTACAGCACCCGTCGACATTTAGACAGGCACAGCTACGTTATTTTTTTCGCTAGTAGCTTTGATGATCTGTCGCCTTTGAGCGTTTGCCACTGTAACAGGGTGTCGACGGCGGACGGACGGATTCTGACATCCAAAAAGAAACACGTGCTGATCATCATGATGATGGCCCACACTGCGGGCAGTGTCGTTATTGGCGCGTTTGTCTCACAGCTTTCTCTCTTTTTCCTTGAACCCGTGCTGTTCGTTCCGTTCCTACGGCGCCAATAATGCAAGTTAACTGCGCTGATTGCCTTGAGGCGTACACGCTCCAGAGTCGCGGCAACCACCAGGTGAATTAGCAACCATTTCATTAAACAACGTGCGGCAGTCACACCGAGGCGAATCATTGTTCCTAGTCTGGGAATCTGTGCTGCTTGGAAAGCGCACGAGGATAGCAGCAGGTCTCCATATGGGGGGACACTTCAAGGCTGGCTGGGACAAATGAACACGGCACTATTAGAGGGCACGTACCTTGCATACGGAACCAGTGGGCCGGAGGACGCGACCTGGAACGGCAGCTAGTGTAAAGGTAGTATATTGTGCATATATCACAGTAGAAGTTTGACCTATGGATTATATGGGATTTATACATGTAAGGGAAAAAGGACCTATGCGAATAAAGATACAGTCATGCGCCGGGCGTGCTGGAAAGTCTCGAATACATAGTAATGGCGTAACAGGGTGTGGCGTAAATGAGCTGTCAATCGGCTTAAATCATCATCAGAACGCCAAAACGGACGTTCTAGCATGTAAAGGAAGTACATGAGCGGCCATGAGCCAGACCTGGGACGCCCATAGGTCAGAAACGATGTTTCCGGGTGTGCCAAACGGGGCGAGCGTGAGAAAAAACGTACGTTAAATATTAAGTATGATTTTTTATCAGCTTCTAATGTCCGCCAGCAGTAGTACCGGAGTCCGACGTGGAGGCCAAAGCTGGTAAAGAGCGCGGTGCTGATAGGACCGACTTGCCAGAACCAGCAGAGGAAGACGGACCAGGCGGAGGTGGCGAAGAGTGTTACGAAACGAGATAGTTCGGGAGCATAGATTGGGAAGGTCATGCGACCCACTGCTTTGTCTCCTTCGACGTCAGGAAAGTCTTGAGCTTGGATTGCGGTGAAGATGAGAATCCCACTGATGATGATGGAAGTAACAGATATAAAGTCTAAAACGCCTGTGAATCGTCCGTCAGTGCCCGCGAAGCGAAAGGGAAGGAAAACTGGCGGTTTCAGCACATAGTAACGACATGACATACCGATGATTGTCGTAGCGCCAAGTTCGAAAGAGATGTATCCTCCGGCGGTGCAGAGAGCTTTTCCGACAACGTTGCTCGCCCCGCCGAGTTCGTCATACGTGAAAGTGACAGCAACGAGGCCGAGGGTCGTGAGAACGAGGTCATGGTCGTACATTGAAGACAAAGTTACACAAGCAGCGACTACAGCCCAGCGTAAGGCGACCGCTTCAGATTCAGAGATTCTCCCAGACGGGAGAGGTCGCCACGGATGATTGAGTTTGTCTTCCTCACGGCTACGTGCTTGGTTTGAGACATTGCACAGGAGCTGATGGACCCACACCCATAGGCAACACCGGAGAAGACCCGAGCATGATTTTACGGGTGCCGTTGCACAAGCAAACACAGTCTACACTTCACTGAGTGCATGTGAAAGAAAGTCAGACAGAAAGAAGGACATACTATGGGAAAGAAAATGGTCTTGTAGTCAGTCCATGTGAACAACATAGCGGTGTAGAGGTGATATTGCACTGCAGCGATAAGTTGCAGAACAATGCCCACCGGCATGATAGACGTTAGGAAGGCGCGGAAGGATGCAAAGCAGAAGTTCATAGAATGAGAGGTGGGTGGGGGATGTTCGAGAGCGGGATGAGATGAGGCTCGTCATAGCGTTGCCGTGCTATAAATGAGGACGAATCATAAGCTAATAAGAGAGAAAAGGGACGGAAAAACGCGCAGAAAGAAGACATTTCGAAGCCTGAGCCTGAGAGAGGTCCAAAATGGCCGTGTCGCGCGGCAGTCGTGAAGGCGTTGACACGACACGCCAAAAGCATAGCACCAACACTGGCAGGCGTGGCTGGGTGTAAACACAGTAGGCCCTTGGCACCGTTCTAGCCTTCATTTGGCCCCTGGGAGATGAGAAACTCGCAGAGGGTTCACATAAGGCCTCGGCGTTTTCCTGAAGACATCGGAGTCGAAGTTTGGTGTGAGGATCCTCGAACCCAGAGAAGCGCACGAAATCAATGACTGTGACATACTTGGTATGCTGGCACGTGTGACGCCGCTTTCCTTTCCTTTCATCTCCTGAGGGCCCCATGTATAGGTCGAAAGGCCGGCTGGTTGATGTCGATGTCCTTCGCAACAACGACTGGCATCACTCGCACTTGTCACTTGCGGTTCACTGCCCCCGTTGGTCACGTGCCCACGTCAAAATCTCTGCCAAATAAGGAAGATGACGTAATTCATTTAGGGCCGGATCGTTGGAACGTGACACGTAGTCGGAACCGTCACTGCTGCAAGCCGTTACTGATTTTGTCACTTTACACGAAAACAAACCATCATGAAACTGAAGGAGATCCATAGAACCTCAACTTTTGCGTGGTCTCCTCTCTCAGCGCCCTTGCTGGCAACGGGCACGGTCGCCGGCGCTCTCGACGAGTCCTTTTCGAATGACAGTCAGCTCGAAATATGGGCCCTCGACTTTCTCAACAAACAGGAGTACGAGCTGGGTGGTGAAGGACAGCATCGCCCGCGCGGCTCGGTTGCAAACAGCTCAAGGTCTGCCATTGTGTTTTTCTTTGGTGTCCGCAAGCTAGAACGTCTCCCCTGTCAGGTCTACGAACGACGGCAAGAGTGACATGATCACCACAGTACTTCCGGTGCTCTCATACTCAAGAATACCACGCACACCGGACCCGTTCGTGGGCTAGACTTCAATCCCATCCAATCTACTTTGTTTGCCTCGGGAGGTATCAACGGAGAGGTATATTATCCTCCCATGCTACTCGATTTACCCTGACCTTTTTCAGGTTTATATCTGGGATCTTAAGGACCCTAGCAAACCGTATTCTCCTGGTACTCGAAGTTCAAAACTTGACGAAGTCAGCGCTCTTGCGTGGAACAATCAAGTGCCCCATGTACTAGCAACAGCTAGCGGTACCGGTTACACCGTTGTCTGGGATCTTCGGGGCAAGCGAGAGGTCGTCGCCTTGGCTTATGGCGGTGGTGCGGGCGGAAATCAGACCGGGAGCGGACGTCGTGGAATGAGCGATGTGGGATGGCACCCGGATAACGTTTGTAACTGCTCAGTTGACCACGAATGACTACTGATATTTGTTGCGTAGGCGACCCGACTGGTCACTTCCTCAGAAGATGATGCTTCACCGATCATCATGGTCTGGGATCTGCGCAACGCGCGCGCGCCCGAAAAGGTGCGTGGTCAGCCTTCTATGTTCTCGAGTACTAACTTAATGAACGGCACCAGATTCTCACAGGTCACGAGAAGGGCGTTCTTTCGCTCTCGTGGTGTAAGCTGGATGCAGACCTTCTTCTGTC
>WNFQ01003197.1_pt1 | contig 11935 bp, 13 predicted proteins | sample 5400171 | NCBI WGS metagenome assembly WNFQ01 (sample SAMN13153356, study PRJNA577476) | soil metagenome | isolation source: 20 cm soil under Madrone tree | place: USA:California | collected 2016-06-14
CTTCCAACTCGCGGACGCCCTTCAATATATTTTTGCGCACGTTGGCGCCCTTACGGGCATGTACCGTTACAAGTACAAGCTCATGCGACAGGTCCGAATGACGAAAGACCTGAAGCACCTCATCTACTATCGCTTCAATACCGGTCCCGTTGGTAAAGGTCCGGGTGTCGGCTTCTGGGCTCCTGGTTGGCGCGTCTGGCTCTTCTTCATGCGTGGTATTGTGCCACTTCTTGAACGTTGGCTTGGTAATCTTCTCGCGCGCCAGTTCGAGGGACGTAATTCGAAGGGCATCGCCAAGACCGTCACCAAGCAGCGTGTCGAGTCCCATTACGATCTCGAGCTTCGAGCTGCTGTCATGCATGACATTCTCGACATGATGCCTGAATCAATTAAGCAAAACAAGGCCAAGACGATCTTACAGCACCTATCAGAAGCGTGGCGATGTTGGAAGGCAAATATTCCATGGAAGGTGCCAGGTATGCCTACGGCAATTGAAAATATTATACTACGCTATATCAAGAGCAAGGCCGATTGGTGGACATCGTTAGTCTTCTGCCCCTCACCACTTGTCATTGTTGAGCTAACTGCCTGAACAGTGTGGCCCACTACAATCGTGAGCGTATCAGGCGCGGTGCAACAGTCGACAAAGCTGTAGTGAAGAAAAATCTCGGTCGTCTCACGCGTCTTTATTTGAAGGCAGAACAGGAACGTCAACACGCTTATCTCAAGGATGGTCCATATGTCAGTGCAGAGGAGGCCGTGGCAATCTATACGGCAACCGTCCACTGGCTTGAGAGCCGAAAGTTTGCACCGATCCCTTTCCCGTAAGCCCTTGTCTCCCATCGCATATCCCGTGTTCTAATGTTCGTGGTAGTCCATTGTCGTACAAGCATGACACCAAACTGCTCGTACTCGCTCTCGAGAAATTGAAGGAGGCCTATTCCGTCAAGGGGCGCTTGAATCAGTCCCAGCGAGAAGAGCTAGCCCTCATTGAGCAAGCTTACGACAATCCCCATGAATGTCTATCGCGTATCAAGCGGTTGTTGCTTACCCAACGGGCGTTTAAGGAATCTGGCGTCGAATTTTTCGACACATACGACAAGCTCATTCCCTGTTATGACATTGAGCCAGTCGAGAAAATCACGGATGCCTACCTTGATCAGTTCCTGTTCTTCGAAGCGGATAAACGTGGCCTTTTCCCCGCATGGATCAAGCCCGCAGATACGGAGCCACCGCCCCTTTTGGTATACAAATGGTGCCAGGGCATCAACAACTTGACCGACATCTGGGAGACAAGTGAAGGAGAATGTAACGTTATGATGGAGACCGTATTCTCCAAGGTTTACGAGAAGATCGATCTGACACTACTCAACCGATTGCTTCGTCTCATTCTGGACCACAATTTGGCCGATTATATCACTGCGAAGAACAACACTGTCCTGACGTACAAGGACATGGCGCATACGAATGCGTACGGTATGATTCGTGGGCTTCAGTTTTCTGCCTTCGTCTTCCAGTATTATGGTCTCGTGCTCGACATTCTCGTCCTGGGCCTGCAAAGGGCTAGCGAGATGGCCGGACCGCCACAAATGCCTAATAATTTCCTTCAGTTCCGTGACTCTGCGACCGAAACACGACATCCTATACGTCTCTACTCGCGCTACGTGGACAGGCTACATATCCTCTTCCGTTTCACCGCAGATGAAGCACGTGACTTAATCCAACGGTATCTCAGTGCCAACCCAGATCCGACTAACAACAACGTTATTGGATACAACAACAAGCGTTGCTGGCCGCGTGACTGCCGCATGCGTCTGATAAAACATGACGTCAACTTGGGTCGCGCAGTATTCTGGAATGTGAAACAGAGTTTGCCGCGGTCACTGACAACGATTGAATGGGAGGATACGTTCGTGAGCGTATATTCGCGCGATAACCCTCAGCTGCTGTTCTCGATGTGTGGGTTCGAAGTGCGGATTTTGCCCAAGATCCGAACGATGGGCGGGGAGCAGTTCTCCCTCAAAGATGCTGTTTGGAATCTCACGAATGAACAAACGAAGGAACGGACGGCGCAGGCATTCCTTCGCGTCTCGGATGAAGGTGCTGTGCAGCTATCGCCTGTGCGTTCGTTGCCGTGTGCTGACTGCGTGTCCAGGTGTCCAGCAGTTCAACAATCGCATCCGTCAAGTTCTCATGAGCTCTGGCTCCACGACATTCTCCAAGATAGTGAATAAGTGGAACACGGCCCTCATCGGCCTGATGACCTATTATCGCGAAGCGGTCATCCACACCAATGAGCTTCTCGATGCGCTAGTTAAGGCGGAAAATAAGATTCAAACTCGAGTGAAGATTGGGCTGAACTCGAAGATGCCGTCGCGTTTCCCCCCAGTGGTATTCTATACGCCTAAGGTTTGGCTTTCATCTGGCGAGGCCAAGTGCTATTCTCATAGTGGGTCAACAGGAATTGGGCGGCCTTGGAATGTTGTCTATGGGGCACGTGCTCATCCCCCAGAGCGACCTTCGCTGGTCGAAACAGACTGATATTGGAGGTACGGTATTACGCTGTTCAGGTCAATGAACTATTGGTTGCTCATTCTTACTTTAAGTAACACACTTCCGTGCGGGCATGACGCATGAGGAGGACCAGCTCATTCCCAACTTGTATCGCTACTTGCAGCCATGGGAGGCTGAGTTCCTCGACTCTGCTCGTGTTTGGTCGGAGTACTCGATGAAGCGCAAGGAGGCGAATGCCCAAAATCGTCGGTTGACGTTGGAAGATCTGGAGGATAGTTGGGACCGTGGCATTCCCCGCATCAACACTCTCTTCCAGAAGGATCGTCACACGTAAGTAGTATCCATCGATGTCGTCGTGTCAGTACTCATGTTCTGTGTTAGTTTGGCCTATGATCGTGGCTGGCGTGTGCGAACTGACTGGAAGCAATATCAGCTTCTCAAACAGTGAGTTTTCCCAGTTTGATGGTTGTTGTTATTTTAATTTGTTCGATAGCAATCCATTCTGGTGGACGTCTCAGCGTCACGATGGCAAGCTGTGGCAGTTGAACAATTATCGTGTCGACGTCATCGCTGCTTTAGGAGGCGTGGAAGGTATTCTCGAGCACACTCTCTTCAAGGGCACGTACTTCCCCACGTGGGAGGGCCTATTTTGGGAGAAGGCGTCCGGTTTCGAGGAGTCAATGCGATACAAGAAGCTCACGAATGCCCAGCGCTCTGGTCTCAATCAAATTCCCAACCGTCGTTTCACGCTCTGGTGGAGTCCAACCATCAACCGTGCAAATGTCTATGTAGGCTTCCAGGTGCAACTGGATCTGACGGGTATTTTCATGTGCGGCTGGGTCATCTGTGACCGATGATTTTAGTTATGCTGATGTCGACTCACACAGGCACGGCAAAATCCCGACGTTAAAGATCAGTTTGATTCAGATCTTCCGTGCTCATTTATGGCAGAAGAGTAAGTTATTCGTTTCTCTCATGTGATTGTCGCGTCATATACACGGTTATAGTTCACGAGAGTGTTGTCATGGATCTGGTGAGTAGAGAGCTTGGCTGACAAGCTGCGAATTTATGAACTGTGTGGCTTCTAGTGTCAAGTTTTCGACCAGGAGCTTGAACCACTTCAGATCGAAACCGTACAGAAGGAGACCATCCATCCTCGTAAGAGTTACAAGATGAACTCGTCTTGCGCGGATATCCTCTTGTTCTCCGCATACAAGGTAAGCTATCGACAACCTGTCAGATTTCTGGCTCTAACTCATTTGTTCGCAGTGGAATATCGCACGGCCATCGCTCGTTACTGACGTGTGTTCATTCCGCAATTGTGGCTGCTACTTAACTTATCCTCGATCCTACAGAATAAAGACCAGATGGATGGTACAACCAGCAACAAATTCTGGGTCGACGTTCAACTACGATGGGGTGACTTTGACAGCCATGACATAGAGAGGTACACCCGAGCCAAATTCTTGGACTACGTACGTTGGATATTCTTAGCATAGTACTTGTGCGCTGATAGCATCGGTTCTGCCAGGTCTCGGACTCTATGAGCATTTATCCCTCTCCAACTGGTGTCATGATTGGCATGGACCTGGCTTATAACCTGTGGTCGGCCTTTGGGAACTGGTTCCCCGGTCTCAAGCCCCTCATTCAGCAGGCCATGGCGAAGGTTATGAAAGCGAACCCCGCATGCCATGTACTACGTGAACGTATCAGGAAGGGTCTCCAGTTGTATTCATCCGAGCCCACTGAACCCTATCTGAACAGCCAGGTTAGCATTTAGCCTTACCTCACTTTTCTCTACTGATGTGAGGTCATATAGAATTTCTCGGAGCTCTTCTCCAATCAGATCATTTGTTTGTCACTTCCTCATCTCTACTCCGATGAGTCCTGATATCCGAGCGCAGGGTTTGTTGATGACACGAATGTCTATCGTGTAACGATGTAAGCACAGACTTGAATTTATTTGACTTTGTCCTAACCTTTCCTCATAGCCACAAGACATTTGAAGGCAACTTGACGACCAAGCCGATCAGTAAGCGTGTTTTGAGCTAAATCCAGCGAGTGGCTGACATAAGTTTCGTTAGACGGCGCTATTTTCATTTTCAATCCTAGATCTGGCCAATTGTTCCTCAAAATCATCCACACAAGCGTTTGGGCTGGTCAGAAGCGTCTCGGGCAACTGGCCAAGTGGAAGACGGCCGAAGAAGTTGCAGCGCTGGTCCGTTCGTTGCCCGTCGAAGAGCAGCCCAAACAAGTCATTGTCACCCGGAAGGGCATGTTGGGTATGTATGTTCTATTCGACACGGAGTCATCGTTGATTTGACATGTACTAGACCCTCTTGAGGTCCATTTGCTTGACTTCCCGAATATTGTCATCAAGGGAAGCGAGTTGCAACTCCCCTTCCAAGCCTGCATGAAAATGGAGAAATTCGGTGACCTTATTCTGGTACGGTTAATTACAAGATTCAGCGTTCCCCGTCTAACCTATCTCTCTCTCCAGCGTGCGACTCAACCTCAGATGGTTCTGTTCAGCCTCTATGGTGAGGACAAATAGAATCCGTGTGATATATTCACTGACTTGAATCTCTGCAGACGATTGGTTGAAGACAATTTCGAGCTATACTGCGTTCTCTCGTGTCATTCTCCTTCTGCGTGGGTTGCATGTCAACAATGAAAAGGGGAAAATCATTCTTCACCCTGACAAAAATACTATCACGGAGCCCCACTTCGTCTGGCCGACTCTGTCTGATGAAGAATGGATTAAGGTAGAACTCGCAATGAAGGATTTGATTCTTGCCGTGAGTTTTACAACTCCGTTATGCTCCGGGAACTTAGTATTCACTTGACGTGTAGGACTTTGGCAAACGGAATAGCGTCAATATCGCTTCCTTGACCTCCAGCGAAATCCGAGATATCATTCTCGGCCAAGAAATTGTCGCACCGTCAGTACAGCGCCAGCAGATGGCCGAACTGGAAAAGAGTAATGAAGCCCAGGCCCAGGTCACTGCCGTGCAGACGTAAGCCTCCTGTACTGTTCTTACGACACATCAACTGATGTCCCATATAGTCAGACCACGAATATTCATGGCGACGCTATTCAGACTGTTACAAGTGAGTCATTGTGCTAAGAGTCCAGTCTCGATCTAAAATGTTTGCTCTCGACAGCCACAAATTACGAGCAGCAGGTGTTCAGCAGCAAGTCCGATTGGCGTGTGCGCGCAATTTCTGCGACACATCTTCCCCTTCGGTTGCAGCATATCTACGTGTCGAATGATGACGTGAAGGATGACGCTGCTTCGTTCACATACGTGTTACCAAAGAACATCCTTCGCGCCTTCATCGCTGCCTCCGACCTCCGAACTCAAGTCGCTGCTTTCTTGTATGGTGTATCGCCTCCAGACAACAAACAAGTTAAGGAGATAAAGGTGCGATTTTAAAGAAGTATAATCTTTTCATCGAGTTTACAAGCCTCCGTAGGCTGTTGCTTGGGCACCCCAACGGGGCAACAACAACTCGGTCGAGTTGCCTTCCAAATTGCCAAAGGATGATTACCTTCTCAAAGATTTGGAGCCTCTTGGCTGGATCAAGACCCAAGCGTTGGAGCTACCTCATCTATCCCCGAGCGATGTCAGCACGCAAGCAAGGATCATGGCTGACCACCCTGAATGGGGGTCATCGTCAATCTGTATCACTTCCGCATACACGCCAGGCTCTGTGTCGCTTTCAGCTCACTCACTGACTGTCCCTGGGTTCGAATGGGGTAGGAAGAACCAGGACACATCCCCTAATCCTCAGGTTAGAATTTTCTCTTTGTCGACCCACCAATTTTCTAATTCCCGGTGCAGGGCTTCAACCCGAATATGTCGGAGCGCGTGCAGTTACTCTTGTCTGATCGTGTTCTGGGGATGACTCTGGTTCCCGAGGGCAGGGTGTGGAATTATGGCGTCGGTCTTACTCAGCTTTGGTCTCCCAATATTCCTTACTCTATGACTCTTGACACGCCATTGTTATTCTGGGCGGAGGAGCACAGACCTGCGGCATTCTTGACAGTAAGTTTTTGGTCACTATCTCTCGATGTGCTAGTGTCTGACGCGACACTTACCGCAGTTCGCAAATCTCGAAGCGGGCGAGGATTCAGCTGACGTCGAGAACAGCTTCCAGTGATCGTCGATGTTTTATCACTCTTCATTGTTTGTTTAGCATACCGTATATCAATTCTTTTCCTGCAAGTATAACGTTCAGATGGGGATGGACCGTTGGCCATACTGTGGTCTATCAGATGTTGTGAGGAGTAGCAAGTGGGGTCAAATTTCTCTCATCCTCCACTATTTTTTGCGACACGCGGCAACACATGGTAGTCACAATCTACTTTTATTACAAGTTTGGCGACTTATTCGAAAGACAACTCTTTCGTCTCAATAGTGGGCGCTCGCCAGCCCCGAGAAAATTCGGTCGAGGAACGGAGCGTAGCACATGCGCCGTCCTCTTATCATGACACTGCTCACTATTTTCACACTCGCTCGCTTCTCTGAGAGTACTTTAGAAACTCGTTATATAGTAGTTATGCCATTCTCGCTGCTGGTCTGACCTCCTCTCTTTACCTTCTCCGTCTCTGTCTATAGTCGACGCCAACATGGAGCAACCAGTATTATCAGTCCCACTTGCCAATTCCACATTTCTGGATTCCGAGTCGACCCTCACTAGCCTTACTCCCGACCGTGACAGGGCTGTTCCTTTCGCTAGCATGATGCTAATTTTGCCGCAATACGCAGCCTATTATAGCTACCGCAAGTCTTGAAGAGTGACCCTACGGCAGCTGGTCGAAGCCGTCTCAAACTTGCGGATCCTCGGGATAGCGAAAATGAGTATAACGATGAAGACATAACAACTTCTCGAGAGCCATGCACCGCTTCTTGTTCCGTCTTCGCGCTTGATGTCTCTGCCGATTATAGTATGAGCCAGAGGATGAAATCGTCTTACTAGCGGTACCCCGTGCTTCGCACGGAGGACAGCTAGATTTTCTCAACGCGAGATGGGATCGACGTATGGACATTTTGCACGCCTACATGAACGGAGCACCATCACCCGAAATTCTATTAGCTTGTTTCTTCCATGCCCATTTGTCCCGCCTGCGGTCTATTTAGAAGACTATCGGAGCGTGTCATTCTGTGCAAGTGAAGGGAAAGACTCTCAGGCTTTCGCTGGTACCAGGCGAACGAGCTTTAGAATTACATGGAGTTGATGAGCAATAATAAGGCACGTAATTAGTTTCTTTCTCTATAGATTGCATGAGGCCTGTGTCATGGTAAAAGTGAGCAAAGTGTGAGACGAGACTGAAAAAAGGGGGTTAGTAGTACTAAGCACCGGTAGTTGAGTTTGAAGAAACGACGAAGAAAAAAAGAGATTGAGCATTACAGTGAGATAGAACAGAGGATCCACTTCTTTTCATATCATATGAGATCGAATCGAAATAAGACCAGAGGGAGACAGGCCAACGACAGTGAAAAAAACAACCTAATGGAAAGGCATAGAACGATGTTACCCGGTAATGAACCACATAATACGACTCAGACGCTGCAAAAGCCTGGGCACCTCACACCGCACCGCTTACGATGCTCAACGACAATGTAGACGTATTTCGCGCCAAGTCCAGTGGAGGTGGTGTAAGGGGCAACATTTCCTCATCATCTCGTGTGACGCTCTGCCCACGCACCTGCTCAGGTGAAGGCGATGGCAGAGGGCGTATAGACCCCTTACGCGGCGCCGGCGATAACACCGTCATCTGCTGCGGCGAGCGGTCTGGCGGTGGGGGTATGGACGGTCTATACGAACGGTGGGATGGTGAAGGTGGAGACGGCGAGAAGGAAAGTAGCGAGAAAACTGGTGGGCCGTCGCTCTCGTCTTCCATTAGCGCCGCTCCTAGCGCTGCCTTGGGTGGCGCAATCGCGATAGGCGTTTCCCCATCGAGATGAAGAAAATCTGCGTCTGGACCGATGTTTGCGATGGGCTCGCATATCAGTGCTGGTATGGACGTGGGGATCTCGAGTGCGAGGGTGGGGTGCACAACTGTGGTTATAGTGGGAGGCGGTGGTGGGGTCGAGCGGCCTGAAGGCGAGCTGAGGATGCGCAGGCGTTGTTTGAGTGATGTCGTGCGTGGTACGGTAGGGAGTGGCGCATGTATTGGTGTTGGGGTCACGTGGGGTGGAGGTGGTAATGGGCGCATCGGCGGTGGGTTTGGTGGTACAAGTAATGCGGGAGGGATAGTGAGTCCGTGTGAGAAACTGGAGCGCGGTACGCTGTCAACGCTGGTGCTCCGACTGTGCGAGCGAGTTGCAGGGGCGGTGTTAGGATGGCCTTCGTTTGCGTGCCATAAATTCTGGCCCTGGGCTGGCGCAGGCTGACCAAGTGAGAGTCGTAACGCACGTCGAGCAAGCGAGTTCCTCCGAATTATTTTCACGGTAGTCGGAGGTGCAGTCGCAATGCTTTCAGTATCCGATCCCGTGGGCGTGGGCGGAAGTGCAGTGCTCGGTGCCGGACGCGGCGGCGGCATAGACAAGCGGTGGCTGCCACCTAAAGCACGCGCTTTTGAGAAAGCACCAACGTGCTGGGGATTCGAACTCGTCGTGGCGATACTGTACACGCTACTTGACGTACTTGTTCGCTTCGACGCAACATGCAGGCTGGAAATAATACTCGGTAGCGTCTTCTGCGATTGCGAAGAGGTGCGACTTGGAGAGCGTTCGCGGTCGTGTGAAGGCAATGTACTGTTCTGCCATGGGGTTGGGTGGGGGACAGTGGATATGGGTGTCAGCGAATCTTCAGGGGGTGAAGTGGGACGCGGTAAGTTGGAAGACAGGCGGGACCAGCGCCACGCGCTGCTATTCTCAGTTGTTGTAGAATTGCTTGATATAGAACTCGCACGCGGTTTTCCTCGATCCGACCACGCCCTCTCTAATGGCGGGCGTATCTCCACCGGGACAGGTACACCAAAACTACCCGCTGTACTTGCATTACCGTGGTTGTATACAAGCTGACCTGAGTCAGGTGACGACGGGGCTTGACGTGGCTCATTTGTCGTATATGCGCGTTTACGAGGGGGAGGGGGATTGAGGCTAGGGGACATAGGACGGGGAGGTGGCGGCATGGAGGGTGGAGGTTTGGAAGGGTTTTCTAACGGTGCCCAGTCGAGGTTTGGCTGTGGGTCGATGATCTTCCGTTGTATTTGGGCAGCCGGATCTAGTGCGGGGCCAGTAGGCGGGAGCATAGAATACGGTTTTATAAGGGGCGAATCGGCAACAGTGCGCATGCCAAGCATACCACTGGCAGCGCTGCCGAAAGACTCGCCAGACGCGACATCTGGGGAGGTAGTACGCGCTAAGGAAGGAGAGCGTGGTCGTGTTGAACCAGAACCAGAGACGGAGAAGAGACTCTTAAGGGAGAGAACACCGTTTGGCGGGCGCGGCGATGATGGCCGAGATGGCCGAGTGCGAAGGCTCGGGGGTCGTGGCGTTGTTGTGACCTCCTCACTCAATCCATTTTGCTCCGGTTTGCTCGTGTCATCTGGTGAATTGAAGGAAGACTTGACGGGTGAGTGCAGCATCCCTTGCATACGCATGGAGAGCATCACGTCCAAGTCGCCTCGTGGCTCTGGCACACTGGACGAGTTGGACGGGATACCCAGACCGGCACGAACGGATCTAAAAGATAGAATCATGAGAAAGAGGGCGAGAGTAAACAAGGGGCCAAGTGAATGCGCACCGCTGGCCAAGGACAGCATTCTTAATCGCGTTGATCCAGTTCTGTGACTCATTCGCGTCTACAATCTGTAGCATCATCATTGTCATACCATTTTCCTCGCCGTTCAGATCCCGCCGTAGAGCACCGACATCGACACCACCAATACGTACAACACCACGTCGGCCACCGACATCCTCATCATTGACGAACACGACGCTGCGCTCATTTATCTCGAGGCGCTCCAACTCGCGCTCTTCTGGTGCAGAGGACTTGAATATATGCAAATACGAGGCACCGGCAAGTACGGGTACGCTGAGAACGACATGTCGCGGCTTCCATTGCTTTGAGAGCGCAAGCATAAGTAACGAAGGCGGGGGATAGTGCTTCGGCAGTGTCGCGGAGAGCTGCTCGTGAGCCACGAGCTGGGCACGAGTGCTCGGAAATGCAAGCACCTCGGCAGGCGCAGATGACGTTGACGTAGGCGTCGAGGGGGGCTGAGCCGACTTGAGAACAGCTGGCGAGCTCATACGCCCGTGTGATCGCACGGTGCGAGCTGGTTTAGGCACATCGGAGATATCACAGTCCGCCGCGGGCGGAAGGTTGGGTGTGGGGATGGAAGGCAATGCCTGCCCATTCCCGTGTTCGTGAGCATGGGCGTCTTCTTCTTTCTGGTTGGTATCACCGGGATCACCGAATGCATGCTCGCGGTCCGCCGGGGGCCGGCTTATGTTCACATCGAAACCAACGGATTGCACGGCAGCGGCACGGAGCTGTTCTCGCTCGGCCTCTTCGTCTTCGTCGAACGTAGGAGTGTGTGCCGATGCGCGGACCTCGATGACGTCTGGAAGGAGGAGGCGAGGCGGCGGAGGAGGGGGAGGTTCTTTAATGGATTTACGGCGTCGCCCGAAGCGGAGCACATCAGAGGCCACGCCCAGGATACTGCCTCGATTGCGCCGTAGCCCGCCGGTGATAGGAGTAAAAGAAGAGTCTGCAGCAGCAGGGCGGGGGAGTGAGGTTCCTCGAGCAGACTTGTGTGTGAACGGAATCATGTCATCGAGTGCGAGGGAGCTAGCTGAAAACATTCAGAGCAAATCAGTACAGGTGCGCAGGTGCGCTGTGGCGATCACACGAGAAATGAGAGGGTACGTACACTCGAGCGAGTCGAAAACATTCCGCTCCTTGCCCTTCGAACTCTGCTTTGCACTGGGGACCATAGAAAAACTGCGTAGGCGTGGCGGGCCAGCGTTCCGGGAGTCCACTGGCTTGGCAGACTTTTGAAAGAAGTCGGTGTTGGTGGAGAGGCGGAGGGCACGAGAGAAAGAACGAGATGGAGGTGGACCCAGACGAGCCAAGAACGAATCTGGAGCGGGAGAGCGGTGCTGGATGGGAATGGGAGAAGGAGAAGGGCCGGTGAGCATGACGGTCGACGGGCTGATGAGGTGAAAGAAGGGCCTTTCAAACAGGCGCTCCCATTCTATTCGACTGTTTTTCGTAAGAAAAAAAACTTACTTTCTCTACTGTATCCTATGATCGATGTTTAGAGAATAAACCGTTAGCCTAGCCTATCCCGGTCCAAGCACGGTCTCGGCTGCGACCATTTCGTGCATGCGCGCCCTTTTTCCCTACTTTTTTCACTGAACCCTAACTTACGGTCAATTTAATATCAAACCCGCCTTGAGGCCGA
>WNFQ01005272.1_pt1 | contig 11935 bp, 16 predicted proteins | sample 5400171 | NCBI WGS metagenome assembly WNFQ01 (sample SAMN13153356, study PRJNA577476) | soil metagenome | isolation source: 20 cm soil under Madrone tree | place: USA:California | collected 2016-06-14
CCGCGGGCGCGGTGCCGAAGGACGGACCGTCGGCCGGTATCGCTATGTTCACCGCGCTCGCGTCTCTCTTTAGCAACACGCCGGTGCGCCCAGATGTCGCCATGACCGGTGAAATCACTTTGCGCGGACTGGTCCTGCCGATCGGCGGTCTCAAAGAAAAGAGCCTCGCTGCGATGCGGGCCGGTATTTCGACCGTCATCATTCCAAAGCTGAACGAAAAAGATCTTGTCGATGTCCCGGAAGAAGCGAAACAAAAACTCAAATTCATTCCGGTCGAAAACGTCGACGAAGTTTTAAGCGTCGCGCTCGAGAAAAAGGGCGCGCCGGCTCCATCAGCAACAAGCGAAAAACCGCAGACAGCGTCATAGAAACTGTAGGGGAAGCAGTCTGCTTCCCATCGTTGTAGCGGTGCTTGCGTCAAGCACCGGCTTAGTTACGACTGCTCAATCCGGACCGGGAATCAGCGACCCCGGTCGGTCTTGACACATATACGTTTATCCATATATGTATGTGAGAAGATGAAAGAATACCGAAAAGGCGAGCCGGCGATGCTGTTTAAAACATTGTCTGATCCGACCCGGCTGCGCTTGCTCAATCTGCTCGCCTGCGGCGAGACCTGCGTTTGCGAATTAACCGACACGCTCGGTGTGGTTCAGCCGAAAGTATCGCGACATCTTGCCCGGCTGAAACGCGCCGGTTTGGTGGATGCCCGACGGAATGGGAAATGGATCCACTATCAATGGGCGCAGCATGGCGATCCGCTGGTGCGGCACGTCCTGGCCGGGTTGCGGGAGTGGATGACGAAAAACCAGGCAATGAACGGAGAACGCCGCCGGCGCACAAAGGTCTGTTGCAGAATCAGCCGAAGAAAACCGAATTATGAAAACAAATGAATTCATCGCCGAATTGCGACGCGCCCCTGAGAACCAATTAGTTTTTGTCGATGGAAATGGTCACACCGTCCATGCCGGCTACCATCTCACAGAACTGAAAGCAGCGTCGCTCGATACGGTCGATTGCGGCGGGCAGACCAATCGATGGCAGGAGACCATCGTCCAACTTTGGGTGCCGGCGAATCCGGACAATAATTACATGAGCGCGGGCAAGTTTTTGAAAATCTTCGACAAAGTCCGCGCCATGATTCCGCTGAACTTCGATGCGGCGATTCGCGTCGAGTACGGCGACGAAGATTTCTTTCCATCGATATATGACGTGCGCTCAATTACGCACAGTGAAGATGTAACGCGTGTGCTGTTGCAGGCGCCCGAAACCACATGTAAAGCGCGCGATCGTCGCCATAAATCAACAGGCGAAGTGGAGCGTGAAACATGTTGCAGCGCTGTGGCGCAATCGTGCTGTTGAGCTGACGCGCGCGCACTTCCCCGCGTCGAAAAAACGTTTAGCCGCGATGCGGGCCGGCATTTCCACCGTCATCATTCCCAAGCTCAACGAAAAAGATCTTGTGGATGTTCCGGAGGAAGCAAAACAAAAACTCAAATTCGTCCCTGTCGAAAACGTCGATGAAGTTCTGGCGGCAGCGCTGGAGAAAAACGGCGCGTCGACCGCATCAGAATCGAAAGCAGGCTGATTGCGAGTCGTTCTATCGATCCGGATGCCGTCGATTTTGAATTTCACAGCCCAGCCACTGGGAGAAGAGCCTCCTCGTGCGCGAGTTCGGCGGCGTATGTGATGGAGGCCCTGATATGTTCGGGTTTGAGAGAGGGATAACTGCGCAGAATTTCTTCGTCCGTTGCGCCTTCAGCGAGACTATCCAAAATATTGACCACCAGAACGCGGGTCCCTTTGGCGCACAGCTGTCCGTGACAGATTTGCGGATCATGAACGAATAAATCTCGCCAGTTCGGCATCGTGTCCGCACATTAGCTGGCCTAGCAACGCCTCGCAAGCAGCCGTAGCTCTGGAGAAAAATGGCGCTCCACCCGCTTCAGAACGCAAATCGGCCTGAGTCCCGGAATTGCAGATATTCTAACGAGAGGGAGCGGTGGTCGTATTGATCAAATGGTCCCGCTTCAGTTGCAACAACTGGGGCTGGACGGATAGGAGTATGAACCAGTCGCCGCGGCGACTGAGTAAAAGGGAGAGGAAGCGCTCCAAAACAGCCGAACCAACCACCTCTATGAATTAACTATCAATCACGCTCACTCACTCGCCGCACTTGACACCTTCATAGGGGTTAGGTGTTGCGGTTGATTGGGCTAGACTCATCCCTTCGGCTAACGCAAAAATATGGCAGCGGCAGTGATCGTGAAAACTGTTGTTAGGATTAGCAGCACCATAACAAGGCAGCCTGAAGGGGTCGCTCGTGGAGGCAACGATGCTCGATTGTGGACGGGTTTTCCATGATCGGAGAGAGTCCAAGTCTTCCCGCATTTGTGGCAGGTCCACTTGTAACCCATGCTTGCATTCTTTGGAAGATGGATCGCGCGTCCGCAATCACAATGTCCGGCTAAGTGTGGCATGGAGTTGGTATCGGGGTTGTTTGTCGCCTAACAGGAATTAGGGTCATTTAGGAACCCTGGGAATAGGCGTGCGATGACCGCCTGTGCTTCTGGTGAAGCTTCTGGCAGTTGAGTTGTGCTGTCGAAATCTAGGGACACTTGATGCTGGATGCCTTTGACGCTGTCAGCCCAGTTGTGAACGTTAATAATCGCGGAGCGGTTACCGATGGTTACGCGGCGCAGGTTGGCTAGGATGAGAACTCGGCCGTCCTCCGGTGAACAAGATTTGCTGTCAGCCATATTTGGAATTGGTGTGTCGGTTTAAGTTGTTGGTGGAGTTTCTGTCGGCTTGCTTGGCTTCCGTTCACGGAAAACGCCTAGCAGCGCCTAACGAGAACAAGATCAGCCACCGCTGGCTGAACGGAGCTGTGTTTGAAATGAACGTGTGTTAGTGATCGAAAGTGAAGCTGTACACCGGTCAGCGGTAGGCTGCATCGTAATGGTTAGGCTATTTGGCGGGCGACGGGGCTTCAAGCTTGATGGTGGGCTCATAAGTGAACTGTTCGAGCTGCTCATCCGAGGCGACTTGCGCCTCATCCGGAAAGACAACGGTGACGGAACTAAAACGGTCGCCTCGCCAGTAATCTTCGCGCATCAGCCACTTCTTCACGAAGTCTGCGACAGATTGACGGCACGCTTCGCGGACGAGGCGCATGTGGGCGGCGTCAGCCGCCCTCTGTTCAAGAGTCGGCGTAATCGTTCGTTCCAGCGTGTCCAAATTTTCGTCTTTGTTAAATCGTGCCCAACCGGATGCCGTGCTCTTTTGCATCTGGTCAGTGTGAATCGCCGGGGGCTGGGTCGGCCGAATAGGCGGAGCCAGCACCATGCAGACTCTGTCCTTGGCGGCAAGCCGCCAAGGATCTGAAAGTCGGATGTGATATCGAAACGTCACCGGCACCCGAATCTCCGAAACCGTTGTTCCGAGAGGAATGGTGTCCCAGAAGATGTTGCGGGAATCTGTGCGTGTGAATGTCTCCTCACTGCGCGTGGTCGCGACTTCCAGGACGTCGCCATGTGAAGGGGCAATCTCTGGAATCTCCTCGACGAAGGTGTGCGTGATGGTGCCGGTCTTGAACTTCGCTGCGATCTCCGGCAATGTCTTGACCGCAGTTGTCGTTGCGGAGCAAGTGTACAGGTATCCGATGAGCACTAGCGCGGCAATTGCGACGGCTGCAAACGAAAGCCACGCTGCAGCACTGATGCGTGGCTTTGCCTCAGTTGGGATGGGTTCTTGCATTGTCGTGTGGTTGTGTGGTTATAGGCCTAACGAGAATTCGGCCCCAAAAATCTGCAATTAATTACAGATAAAATCTGTATAACACGGTTGCTTTCGGGGGAACGGCTCGCTGCAAAGGAGCACATGACGAGGTCAGTAGTAGAGCCGGCGTTTTCCGCTGGCAAGCCGAAAAAGTTGCTGGACCAAATGCGCAGTAAAGCCGAGCGGCTCCGGCATGTAGCTGAGTGGCTCACGGATGAGACCCGATCGCGCACGCACAAAGCTCAAACGCGCAGCTTTGTAGCGGAGTGATTCAGCCATGAAACCCGATTTTTCAGCTGCAACGCGCATCCGGCACGCTATCAAGCTGAGCTTGTGCGCGACAAAGCGGACCGGATCAGCTCTCAAGCTGGATTTTCCCACTACAAAGCCCATCGGCAGCGCGATCCAGCTCCATCTGTTGGCTGTGAAGCGGGACGATTTAGCTTTGAAGCTGAATTTTACAGCTGCAAAGCGCACTAGGCGCGCGGTAAAGCTGGATTTGTGCGCGATAAAGCGGAGCGGCTGAAGCATCAGACTGAATGGCTCCAGGATGAGACTGGGTCCCACAGGCACGAAACTCAAACGCGCAACTCTGAAGTGGAGCGGCCCAAGCGCAAAGCTGAGCCGCTGAAACATGCGCTTGAATCACTGAATGTTGAGCTGGAATGACTCAATGTTGAAATGGAGCGACTGAACCTTGAAGTGGAATGGCTGAATCTAAAAGTGGAATGGCGCAACCTTAAAATTTAACGACCATCGGCAGAGCGCGCTTGCGTGCGAAAAAATCCGGCAGCCGTGAGATCTGCCCGAGCAAGCGGGACCAGGGTTTCCGAGCGCTCACGCGGTTGTGGAGCTTGTGTTCATGGTATCGGAATAGTCTCTCGGCATCTTGGATAGTTCGAGCAACCGTAGAACTTGCCACGGCTGCTACTGCGAATCACCAGCGGAATGCCACACTTGGGGCAAAGTGGTGCAGAAGTGGCGTCCTGCGACTGTGGCAGTGCGGGCGGGATAGCACCTTCGGCAAGGAACGGGGACAGACGGGATGTAACCTCGGAAATGTTATAGGCGCGCTGCGCGGGAAAACGCAGAAGTGCCAGCCCGGCGGCATGGAAGACTTGTTGCACAAACGCATCGCGTGTCTGACGATCCTCGCGAGCGTGGCTGGAATCATCGAGTTCGATGCCGACGCGAGGACGCAGTGAGCGGCTGTCGCATAACAAGAAATCAACGTGCTTCCGCGAAATGCGGTTCCGCGCAGCTTGATTCTGATCAGGGCGAGAAACAAAAAAGATGTCGTTGAGATTGACTTTCGGGCAGACAGTAAACCTGTCGCCTGCTGCGGATAGGAGAATGTGGTAAAAGGAAATCTCGGCTGAAGAGAGAAAATCATCGCGCAGACGGAATGGCAAAGTCCCAGGGTCGTCGCGCAGATCAAATGACAGAGGCCCAGGGGCAGACGGAGATGGTGCAATGCCAAATATCCGAAGAAGCAGACCAAGACAGCCTGACTTGTCGCTGGATGCGTTGCTCATGGGAAAGTGTCTGAGTCGCCTAACGAGAATTAGACGAACACTCGTAAACAAAGGCGAACATTTTTTTGCCTAACGCAACATGACTACTTTCATTTCCAAAATTCGGAGCGAAAGCTCGCGGCTGCATCTTGGTTACTGCTTTTTCTGCCGTTCCCAGACCTGGAAGATCTGGCCATTCCCGGGGGTGGAAGTGAATTCGGTGGGACGTGGCTTGCCGGCCGGGGCGAAGCACACCTTGTAGCTGTCCCCTTCCAGCGCGTAGATGCCGAGCATGACTTCTTTCTCCGTAGAGATGGCATCCATCCCCTTTGGTGTTTTCGTTTCGTCGAGCTTGATCGTCCCCGCCTTGCTGGTGGCGTACTCCGCCGAGCCCGGGAATCGGAACGTGTTATCCTTAAAGACGATCGTCGTTTGCTTCACCTTGCCCTCGGGCAAGGGCTTCCCATCTTGCATCGCCGAATCGAGGTACCAAGTGCCCTGCAGCCTGTCCAAGTCCGTCTTCGGCGTCGCCGGCGTGGGCGCCTGACGGTTGCATGCCGCCAGCAACAGGCCGAGGGCCGCGATCATCAGCAACCGAGCTTTCATGACGCCCAAAGCGTGAACTCCTGCGTGGCCGAACGCAAGGCGGGTGGCGTCTGACACAGACGCCCTACAACTATCGTCCTTCAGCCTTACTTCCATTCCCAGTATTCGGAGTGCGTATTGCCCTCTGCGTTCACCGCGTATTCGAATAGTATCGCGACCTTGTTCAGCCGGGACCATTTTGGCGGCATGGTTTGAAAATAAATGGCGCCGCGATAAGTCGCGCTCCCATCTTTTTTCATCGTGCCGACACCATGGCCGGTCCAGGTGGCCATTTTCCCGTCCTTGGTAATCATTACTCCTTGACCTTCGCCATAGTGTGTCCCGTCCGGACGGACAACGGTCCAATAAGTGCCGGTGTCCTTTACGTCAGTGCCCAGCAACGAGCCGGTTGCCTGAAACGACGTTTCCATTTTGGGAGCTCCGCCCAGGTTCGGCAATACGCGCTGCATGGTAACCTTGCCTGATATCTCACCAATCTTTTCGCCTAGCATAAATGTCCTCCGGTTGAAGTTTCTTTTCTCGAACCCGTTGGATTCGGCTTCAAAACTGTAGCGAAAAAAGTTCGACCGTCTATGAAACCCAGACTCAGCGACCTTCGGCGTCGGCACGCTGCTCGATCTCCTCCAAGCTTGGCTCGGCCCGGCGAATCCAATCGCGCGTATCATTGAGCTCGTTCTCATTTACCGGGATCGCCCGCGGAATTTCTTCCCCTCTTGCCACCATCGTTCCCTCGAACTTCACTGGTTTCGCGCGTTTGATCGGGAATTTCCAATGATGCCCGAAACGGTAGAGCGCATAAAACATCGTCTTCGCTTCCACAGCGCCCACGCCGCTGCAGCGCATCGCGTTGTAAAACATCCGGTCGCAATCTTGCCATGGGCGATTGTGTTGGTCATAAGCAGCATCGTGCAACACCGAAGCGTTCCGATATTTTCCTTCGAATGGCCCGCCCATTACCGACCAGAGCGAGCGCGGGATTGACGCGCCGTCTACGGTCGCCCCAGCAGGCGCGACCCAGACGAGTCCGCGCGGATCGGTGTAGCGCAACTCGCTCAGCAAAGTCATCGTGCGACCATCGGAGTTCCAACGCGTCTCCGGCTCGCCCGTGTAATAACCCCACGGATTCGATTGCGCCGTGCGAGCAATCGAGCCGGGACTTTTTCCCGAACCACATGCCGTCAAGAGGACCGCGCTTAACAGAACGAAACTCCTGAATTTTACTTTCATTATCGATCCCTCGGAACCCGGCGCTGCAGTTCAACGTCCAATTACTGCTGGAGCGCCAATCGGTTCCGGCTGGCGGTTTTGCGGTTCTGGAGCCGAAGGCAGGATCGGTTCGCCCTCGGTTTGTTTCCGGTAGGGCTGGAGATAGAACATCATGAACACCCCAATCACCACCAGCAGCGAGCCGATCCATTTCAAGAGCCAACCGGGATCGCGCAAAATCTGCACGGTGCTTTGGCCGAGATTTTCCGGATTCCATGATGCCTGCGAGATTTTGTAAGTGAGTCCTGTCCAGGTGCGCCACCATGCGCCGGGAAAGCTGAACGGATTATTCATCCAGCACGAGCCGGTGGCAGTCTCGCCGTCGGCGGTGACGACGCGCAGCGTACTTTTGAATCCGGCCGGGCTGTCGCTTCCCTCGTTGCGTTTTACTTCGAAATCGAGCAGCTCGAGGCCGATGGGTAGCGAAACAATTTTCCAGCCGTAAGCAATCATCGTCTGCTCAGGCGAAGTTCGCTCGGGCGAATCCGTCCCCTGGCGGATGGGCACGGTGATCTGCCAGCCAGCTGGAACCCATTGCTCAAAGGTTGCGCCATTTTGTTGAATGCGCACGCGCACGCCATCGGGCAAATCCGCGGAAGATTTTGATGTTTGCTCGGATTTGACGGGCGTGAAGTCCATGGATTGTTCGGCGTGCGGCATCGTCTTATCGACTGTCAATTGCCAGTCGGCCCAACCAGTCGTGAGCGGTTTATTGATGTCGATCTTGCCCGACGATCTGCCATTCTTTCGCGAAACAAGCTCGTAGGTGATTACGCCATCGTCGGCGACGAACAGCGTGAGGTGATTCGGTGCCTCTGCGCCAGACGGCGGCATTGCCGGCGGGCCTCCAGTCGCAGTCAAGTCCGTGCCAGCGCCATGTGGATTTGGTGCTGTCTCTGTGGCAGGAACACCTTTCCCGCGGATCGTGACCAGCACCGCAGGATTATTCGGCTGATCCGTCACCGAATCCGGTTTGCCATCCTGAATCCGGAAATCCGGCCAGTAATTGTCGATCTTGAGAGTGAACGGAGTCCCGTTGATCTGGACGTCGCGTCCAAGATTTTCCGCGACATCAAAACTCGCTTCTTTTCCGCCCAACGAAATCGAAACGCGACCCTTGTCTCTCCCGCCACTGCGGGACGGCGCTTCGAGCCGTACTTTCGCGCCGGTGCTACCGCCTTTTGTCGCGCGTCCGATCTGTTCTTCCGGCGCTTTGCTGAAAGAGAAGATCGATTCCTCGAGCTCGACTTCACTGGTAGTCGCCGCGCTTGGGCCGCTCCCACTTTGATGAGTGCTCGATGCCGATGCGGGCGCGGTGCCGCGCTTGAGCTCGATATTGGCCAGGCCCATCGAGAAACTTCCGTGCTGCGGGTCGTCGGCGAGGAGCCAGCTATCGAGGTGCTGGTTCATCATGGCGGTCGAAATCGCAAAATGGAGCGCGGGCGCGCCGCCATCGTTCAGCGGTTTCGGATTTAGCTTTCCTTCAATCGCCGGCGCGTAATCGATGATCTGCAGGCGCGCGCCGCTGGCGAGCAAGCCAAGATCGCGTGGATGCTGTTGGTTCGGCGGATGATGCAAAAATTCCGCGGGAAATCCTTTCACGATTCCATCGACATCGTGGACTCGCAGCTGACGTTGATCGACGAGGAGACGATTTGTTGGTCCCTCACCTTTGAAGAGCGTCATGGTTCCTTCGGTTCCCCAAATTCTGCCGATGAGCGAGCCGATCAGCAGGGTGATGATGCCGAGATGCGTGATGAGAAAGGCAAGATGATGTTTGCGCCAGGGCCAACGCGAGAGAGCAGAGACGGTAAGGTTCGCGCCGAGCAAGACGAGCCAGAGATTGAACCACGGCGCCCCGTAAACGTAGGCGCGCGCGACCTTCGCATCGAAGCTCGATTCATAGATCGTGCCAGCGATCGCGGCGATGATGAGCACCGCGAGCAAAACGACCGCCAGCTTAAGCGACGCAAACAAGTCGAAGATCGGGTTGCGTTGCCAGGCTGGTTGCTCGGGTGAATTCGAGTTTGCCATTTGTGGATTGACACCTTCAGCGAGGTGACGCGACGCTTCAATGATGGAGTTTGTTCGATGGCGGCTGAATCGTTAGCGACGATCCCGGTCGCGGGCGCGCGAATCGCTTATCGTCGAATTGGAAGCGGGCGACCGCTGGTGATGCTTAACGGTTTGGCTGCGACCAGCGTCGATTGGGATCCCTCCTTCGTCGACGGGCTCGCGTCTGCCAGGACGGACAACGGAGCGCCATTCGATATCGCCCGGTTGGCTGACGACACCTCGCGGGTGATCGAAGCGCTCGGGTTCGAGCGTGCCAGCGTCCTGGGATGGTCGCTCGGCGGATTCATTGCCCAGGTCCTCGCTTTGCGCCGCCCCGCCCTCGTCGAAAAACTTGTGCTGCTCTCCACCGATCCGGGAGGACCCGATGCGAGCCTCGCCTCGCCCGCCGTCTGGTCGCAATTGATCGACATGTCTGGCACACCGCATGACCAGGCTCGCCGATTGCTTTCCCTCTTGTTTCCCGGCGATCTCGCCGGGTCCATCTATGATAAGTTGTGTGATATTGTGGCGGAGGCGCGCGGACGTTTGTCTCCCGATCTTGTCCGCCGGCAGGCGGCGGCGATGGACGAATGGCACCGCGATGGAGTCAGTAGCCTGCTCGCGGATGTAAACGTGCCCGTGCTCGTGGCTGCGGGCACTGAGGATATCGTGATCCCGGCCTCGAACGCATTAGCACTCGTCAAAGCGATTCCGGGCGCCTGGCTCGCCCCATTTAAGGGTGGCGGCCACGCTTTCATGGCCCAGTACCCGCGGCCGCTGGCCGACCTCATTAACACATTTCTCGCCTTGTGACGAATCGCAGCCTTAATCCGGCTCCAGCACGACAGAGACGCTTAACGCGTCCACGCTTTCCAGCGTTTGCGGATTGGCTTGGCGTAATCGTCGAAGTCGATCTTTTTCAATCGTTTGACCCCATCTTTCATCGCTTCGGCCGAGCTTTCATATTTTTCCCTGGCTGATTTGACCAGCGGCCAGAGAAAAGGCAGTGAGAGAAGACTCCAGTTCAGGTTTCCGAGCGGAGATTTCACTTCGATTTCTGCCTTTTGCTCGCTGCTCGAGGCATAGCGGATCGCCAGCCCAATCGCGATTCCAATCCCCAGTGCGCCGAGAATGGTCGGCACGGGGTTTTCGCGCACGAAATATTCCGTGCGCTCGCGTGCGCGGCCCGCTTTCTCCTTTGTCTCGTCCCACGTATGGCTCATGGCCGTGGAAATTTTTCTTGATGCTCGACGAAACTGCTCACGCCCACCTGAGCCAAGCTCTCCTTCGCCCGACTGAAGCGACGTCGGCAGCGGTTCGTCCCTCGTAAGATCGTTTTCGTTCGGATTAATCATACTATGGAATCGCAAATGCCGGCTTGAATGCGTCCATGGAATCTTTTTACGTCGGTGCCTGGCACAAGCACCGCTACAGAATTTGCTGATAAGCAGCGAAGATTTCGTCGTTGGTGACGACAAAAATCGTGTTGTCGATTTTGTTGTTTTTCGAGAGAAACTTTCGCGTTGCCATAACGGCGATCTGCGCTGCTTCTGAAATCGGATAACGATATGCGCCGCAACTGATGGCCGGAAACGCAATCGTCTTGATCCCGTTCTCGACCGCGAGCCGCAGCGAGTTGCGGTAGCAGCTTGCCAGAACCTCCGCTTCGCCACGGTCCCCGCCGCTCCAAGCCGGGCCGACCGTGTGGATGACAAAGCGCGCCGGCAATTTATATCCGCGAGTGATCTTCGCTTCGCCCGCCTCGCAACCACCAAGCGTCTGGCACTCTGCGAGCAGTTCGGGTCCGGCGGCGCGATGAATCGCGCCATCGACTCCGCCGCCGCCGAGAAGCGTCGTGTTCGCGGCGTTCACGATTGCATCGACATCCAACTTGGTGATGTCACCGCGGACAATGTCGATCCTGGTTTTGGAATTCTTCATCTTACGGCGCGAGCCGTTCGATAAGCCAATGGCCGTCCGGATCCAGCGTGTAACGAAACCGATCGTGGAGGCGATTGGGGCGTCCCTGCCAGAATTCAAAGACGTCGGGTTTCAATCGATATCCACCCCAGTGTGGCGGCAAAGAGACGGGGCCATCGCCGAAGCGTTCCGCCATTTCCGCCATGCGCGCGTCCAATACGCGCCGAGCATCGAGCACCTCGCTCTGGCGCGAGGCCCATGCGCCGAGCTGGCTTCCGATCGGACGGGAATGAAAATAAATTTGCGATTCTTCGCGCGACGTTCTTTCCACTTTCCCGCTGATGCGAATTTGCCGGTCCAGTTCGATCCAATAGAAGGCCATCGCCGCATAAGGATTGGCATCGAGCTGCTTTCCCTTGCCGCTTTCGTAGTTGCTAAAAAAGACAAACCCGTCCTGATCGAAACCTTTTAACAAAAGGATCCGCACTGATGGTTTAGCATCGGGGCCGGCCGTGGCGAGGCTCATCGCGTTGACATCGCGAATACCCGCTTCAATCGCGGCGGTGAACCAGTTTGAAAATTGCTTGACCGGATCGGGATCGAGATCGCTCCGGCGCAGGCCCTGCCCGATGTGCTCGTAGCGCGAAGCGGTCGGATCTCGTGGCGTTTCCATTATGAGAAGAACAATCGCGCACCATATTGTGCCGCAAGGGGATTGTCGATCCAGCGACTTAGTCTCAGACGGCTCACCCGCCTCCGCTGAGCTCCGGCGCGGCAGGCAGAGCCGTGGCTACGGG
>WNFQ01003348.1_pt1 | contig 11934 bp, 21 predicted proteins | sample 5400171 | NCBI WGS metagenome assembly WNFQ01 (sample SAMN13153356, study PRJNA577476) | soil metagenome | isolation source: 20 cm soil under Madrone tree | place: USA:California | collected 2016-06-14
GTCATTTCGCAGTATCTTTCGATTCGTCCTGCTTCATTGGTCGTACCGTCGACATTGGTGAGTCGGATCGGTTGCTTTAGGGGTTCCGTCTGGATTCCTAGTCGTTCTGTGGTTCAATGGTCAATGAAGTTGTTCATCGCGCCGCTGTCCAGCAGGGCTTTTTCAACCGTGGATCGTTCCGCACATACAGTAAAAGGGATGTTTATTTTCTGTATGTTATGGTACAAGCGGTTCGGTTCCTTTGCTCTTCCCCAGGTCGTCAAGGTTGAGCAGTTTAAAAATCCTCCTGTCCAACGAATGCTCCGTTCAGGACTTTATCCTGAACATCGTCGTTTAATCCTTTTAGTTCCGCTACCAGGCAGTTGACTTTTTCTTCATCTGTCTCTGTTTGGGAGGTGGTTGCTTCTGCTATGGTGGTAGCATTCGTCGGTTGGGTGGTGGCTGTCTGTGCTTTGGTGTAGGGAGGGGGTTTGTTGGGCTTTTTGGGGCATTCCCTGGACATGTGGCCTTGTACTTCGCAATGGAAGCATCAGCCTTCCATTGTTGCTTTCTGTCTTTTCCTTCTTTCGGGGATCTGGCGAGCCCCAAGTTCTTTTTGATCGTGTATCGTTTGTTCTCCTCTCGGGCCGCCACTTGCCATTGGTGGATAGTTTCTGGCCACTTTGATCGGTTCATGCAGGCTTGTGCTAGCCCGTATGGGAGGCCTTGGCGGAAGAGGGGGATAAGCCCTCTGGTCTCGTCGTTTCAATCGGCCAGGTGGGATAGTCGGTTGAACTCTGCCACGTACTGGTCCAGGTTTCCGTCCTTCATGTGGAGGTTCTGTAGTTTGTTATCTGCGTCTTCCCTTTCGGAGGTGTCGGTGTAGGCATCTCGGAAGGCGTCTTCGAAGTAGTCCCAATGGTACTCGTTGGTCTCCAACATTGGGTTCAGGGTGCTTTCCAGCCTGTCTTCCATGTTCTTCATTACTTCGTGGGCCCAGTCCTGGACGTGTTCTCCTTTTATGAAGGTGAGGGCCAAGGCGACGCGGTTCGCTGGTATCCTCATAGTTTCGTTCTTTCAGTTTAGGAATTTGTAGGTTTTGAAGTCGTTTAAAAACTTCTTGGCCATCTTCCTATCTCCGTCAAATTTGGCAGGAGGGCTTCCTTTCAGGCTGCCTTTGGCTGCCCTTGTTTCTTCGTCTTCCTCCGTCAATTTCTGTGCCTCTGCCATGTTTATTTGGATAGGTGCCGGAGGGGGAGCAAGTGGACCCGGGGTGAAGTATTGTAAGGCTTCTTCGTCGTCCATCGGTTGGTTTTGGACGGGTATGGCGGCCATTCCTTGGGTTATGGTATCCAGTCCTTCTGGAGCTGGGGAGCTTTCCTTCGTTTGGAGGATCGTTGGTATTTCTGATGGGGTTTCTTCTTCCAATAGCGGTTCCGGGTCATTCCTCCAGAGGTAGAGGTTAGGGGTTTTTCCTCCTTTCCTTTTTAAGCCATATTTCCCTTCGTCGATCTTTGATCCTATAGTCGCATAGGGGATTCCCTTTATGTAGTGGAGTCCGAACCAGGTGTCCTCTGTTTCAATGTATTCAATGTGGGCGATGACCTGTTGGCCCTTTTTGTCCACCCTCCAAATGATGTATCCTGGTTCCAGTTGTCTATTATCTTCGTACCAGGCCACATTTCCTATTAGGTCGCGGGGGACATTGTCTTTCTTTCATCTTTGGACCTGTCGGTATTCTTTGGGGTCCGTGCTCTGCGCAGGCATCATGTGCGCCATATCGCCAGGGAGCTTGCTCCTGGTTACTTCAATGGGGGTCGTCATGTTTCTTTTAGAAGAGAGTGTTCTTGTGTTACGACTCTGCAGGGTCGCCTTATTCTACAAGTCACTTGGAGGCACTGTAGCGATCCTCGGGGATGACACTGAGTCGTTCGGACTCAGTGTTGTTCTGGTGAGAGATGTTTGACTCTTTGGCGGAGAGAGAGAGAGAGAGAGGGAGAGGCTCTCTCAGTTGTATAGAGTGCGTGCCAAGGGAGTTGACCCCTTTAGGTGGAGGGAGATGTCAGAGGTGAGAGGAAGGAGAAGGGGGATACGATTGTACAGAACTGCAAACCAAGAACACTCTGAGGACATCTCCCTCAGAACGGTCTCCTTATATCCTACAAGTAAGTCGCGACATCATAGCATAGTAGTGAGTCTCGAGTCGTAAGTATGACGGAGCGAGGTACGTCATAATGAAATGGAACGCGTCATGGTGGAGTGGGATGGTAATGGTAAAGTCATCATAGTCGTCATACAGCCGGTTCTAGAACTTACCCCAGTACAGGTCATACAGGCTAGGCCTACTGGGAGCCAGGTGTCCGCAACGGTGTGTAAAGAGGAAAGAAAGAAAAGAGGTCGTAACACTATGGTCACATAGGGGATGCCTTTTATGTAGTGGAGGCCGAACCAGGCATCCTCTGTTTCGATGTATTTGATGTGAGCAATGACTTGTTTGTTGTTTTTGTCTGCCCTCCAGATGATGTATCCTGGTTCTGGCTGTCTATCATCTTCGTACCACACCGCATTTCCTATCAGGTTGCAGGGGACATTGTCTTTCTTTCATCTTTGGACCTGTCGGTATTCCTTGGGGTCCGTGTTCTGCGCAGGCATCATATGTGCCATGTCACCAGGGAGCTTGCTCCTGGTTACTTTGATGGGGGTCGTCATGTTTTTCTCTGGTTTTGATTTAGAGAGTGTGTTCTTGTGTTACGACTCTGCAGGGTCGTCTGATGACAAGTCACTGGAGGCACTTGAGCGATCCTTGGGGATGACGCTAAGTCATATGGACCTAGCGTTGGTCTTTGGTGAGAAGTGTCCGGCAACTTAGGAGAGCTTCCTGAGTCGCACAATGCGTTGTCTAAGGGACTGATCCTTAGATGGAGGCAGATGGTAGAGACGAGAGGAAGATCGATGCAATTACAGAACAATGAACCAAGAACACTCTGGAGACATATCCTCGCAGAGGTTCGCCTTATATCCTACAGGTAAGTCATGACGTCATGGTATGGTAGTCGGCCTCGAGTCGTGCTATGACGGAGTGGAGCGTGTCACGGTGGAGCGGAACGAGTCATAGTGGAGTACATAGTGGAGTGGACGTGTCATGGTAGTAGCAGAGCCGGTTCTAGAACTTACCCCAGTACAGGTCATACAAGCTAGGCCTCCTGGGAGCCGGTGATGCTTTATCGTACAGTAAGGAAAAAGGAAAAGAGTTTGTGACACTGGGTGTAGTACCACCCACCACCTCTGTCCCCAACATTGCTACATATGTTTGTGGCTTTAACAAGCTCACCAGAAGCTATGCCATTTATGTGCAATCACTTTCACAAAGTACCAAGATGTGTGTGAATGTGCACAAAGGGGACTATCACTTGTACTTCTTCCTTCCCTTCTTCATCTTTCTTTCACTCCCATGTATGGTCTTGTAATGCAAAAGCATCTGTGATATGTTCAGGTGCCTAAGGTGTGCTTTTATGAAAAACAAAAAGGCATTTCTCTGTAAGCTACTAGTACATTTGCCACTGCCAGACAATATCAATATCAGCAATGATGATCATCTCCCACCCAATTTGAGCTTCCAATTGCCTTTTCGGGACATTTTCCCAGGGGTTAAACTTTTTTTTTTTGGGGCCGAGACCCCCCCCTACCCTAGGTCCAGGATCCGCGTTCCGCCACCCCCTTGGTTGAAGGTCATCGAATACTAGTCGCGGGTCGTGTAAGTTTGAAAACCCACCTCCTAACCGGGGCGCCTGTCCGAGCTTCCTTGAATAGTCACCGTCGTGCTTGGCCTGTTGACTCGGAGGGGACACTTGGTCATCCTGCTTTCATCACACCTTGTCATACCCCAATTCTTTCTCCCTTTACCTGGATCAGCAAGTCATCTTGAGACCAAATTTAAAGATGGCACTGGCCCTGACAGACTCGGACGGAATGTTGTGTGTGCACCGTTTGGAAGCTGAACCAGGTAAAATCACCATTCCGACCGCGACTGCCAGTCAGATAATCGACTTTCGGAGATCCCCTGCCAATCGCAGCCATTTACCAGTACAAGATTTGTCTATAGAACTCGGGTTTCTCCATCAAATAAACGCACAGGCACTCAGGCAGCTTTACTTCGAACGAAATTTTCAACCCTAAACTTCCAAAAGGCGCCAGACTTGATTGTCGTTTGTTATGTCGAGCTCCGTTATTACAACCTTAACAAAACATCATTAAATCTCCATCTAAGGGGCGCAAATGTTACCACGATGACTTACATTATCAGATTGTGGATTGTCCGTGTCCGTCCCAACGGCAAGCCATTGAGTCTTATCAGAGTTGAGACAAGATATGCTGCCAAAGAAATAATCGGTCAGCATCATTACACCAGTGGTGGAAAGAATGGATATCCACAAAAAATTGTCAGACCCTGGCGACGCCTGCCAGACCTTCCACGTAAACGACGTTTCTTGTGCAATGACGCGAGTCCAGTTATAGTACAGATTTTTGACCTTGTCCATGTCGGTTATAGTTACCTCGGTATCCCTCTGCGCATCCTGGACGGTGATGTTCCACTAAATCCTGTCAGTCAAAAGCATTACAAAACTCTGAGGCGACCACATACTCTCGCGCTGCCACCTGGAGCAAGGTTAGGATCAATGAGACAGACGTCACTCCCGGAAGAGCGCTGCAGCAGCCGACCGTCACTGGCAATTAGGTAGACCCTTGTCGGGACGAGATAGTTCTTTATCCCGGACATGCCGTCAAATAGCTTGAATCTAGGCCCTACGTTGAAGATATCGCACACTTCGTGACGCTGTACAGTACACACTATTAATTATTTGCCATAAATGTTAAAGGTCCAGCTTACCTCGATCACTCTCCAATTCTGGTACACGCCAACTGTGTTGATCCAAGCAGTCGCGCTGTAATACAAGGAAGTATGCATTTCAGGCTTTTGTCGGACACGCCTGAATTCATACTCACTCGACCGCCAGGAAGGTCGCGCCACCTCGCGCCTCCCAATGCATACGCCCGGATTTATCCTCTGTACTAGACGCCGTCCCATCTCCAGACGAATTCGTGTACGAAGCTCAGACCGATGCAGAAGCAAATGGAGACGAAAACGAAGCAGAAACCGCAGCCGTCTTTTCTTCTTTCGTTGTATCCTTCGTGACCGTAAGGCATGAGTTCGTTTCCACGATGCTATGCAAACGGGCTCCGAGTAAGGTAGTCCGAGTAAATATGGTGCCTGTGCACACAAATTGTAAACGGTTCAATGGTAGCAGGAGACACAGAGCTCACCAAATTTTTTGTAAAACCTATCGACTCCATCGTATCCTCGGCCCTCGGTATCCCAGAATTTTCTGCAAACGTCCGACACCTCGAGGTCATCGCCATCGAGAAAGACCTTTACGCGCGGGAACTATCAAAACCCGCTGTTGAAACGTTGTGTACATCCAGACCATAGTAAACGTACGTTGTACGATATATGGACTTTATCCATCGTTTCTTCCTGGGCTGCCTCTTTGAGATCCGAGGACGAATGGCCTCCCTTGGCCTCCAAGCCACCAGAAAATCCACCATAGCCTCCAGAACTGCAAAAACCTTGTCACGACGGAAACGTAGATAAGGAAGGGTAGTATCACCCACGCAGATGCTTCCACGCTCCAAGAAGAAAAGGAGTTCTGCGTCATTGACGCTTGAACCGAATTCCTCACTGATGTGAACATAACTGAGGAATCGTCGGCTATCTCAAAGGCGGGAGCTAAGAAATCATGCTGGCGAAAGTTAGCCAACCCTCTAGGATAGAAATGGTAGAGGTCTCACCTGGGGGTCCGAAGCATCCCAATCAACAGGGGCAGGGCAACCTGCTGGTGAGGCGTATCGATCGGGATGGGACGTTTTGAGTCTAAATGCTATTATCAAACAATCTTCAGCACTGCTCCCGTCGCTCACACCCATGATTCAAGTTCGACTTACCAGGTTCCCTGGCTGGCCGCAGGCTTTTACTGTCGGGATCATAAACCATTCCGTGGAGCAATGAATTGTTCAACATAACAACATTCCAGTCATGCTCTGACATGTCTGCGGGTTCCCTTTCCGTAGTCATCAGTTGGGCGAAAATGCGGTGGACGACATAGATGACCCTCACGTTTGCAAACTCTGCTGTTCAAGTCTTGACGCCGCGTTTGATCTATAGGACAAAACGAGTGACGCAACCGTCTGGGCTGCATCTGCATATTTGAGTGCGGTAACGTTCTGCGACGGTATGATTTGAACTACGTCATTCAGTCAAACGCAGAACATACGCACTTTCGGCGTCGATAAGATGTATATCCCTAGCTGGGTGCTTTCCGCTATCGTGTTGCTATCACCTGGAAAACAAAAACGGTATTTCAATGACCTATATGCCGGAAAAAAATGTATGGTAAGTGGTAAGGTTGAAGGCACAAAGTATGAAGAACCTACAAGTTCCCTTTCGCTCTCAGGTCGGAGAGCAGGGTGGTGTCCTTGTTGGGTAAGTCCTGAGACAGGAGAGTATCCGTCTTGACATCTGTGCCATCTTCAGCTCGAAAAACAAGATTGAAGGGGACAGTTTCGAGGAGCTGCTGTGGTGTTTTCTCGTCTGGATGACTGTCAGTGGTTCGCCGACGAAATGCCTGAGTGATGGATTCAGGACGAACCTGGGGCCATTGTTGGTTGTGGTGCTGGTTTTGCATCGTCACCTGTGTCTTGTATGGGTAGCCCCTACGGAAAGCCCCTACGGAATTCGGACCGGTAAAACTTATTTATTTTTCGCTACGCCAAATCTCCTCTAGAACGGCTGGGCACCAGAGCATGACCGTGACCGCACCTGCGAGAATCATCCCTAGGACGCTAAAAGCCATGTTCTGCATAAACATGTCAGTCCCAGCTCTGATATTAGAATAAGAAAACGCACCAAAGCCGTTCCTTTGACGTATCTGGGTCCCTCCTCCGTAGGGAACGGTCCGAACGAGAGCGGCGCTAGGATTGAGAGACACTGGCCGATGGCGTTGAGCATGCCTAGTCGGACGGCGCATTGGCTCTCGTTGGGTGAATTAGCGGCGGTCCAACTCATCACCAATGGGATGTTCACGTAACCGCCTAAGGGATTAGAGTTAGGGTAGTCCCTCTAATTTCGCTTTTTTTGAAGGCCGGCCAGTCTACTTGTCCCCAGAACATCTTGACTTCGCTTTTTTGCAAACCTAGTCACTTTAATTTCGCTTTTTTCACCCTGTCCTCTCACAAGTTGTTCCAGGCCCGGGATCAAGTCTACTTCACTGTTTTTGAAACCTAGTCAGTCTATATCTTTAAAGTACTACTTACCTTCGCTTTTTTGAAGGCCTAACTGTACCACCCTATCCCTGACCCTATCCCTAATGATTTTTTACTTATAAAATTTGTTGACTTTAATTATCAAGGGGGGCTCCCTCTACTTGTCCCAGGAGCAAGTCGTGCTTCCGAATCTCTCGCAAGCGGTAAACTCGGGGGCAATTCGATCGACCATATATCATAGGTCACTGCCTTGAAGGCTGAAGCGCTGAAGCACCGTGACGCCGCAATGATCGCAAAATGGGTCGGGGCCAGGGGATCTCCGAAAGTCGGTTCTCTGACTGGCAGTCGGAATGGTGTACACACAACATTCCATCTGTCAGGGCCAATATCTTCAACTTGGTCTCATGATGACTTGCTGATCTGGGTAATTGGCATGGCAGGGTGTGATGGGAGCGGGAGGATCGAGTGTTATCCACGCGACCGTTCAAGGAAGCCAAGAGCAGATGTTTTGGTACCCCTGGGTAGCTCAGGACTTACGTACTGGCTTGGATGTGTCGCCTCCTTTCACCAGATACACGATAGAATAACGGCGTAGGACACGTCTACCACTAACCATCATCCTCCTCGCCATCCTCCTCGCCATCCTCCTCGCCATACGCCTCAACCCCGACCTTCGTAAGGTCCTTCTTGATCTGCTCGATGATTTTGTCTTTACCCACAGGTTTCGTAATGCGATAGCATGACTCCGTAATGCTATTCCAGAGGAAGTATTGGAGTTGTGGCCACTTGGTCCTGTTGAATCCTGCAAATACAGATCGGCTTCCACGCACTTCTGTCAGCACGACATTGATTGATTCGAGGCCAGTCGCGAGTCCCAGTCCCTTTTCCACTTTTGCTTTCAGATCGATGGTTTCTGTCCATTCAGGCTGAGGGCGAATGTAAGACTCCGTAGAGGGCATGCCTTTCACTCACATACCTTACAATCACTAAGTTTTCGCTGTTACCGAAAATCAGCCAAGGCTTCACTTTGACTGGATGGTAGTCTCACCATGTTAAAAGGATAATCAATAGTTATCTAACAGGGGATGGATGGACGGAAGTACGAGAAGTAGTGTTCTGCGTGGCCCGGCTTCAGGCCGTGAGCCAGGCCAGGCTAAGCCTAAATAGGCCGGGCCGGGCCAAGCCAAAGTCACGGCCTGAGGACGGCTTTGGCCAGGTGCACCGCGCCATTCTGCCCATCCTCCGGGAAGATTATCCTCCATGTCATGCAGGAAGAAGTCGTACGCAATCCCATAGAGGGAAAATAGGGCATTGATAACATGAGGGGGAGGTAACGCCACGGGAAGTGGTCTATGCCATGGAGGGCCAAGCTGATCGAACAGAGCCCCATTATGCGCATGACGCTAGAAACGACGAACTGGAATTCAACAAAAACTCGAAACTTGCGTCGATCAGCGCTTTTGGACTACTGGTCACGTGCGTGTCTTGTTGGATAATCCTCGCGAGCAACGCTATGCCACGCTCCAGTGACGCTAAGGAATGGCGACCGGATGCACTTGGGCAGGAAATGATCGACAGAATGGCAAACTTTATCATTGTTGCAGAGCGTTGTGCTGCGCAGCTCCGTTCGTTCAACTTCCCCTCCATAGAGCGACTATGGGCGCAAGTTCAGGCGGATTTCCAGGGTGACCCCGTCAAGTACCCGGCTGTTATGGCAGACCACGACGATGTAGAGAGTAGGAAGCAGTTCCAGATGAAGTGCGAGGCGATTTGCTTTCCGCCGAAGTCCAGGCCGCCTCGTAGCCCCGAAGAGTAAGTACATCATCATCTTCACCCGTCTTACCTCCTCTCCAACGTGGTTCCCCAGTTACATCAGGATGATTTTTGCGGCACACGCTGGTTTGCAAAGCATAACGTCTCAGGATCTTTTAACGCATCCTTATCGTGGAGAAATTGATTACAGGGCAAACCTCCAAGTGTGCGTCAATCCAAAAAAAATCTTTCAATGCATTGCTTAATGGTTGCTAAGGTTAAGAGCACTCGAGGGGCAAGCCGGTTACGACGTTGCTGTCGAATTTGACGACAACTTGCACGATAAACTCATCGATCTCCTTCACGAAACAATCCGCTGCCGAGATAAGACGACTGGTAAAACAGTGGAGTATACTGTCGTCGATTGTGTTACCAGTATGGTCAGTGGCGATGAATATTTTGTGCTTCAGAGTCGGGAAGGTCAGAAGAAACAAGTCACAGCGCAGGAGTTCTATGAAATGCGCATTGACTAACTTTTGCTTATGAGATCTTCAGTACTGTATCAAATGCCTCGAGTTGGACTTTTATTTGGTAATGTTTTAATGATATTATGCTGTGGAATGAGCGGCCATTTCACGGTCTGAGAAATTGCCTATGTTTCTAACCTCGAGAACTTAGGGTGAGTTCCGCGTCGTGCGTCCTACCCATTGTATTAGATAGCCGGGGCTCAAGCTGGAAAATGTCAGATGGGTGGACGCTGGAAACGGATGGATCGTGTAAATGGTAGCTTATTTTTATTAATAGGGAGTGTTTGACAATGGACATGTCAAATGTTTGGGTGTTTGATATCAGACGTTATCGAACCGAGATCGGACGACCACGGTATCTAAGTTGCTTGGAAATATAGGTAGCCTCTCCCTAGTTTCCCTCCCATATGGGATCTCGATATCCTCCTCAGCGATAGTGCTTTTATTCGGAACAACTACCCCTTATGTGGCAGTCGCAGCGTGCTGATTCGTCGTAGATATCGAATCCGAAGTACTAATCGAAGGACGCCGGACCATCTCCCGTTCGCGATCATCAGGTTTGCGTGATATAGATGGTGGATCCTGCGGAGATTTTCAGCGAGGAGAGACAACGTTGTACCCACCGGGCTGGTAATTATCGCCGTAGGGACTGTCGTCCTGTTTACGTCTGGGACTGTAGTCATCTTCGGGTGCTCGTAGATTCCTATCCTCGCTTGGTCTCCGACCAGTGGAGGATCCACCGTATCCACTATCCATACCCCGGTCTTCTGATAGTCGCCATGTACTGAGAGGCTGTGTGTTGCCTTTGTTATGGGGCAAGGTGTGGAATTCGGGAGACGGATAATCGTCATAAGCGGATGGTTGTTGGGTATCGGACTAAAAAGAAACATGTAAGCGTCAAGGCGGTTGGAACCCTGGTATTCCTTACCTCGTCCTTGAACTCTGAGTATCGTCTCGCTAGCTCGCAATACACATCTGAAGACAGACCTTCGAATCGAAACGTGGGCAACGTTGCAAGTTTCTGGCGTGCCTGATTTCGTTTCGGATGAAAGTCGTCTCCTAGCGGTAAGAATGGTATTTCTGATCTATTGTCAATCGCTGCTGGATGATCTCTCAATGGCACTGTATACTCACTTTCACCATCCGCCGAGTTTTTCTTCCTCCGAATCAGACATCTGTGCTCAGTTCCTGGAACTGCTGCTTTGTCAGCCTCATGAGCTTCTGCCTCGCATGAGCTGGCCTTTGCCGAATTCGAAGCAAGATGCCTGCCCGGATACCAACAACACTAGAATCACTGGCTTCGGCTATACCAAAGGCATTTGAGCAGGCCCAAAACTCATCTGCTAATCACCAGAAGAACTTTATTTCTCTCCACAAGATCCACATCGATGCAGCCGCCAAGACAGAAACAGTCCGCGAGGGCGAAGGTATCAAACTCGTTGGGGAGCGCGCGCCTTTGAGGACTGTTTCATTGACATGGTGAATCGAGTTCTTGTAGTGAAGAAGGGGATTGGCGTCGCAGATAGGGTCGTCAAGTTCGTGGCCGGTTATATCAAGTTTCTCAACGCCAAAGGTGCGTGTGGGTAGCCCACTGCGCGTCTTTGCATCTTAATTGCTTTTTTAGCGGCGCAACGAGAGGAAAAACAGGATGGAGCTGTGGATGATGACGAGGAGACCACCGCGACGCGTTTTACGCGTCGCTTGCTAAAACACTTCCTCAAGGGTTTCGAAGCCAGAGACAAGAATGTTCGCTACCGTGTCGTATGCTTTGTAGCAGAGGTAATCTCTCAACTTGGTGAACTTGAGTACGCGGTCTTTCTTTTGTACCCTGTCCATTATAAACATTCATCATCAGTGAGGATATGTACAACTCCCTACGGGCCGCGTTACTGGGGCGTGTCCGCGATAAAGAGCCATTCGTCCGCGTCCAGGCAGTCGCTGCCCTTGCCAAGATATGTGGCTCCGAAGATCTTGAGGAGCTCGGGGAGGGCGAGCAAACTGCCACAGAAGTTCTCGAGGACCTGCTTGCACATGATCCTTCCGCGTGCGTCTCCCCCCACCTCTACCCCCTTTGCTCTCCCGAATGAACTTCTTAGTGATGTACGCCGTGCCGCACTACTCAACATTCCTATCACGGCTCAAACGCTTCCTACTGTGCTCACTCGGACGCGCGATGTCGATATGACAGTGCGCAGGCTCGTTTATGGCAGCGTCCTCCTGGCGCATGCCGACCTCCCCGATGACGCCATGCCTGGTGCTGCACACCCTCGTGCGCTAACAATCGCCCAACGCGAGCAGATTGTTCGTAATGGGCTTGGTGATCGTGAGCCGGCCGTGCGCGCTGCCGCGGGTAAGTTCA
>WNFQ01012606.1_pt1 | contig 11933 bp, 5 predicted proteins | sample 5400171 | NCBI WGS metagenome assembly WNFQ01 (sample SAMN13153356, study PRJNA577476) | soil metagenome | isolation source: 20 cm soil under Madrone tree | place: USA:California | collected 2016-06-14
TAACCCCGAGCAAATCGTAGGCCTCGGCGTTCGCGGGATTTTGTTGCAGCTCTTCCTGGATTGTGCTTTTGGCGTCCGCAACGCGGCCTTCGCTGAACAGCGCTTCCGCTTCGGCAAGCAGCGGAGACGCCGCTTTTGCAGTCTGCCTAACTGTACTCGCCTTCGCGGCGGGTTGCTGTGCGGCGTGCGCCGCCGCGCAAAGGAGATTCATCACTGACAGCGCAAGAGTCGCGCACATCGCGGCGCTCGCGCGTTTCCTTTGCAATGCGGCGTCAAAAGCCATTGCCGGCAACTCCACCGTCCGCACGCTGATTATTGTTGAAAACCTAATTTAGCATCTCCAGCGCCTGTTGAGCCAACTTGTGCTGCGGCTGCTGCCGCAGCAGAGTTTGCAGCACTTCGCGCGCTTTATCTTTTTCCTTCAGAATCACGTAGAGCCGCGCGAGATTGAGGTAGCCCTGATCGAAACTCGGCGCCACGCGGATGCACGCTTTGAAATTATCCTCGGCTTCCGAGTAGCGCTCTTCGCGCACAAAAAAAACGCCGAGATTGTTCAGCGCGTCAGGATAATCCGGACGCAGGCTCACAGCGCGCCCCAGATACCGCGACGCGAGCGGCAGCTGCTCTTGCCTCGCGTAGAGCATGCCGAGGTTGTAGTTGACTTCCGGATTCTCCGGTTCAAGTTCGAGCGCGCGCTTCAAGAACTTTTCGGCCTGGGCGAAATTTTCCTGGCGGCGGTAAACGTTTCCAAGATTCAGCAGCGCGATCGCGTAGTCAGGGCGCAGAAGAAGCGATTGTTGGAAATTGCGGATGGCATCGTCGGTCTGCCCCTGCTGCGCGGCAATCATGCCCAGATTGTTCCAGGCTTCCGGATAATTCGGCCGCAGCCTTACGGTTTGCTCGAGATATTGCCGCGCCTCCGCCAAAGCGTTCTTGCGAAGGTAGAGCGTGCCGAGGTTGTAGTAGGCCTCGGGCTCATTCGGTTTGGCAGCGATGACCTGCTGGAAGGATGCCGCAGCTTGTTCGAGATAGCCACGCTGAAACAACGCGACTCCATAAGTGAAATCGTTGCGCTGGAAGCCGTCTTTTTCGTAGAGCGTGCCCGCGAAGGGCAACGCTTTGCGCGTGCGTTCTTCCGAAGTCTGCGGAAGCGACTCGACATCGTCCAGCAGGCGATCGGTTGGTATGCTGCCTTGGTAGATCTTGACAATCATTCCGTCACGGTCGACGAGGAAGGAAGTCGGCAGAGCGAGATCGCGCCGGCGATCGAACAGGTAGCGATAGAGAATGTTGTAGATGCCCGCGATTTCTGGCGTGGCCAACAGGGTAGGGAAGGAAAGACATTCTTTCACGGCCAAGGAGCGCGCGACCGCTGCATCTTTCGCCTCGTCAACGTTGATTCCGATGACGCGAAGCCCGCGTGACGCGAGCATTTCATGACCACGTTCAAGCAACCGCAACTGTTCGCCGCAAGCCGGTGCTGCCGCTGCCCAAAAATGCAGCAGCAGCAGGCCGCCACGAAACGCTCCAAGGTTTATGCTTTGGCCTCGCAAATCCGGGAGCGAAAAATCCGGCGCGTGCAGAGGTTCAATGAGCCACGTTTCCGACGAGGACGGCAAAGGCCCGAGCTTGATGGTGTGGCTCACTTGAGCGTAAGCGGGGGAAGAAGCCGCGAACGGAGCTGCCGCAAAATCCTGCGAGCCCTCCTGAATCTCGACGCGGCGATTCACCGGCACGGTCGCGAAGGTTTGCGTAAGGCCGCTGGGCCAGCGGACGATCGCGCGAACGGATCCTTGGGCGCTGCCAACGCCAAAAAAAAGCTCCTTCGTGTGCTGCGACAAAAATCCCGATCCAGCCTGCAGAAATTTTGTTTGGCGGTGCGCTCCGGCCTCCACGGTGACGCAGGCGCCGATGGCGTCGCGGTTGCTCTTCGTTCCGCGCAGACGAAAAGCCACCGCGTTGCCGAGCTCTTTCATTGCGTTGCGCAGGATGCGAAGCTGCGGCGCGTTGCGGTTTTTGAGAATGATTTCGAGGCGGCCATCGTGGTCCAGATCAGCGAGCACAAAAGCGCGGCTATCGTCCGGGAAATCCAATCCCGTTACGCCGGAAACTTCTGAAAACGTGCCGTCGCGGTTATTGGCGTAGAAAACGTTTCGCTCGTGACCGTTCCACGTCGCGTCCGACCGGATCAGCTCGTTGATGGCGTTCCATCCTTGCTCGTATTTTGCCGACGGAAGGGAATTCTGCGGTGATTTGCCCACCACCTGGCGCCAGAAGAAGCTGGAAATATCGCCGTTGGAGCCACGCGCAGCTTCTGGCCCGGAAATGTAGCCATTGGCGACGTACAGGTCCGAATACCCGTCGTGGTCGAAATCCCAGGCGTCGGAAGACCACGCCCAGCGGCCCATTTCGACGCCGGCCTTCTCGCTGACGTTTTGGAATTTTCCGTTACCCAGATTGCGATAGAGGGAATTGCCGCGCGCGTGCCGTCGATAGAGCGCGCGGATGTTTTCAGGTTCGCCCTGATGAAACCGTTCCTGCTCGGAAACGCGAATGCCGGCGGCGGACCACATGTTGGAGACGTGCACGTCCTGCCTGCCGTCGTTGTCGTAATCGAACCAACTCGCGCTCATGCCGGCGCCGGGATCCTCCACGCCGGCTTCGGCCGAGACTGATGTAAAAGTGCCGTCACCGTTGTTGCGATAAAGGTTACTGCGGCCGAAATCGTTGGCGACGTACAGGCCGGGGTGGCCGTCGGCGCTGTAGTTGCCCCAGGCGCAGGCGAAGCTGTATCGATCGTTGTCGACGTTGAGGCCCGCGGCTTCGGTGCGATCGCGAAATGTGGCATTGCCTTCGTTGTGGAGCAGAAAATTCGGCGGCCCATTGCGCGCGTCAAAATAAGGAGCAGGGTAGTGATATTGGTCCAGGCCGAGATAGTAGCTATAGAGGCAGAAATAGATATCGAGCCGGCCGTCATGGTCGTAGTCGGCGATGGCCGCGTGCGTGAACGTGCCTTGCGGAGGGCGCGCGAATTGGAAGGCATCGCGCTTGAGGGAAAATTTTCCCGCACCGTCGTTGAGGAAAAGAAGAGGCCCGCTGCCGCAAACGACAAGCAGATCCTGCACGCTTCTGTTTTCGAAATCGGCGAATAGCGCGCACGCAGTGGCGTCGAGCACTCCAACACCGGCTTTTTCAGTGACATCCTCGAATACTCCGTCGCCACGATTGCGATAAAGTCGATTGGGGAGTCCCGCGGGCTGGCAGATGTACAGATCGTCGAAGCCGTTGTTGTCGATGTCGCCTGTGGCGAGGCCGTTGTTGCCGTACACGTCGATGCCGCAAGCGCCGTCGAGCACCGTGCGCCAGTGGTCGACGCCGCGCAGCATCTGGCTTCGGTACGATTCCGTTTGGCCCAGAGCTTGCGCCGTGACGTCGATGAAAATCGGCCAGCGGGCGCGGCTCACGGTTTCTGCGCTCGCCTCCCAGCGCACTGCGTGCCACGCGTTGGAATCGGCGCGAGTCCAGCGCGTGGACCAATTTCCAATGCGCTCCTCGCGGACGCCGTCGGCAAGCGTGCCGGCGAGGTCGTAGCGAATCTCGGCTTGCACGGTCAGCGGGGTGCCGGCGATTTCTTTGACGCTCGTGATCTCGAACTCCGCGGTCTGTAGGCGGACGAAAGGCGAGAGGTGCTTCTTCATTTCATCTACGAATCGCTCGCGGTCCTTCGTCGTATTGGCTGCGAAGCGCCTCCGCATCACCTCGATGCCGCCGCCGGAACGCACGCTGCTTTCTTGACTTGACGCGAGGACAGTCGCTTCCAGCGAAGAGTCGAGAAAAGTTGCAAGCGCGCTGAGCCCGGGCGGAGCTGCCTTGAGAGCTTGGCTCCAGTCGTTTAGCAGCCGCCCAATTTCAAACGCGTATTGTTCGGTGACGAACTCGTCGCTGCCAGGGGCGACAAGGCGAAGAACGTCGTCCAGTGGAGATTTCGCCGGGTAATGCGGCGTCAATCGCAAATCAGCGAAGGGGAGGAAAGGGATAGCGCGCGGCGGCGCAACGAATTTCGGTCCGAAGGGCAGGGCACGTAGCGGAGCGGGAACGAAAAAGACGGGAGCCCAGCGCACGCCCCGAAGAAAAGTTCTACGCGAAATGTGCTTTTCGTCTTTGTGACGCGCCATCCGGAAGTGCCTGCGTGCGACCGCCCGCCTTGCCATGCTAGCACCCGGACACGGCCGATCCAAAACGCTATAGCCAAGCGCTAGGGAATGATGGGCGGAGCCGGCCCGGAGGAATCCCCCTGGATCAGCTCGGCGGTAATCTGATATTCGCGGCCCTGCGGATCCGCTGAGCGGGAGAGTTCATGCAGCGCGTCGGCGGCTATTTGGCCGAGCACGTCGCGGTGGATGTCCACCGTGGTGATCGAAGGGTTGCTGTATTCCGCCAGGCGCGTCTTGTCGAAGCCTGTCACCGAAATATCCTCTGGCACACGGAGGCCGGACTTCAACAGACCCTTGATGACTCCGACGGCGGTGAGGTCGTTCACCGCCATCACCGCCGTAGGCCGGGTATTGAGCTTCGCGATCGCCAGGCCGGCGCTCAAGCCGCCTTCGAAGCGCAAGTCGCCGGGCAACACCGGCCCAGGCTCGAGCCCTAGATCTCTCATACACTTTTCGTAGGACTGCAGGCGTACGACGTTGGACTTCAGTCGCGGCCTTCCAGCAACAAAGGCGATGTGCCTGTGCCCGTGTTTGTAGAGGTATTCCACGATCTGCTGTATTCCGGAATGATAGTCGATGCGCAGATTGCTGACGTATTTGCGCACCGGACCAAGGTCAAGAAACGTCACGGCAATTCGTCGCCGTGCCATTTCGTGGATCACGCGCAAGCTGATCTCCGAGGTCATCACTGCCACGCCGCGCACTTTGTGCTCCATCATGCGCTCCGCGGCTTCGCGCGTTCTGCGCGGATCGTAATTGGTGTCGCTGAGAATCGCGTCGTAGCCCAGCGCGCGCGCGCGCGTCTCGAAGCTCTTGATTACTTCGGGGAAAAACGGATTCTCGATGTCGGAAACGATGATGCCCATCGTGCGGCTCTCCCGCGAGGCCAGGTGGCGCGCGTGCACGTCGGGAAAGTATCCGAGGCGCTTGACCGCAGAGAGCACCAGGCGGTGCGTGCGGCGGCCTACTTTGCCGGTCTTGTTCAAGACGTTTGAGACCGTGGCGGTGGATACTCCCGCGGCCTTGGCAACATCGCGAATGGTTAGGCCCATAAGCCGAAAGTCTCAGGTCCCAGAATTTAAGTTCGATGAAAATCCCCGACTGGGCAGCAAGCGGCTTGCAGTATAGATGAAAAAAAATGCTTGACAACATCGAAAGACCTGTGAGATAGACAGTCCCACTAGGTTAAGCGGTTAAGTAGTTTGGGTGCGTAAATCCGAAGTAGCCAGGGTTTACATTCGTCGGGCTTGGGGTGCCAGATTCTCAAAACGCTCATGTCGTGGGGCGCATCTGCCGCGCGTTTCGGTCGGCCCCCTGTCCGCAAAATTTGAATACGTCGAGGAGCGTTTAAGGCGGCTTTCGCCGCCTTCCGCGCTAGAGTCCGGGGTTCGTCAGGACTGGGGCCCGCAAGGGCCGGGAGGAAGGCGATGAACGGAAGAGCTCTTTCTGCATTGTTCGGTCGGGCGCCGTTACTAACGCTGGCAAGTCTTGCCGTGTTGCTGTGCAGCGCGGCCCCGCTTCGCGCGCAGGTGGACGCCGGCAGCATCCTCGGTACCGTGTCGGACGCGTCCGGCGGATCGGTTCACGAATGAGGGCACCAACGCCAGTCTGGCGACCACCACGGGTTCGGACGGCACGTACAAATTCAGCCCCGTGAGGATCGGCAGCTACAAGCTCACCGCCACCATACAGGGGTTTCAGACGATCACCCAGAGAAACGTCGTGGTCAACGTTGGCCAGGACGTGGTCGTCGATTTTACCCTTAAACCCGGCTCCGTTAGCGAAACCGTCGAGGTAGCGTCGACGATCCCCGTCCTTGAAACTCAAGACGCTTCCGTAGGTCAAGTCATCGACTCACGCAACGTCGACAATCTCCCCCTGAACGGGCGCAACTTCACCTTCCTCGCCCAACTTGCTGCGGGCGTGAACACGCCTCAGGCTGACACGCGCGGCAACGCCGCCAGCGGCGCCTTCGCAGCCAACGGTCTTCGTCCGGCGCAGAACAACTACCTTTTGGATGGCATCGACAACAACTCAGACACGGTGGACTTCCTCAACGGCACGAACTTCGTCGTGCTGCCCCCCGTCGATGCCATCGAAGAATTTAAAGTACAAACCTCGGACTTCAGCGCCGAGTTCGGCCGCTCCGGCGCCGCCGTTCTTAACGCCACCATCAAATCGGGTACCAACAATTTCCACGGCACTGCCTGGGAATTTTTCCGCAACGACAAGCTCGACGCCGCGGACTTCTTCGAGAATGCCGGCGGAATCAAAAAGGGCGAGCTTCGCCAGAATCAATTCGGGCTGTCCGCGGGGGGGCCGGTCCTAATCCCGAAAGTGTATAACGGCAAGAACAAGCTCTTCTTCTTCGCCGATTACGAGGGACTCCGTCGCCGTCAGGGCACCGTCCTGAACGGAGCGGTGCCGACAGTGGCCGAGCGCAACAGCAATTACACCAACTTCTCTGACCTGATCACCCTGCAAACGGGCACGGAGTCCGACGTCTTGTGTGCCTCACTGCCTTGCATCGCCACGACCCCACACCGGACCGTTCCTATCGGCACCATTTTTGACCCGTCCACAACGCGGCTGGTCAATGCGGGTCAGGTCGATCCGGTTTCGGGTCTAACAGCCTTCACTACCGGCTATGTGCGAGATCCTTTTGGCACCTGTCCGGCGAGTACAACAAACTTTACCCTTGCTAACTGTAACTTGAATGTTTTGCCTGCCGGGCGCTTAGACGCCAACGCCGTTAAGCTCCTGAATCTCTTTCCGCTGCCCACCGGTGCGGGGCTTGCGCAGAATTTCGTCAATTCACCCAAACTCAGGGAAGACCGCAACGCTTTTGACGCCCGCATGGATGCCAATTTCAACGAAAAGAATCAGCTTTTCTTCCGCTTCAGCCTTGGGGACGATCCGCAATTCATTCCCGGCATCTTCGGCGGCGTGGCAGACGGCGGCGGGTTCCAACAAGGCAACCAGACTGCCAACGCTCAGCAGAGCGCGTTGGGCTATACCCATACATTTTCGCCAACCTTTATTAACGAAATCCGTGCGGGGCTCAATTATCTCCATACCACGCGCGTCTCGCCTTCGGCCAATGATTTGAGCAACCTCCCATTAACAAAGGGAGGTGTAGCGGGAATCCCGCAACTCCCCGAAAATGGCGGGCTTCCCGCGTTCGGTGTCAATGGGCTGCAAACCCTCGGCAGCAACGCGTTCCTGCCGTCCGATGAGGTCACCTCCACCTTGCAGGTAACCGACGACGTCACCAAGATCTACGGAAAACACACTTTCAAAATGGGCTTTGAGTGGCAGCACGTCAAGTTCTCGACCCTACAGCCACCCTGGTCTCGTGGGCAGTTCAACTTTGATGGCGTTTATACCGATATTCCGAATAACGCGCAGGGCAATACAGGACGCGCGCAAATGTTGTTGATTCCGAGCGCAAATAGTATCGGCTGTCCGACGACGAAAGATGCCGCCGGGAAACTCCTAACCGACTGCCCTGGTTACGTCGGTGGTCCCAATAGCGTATTCGTTTCCAATATTTCTCTGACCGACAATGGAAAGGACTACTACGGTACCTACGTTATTGATGACTGGAAGGTTACTCCAAAACTGACAGTTAATCTCGGTTTGCGTTGGGATTTCTTCGGTCTGGTCGGCGAGCATCATGAAAACCAGGCGAACTTCGTTCCCGCCGGGCCGCCGACTGGTCTTCCCATGTACATTATTCCGGTGGGGAAGAACTCCACTTTCCTAACGCAATCCGTCGATTGCACGGTCCCGGCTAACAAGACCTTCTTCACCTGTTTGTTAGCTACGGATAAGATCGCGCTAGCGATCACCAATAAATACGGCCAGGGGCTAGGGAACTCGCAGCCGAAGAATTTTGCCCCGCGCCTGGGATTTGCCTATCAGGTTTCTCCTAAGCTTGTCGCTCGCGGCGGATTTGGCTTGTTCTACAACGGATTCGAGAACCGGGGTTTTTCGCCGAACATTGGTGAAAACTATCCTTTCCAGTTCAATTTCTCGTTCTTCCGTCCCGACGATGCTCATCCCATCAACAACTTTGCTGGATGCGCCACCGCCACTCCGGCCGGGGGGCCAACTCTGGAAACCGGCTTCACCTGCACTCCGCTGGATCCACTTCTGGTCAACGCTAACGGCTTGTCCTTGCGCGGAATCCAGTTTGACTACAAGACTCCCTATTCGATGGGTGCCAACCTTACGCTCCAATACCAATTGACTTCTTCAATGTCCGTGCAAGCCGGTTACGTTACCTCTCTTGCGCGCCACTTGGAGGCGTTTCCGGGCACCAACAACATCAAATCCATCCAGCCAACCAGCGTCGATGTCAAAACTCTTGTGGACTTCCCGGATTTCGGAAGGAACACGAGCTACGCCGCTACAGAGGGTAGTAGTTACTACCATGCCCTGCAAACTAAGGTCGAAAAGCAGTTTGCGGGTGGCCTGAATTTTCTCGCGGCTTACACGTGGTCCAAGACGAGGTCAGACGCCGGCGACTTGCTGAACGGCGGGAGCTTGCGAGGCTATCGCGCTCCCGGTGTTCCTGGCTTGGGAATCCAATTTGACTACGGCTTGGCCAGTTTTGATATTCGCAATGTCTTCCACTTCAGCGGTGGGTACGAGCTTCCCTTCGGCAAGGGCAAGCACTTCATGTCCGGCGCCACAAGGATTGCAAACGCGGCTGTCGGAGGTTGGAGCGTCATTTGGAGCAGCACTCTTCAGGGCGGCCAGCCAATTGGCCTCGGTTGCCCGTCCGGCACTGCGCAGAGCTTAGGCTGCGGCGACCTTTTTGTCGCCGGACAAAGCACCAAGCTCGGTCTCCACACGGATTCGAACGGCAAGTTGAGCTGGTTCGGCAACCCCGCCGCGTTCACTCAGCCTTGCGTGTTGGGGACCAATACACCAACCGGTTGCGTTGCCTTGACCGGTGCGGGCGCCTTGGGTGGTCTCACCCAGGTGCCAGGACCGGGCTTCCGCAGGCTCGACTTCTCGGTTTTCAAGAATTTCGAGCTTACGGAGCGCTTCCGCCTCCAGTTCCGGACGGAAGTCTTTAACATCTTCAATCATCCGAATTTCAACGCTCCCGGATTTGGTGGCAACGGCGTTGTTGCCATCTCGGGATCAACCAACTTCACCAACAAGAACTTCGGCGAGATCGGGTCAACGCGCGACGCTCCCTACGATCCGCGGCAGATCCAGTTCGCTTTGAAGCTGTATTACTAAAATAAACTCCGAACTCATCCGAAAGAGGCGCTTCGCGAGAAGCGCCTCTTCCTTTTTCTTGCCCACCTGCTTTCAACCCCTGCTTTTCAACTGTCTTTTTTTCAACGCCAAGTTTCTCGACTCTGAGCGGCAGTGTTAAAATTCAGAAATCGTGATGCGAATACTCCGCCTGGTGTGCCTCGCGCTTCTGCCCCTTGCGGTCTGCCTGCACGCCCAGAAGCCCGCTAGCGGCCCTGACGCGCGTCTGGACCGCCAATTCCAGGCTGCCGTGGCTCAATACGAATCCGGGCGCTTTGCAGATGCCGCTGCAGCGCTGGAAGCGCTACTCCGCGAAGTTCCTGAAAGCTTTGAAGTCCACGAACTTCTGGGATTGGTCTACTCCGCGCAGTCTCAGGACGCCAAGGCCACCGCACATTTGGAGAAGGCCGTGCGCCTGAAGCCGGATTCCGCGAGCGCGCGCATGAATCTCGCCATCAATCTTGTGCAGTTGGGAAAGCTGCAACCGGCCGAAGGAGAATTCAAGAAAGCCCTCGAGCTCGAGCCGCGGAACTACGACGCCAATCACAATCTCGGCGAGCTTTACGTCCGCGCCGGAAAGGTGGCCGCGGCAACGTCGTATCTCCAGCAAGCCCAGCGCATCAAGCCCGACTCTTACGACAACGGCTACGATTTGGCGCTCGCCTACATCGTTACTTCCCGCCTCGCTGACGCTCGCCAGCTTCTTCAGACTCTCCTGAAGCAAAAGGACTCCGCCGAGCTGCACAACCTCCTTGGCGAAGTGGAAGAAAAAGACGGCAAATTCGTTGCAGCCGCAAACGAATACGAGTTGGCTGCGCACCTCGATCCCAGCGAGAGCAATCTATTCGATTGGGGCAGCGAGCTGCTCCTGCACCGTACGCTCGATCCGGCCATTCAGGTTTTTCAAACCGCCGCCGAACGTTATCCCAATTCGCCGCGCGTGGCCATCGGCCTGGGCATCGCTTACTACTCGCGCGGCAACTACGACGACGCCGTGAAATCCCTGCTCAAGGCCGCCGACGTCGCCCCTGCCGACCCGCGCGTTTACCCTTTTCTTTCCCGCGCCTACGACAGTTCGCCCAGCCAGGCCGATGAGGTGATCGCGCGCTTCCGCCGCTTCGCGGAGCAGCAGCCCAACAACGGCCGCGCGCAGTATTACTACGCGATGAGCCTGTGGAAAGGGAAGCGCGCGCAGGATCCCAATCTCGACCTGGCGCAAATCGGCGTGCTGCTGAAAAAATCCATCGCGCGCGACCCCTCGCTGGCCGAGGCGCATCTACAGCTCGGCAATCTCTACTCCGAGCAGCAGAAATACGCCGACTCCATCCCCGAATATCAGCGCGCGCTCGAGTTAAATTCCGATTTGGCCGACGCGCACTATCGCCTCGGCCAAGCCTACGTCCGAACCGGGGAAAAGGACCTCGCCCAGGAACAGTTCCAGGTGTACCAGAACCTCCGCGAGCAGCATCTCGCCGATCTCGACAAGCAGCGCGCGGAAGTCCGCCAATTCGTCTACGCGGCAAAAGATGCATCCACCGCCAAACCGTGACCCGTGATTCGGTCGGTACCCATCGCTTTCATTGAGGTCTTACACTGCACCTCCGTTGAATATTTTTCTCACGCAGATTACAGAAGTTAACGGATTGTCAGCCATTCCTCGCAGCGGTTAACTTTCCCGCGATGCGCGGGAAGCGCGTCGCACGGTGTCCGGGAATCGGTGAGTCATTTTACCGTGTCCGCTTCGCTGCGTTCGTCGCTGGAAGTGTGTGTCAGATTCCGATTCAAGGAGGTTTCATGCGTCAGACAGAATCTCTCAGACGCTGTTTAATCGCCATCGCTCTAGCCATGGCTTTGCTGGCATGGCCTACGGCCAGCAGAGCTCAAACTGTCACGGGACAAGCCACAGCGGCGCAAGCCACTGTAATTGGACTTCTCGGAACGACAACGACAACCACGGTCTCCGATACCGGAACTCTCGGAGGCACAAATGACGCTCGCGACGCATCTCTGCTCACGGCGAGTGTCCCGTCATTGTTAGACGGGGAAGTCCTTTCTGCCGAAACGATCGGCTACCCCGATGAGGTAGATTCCGCGGCGTCGCTCGCCGGTTTGAATCTGAATGTGGGCGGCGTCGGCGTCTCCGCCGACTTCGTTATGGCAGAAGCGTCGCAGGTGCTCGGTGCTGCCGGCAGCGGCGCTTCGTATATCGGCAACCTTGCAATTAACGGGATGCCGGTTTCCGTAAGCGGTGACCCCAATCAGACAATCGCGATTCCCGGCGGCCAATTGATTATCAACGAGCAGACAATTTCGTCCAACGGCGCCACGGTGGTGAATGCTCTTCACATCATCGTGAATGGCGTTGCCGATGTGGTGATCGCGTCTGCGACAGCGGGTATCTTTTAGAGCCGCGCAGTGTGGCCTAGATGCGAATGGAGGAAAAAC
>WNFQ01008666.1_pt1 | contig 11928 bp, 17 predicted proteins | sample 5400171 | NCBI WGS metagenome assembly WNFQ01 (sample SAMN13153356, study PRJNA577476) | soil metagenome | isolation source: 20 cm soil under Madrone tree | place: USA:California | collected 2016-06-14
GAAGCTGCGTGACGGCAAAATGCTCGCGGCAGCAAGCAGACCAAGGACGTGGCGGCGATTGATCAAGGCAGCGGCCGTTGCGATTGGAGACGGCGGCAACGATGCTGCTGACATCGTGGTAAAACAATGACAAGCGGGGATTAGCGAATGCGTCCCGATAGCCGCAGCACGAAAATCAGCACTTCCGCCACCGCCTTGTAAAGTTCCTGCGGAATTTCGTCGCCGATTTCGACGTTCGAGAGCGCGCCGGCCAGCACTTCGTTCTCTTCGATTGGGATGTCATGGGCTCTCGCGACCGCGATGATCTTCGCGCCAATGGGACCCTTGCCCTTGGCGATGACCCGCGGCGCACCGGTCTTGTCGTAGTGCAGCGCGACCGCAAGCTGGTTCTTTACGTCCACGCTCATAGCGCGCGATCCAGAAAATGTCCGGCGGGCGCCGGCGCGGATGCTGGCGGGGTGCCGTCCCGGATCACAATGTCGCCGGGCTGAAGCTCGGCCTTGCTGAGCGCCTGGCTGAGTTGCGCTGCCCCGGCGCGCAATTGCACGGCAGTCGCAGGCCGCTCCGCCCACATCCGCACCGATGTCCGCTCGCCGCTGAGCGTTACCAGCGCATGGACCGGACCGACCGGCTCGACGTCGAGCGAGAACCGGGCCCGCCAAACCCGCTTTGCCGCTTCGGCCTCGGTGCCGTTGCCGCCATCGCGCGAAATTTCGAACTGCGCCATCGCCGTTCCCTGCGGCGTCGCAAACGGAATTTCAAAATTCCATCGCGGCGCGGCCGGATCCAGCCGCGGGCCCGCGGTATCGACACGGTCAGGCAATGAGGCCACCTGCATCAAAGTCTGCCGCGCAAGTGCGGCATCGGTATCAGCCAGCAGATGATGCGCAGTTGCCGCGAGCGGCGCATTGGATGCGATCGATGGCGCTGCAACGGGTTGCGCCGACGGCTGCGCGCCGCGAAACGGCGGCGGCGTGCTGGCATGGAGGGTGACGTCGTCGTTGCGCGGATCTCTCAGCGCTGCCGCCGGCAATAATGCATTGCCGTTTTGCCGCGGCAGCTCCTGAAGCGCCTCCTGGAGCAGGCCAAAGGCAGCGCCAGCCGCGAACTTGGTGTCTAGCGCTGCCGCGGAGAGCACGATCCGGCCGGCATTGTTCGCGGCCAGGGCATCGACAGCGCCCGCGACACGCGCCTGCGGCAGCAGAGCATCCTGCAGATCGGCATCTGCAGACAAGGACGGGACAAGCGGCGATGTCGCCGCAACATGCGGCGAAGACGTCAACGCGGCTGAGCCTTGAGCGGCGTCAGCTGTGCCGAACGTCGACACCAGCGCTTGACGAAGCACGATCAGCGCCGCCTTGAGATCGGGCATGCCGGCAGCGGACGAAACAGATCCGGACGCCAGCGACGCCTCGAGAAAAAGCCCGGATTTTTGAAAGGCATTCTTGATATCGGCGCCGGTCAGATTTTGATCGAGGCTGGTCTGCTGCGCCAGCACTTGCATCACCGCCTGTTGCAGTTTTAGCGGCAAGCCGCCCGCGCCTGCGACGGCGCCGAGATTTGCGAACAGATGCGACAGACTGCCCTGCTGCGAGGCCGCCGTCTGCACCGCCGCGGAGACCGCCAGTCTCTCCAGCGGCGTCAATTGATTTGCTGCGGCGGCAACCGACGGTTTCGCGGCGGCATCGATCAGCGCATCGGGCGCCAGGGTTACGGTGTCAGAGGGAGTGCCGGCCGCGCCGCCCTGTCCGACCACTGCGAGCCTGATGCCACCGTCCATCTCCGATACCGCGAGCTGCAGGGTCTGGCCGGCAGAAAGCGGAATTTCCGAGAGCACATCGATCGAAAGATTCGCGATCGCGATCCGCACCAGGTTGTCGGAGAGAAGCTTAAGCACCCGGGCATCGACCACCGTTCCCGGCTGCAGCACGAGTTGGGGCGCCGTACCCTGGGTGGCGACCACAGGCAGGATCGGATTGACGGAAATCGACATTTAGAGGCCTCGCTGGCCCATGAACGCTAGCCCAGCGTCGTAAACCTCTCGTTAACATAATGACCGGCTGCGCGACATTCAGAGCCGACAGGCGCGGCTGGTCGCGGCCCGGCGATCAGGCCATCTGCTTGGGTCACGCCGCCACCTGGCGTCGATGCGCGCGGCAACCGAATTCCAGCACGCTCAGACTGCCCGACGCGCCGTCGAGATGTCGTGAGAATAATGCGTACACTGCACGACGGCCAGCACAGCGGAATTTTTCAGCGCTATCGGGTCTCGCTCGCCGTTGGCAGCACGCGCAAGAATATAGGACGCAATTTCAGCTTTTATCGCCGACGTGCGCTGTGCTTCGGGAAGCATTGCTGTCGCATCCTCGAGCACCGTCTTCATCAACTCGATCAATTCAGGCTGAAAAACAGCTCCTCTGGGATTCATGGTTGCCTCCGGCTAGCAACAGCCCCTTGGCATTGTAGGCACGTCACTTTTCAATCAGCAATATCCATGCTGACGCGCGATGTATCTTTTTTTCAATGCGCGCGATCTTCGCTGCAGCGCGGTCCCGCGAAGCGCGGATGACGGAGACGCTTGAATGCGACGCCGAACGAGAGCAGAGCGGCCCGCGTCTTTCCCCAAATAGCTACTGCGCTGTCCAGTGAGCCGCCTGCGCGGTCTGTGCCGGCGCGTCCTTGAGGCAGCGCCGGGCAGCTTCGATCTCGGCGTCGGTGGCACCGTGGCTCCGCGCCCACGTCTCGGCGGCGGACGCCGAGAACTTGGCGACGTAAAACCGAACAACGGTGCAGGAGGCGCGATGGACAAGTCCGGAGCGTTCAGCGGCCTCCGCCTGCGGCGCCAAACCTAAGCAAATTGCGGCGGAAATCCAGCGCAACCACATGTTGACCCCCCTATTACCCCAGTTCAAGTCGCTCAGCGCATTCGAGTTCCGCTTACGGGAACTTTACGGACCCGCCGACGCAGGCTGAGTTAAACAGACTCGCAAATTGAAACCAAGGACACGCTGAAACAGAGCCGGGCTTGGCCCCATCATTTTCCGCAGTGAGGCATCGGCGCATCACACGCTGGAGCCCCGTTTCGATTCTATCGAAACGGGGTTCCAGATTCTTGATTCGACGCGCGTTTTCTTGACACGAACCGGTCGCCACCCCGGATCAAGTCCGGGCCAGGCTTTCACTTGCTCTAGCGATTCAGTGACCTGAGAATGTGCGCGGCTGCCCGAAAATCGATCAGCCGTGCCGCGCGGCGCGCAGCCACCTCTTCATCGACGCCCCATTTCTCGATGTTCCAGTCCTCGTCGACATGAGCTGCGGCCCAGACCTGATCCTGATCGAGCAGGCCCCGCAGCAACGCCAACGCGAGCAGCGCCGAGCCCGTCAATGTCGTCACCACATGCAACGCCGCCATCGACCAGGGATCCGCCGGCAGCGCCGCGCGCGCTGCCGCGATCGCGGGATCGGGCTGGCGGACATGCACAATTCCCTCGGCCAGAATGAAATGAGCACCCAGCGCATCCGCGGCCCAAAAGACGACCGGATCCCAAAGTGCCGCTTCCCGCGCGACCAGCGCCTCCGGATGGCCGGCGCGATAGAACAGCAGATCAGACCCAAGATACTTCGCGATGTCGTCGGCAACCGCTTCGACCCGGTCGACCACAGCATCGACGACGCTGTTGGCGAAGCGGGTGAACGGCATGGTCAGGGGATCGATGATCTCCTTCTGGGCATCCCATTCCGCCGATATGGCGTCTGCGATCTCGCGGGCCGGCGCCACCAAAGCACGTCCTGACGGTGTGCGGATCGGCTTGTCATCGAGGGTAATGGCAAAGCCATCCCTGGCTTCGACGACGCCCGCATGGGCGTAAAAACGTTTGCGGCGCGGCCCGCGCGTGGTGCGCCGCACCGCCTCCTCCGGATCGAGCGGAGATTTTCCGGACACTTCATCGAACAATTCGCGCATTCGGTTTTCGGCTTCTCTTCCGTCAGTGGTAATTCGTGCGCAAGCGTACGATAAGGAGAGCCGCAAATAAAGCGGGCCCCGCGATGGCGAAGGTTGTCGGAACACTGCTGGTTCTGCCGGCCTTTGACAATAACGGCCACGCGGTCACACTCAATTTCATCGTCGTGAACGGACCCGACGGCTGGGTCATTTCCGACGTCGAGAGCCCGCATGATTCATTGCGCATGTTTCTGGCCCAGCACAAAAACTGAGAGACTGCTTCACCGATTGGCGCAGGCGCGTGAATAGGCCGCGCGTCGGCTCGGACGGACCCCGGCTGCGGCGGCTTCGTCGAGGCAATCGTTGATCCGGTCGCCGAAAGAACGTCGCGGCGCCGACTGATAGGTCTGGCGCGGCGGCGCATCCAGCTGCGGGATCGCGGGCACCTCGATTCTGGGCGGTGGCGGCGGTGCGGGTGGCGGCGGGTTAAACTGCGAGGCGCCCGGCAGCAGCGTCTGCGCCGGCGCGGCATTCGCGGCGACCAGCGCCAACGTCAACGCGCAGATAAAGATCGACGGATGTTTCATGAAGGGTATGTCGTGATCCCTCCCGGAAACCGCAAGATAAATTATTCTTCGGGCGCGTTCTCGATTGGATCGAATCTGTCAGCCTCCAGACCCAATAGGTTCCATGACTGCAGCATATGCGGGGGCAGCGGCGCAGTCGCGTCGATAAGCCCACCGCGCGGATGCGGGATCACGATCCGGCGCGCCAACAGATGCAAGCGTTTCTGCAGGCCGCCCGGCAGTTGCCAGTTTTCCTTGTTGAAATATTTGGGGTCACCGACGATGGCGTGATCGATATGCGCCATGTGCGCGCGCAGCTGATGGGTCCGTCCGGTGACCGGCTTCAACGACACCCAGGCCAGCTTCTGCGCCGACGTCTCCACCACGGCATAGTAAGTCACGGCATGGCTCGCGCCCTCGTCGCCGTGCGCCGCGACCCGCATGATGGTGTCGTCCTCGCTTTCTTCCTTGGCCAGATAGGTCGAAATGCGGCCCTGCTTCGGCTTCGGTACGCCGGCAACCAGCGCCCAGTAGATCTTGCGCGCCGAGCGATGGCGAAACGATCCGGTCAGCGCGGTCGCGGCGAAGCGCGTTTTCGCGATCAGCAGGCAGCCAGCGGTTTCCTTGTCGAGCCGATGCACCAGCCGCGGCTTCTGCCCCTTGGCATCGCGCATCACTTCCAGCATTTGATCGATGTGGCGCGTGGTGCCGGAACCGCCCTGCACCGCGAGGCCCGCCGGCTTGTTCAGCACCATGACGTCGGCATCCTCGTAGAGGATCATGTCCTTGAGGGCTTGCAGCGTCTTGTTCGCAGCTTCCGAGAGACTCCCGGCGATCTTGGGCGCATCGAGCTTCAGTGGCGGAATCCGGATGCTCTGCCCCTCCTCGATCCGGTCCTTGCTGTCGGCGCGCTTGCCGTTGACGCGCAACTCGCCTTTGCGGACGATGCGCTGGATGTGGGAGAACGACAGGCCGGGAAAGCGCGCCTCGAGAAACCGGTCGACGCGCATGTTGTTCTCGTCGGCGGTGACGACAACGGTCTGCACTTTTGTCGGCAGCGGCGGCGGTTCGGCGACAATCTTTTCAGGCTCTGCCATGAAAGGCGCCGGCTTCGCAACGCGCGGCGCTGAGGCCGCAAACCGCGCCGGCGACTTGCCGCCCGTGCGATGCGCCGGCGGCCGTTCGGCTTGCGAGCCCCGGTACGGACGCGCGCCCTTCGGGCGATCGCCCGACACGCGGGACTTCGCCAATGGTCTTTTAACGCGACGGCTCATGGTAATTTTCGGCTCCAAAATGTGAACTGTGCGTAACGCAAAATGCTGCTGGCCGTTGGCGCGACAACAAAACGCGATCTGGAGTTCGTTAGGCTAGCTCGACGCGCAAAGTGCGACCTACGGCGTTCGCAGCCCGGCGCAAGGTATCAAGCGTCACGGAAGGCGTTGCCGGATCGAGAAGGCGATCAAGCTGGCGGCGGCTGGTTTTCATGCGTTCCGCCATCGCACTCTTGGTGATGCCCTGAGTCTTCATTGCTTCCGCCAATTGCGCAGCGATGATTTCCTTGAGGGCGCGATCTTCGCACGTCCCAAGCATTCCTTGTTGGGCAAGGAATTCATCAAACGTTTCTTCACTCACACGTCCTTTCCGCTTCTTCACCACTATGTCACCTCTCGTTTGCGTTTCAGTGCAAGGTCGATGTCCTGCTGCGGCGTCTTCCGTGTCTTCTTGATGAAGCCGTGCAAAAGGATCATATGGCCATCACCCATGCAGAAGATCACCCGCGCGATCCGGTTGCCATCAAGATCGCTTCGTACCTCCCACAAGCCGTGCCCAAGCGGAGCACAATGCGATTCGCGGACCGGATTGCGGCCCGTCGGGCTGACATGGAACCTTGCGGGGAGCTTTTTCGTGCGGTCAATCATCCGGCCAGTCAGATGTGCCATTTTTGGCACACTGTTGCAAGGCATTTCCTTGCGAGCGCCGTTTGCGAAGCTTCAGGACTATTTCGGCTCCCGTTCCCGGCGCAGCTTCGCCCAGTAATCCAGCCGCTTGCGAATCTCGCGCTCGAAGCCGCGGTCGGGCGGATCGTAGAAGGTCTGGCGGCCCAGCGCTTCCGGGAAATAGTCCTGGCCGGAGAACGCATCCTGGGTGTCGTGGTCGTATTCGTAGCCTGAGCCGTAGCCTTCGGACTTCATCAATTTGGTCGGCGAGTTCAAAATATGCTTCGGCGGCAGCAGCGAGCCGCCCTCCTTTGCCGCGCGCATCGCCGCGCCAAACGCCTTGTAGGCGGCGTTCGATTTCGGCGCGGTGGCGAGATAAATCACCGCCTGCGCGATCGCGAGTTCGCCTTCGGGATGGCCGAGGAAATCATAGGCATCCTTGGCGGCGTTGCAGATCACCAGCGCCTGCGGATCGGCAAGGCCGATGTCCTCGACCGCCATGCGCACCACGCGCCGCGCCAGGAAGAGCGGGTCTTCGCCGGCATCCATCATGCGCGCCAGATAATAGAGCGCCGCGTCGGGGTCGGAGCCGCGCACCGATTTATGCAGCGCCGAGATCAGATTGTAATGTCCGTCCGCGGACTTGTCGTAGATCGGCGCCCGCCGCTGCAGGATCTCCTGCAGTTGCTCGGCATTGAAGGCCTCGCCCTCGCGCGCCGCGCGCCATACCTCTTCGGCGAGCGTCAGCGCCGCGCGCCCATCGCCGTCGGCCATGCGCACCAGCACCGCGCGCGCCTCCGCATCGAGCGGCAGCTTTCTGCCCTCGATCTTCTCGGCGTTGGCGAACAGCTTCTCGACGGCGGCCGGATCGAGCGAATGAAACACCAGCACGCGCGCCCGCGACAACAGCGCGGCGTTGAGCTCGAACCCTCATCGACGAACAGCAGCGTTCCCTTGCCCATTTCGCGGCGCGCGCGGGCGGCGTCGAACGCCTTCTTCAAATCGGCGACCCCCGAAAACACCGCCGAGAGCTGTTCGAAATGCAGTTCCGTGGCATCCGCGAGCAACCGCGCCACCGTGGTCTTGCCGGTGCCGGGCGGTCCCCAGAAGATCAGCGAACCCAGCGTGCGCGTCGCCAGCATGCGCGTCAGGGCGCCGTCCGGCCCGAGGACATGATCCTGCCCCACCACATCGGTCAGCGCCCGGGGACGCAATCTGTCCGGAAGCGGATGCGGCGCGTCCTGCTCCATCCCCGCGGCGGCGAACAGGCTTGCGCCTTCGCGTGGTCGCTTCGGACTCATCCGCCGAGCGTAACGTTGATCTGCTGGCCGCCGCGCACCACGGTGATGCGCCAGAGCCGCGCCGACTCGCGCGTCGCCTTTTCGAGATCACTGGTTTTGACAATCTTCTGATTGTTGACGGACAGGATGATGTCGCCCTTCTGGAATCCGACGCTGGCGGCGGTTCCGTTGTCAGACAAATCGGTCACCACGACGCCTTCGGTGTCCGCATCGATGCAGTTCATCGGCGACGGCCGGCGAAATGTTGGCGACCTTGGCACCCTGGAACGGCGAGCGCCCGGCCAGGACAATCTCGTTGCGGCCGGTATCGGGGGCGGTTTCGAGCGGGATGGTCAGCTTCACGGTCTTGCCGGCACGCTGCACGTCGATCTGCGAGGTGCCGCCGAGCGGACGCGTTGCGAAACGATAGTCGAAACCGTTGAGATCCTCGACCGCCTGCCCGTCGATCGCGACAATCAGATCGGAGAGTTTCAGTCCCGCCCGCGCCGCCGGACTGTTGGGAACGACATTGGCGACCAGCGCGCCGGAGGGAATGCGAAGTCCCAAGGTCTCGGCGATCTCCGGCGTCACCGTCTGCAATCTCGCGCCGAGCCAGGGGCGCTTGACCGCCTTGCCGCCGCCCTTGGCCGAGGCCACAACGACACGCACCATGTTGGCAGGGATCGCAAAACCAATGCCCTGCGATCCGCCGGAGCGCGAGAAGATCGCGGTATTGACGCCGGCCAGCTTGCCGGTCATGTCGACCAGCGCGCCGCCCGAATTGCCGGGATTGATCGCAGCGTCGGTCTGGACGAAGAATTGATAATCGGTGATGCCGACTTGGGTGCGCGCCAGCGCCGAAATGATGCCGTGGGTGACGGTCTGCCCGACCCCAAACGGATTGCCGATCGCCAGCACGACGTCGCCCACCAGCAATTCATCGGAGTTGGCAAAATCCAATGTCGGGAATTTCTCCTTGGCGTCCTTCAGGCGCAGCACGGCGAGATCGGTGCGGCTGTCCTTGAGGACGATCTCGGCCTCGAATTCGCGCTTGTCGGAGAGCGAAATCTTGACCTGATCGGCGCCTTCGATGACGTGGTTGTTGGTCACCACCAGACCGGACGGATCCACCATCACGCCCGACCCCAGCGAACGCTGCATCTGTTCCGGCTGCTGCCCGGGCACGCCGAAGAAACGGCGGAACATCGGATCGTCGAGCAGCGGATTGCGGTTTTGCACCACCTTGGCGGCGTAGACGTTGACCACCGCCGGTTGCACGCGCTGCACGATCGGCGCGTAGGAGAGTTTGACCTCGGCGGGCGAGGTCGGCACCCGCCGGTCCTGCGCAACGGCTGGCACTGCGGCCGTCGCGGAAAAGCAGATCACGGCCAAGGTACGGATAAACTTCATGCGGCAAATCCTGAATTCGTCGCTTCAGATATAAGCGCGACGCAAGGGTGAGAGAAGAGAAACCCGGACCGGCAAATAGCCCGATCAGGCGGCGCGGCTGGGGCCCGTTACGGTGTCCGAAACAGACGCGCAGGATAGCTTTTCCTGATGGCTTTCGCCCCAGGCTTTCACCGCAACTCGCCGAAGCGCTGGGTGCCATCCTGCAGGTGATAGAGGATGACGCCTTTCCACTTGCCATCGATCAGATCGAGCGTCGCTTCAACCGCGCAACCCGGCCGGTGGGCAAAATTCCGCCGTTTCATGGGGTCTTTTCCAATAGTATCCAAACAGGGACTATATCCCTGAATTTACAGTACTTGCCAAAAAAGCGCCAGACCGACAATTAGGCGGCGAACGTTTTCACGATTAGGCCCATCAGACCGGAGACACAGGCATGAAAGCCGTCGGATACAAAAAATCGCTTCCCGTCGACAACGCAGACGCGCTGATCGATTTCGAGACCGCCAAACCGGAACCGCGAGGCCGCGACATCCGTGTCGCCGTGAAGGCGATTTCCGCCAATCCGGTCGATTACAAGGTCCGCAAGCGCGCCGCCCCGCCCGAGGGCGAAACCAAGATCCTGGGCTACGACGCCGCCGGAATCGTCGATGCCGTCGGACCCGAGGTGACGCTGTTCAAGGCCGGCGACGAGGTTTTCTATGCCGGCTCGATCCAGCGCCAGGGCACCAATTCGGAATTTCATCTGGTGGACGAGCGCATCGTCGGCGCCAAGCCGAAGACGCTGTCGTTCGCGCAAGCCGCGGCACTGCCGCTGACCTCGATCACCGCATGGGAATTGCTGTTCGACCGTCTCGGTGCGGTGCCCGGCAGGAGCGTCGATCCGCGTACGCTGCTGATCATCGGTGGGGCCGGCGGCGTCGGCTCGATCCTGATCCAGCTGGCCCGGCGCCTCACCGGGCTGACGGTGGTGGCGACGGCGTCCCGGCCGGAATCGCAGAAGTGGTGTCTCGATCTCGGCGCGCATGCCGTCATCGATCATTCCAGGGCAATGAAGGAGCAGATCGAAAAGCCCGGATTGCCGCCGGTGGCACTGATCGCAAGCCTGACCAACACCGACCAGCATTACAAGACGCTGGCCGATATCATCGCGCCGCAGGGCAAATTCGGATTGATCGACGATCCCCCGGATTTCAACGTCAGTGTTTTCAAGGGCAAGGCCGTCTCCGTTCACTGGGAGTCGATGTTTACCCGCTCTTCGTTCCAGACACCGGACATGATCGGTCAGCATGCGCTGCTCAACGACGTCGCCGACCTCATCGACAAAGGCGTGCTGCGCACCACGCTCGACCAGACCTTTGGCACGATCAACGCGACCAACCTCAAGCGTGCGCACGCGCTGCTGGAATCCGGCAAGTCGCGCGGCAAGATCGTGCTGGAGGGGTGGTAGAACTTCGGCCCAAATACATTGCCCGGGTGGGCAAAGGCGCTCTGCGCCGTGCCCACCATCACCATCTAACCAAATCGATGTTTTTAAATGGTGGGCACGCTTCGCTTTGCCTACCCTACGGGTCTGAGACTCAAGCCGCTGGCACTACGCCCTCGACAAAAATCAGGCGGCGGTCCAGCGCCGTCTGCCGCACCTTGAGCGCTTCGGCGTATTCAGGCGACGCATACCATTGGCGCAGTTTTTCCATCGAGGGAAACTCGACGACGATGATGTTCTTCGGCGGCGGGCCGCCTTCGGCGATGCTTGCGGCGCCGCCGCGAACCAGATAGCGCCCGCCATATTGCGCGATCGCTTTCGCGGCAATGGTGCGATAGGTCTCGAAACCTGCCGCGTCGCGCACGTCAACTTCCGAAATGACATAAGCCGACATCGGACACCTCACGCAATCGTCTGCACGATACCGCCCTCGGCGCGAAGTGCTGCGCCATTGGTTGCCGAGGCCTCCCTTGAAGAGATATAGACCACCATGTTGGCGATCTCCTCGACGGTTGCAAAGCGCTGCAGCAGCGAGGTCGGGCGAAACTGTTTGACGAACTGCGACGCCGCCTCGTCCACCGACTGGCCGTTTTGCTTGGCGAGGCCTTTCACAAAGGTCTCCACGCCCTCCGACATCGTCGGTCCCGGCAGTACCGAATTGACGGTCACCGCGGTGCCCTTGGTCATCTCGGCGAGGCCGCGCGATACCGCAAGCTGCGCTGTCTTGGTGGTGCCGTAGTGGATCATTTCGGCCAGAATGTTCAGCGCGGATTCGGAGGAGATGAAGACGATGCGACCCCAATTGCGCGTCAGCATGCCCGGCATGTAGGCGCGCGCCAGCCGCACGCCCGACATCACGTTGACCTCGAAGAAGCGGCTCCAATCCTCGTCGGCAATATCGAAGAAGCCTTTGGGTTCGAATATCCCGGCATTGTTGATCAGGATATCCACGTCCGGCAGCGTCTCGACCAGAGTTTGGCATTCCGCGGCGGTCGAGACATCGGCGGCGACGCCCGCGATCTTGCCGCCGGGCGCTGCCTTGGCAATCGCGGCCACCGCGGCGTCGACCTTGCCTTGGGTCCGGCCGTTGACCACGACATTCGCCCCGGCGACAGCGAGGCCCTTGGCGATCGCGTGGCCGATGCCCGAGGTCGACCCGGTCACCAGCGCAGTCTTGCCCTTGAGGTCAATGTTCATGAGGCATCTCCATCATTGATGACGGAGATATCGGGAGCGACCGGCGCCAGCGCAATCGCCGACGATGCGCGGCAGATGCCCAATAAAAAAAGCGGCTCCGTCCGCCGCTTTT
>WNFQ01006269.1_pt1 | contig 11924 bp, 7 predicted proteins | sample 5400171 | NCBI WGS metagenome assembly WNFQ01 (sample SAMN13153356, study PRJNA577476) | soil metagenome | isolation source: 20 cm soil under Madrone tree | place: USA:California | collected 2016-06-14
GATAGACCATGTGTGAGAGCTTCTTCGTTATCTCGAAGGGTCCATATCTCCTGGGGCTTAGTTTGGCCATGGGGTGTGTTGTTTTCAGGTGGGTTGCTTTGAGCCAGACTTTCTGTCCTTCTTCGAAGGGTTTGTATTTAGTTGCCCTGACTGTTATCTGTTGGGCGTGTGTTATCGCTTGCTGTGCCGCTTGCCTCATGGCTTTGGTCTGGGCAAGTCTGGAGTCGATTGTGGGTGCTAAGGAGTGGGTTTTTCCCACATGGGCGTATGGTATGTGTCCCCTGATTAGTTCGAAAGGGGATTTGCCTGTTGCTGCGCTTGGCCACGCATTGTGGGTGTATTGGGCCAATGGTAGCCATTTTGCCCAGTCTGTTTGTGCAGTGTTTCCGAAGATTCAGAGGTATTGTTCTAGCCATTGGTTGGTTCTTTCAGATTGGCTGTCTGTTTGTGGGTGGTATGCAGTGCTGATGTTTTGTTTAATGTTCAGGTTTCTACAGAGTTCCCTCATTGCGGTAGCGGTGAATTGTGGGTCTCGGTCGGATATGACTTTTTGGGGGAGGCCGTAATGTGGGAACACATGTTTGCCATAAAGTTCAGCGACCCCTATGGCATCGATTGCTTCTTTACATGGGATGAATATAGACCCCTTTGAGCAGTCGTGATCGGTTATTGTTAGGATTGAGTCATAGCCCTCAGAGGGTGGTAGTTTGGTGATAAAGTCTAGGGCTATGCATTCAAAGGGTTGCGCTTCTAGGTTCGTTGTAATGGGGAATTGTGGTGGTTTAGGGCATGTCGTGATGTTCTTTTGTGACTGGCAGAGGGCGCATCCCTTGATGTACTGAGTGGTGAAGTTTTTCATTCCTGACCACCAGTAGTTTCTGTTTAGTAGGGTGAGAGTTTTGGTGACTCCTGGGTGTCCGGCAGTATCTGAGGCATGGATGAGGTGTGTTACCCCCTTCCTTAGAACGTTGTCTTCCACGACAATGAGTCTGTGATCTTTGTACCATCCCTCTGGTGTCTGGTTTAGGAGGTGCTTTTGTTTCCATGTTTGTAGGGTGGTTTTGTGGTCTTTTTGGGATTGGCGGATGTCTTCTTGTAGGGTGGCTAGGTTTATTATGTTAGCAAAGAGGCAATCTGGGAGGGTGGTGACATCCATGTTGTCTTCCATTCCTTGGTCATAGTCTGGTCGGTGGGAGAGGTGGTTGGCTTTGTTAATCACCCCTGGTTGGTGCTTTAGTTGGACGTCATAGTCCGCTAATCATAGGAGGTAGTGAGCTATCCTCCTGTTGATTCGCTGGGGGTGTTGCCAATATTGCAGGTTGTTGTGGTCCGCGAGGACTATGACTGGGTGGGGGCTCCCTACTAGCAGGTGCCTCCAATTTTCAAGGCCATGAATGATGGCTAGGAATTCTCGGTCGTAGATGTTGTAGTTTCATTCGGCGGGGTTGAATGTTTGGGAGTGGTATCCCACTGGTCATTTTCTCTTTGTTCCCTCATGCTCTTGGTACAGGATGGCTCCAGTGGCAAAGGCCGAAGCATCGACCTCTAGGGTGAATTGTTTTAGGGGATCGGGTTGGTAGAGGACGGGGTCATTAAGTGTGATGTCAATGAGTTTATCGACGGCTTCGCTGTGCATGTCTGTCCATAGGAATTTGGCTCCTTTCTTTAGGAGATTGGTGAGAGGTCATGCTATGTGTGCAAATCCTGGGATAAATGGCCTTTGATAGCCAAGTATTCCCAGCGTTGACTGCACTTGTTTTAAGGTGCTAAGTGTTCTGGGCCACTTCCTTAGGCCCTTGACTTTGATAGGATCTATATGGATTCGTTCTCTGCTGATGACGACTCCCAGGTAGTTGACTTTTTCTTTTTCGAACTTGCATTTGGCGAGTCGGAGGAAGTAGGACTCTTCCTCTAGTTTGTCTAAGACTCCATGTACGATTTGTCGGTGGCGGGTTTGGTTGTCATTAGTGGCAATGAGGATGTCATCCATATAGACAAACAGTTCCATGGGGTATCGCATTTTCATTTCTCTAAACATGCAGTTCATGGTCCTTTGGAAGGTGGCAGGCGAGTTTGTCAGTCCAAAGAACATTACTCTTGGTTCGAATAAGCCTTTGGGTGTTTTGAATGCAGCCTTCCATTCGTCTCCCTCTTTGATTTGGATGTTGTTGTATCCCCATCGTATGTTGAACTTCATGAAGAGGGATCGTCCTTGGAGTTGCTCTAGGATGGTTTTTATCAGGGGGAGAGGGTAGTTGTCATGGATCATTTGTTCGTTTAGTTTTCGGTAGTCTTGGATGGGTCAGAGCTTTCCATCTTTCTTTTTTATGAAGAAGAATGGTGAGGCATATGGGGACTTTGATTCTTGGATGTATCCCTTGTGGAGGTGTTCTCCCAGGAACTTATTTAGTTCCTTGTCCTGGTTGTGGGATAGTGGGTAGATTTTGCAATCCAGGGTTGCCGGGGCGTCATTCCTTAGGTTAATGGCATGGTCTTCTTCTCGCACGGGTGGGAATCTATTGGCTTCCCGTTCATCGAACACCTTCACATGTCTGAGGTATTCTGACAGTATTTCTTCTGCCATGGCGATAGCGGTACTCTTCTGTCATGCCCATGCTTTCAGCCAGGGCATGGTGACTTTTCCTTCCTTCCAATTTACTTGGGGGTTGAAGGTTCGCAGCCATGGGTAACCAAATATTATTTGGTCTTCTCCCAGGCTTGTTTCATAAAAGTGGATGGTGTGTCTCTGGTGTCCGCTTTAGATCGTCATTTCGCAGTAGCATTCGATCCATCCTGCTTCGTTAGTCGTTCCATCGACGTTTGTGAGTCAGATGGGTTGTTCTAGGGGTTCTGTGGGGATCCCCAGGCATTTGGTGGTTCGGTGGTCGATGAAGTTGTCCATCGCGCCACTATCTAATAGGGCTGTTTCAACCGTGGACCATCTCGCACATACAGTAAAAGGGATGTTTATTTTCTGTATGTTATGGTACAAGCAATTCGGTTCCTTTGCTCTTCTCCAGGTCGTTGAAGTCAAGCAGTTTAAAAATCCTCTGGTCCCGTGAATGCCCCGTTCAGAACTTTGTCTTGGACATCGTTATTGAGCCCTTTGAGTTCTGCGACGAGTTGGTCGACCTTTTCTTCGTCCATTTCAACCTTTGCTGCTGCCGCCTCCATATTTGAGGTGGTGGTGGCTGGTTGGGTCGTGGCTGTTCGCACCTTCGAATAGGGGGGGGGTCTGTTGGTTTTCTTTGGGCACTCCCTGGACATATGGCCTTGTGCTTCGCAATGGAACCTTCCTTTTTCAGTTTTTCCTAGTGTTCGGTGAGGGGTTGTCTTTGCATTTGGGCGGCGTCTACCTCCATGGGGGTAGAATTGTCCCTTGATTTGTTTTTGAGGGCGGCTTTCCATTGTTGTTTCCTGTCTTTTCCATCTTTGGGGGATCTGGCGAGCCCTAGGTTTTTCTTAATGGCGTATCGTTTGTTCTCTTTGTGGGCTGCTGTCTGCCATTGGTGAATGGTTTCGGGCCATTTGGATCGGTTCATGCAGGCTTGTGCCAGGCCATAAGGTAGGCCTTGTTGAAAAAGGGGGATGAGTCCCCTCATTTCGTCGTTCCTTTCAGCTAGGTTGGCCAGTCAGTTAAACTCGGCTATGAATTGGTTGAGGTTCCCCTCTTTCATGTGAAGGGTTTGAAGTTTGTTGTCTGCATCTTCCCTTTCGGAGGTGTCAGTGAAGGCATCTCTGAAGGCGTCTTTGAAGTAGTCCCAGTGGTATTCGTTAGTCTCCAGCATTGGGTTCAGGGTGCTTTCCAGCTGTTCCTCCATATTTTTCATTAGTTCATGGGCCCAATCTTGGACATGTTCCCCTTTTATAAAGGTGAGGGCCAACACTATGCAGTTGGCTGGTATCCTCATTGTTTCATTTTTTCGGTTCAGGAATTTGTACATCCTGAAGTTGTTCAGGAATTTCTTTGCCATCTTCCTGTCCCCATCAAATTTGGTAGGTGGGCTTCCTTTCAGGCTTCCTTTTATCGGCCTGTTCTCTTCTTCATCTTCCGGGGTCTCCTGGGCCTCAGCCATGTTTATTTGGATTGGTAGGTTTGGTGGCATCGGAGTAAAGTACTGGAGGGGTTCTTCGTCATCCATGGGTTGGTTTTGGGTAGGTATTGCTGCTATCCCTTGGATTATGTCTTCCAGTTCCATGGGTGTCAGAGAGGCTTCTGCTGTCTGGAGTATGGTAGGTATCTCAGACGGGGTCTCCTCTTCCGACAGTGGTTCTGGTTCATTCCTCCAGAGGTACATGTTTGGTGTCTTGTCTCCCTTTCTCTTCAGGCCATATTTTCCTTCGGCAATTTTCGATCCCATAGTTGTGAAGGGGACTCCTTTTACATAGTGGAGTCCAAACCAGGCGTCTTCTGTTTCAATGTATTCGATGTGAGTGATGACTTGTTTATCCTGTTTGTCCGCTCTCCAGATGGTGTATCCTGGTTCCGGTTGTCGTTCATCTGTATACCAGGTCGCATTCCCTATCAGGTCACGGGGAATGTTATCTTCTTTTCGTCTTTGGACCTGTCGGTATTCCTTGGGGTCCGTCATTTGTGCTGGCATCATGTGTGCCATGTCGCCTGGTAACTTGCTTCGGGTTACTTCAATAGGGGTCGACATTCTTCCTAGTTCCGTTTCTCTTTTTAGGGAGAGTGTTCTTGTGTTACGACACTACAGGGTCGTCTGATGACAAGTCACTTGGAGGCGCTTGAGCGATCCTCGGGGATGACACTAAGTCGTATGGATGTAGTGTGGTTCTGGTGAGAAGTGTTCGGCAACTATGAGGACTCTAGTTGTGCAGTAGCTTGCTTAAGGGTCTGATTCTTAGGTGGAGGTAGGGGATAGAGAAGAGAGGAGAAGACGGTTCGGATTGTAGTACGATGAATCAAGAACACTCTGAGGACATTCCCCCCAGGAGCAAGCCCTTATATCTATGGATGAGCCTGCGACGTCATAGTAAGGTATTTGGGTCATGGTAAGGTAGGGCGGGTCGCGGTGGAGTGGAACGAGTCATGGAGCATGTCATAGTAGAGTGGAACGAGTCATAGTGGAGCGGAGCAGGTCATAGTGGAGCGGAACGGGTCATAGTGGAGTTGGAAAGGCCAGTTCTGGAACTTACCCTAGTACAGGTCATACAAGCTAGACCTCTTAGGAGCCAGTTATGTCGTATTGTATCGTACAGTGAAGAGAAAGGAAAGAGTCCATAACACTCCAAGTGTATGGAAGCTCTGGGTCCAGAAAGAGATTCAAGACTCCAATCATGGCAGTGATGCGAGCCCAGAAAACAACATCAAGACCTTTGTCTTGGCTCTGCAAGGACAATTTCTCTCGGGCCCTCAACAACACTGCACAGTCACACAGCAAATCCAGTACCTTATTGGCTGGGGCTGGTGGGGATTCGTCCACTGGGGCACATCCACAGCGGAGGTTCTCAAGGAGCACCTGGATTGCTCTTTGGGTTCCATTGGCATCCAGTGCTGCTTCAACTTCTGCTTCAGGGTGCCCACCATCTTTCTCATTCGAGTTGCTTGTTATGTCCTCAGAATCATCCTCCTCCTCTTCTCTGGCTGCAGGCTGGTCTCATTCATCAATATCAGTGCATCAATGACCCCTGGTGATGCACCTGTCTCGTGCGTTTGGACACCAAGTCTTCGGTGTCCAACTCTTCAGGTGCACTTTCCTCCAACACTTGCTCATTTTCTACTGCCCTTGTCACAAGCTGCTCCATATGTGCCCTTTTCTTGGCTGTCTCCTCCATATGTGCCATAAACTCAAACACGGGGAGGTAACCCTGCTTTGCAAGGTCCTCTCGGAAGTTCTTCTGTTGCTTCAAAGTTCTTGTGGATTTGCCATCATACCTTTTTAAGTGTTTGTGGGGCTTCTTCCTTTCTGCTTCTGCTGCAAGTGCCTGGGCCTTCTGCAAGATGGAACTGAAGTGGTCAAGTTCAGATTGCTCAACAATCTCAAGACAACCATGTGGTTCCTCAACTTCTGTTTCCTCAACAGCAGGCTGAGGGGGTCTGTTGGGCAATATTTCGTCTTTATTTTCAACATAGGTGGCTGTCAGCAGGAATCAGAGTTGGAGTGGTTCACAGATCTCACCTTTAGACCTCTGCACTGTCACATTCCTTGCTTTTTCTAAATTTTTGTTTCTAGCTTTCACAAAGTGCTTCTTGGAAGGCATCCTAGTGACTTTCTGAGGGATAATAAGACAATTTGGGTGCTGTAGACGGTGTTTAAGCTGACAACTCCGTAGCCAGGCACAGTCACGTGACCTGGACAAATGTCCAGACATAAAAATACAAAACTGCACCATTTTGTGCCCAAATGTCTAAAAATGGTTTCTCATGTAAAATTAAGTATTTTTGGATCTACTAAAAAACTACTTGATATTTTTGAAAAATATTGACTACAAACTGAAGCTATGGATCATATCTGTTATTTGTGTTTACCAGAAATGGTCTTAACTGAGGTGTTACAGAGGAGAGTGGAAGGGAGCAAGTGTCACATTTTGCTTACATAACCCGTGCAGGATCTGGACAACTTCTACCTTATTGCCCCTCTGATAGGGTGGAGCTATACATGACTAATCTGGCCTGGATCGTCGCTACCTATCACTCCCCTTCAAACCAGCACTATGCCCATCTTGGCTGTATGCTGCTCATGTTTGGGGTGAGGTAATGCTTTTGTAAGCATGTTGGTGGTTTGCTCTGTGGTGCGACAGGACTCCGGATATAAACGTCCCTCCTCTATCTTCTCCCATACCCAATGAAACTTGGAATCAATGTGCTTGGTCCTCTTATGGAACATCAGGTTTTTTGCGATTGCCACAGCTGAATCATTGTCACAGGCAATTGATGTTGTGTTCTTTTGTGAGTGACCTAGTTCTTCGTGCAAATTCCTCAACCATGAAGCCTCTTTTCCAGCTTCCCACATAGTGATATATTTGGCCTTGGTACTCGATTGTGCTGTGATACTTTGCTTATTTGATTTCCAGGTTATTGTGCCTCCTGCTCCCAGAAAGACATATCCAGTCGTCAATTTTTGGTCCTTGCAGTCTGCATATGCTGTGTCAGAGAATCCGCTGAGGGTTATTGTGGTTCCCGGTTCGTGTTTATATACAATCCTGTAGTCGCAAGTACCTGCTAAATATCGTAGGATTCTTTTTAGCGCTGTTACATGCTATATGCTCAGGTTGGCCATGTACAACGCTAGATGGTTCACAGCGAATCCGATATCTGGTCTTGTAGCATTTGCTACAAATTGGAGTTCTCTCAGCAGTTGGGCAAATGAGTTACTTTGATCTCCCTCATTGCCTTCTGGATTCAATACTAACTTCATGCCTGGGTCCAGAGGCATTTTGACAGGGTTCACACTCACCAGGCCTTGCTTCTGCAAGATTGTCTCTATACTCTTTTTCTGGCTTATGCTGATTGTTTTGGGTGTCTGGGTTATTTTGATGCCTACAATTTTTGTCGGCTCACCCATATCGGTTACTTCCCACTCGGTTCATATATCCTTTTTCATTTTCTCCATTACATCCACTGAATCAGCAAACAGTAATAGGTCATCGACCCAGACTGTTACGATCGCGACTCCTTCGTCTTGTGGTCATATGTACATGCATGGGTCTGATCTCAATCATGTGAAGTTCTTCACCTTTATTCCTCTATTGAATTCGGTGTTCCATTTGCATCCAGATTGCTTTAATCCATATAAGGTCTTTATGAGTTTACAAACTCGATTACTTCTGTCCGTAAAGCCTTTGGGTTGTTGCATATACATGGTCTCCTTTAGGATTCCATTTAGGTAAGCTCCTTTTACATCCATTTGTTGTATGCTGAAGTGTTTTGTAATCGCTATGGCCAGTAATGCACAGATGCTTTCCAAACGAATGATGGGTGAATGTCATAGACCTTATTAACAAGGGTAGCTCAAGTGACGACGAAGAGCAATAGTAGGGTCTTGATAATGTGCTCAGAGGGGATGATTACTGATCGTAGTGTCTCACTTACTTGTCTGCTTATTGTCTTTACAAAGCATGTTTCTAATTGCTTACTTATCCCAGAAAACCACTTAGTAAACCCTAGTTCTGTATGATACAAATAGCCCTCCTTGCTGTCTCTAGGATGGCAAGTTGAGTCTCCTGTCTAAACTACCAGAAAACCCACAATCTACTTGTCTCTCAACTTCTCCCTCTTCGCTTGCTTCCCTTCTCTTCATAGTGGGTCTTGCGACGTACTGCAAGGCAGTAACTGCTGCTTTATAAGCATACTAGGAGAGGTGCTCTCTTAGCTCATCTCTAAACACTTGCACTCATACCCTTGCAGTCTAGCACCCAGCTTATCCACTTTGGGCATACCAAATCATGTGACCACATGACCACTTTAGGGCCAGCATCAACTCAACTTTGCAACTCAGTAGGAATCATGTGACTACTCTAGGGCCGGCACTATTCTTGACTTAGCTTTTCAAGTCTAAAGTCATGGCAGTGACAGTGAATGTGTCTTGACATGATTGAATCCTGGCCTTTGTGAAAATCCTCTGGCCACCAGACAGGCTTTATACTTTAATATTTGGCCTTCTTTGTCACGTTTCTGCATGAAGACCCACTTATTGGAGAGTGGTACCACGTTCATTGGCTTGTCCACTAACTCCCAGGTACCTTTCTTCTGGAGCTGCCCTAATTCGGCTTCAATCACCTTGTGCCATTTGGGCCAGTCATCAGAGTCGTGAGCTTCTTTTAAACTATGGAACTCATCTCCAATTTCCACTGTGTTTGTCTGCTCCCCTTCTTCCTCATCACTCTTGGAGGAATATGGGTCATTCATCAAGTGATAATTTTTCTTGATACCTTGTGTTTTTCGGAGTGGTTGGCTGGGTTCTGGTATGTTCTCTCATTCTTCTCTCTTCCTCTTGTCTCCTGCCTGTGGTTGCGCATCTTCTATCATGTCTTCCTCTCTCTCCCCTTTGCGCGTAATGTCATGCTGGACGATAATGTTGTCCTCTTCTCTTCTGTCTCCATCAGATGTGAGAAAAGTGTAATTGCAGGAGGTAAGACATCTTTGTGTTTCAGTGTTGTAATATATTACTGATTTTGATCCATTGTCATAGCTGACATAAGTGTGGCACTTTGACTTTGGAAGAATCTTGTGCACAACATTTTGGCCTTGCAAGAGGATCCACACATTCGCACCAAACTCTCAAAGGTGCACGACATTTGGTTTTATTCCAAACCAACCTTGGTAAGGTGTACGGTCCACTAATGCTGTTGTATAGAAATGATTTCGGATATATGCTGCATGTGCAACAGCAGGTTCCCATAAAAACTCAGTGAGGCTCGATGTGATCAACATTGCATGAGCAAGTTCAACTAATGTTTGATTCATCTGCTCTGCCATGCCATTCTGGGAAGGTGAATATGGTGCAGTCAGTTGTAACTCCATTCCCTTCGATTCAATCCATGTTCACAGTTCCCAATTAACAAATTCGGTACCATGATCAACTTGTAATGTGTGGGTAGAAATTTGTCAGGTGTGCAGGTAAGTAAGGTAATGCTGGATCTTCTGTACCGCCTGATCTTTCTTCTTTAGGAAATATACTGTGACATATCGTGTTGCATCGTCAACCAACAGGAGATAATATTGGTTTCCGTTAATAGATGTGACGTTGTATTTCCCCCATAGATCCATATGGGTAAGTTGGCCTTTCTTGGTTGTTTTCTCCTCTTTCGTCGTAATAAATGGTTTTACCATTTGTTTAGCTTCTACACAGCTTGTACACATTAATGCTGGGGAGGATGGATTTACTGTGAATCCTTTGACCAAGTTCTGGGCATGTAATTCTTTAAGCCCTTGGAGACTGACATGTTCAAAGCGTCAGTGCCATGTAGTCCAGTTTTGTCTTGGTTCTGTGCACGATAGAACGTAACCTGTGGTGGAAATTGTACTTGTTTTAGGCCATAGTTGGACTTTATACATATGCGTATTGAGCTTTTGTCCGACCATTACTGGTTTATTTTGGACGTTGTATAATGTTAAATTGCCATTCACGGCAGTGTACCTTCTCCCATCGGCATCCCAACATCCAAGGGATAGGATACAATATTTATTTTCCGGAATATAATTCGCATCTTTGAGCATAATTTGATTTGTAAACTCACCATTTCTGGCAATAAGTGGTACTGTGCCACGTTCTAAAACTTTGCTAGTTTTACTACCTATCCCATAGACAATGGTATTTCTCATTGGTTGGAACGTGGTGAATAATTGCCGATCGTTCACAATGTGGTTGGTCGATCCACTGTCAACCAGCCAATCATACATGTGAGAACTGAAATTCACGCCTATGAAGGCATCATGCATGTACATGTCATCATAAACATCCTCTTTGATCTTTGAATCATCGGTAATCATTGGGTTTTCATCAGAAATGATAAGCAATATGTCTTTTTCGGCCTTCTCGGATGACTCAGCCATCTCAGCAATGTGACTTTCCTTTTTAATCAAAGTCGCGTCAGCCACCTTTTGGTCCTTTGACTTCTGTGAGCCCTCAGACTTTATTTTAGAGTGACATTCAGCCTTTTTATGTCTGAACTTTTTGCATTTGTAACATTTGATTTTTCCAGTGTGGAAGCAATTCTCTGTGATATGATTGTCACAACCGCAAGTCATGCAATGCATTTTGTCCTTGTCCTTGCCCTTTTCAGCATTCTCCAGTTTCTTCTTACCAATCCAATTAATAAGCCTCGGATTCCCAGCATATGCACTTTGATTGTCGCCACTCTCATCCTTCACACGCTGTACACGTTGACGATGCTCCTCCATACATTCTCCAATAAAGAGGTGAATTGGGGCATCTTTCTTGTCTGGTGAGTGCTGAAGAACATGAATAAATTTGTCCCAAGACATTGGCAATGAGTAACCAATCTGCTTTTTGAACTTGATCTTGGAGCACAGTGGTTCACCGCTAATAAGAGTAACACGATCCCAGAGTCACCTGAGCTTCTTGAGATGGTCAACGATGTTGTCACCCTCACGTGCTTTCATAGTATTCAATTCGCACATCAATGTGCTCTCTGTGTGATTGCCACAGACTTGATTATATGCCTGAAGATTTGTCCACATCTCTCAGGCAGTTTTGCAACCAGCAGTACAATACTTCTGGTTCTCGCTGAGGCGATCCCAAATAACTTTCCTTGTGATTTTGTTGTTAAATATCCAATTCTGGGCACCTTCACAATTGTTCTCCTCATTGGGGCAAATGATTTCCCCAGTAATATATCCTATCATGTTGCAAATGTCCAGAACAAGCATGATGTTGTCCTGCCAGGGAATCCAATTTTCATCTTTCAGGTGGTAATAACTTTTCTGCTCAGCTGGCAAGTCCTTGAACCAAATACGTTTAATACTGGGTTGCACAGATTCATCAACATGCACGCTCTCTGCCACCGATGGACCCATAGTCCCTGTGGCTTCTCCAATCGTCAGGGTGGACATAATAATGTATTGTCGTGTAATGGAATGAGCAGATGTCCGTAGACTCGATAGGGGCTACCCCTATTCAGAGATAGTTTGTTTTGATTCAATAAGATCACTTGTCCAAGTTTGTAAGATGTCAAGTCTGAGGTTGTTTAGGCAACAGGGCCCATAACCTCTTATGTGAGGTCAATAATGCTTAAGTCAGATGAGTGAGAGGGCAACCTGGAGGGGGGAGAGATCATCGTTTTGTGTTCCCTCCAGATGTATACAGTTGCTCAAAAAACTGTCCCAATGTTTTGCTATTTTGGAAAGACTGATGTGTAGAAAATCAAATAAATTACATAATAATATGAAAATAATATGAGTAATATTAGATCATCTTGGCTTTCGAAAAAGCCCTAGA
>WNFQ01003204.1_pt1 | contig 11922 bp, 7 predicted proteins | sample 5400171 | NCBI WGS metagenome assembly WNFQ01 (sample SAMN13153356, study PRJNA577476) | soil metagenome | isolation source: 20 cm soil under Madrone tree | place: USA:California | collected 2016-06-14
GTCCGGTTACGCGACGACTAGGCGTATTCGGCATTGGGCTCCTTCTTTGCGGTTTTACCTTGCAATCCCTTCAGTATTGGCTGTCACTATCTGATGTACGTCTGACTTAGGAAATCGTCCTTTCGCGCCTCTTTTTTATTCAAGAAGAGTGTTCAGCCGTTCGGAACTAATAGGCTAAGTCCCGGTAAACGCGGTAACCGGAGAAGTGGGTACTGGATCGAACATGTCCGGTTACGCGACTAACCAGAGTTAACCGCGTGGCCGAGTGGCAGGAACAAAGTCGTGCGCTCCGGTGTCCAACAAGCACGCGGGGGTGTACATGAGATTTCTTTGTCTTGTGACTCTTTTCCCGGCTTTGTTTTTTGCTTCTGGAACTAACGACCAGGCGCAGCCCCAAGATGCCAACCAAGCAATCATTGAGGCGTTTAATACTCACTCGATCGTGATGTTCGGCGAAGTGCACGCAAACAAGCAGGAATACGAATTCCTGCGTGCTCTAGTCTCCTCACCGCAGTTCGCGGATAAGGTGGACGACATCGTCGTGGAGTATGGGAACTCCTTATATCAAAAGGTCGTGGATCGCTACATCGCCGGCGATGACGTACCCATCGAAGAAGTCCAGAAAGCTTGGCGGAATACGATGGCATTGGGCCCTGTATCGCCGGTCTATCCTTCTTTTTACGAAGCCGTCCGGCTAGTCAATCGCCAGCGTATCGGAAAACATCAACTCAGGATTGTTCTCGGCGATCCTTACATCAATTGGGATAACGTGAAAAGTCGCGAAGATGTGGGGCCTTACCTTGCCCACCGTGATGAATTTTACGCCAGCGTCGTGAAGGATGAAGTGCTCGCAAAGCATCATCGGGCGCTGCTGATCGAGGGATGGCCACATTTTGCACGTCCACCTGCAGGCCCCGGCTACGTTGAGAAAGAACTCCGCACAGCCGGCGCTACCACATTCGTGATTGTGTTCGGAACCAACGCCGTTGGCGGATACAACGATTTGGACAAGCGGTTCGACACCTGGAAACTCCCAGCGCTCATGCCTCTGAAAGGAACATGGGTGGGCGATCTGCCCGCTATGCCTGTCTTGTCAGGAGGCGGCACACCAGCCGGTCCCAATCCGATCAAGCTGCAGGATGTAGCCGATGCATTGCTGTACTTGGGGCCGCGGGACACGCTCACATCCGTAAACATGTCGCGGGCTGACCTTGAGGGTACGCCATACGGCCGTGAGATTGCGCGGCGCCTCGAAATACTTTTTGGCCAGGCGCCGAGTATCTTGCCGGCAGCAACCGAAACTCCGCAGTTTCCGCCCGGCTCCGGAGGGCCGCCTCCGCCGATGCCGCCGCCACCAAAAAGTATTCACGACCCTTTGCCACCTAGGCCACCGCTCGGCTAGCGTCTTCCCTTAGATCTCCGATTACCCAACTAATCGTCCACTGACAGCCCGAGGGCCTCGCCGAGCCACTTGCGCCGGTAAGCGCTGTGACGTTCCTGCCGGTGTCGTCCATTCGGCTCGCATGGACCCGCAAGGATGCCAATACCTTGTCGGCGGATGCTGAGGTAGACTCTTTCCTTGTGTCCGTCCCTTACGAGCGTATTCCGCAATTCTTTAATGCCGCCGAATATTTTGTCGACCGCCATCTGGAGGAAGGCCGCAGTCACCGTATCGCTATCGAATGTGAAAACCAACGGGTCACGTATTCACAGCTCTCCGATCGCGTCAATCGCCTCGGAACTACCCTGCGTGACACGCTGGATGTTCGCATGGAGGAACGAATACTCCTCTTGCTGCCGGATATTCCCGAATTTGCTTATTGTTTTTTCGGCGCCATAAAAATCGGCGCCGTTCCTGTTCCGGTCAATACGCTTCTCCGGGCGAATGAGTATGAATACTTGTTGAACGACACGCGCGCCCGCGTTGCTATCACCAGCGAATCACTTCTGCACTTGATCCAGCATATTCCCCGCGAACGGCTTGCCTTTCTTAGGTCCATCATTGTCGTGGGCACGGCGCCCGAAGATACGCTCTCGTTCTCTGAGCTTCTCGCTTCTCACTCTCCCGATCTCGCCCCCGCTCCAACCTGCAAAGACGACGTCGCGTTCTGGCTGTATTCTTCAGGGAGCACCGGCTTTCCGAAAGGCTGTATTCATCTGCAACACGACATGGTCATAGCGACCGAACAGTACGCCCGGAACATTTTGAATATTCAGGAATCCGACCGCTTTTTCAGTGTTGCAAAGCTTTTTTTTGCCTATGGCCTGGGGAATGGTCTCTATTTTCCGTTGGCCGTTGGAGGGACGTCCATTCTTTGGCCGGGACCTCCCTCGCCCCAAAATGTCTATGATGTAATCGAGAGCCATCGTCCCACCCTCTTCTTTTCCGTGCCTTCCAATTACGCGGCTCTGATGGATTTCCATGGCAAAAACAACGACTTCGATCTCTCCAGCATCCGCCTCGGCATCTCAGCCGGTGAGGCCTTGCCTGCGTCCCTTTGCGAGCGCTTCTCCGATCGCTTTGGCTTCGAGATTTTGGATGGTATCGGGTCGACGGAGGCTCTTCACATTTTTGTTTCCAACTCGCCTGGCGATGTACGACACGGTTCCTGCGGACGGGTCGTTCCGGGCTGTGAAGCGAAAATCCTCGGGGACCAGGGCCAGCCTGTGCCTACCGGCGAAATCGGCACTCTGTGGGTCAATAGCGATGCAGCTTGCGCGGCTTACTGGAACCGCCACGAGAGAACCAAACAGACCATCAAGGGCAGTTGGATTTCCACCGGTGACAAGTTCCACCAGGACAGCGACGGTTACTACTGGTTCGATGGCCGGGCCGATGACATGCTCAAGGTCAGCGGCGTTTGGGTGAGCCCCTCCGAGATCGAGAGGGTCCTAATTGAGCATTCGGCCGTTGCGGAAGTCGCTGTCGTGGCGAATAAGGACAAGGATGGCCTCCTCAAGCCGGTCGCGTGGGTCGTCCTCAAGGCGGGATTTATCGGCAATGCAGAGATGGTCTCCACTCTCCAGGAATTTGTCGTTTCCCGGCTTCCCAATTACAAGCGGCCACGCTGCGTGGAGTTTGTTTCGGAATTGCCCAAGACCGCTACGGGCAAGATTCAGCGCTTCAAACTGCGTCAGGCTTCTCCCGATTTCTGATCTCGTCTCGACGCAGCACACGGCCAGTGATTTCGAAGACGTACCATACTTCCTGTCCGGTACCGCACAATTCCGCAAGGGGTTCAGCAGGCCGATAGGGCGCTGGATTTGATGCTTCGATCGGGGCAATGAACCCCAAGTGAGACAGCGTCACTCACTATCCCGGTTTGCATTGTATATGTAACTCCTTTCACGAGATGCAGGTCTACCGATTGTCTGTCGCCGATGCGCGTTGTTTAAGTGGCCTCGCGTTTTCCCTGAACAGGGCTACTTCATCGTCTCTCGCATTGCTCGGGCTGCCTTCACCATTGCGGCAAGAGCCGGTCGGACTTCTTCCCAGCGCCGTGTTTTGAGTCCGCAATCGGGATTGACCCAAAGCTGAGCAGGGGAGAGGACGCTGGAAGCCTTTCTCAAGAGGTTCTCCATCTCCTCTTGTGCAGGAATTCGGGGGGAGTGGATGTCGTAGACACCGGGTCCAATTTCGTTCGGGTAGCGGTATTCTGCGAACGTCCGTAACAGCTCCATCTGTGAGCGCGAAGTTTCGATGGAAATCACATCGGCGTCCATCTCGGCAACCGCTTCGATAATGTCCTGGAATTCCGCGTAGCACATGTGGGTGTGAATCTGTGTTTCATCTCGCACGGCCGATGAAGCAAGACGGAAGGACTCGACAGCCCACGCAAGATATTTCGGCCATTGGGAACGCCGGAGTGGCAATCCCTCCCGCAGCGCGGGTTCGTCTATTTGGATGACGCGGATATCTGCAGCCTCCAGGTCGGTCACTTCGTCCCGAATCGCCAGAGCAATTTGCCGGCAAGTTTCTGACCGTGGCTGGTCGTCTCGTACAAAGGACCACTGAAGAATCGTGACGGGTCCAGTCAACATGCCTTTCATCGGCTTCAAAGTGAGTGATTGCGCGAACCTGGACCATTCGACTGTCATCGGTTTCTTGCGAGCAATGTCTCCATAGATGATCGGTGGCTTGACGCAGCGAGAGCCGTAGCTCTGGACCCATCCATTGTCGGTCACGGCAAATCCTGCCAACTGTTCGCCGAAGTATTCGACCATGTCATTGCGCTCGAATTCGCCGTGAACGAGCACGTCGAGACCAGCCTCCTCCTGAAACCGAACGGCCTTTTCTGTTTCTTTCCGGAGGAACGAATCGTAGAAAGCCTCATCTCTCTTTCCAGCCTTGTATTCCGCTCGCGCGGTTCGGACTTCCTTGGTTTGGGGAAACGATCCAATAGTCGTCGTTGGAAACAAAGGCAACTTGAGATTCTGTTCCTGAAGCTTTCTCCGTTGCGGATATGCGTTTCTCCGCCGCGTCATTCGATCTTCAATGCTGCCCGCGCGCGCCTTGACCTCCGGGTCGTGAATTCGGGGAGACCGTTTTTTGCTTTCCATCACTTGCCAATTGCGTTCGAGAACCTCAAGGATCGCGTCTCTGCCTCCGAGAACTGCGCGTTCCAACACGATTACTTCCTCCAGCTTCTGTTTCGCAAAGGCAAGCCATTCTCGCAGTTCGTCGTCGATCTGCTTTTCAGCATCCAAATCTGCCGGTGTATGCAGCAGCGAGCAAGATGGTGCGATCAACACCCTGTCCGAACCGATGGCCGCAGAGACATGTTCAACGAGGTTAAGAGCGTGCCCGAGGTCAGTCTTCCAAATATTTCGTCCATCGATTACACCGAGCGACAGTCGCAAACCGGAAGGAATAATTTTCAGAACCTTGTCGAGCTGTTGCGGCGCGCGGACCAGGTCCAGGTGGAGCGCGGCCACCGGAAGACCGAGGGCGGTAGGGAGATTCGCTCCGAGCTCTTCAAAATAGGTAGCGACAAGAATCCGGAGATCACTCGAAACCTCCGAAAGTCTTTCATACGCGGAGGTAAATGCCTTGCGTGCTTCGTCCCGCGTGTCGAGTGCGAGCACCGGCTCGTCAAGCTGAATCCAGACGGCTCCTGCTTGGGCGAACTGGCGAAGAACACTCTCATAGACAGGAAGAAGTCTATCGAGCAGCGACAACGGGTTGAAGCCCGTCTCCTTGGCTTTGCCGAGGAGCAGGAAGGATACGGGCCCAAGCAAGACAGGCCGCGTATGAACGCCCACGGCTTTTGCTTCGAGGAATTCTGCGATGGGCTTTAGCGAGCCAAGAGAGAAGGTTTGTTTCGCCGTGAACTCCGGAACGATGTAGTGGTAGTTCGTATCAAACCACTTTGTCATTTCCATCGCGGCTACATCCGCCTGACCGGCCTTGCGCGCCGCGCCACGCGCCATCGCGAAATACGTCGCCAGATCGACCTGCGGTCCGCGCCAGGCGTAACGCTCGGGAACGGCGCCCACCATCGCCGCTGTGTCCAGAACGTGATCGTAAAAAGAAAAATCATTTGAGGGGATGTGCTCAACGCCGAGTTGCTTCTGCAACACCCAATGATTAAGCTTCAGAACTTTGCCGACTTCGCGCAGCCCGGCTTCGTCCAACTTTCCGGCCCAGTGAGCTTCCAGAGCCTTCTTGAGCTCACGATGGACTCCCATTCTCGGGAATCCAAGATTGCATGAAATGCCCATGAATATCCTCGCTTCCTACGCGTGTTCAGCAGGCGCAATCGGCGCAGGCCGGCCGTGCTCGTCGACTGCCACCAACACAAAACTGCCCTTCGTGCAGAGTTCCCGTCTGCCGCTCAACAAATCCTCGGCCCAAAGTTCCACTTCAACCGTGAGAGATGTTCTCCCGGTGCTGATAACGCGGCCTACAACTTCCGCGAGTTGCCCTTGACGCACAGGAACATGAAAATCGATGCGTTCGGAGCTGGCGGTCACCACGGTCTTCCGAGCATGCCTTGACGCCGTTACGAAAGCCGCCATGTCCATCAGGCGAAGCGCGTCGCCGCCGAACAGCGTTCCGTAGTGATTCGTCTGGTTCGGAAACACCATCTCGACAATGCGCGTTTCCCGTGGACCAGCAGCGTTAGAAGTCGTCATGGAATGCCACTTCTCCTTTGACCGCAACTTGATAGGCAGATACACGCCGCTCGAAGAAGTTTGTAAGCTCCTGCACGTCCTGGAGTTCCATGAATCCGAAGGGATTCTTCGAGCGGAACACCGGCGCGATGCCGAGTGATTCCAGGCGGCGATCCGCGACGTATTGCAAGTATTCCCGCATGTCGGTTGGGGAAAGCCCACTCACACCAAGACTCAGGACGTCGTCCGCGAACGCCATCTCGCATTCCACAGCGTCTTCCAGCATGGCGGTTACGCGTTGCTCCATGTTCGCGTCAAACAAGCCAGGCTCCTGTTCTCTTACGGTGCGGCTCACTTCCAGAGCAAACTTAATGTGGGCACTCTCGTCGCGGAAGACCCAGTTGGTGCCCGTAGCAAGCCCGTGCAGCAACCCACGCGACCGGAGAAAATAGACATAGGCAAAGGCTGCAAAAAAGAATAGACCTTCGATGCAGCAGGCAAAGCAGATGAGGTTCAGAAGGAAATTGCGGCGGTCCTCCAGCGTGCGAATCTCCCTTAGTTGGTTGATCGAATCGATCCACCGGAAACAGAACTCTGCTTTCTTTCGAATGGAAGGGATATTTTCCACCGCGTCGAAAGCCTTCTTGCGTTCCTCGGGCTCAGATATGTAGGTGTCCAGGAGCGTCAAATAGAAGTCCACATGCTGGGCCTCTTCGAATAGCTGACGGGACAGATACATGCGCGCTTCTGGCGAATTGATGTGCTTATAGAGATTGAGAACCAGATTGTTCCCGACAATCGAATCGCCAGTGGCAAAAAAGGCCACGAGGCGATTAATAAGATGCTGCTCGGCGGGCGTCATGCGCTCCCGCAAGTCAGCCAAGTCCGTTGAAAAATCAACTTCCTCGACGGTCCACGTATTTTTGATGGCCGCTTTGTACTGTTCGTAGAAGACCGGGTACTTCATCGGCCTGAGAGTCAGATCAAATCCTGGATCGAGAATCATGTGCAGCTCCTTTTCGAAATTCTTCTATTGGCAGGCGTCGCAGGACTCGGGATTTTCCAGAGAGCAGGCGACGGACTGAGTGGCAGAGGCCGGAACCGTTGTTTTGGCGATTTCCGTCGCGGGGCGGGAACGCAGGTAGTAGGTGGTCTTGAGACCCTTCTTCCAGGCGTACATGTACATGGAAGAAAGCTTTCCGATGTTCGGGTTCTGGACGAACAGATTCAGCGATTGGCTTTGATCGATGAATGCGCCGCGCTCGGCCGCCATGTCGACGAGCGAGCGCATGGGAATTTCCCACACGGTGCGATAGATGGCCCGAACTTCCTCTGGAATCTCGGAAATATTTTGGATGGAACCATCGGACATTTTAAGGCGGTTCCGCATGCCTTCGTCCCACAGGCCAAGCTTCTTGAGTTCGAGGACGAGATAGCGATTGATCTGGAGGAAATCGCCTGACAGCGTCTCTCGTTTGAACAAATTTGAAACTTGGGGTTCGATGCACTCAAAAGCACCTACGATCGAAGCAATCGTTGCTGTGGGCGCAATGGCGATCAGCAGCGAGTTGCGCAATCCAACCGCGCGAATTCGGTTTCGCAGTTCCTCCCATCGCGCCGCGTCCTCCGGTTGAACCCCCCAGAGGTCCATCTGCAGCACGCCCTCCGCTGCGCGTGTTTCCCTGAACGCGGGATGCGGGCCGAACTCTTCGGCAAGAGAGCACGAAGTATTTAGTGCGTGGTAATACATTTCTTCCTGAATGCGCCTGGACAGCTGCCGCGCTTCGGGCGCGTCGAAAGGGAGGTGCAGAGCGAAGAAGACATCCTGCAACCCCATAACGCCCAAACCTATGGGTCGCCACCTGCGATTCGAATCACCGGCCGGGGCAATCGGATAGAAATTGATGTCGATAACGCGGTCAAGAAATTTCACCGCCGTGCGGACGGTTCTTGCCAGCTTCGCGAAATCAAACCGGCCTTCCGACAGGTGCTTGCCCAGATTGATCGAACCGAGATTGCAAACGGCCGTCTCCTGGCGCGAACTGACTTCCGTTATCTCAGTGCAAAGATTGGAAAGATGTACGACGTTCGCCGGGTTCGCAGTTTGGTTCGATTTCAAATTGCAGGCATCCTTGAACGTCATCCAACCGTTTCCGGTTTCCGCGAGGACCTTCATCATTCGCGCATAGAGTTCGCGCGCTTTGACCTGCCTGGAAAATAACCCTTCCTTTTCTGCTTTGACGTAGGCGCTTTCAAAGGCTTCGCCGACGAGATCTGGAAAATGCGGCACGATCTTCGGATCAAACAGGGACCAGACTTCATCTGCTTTGACGCGCTTCATGAACAAGTCCGGAATCCAATTCGAGAGATTCAAGTTGTAGGCTCGCTGGGCGTTGTCACCCGTGTTTTCCCGCAGTTCCAGAAACTCTTCAATGTCCGCGTGCCAGGATTCGAGATAGACGCAGCAAGCGCCTTTACGTTTTCCCCCTTGATTGACGGCGGCTACGGAAGAATCGAGAGTCTTCAGCCATGGAACAATTCCTTTGCTGTGGCCGTTCGTGGCCCGGATCAGCGAACCGCGCGACCTGACGCGATGATAGGCGAGGCCAATACCGCCGGCGAACTTCGACAGCAAAGCAACGTCTTTGTATTTCTCATAGATGGCTTCGAGATTATCGGCAGGCGAGTCCAATAAATAGCAGGAAGACATCTGCGCATGGCGGGTGCCCGAATTGAAAAGCGTCGGCGAACTCGGGATGTAGTCGTGAGCGGAGATCACGCGATAAAACTCAATGGCCTCCTGCACCGTCCGGGACAGGCCGCAGGCCACGCGGAGGAAAAACTGTTGTGGCGTTTCGAGGGCTTCGCGCGTTTCTGGATTGCGCAGCAGGTAGCGATCGTAAACCGTCCGCAGCCCAAAGTATTCAAAAAGTTCGGATCGGCTGTCGTCGATAGCATCGTTCAGCTTCCTTGCGTTGGCGGTGGTGAATGCGGCTAGGTCCTTGGACACCAAACCATGGTGCTTACCCATCGCAATGGACTGGGAAAACGAATGAATGTCTTGATTCGCGACTTCCTTAGTTATGAATCCGTCGAGCAGCCGGGCGGCCAGCCTCGAGTATTCCGGCTCTTCCGCAATCAGGGAAGCAGCCGTCTGAATCGACAGGAGGTCGAGTTCTTTTGTTGTCGCTCCATTGAACAGCCCACCGATCGTTTTGCTCGCGATCCGAATCGGGTCCACGGATCGCAGACCCTCGCAGCAGCGCTCTACGGCACGCACGATTTTGTTCACGTCAGCCGGTTCAAGCGATCCATTGCGCTTGCGAACCTGCATTTGTGAGGCGGTGGACGAAACAGGAAACGGAACTACGGGCTGTACAGTGCCAACGGGAACGGGAGTTGCCATGAATGCCTTTTCTGCCAATCACAGAAGGGAAAGGGAGATGAATTGGGAAAACGTCAAAAAACGCCAGTTCATCGCCAACCTCCCCTCGGAGGCTCGCACAATTTTCACGCCGGGTTTGGCGTGGTTACTGGCAGGTCTTCGGACTTGCAGGCATGGCCGGTTAAATTGACCGGTGTTTCTACTGACCCATCTTCCCGGTTTCAGAGAAAACCAGTGGTATTTGGGTGTTCGATCCTGCTTACCGCTGCGGGGCAGTTCCGGATTCGCACCGGATTCCCTTTAGGCGCTCCCCGTGGGAAACGCCACCAGCAATCGATGCACAACATAAAGGGTTGTTCACCGCATGTCAATCTAAATGTTGCGGTTTGAACTTCGTGACACACAGATTGCGTTGGTAGAGGCAGACGAAGGCATCGCCATTATTCCCTCGTTTTGACTGCCCACGTACTGCAATCGAAAAGTAGTGATGAAGCCAGCTAATCAATCCCGTCGTGAGCTTGGAATTCCAACAGATCAGCAACCGCGGAAAGAAACTGCCGTCCGGCGCGGGCGAAATTACTGCTTTCCTCAAAACCGATATCGCTAGACGGGCGGGCCGCGTCGGCGTCTTATAGTAAGTTTTGCAGCGGTTGCTAAGGCCACCAACCATCCGAATGTGTTAGTCCTTCCGTTCTGAATGGAACTGATTCGGCTTGCGTCGTAGCCAGCATGCGAGTTCTTGAGGTTCCCGGTTGTTTCCGAGTTGTCGATCATTCCTCCAGAATCGTCGGAATCCGCTGCGCTCCGATGAACCGCGAATCCAGGTTGCGACCAACAGGGGTAGGCCCGTTAGTGACGCCGACCCATCGGGACCCGCGTCTGCGTCTAGCCACCTTATCGGGCAGTGGTTGTGAGCGGCCCTTTCAGATTAGGGAGTTTCTGTGGGGCAGATCGAATTCAAAGGGGATTCCGACCTACAAAGAAAGGGGACGAACCTGGAAGGTTCGTCCCCTTTGAAGGTCCTGCCCGCGGATCATGAAGTTCAGGAGCTAGCGTCTTTCAGGTCATCCGAGACTTGCTTATTGGCCTTCTTGGCCTCGGCCTTGGCGTCAGCGTTAGGAGTGAACCCTTCGATGGCCTTGCCAAGGCTCACGGCGCCGGTGCCGGTTACTTTACGGCACAGTCCGACTTCTCCTGTACGTTCATGTCCGCCGTGCGGTTTATGGCCTTCGCGGACCGGTCTTGATCGCTTGACCAAGACGTACAGGAGATCTCCCGGTTCTCGTGCATGTTGTTTCTCAGCGTGCGCGGGTTCTTAGACTACGCAGGACCGAGCAATCCACTCGCGATAACGTGGTTGCTGTGTTGCCTTCCTCCACTCGGAACGGAGTCGGCGTCCTGTTCCATCGGCTTTTCGAAGCTCAATAGCCCGGCCCACCAGTACCTCTGTCTACGCTTCAAGCGACACCTTGCGATATCGCCTGCAAGACTCGAGGCCAGGATGGATTCGCTACTTTCCTTTCCTGTCCTTTAGGGCCTACGGCCCGCGAAAGCTCATGAAAATCACTTGAGGTAGGATCGCAACGGCCTGGGGCGGCGAGGTCGGCCCTACATTGGAGAATTCGAGGCTGTTTTCCTGTCTGATCCGGAGCGTGCGTGATTGAGCGAATAATTGGGCGTCGTTATCTTCCCCTGGGGAGCGACGATAGCCCGCGACCCTGGTTAAGGTAACCGCAGCACGCTCTCCACTCCCGGCCAGGAGGAAGTGATGTCCTACAGGATAGCGGGAATCGATGTTCATAAGAAGATGCTGGCCGTAGTTGTGTCTGACGTGGAAGTCGACGATGAGTACCAGTTTGAGCGGAGGATGTTTGGCAGCAATCCCGAACAACTGCGGTCGCTCGCCGCATGGCTGCTCGAGCAAGAGGTCGAGGAATTGGTCATGGAATCGACGGCGCAATACTGGAAACCCGTGTGGGAAGCACTGGAACGGCACTGGAAACCGCTACGTCAGAAGCGGGAGGGCGCAAGTCGGAGGTCCGGAACGTTACATTTGGCGCAGGCGCAGTCCAATCGCGGGCGGCGGGGACGCAAGAGAGATTTCCCAGATGCCGAACGCCTGGTGAAGCGGCTGGTGGCCCGGGAATTGACTCTCAGCTTTGTACCCGATGCCGAGCAGCGTCTATGGCGGACGGTGACGCGCCGAAAGTATCAGTTGACGCGCGATCGCGTGCGGCTGCAGAACCAAGTGGAGTCTCTTCTGGAAGAGGCCCACATTAAATTGTCCAGCCTAGTCTCCGATCTGCTGGGTGCTAGTGCCCGGCGCATGCTGAAAGCGCTCGCTGAGGGAGAAACCAACCCGGCAGCTCTGGCTGCTTTGGCCGATCAGAAATTGCGCGCCACGCCGGAACAATTATGTGATG
>WNFQ01003207.1_pt1 | contig 11919 bp, 14 predicted proteins | sample 5400171 | NCBI WGS metagenome assembly WNFQ01 (sample SAMN13153356, study PRJNA577476) | soil metagenome | isolation source: 20 cm soil under Madrone tree | place: USA:California | collected 2016-06-14
TGACGGGCATCGCGCAGGGAGCACTGGGCGGGACAAACGCCACTGAGTTCACAGTCCGCCGCCTCCTGTCTACTTGCGGCCCGGCGGGTGGCGGACAGTTGCTCGGCCAGACCACCTTGGCTCCGGGAGCGACCTGTGTTGTAACGGTCAGCTTCACACCGCTGACAACTCAGACGACCGGCGTGAAGACTGCGACGGTGTCGGTCACGGACTTGGCCGGGACACAGAGCTCGACTCTGACTGGAACCGCGAACTAGCGGCCGTCGGATGGTTCAGACCGCAGGCAACGGCGGTGCTCGCAGCACAATCTGTGAGCAGCGTCGGGTTCCGGCTAGGACCTTGCGGGGCAGGAGAGGAGAAGGTTCGACGCTGCTCGCGGGAGTTCCGCGGGCAGCGTCGTTTTCAGCCCCGGAGATTGGCAGACTTCTTTTGTGCGCATTGGCCAATCCGTGACCGAGTATACTTGGCTACGAAGCACACGACCGTGGGAGCAGTGAGTTTATGAAGTTTCGCCTGGCGTGCCTGTCATTGGTTTTTGGGTTGTCGTCGCTCGCGTTCGCGAAGTTGCCCCTCCCGAACGATGCGCTTGGAAAAATTGAAGCCGCACTGGACCATTGTGCTCGGGTGAACCCGAAAGACGCCCCGGCGTACCAGGACAAGAAGAAGATTCTGATTCAGGGGGCTTCTGGTGAAGAGGTCGCGAAGGCCCATTCCAGCAAGGAATACCAGGACGCGTACGAGCAGGTTGCGGCAGAATTGGGCCAAGAACCCGTGGAGCAGACCGCCAAGACGTGTGCGGCTGCGCTGAAGGGCGACTAGAAGTGCGACTATTCGGCCCGACGGGTTCTATCGCCCGGCATTCGGAAGTCGCGTTGTGGCCAAGACGGTGCTATGCAATGAGTGTCGGTAATAGTCGTATGTGCAATCTGTGGAACGCCTGCAGGGGGAACAAACCAACGCTGCTCGTATCGGTGTTGGTCTCCGGCCTGTTGATGTCCACCGCAGGAGCACGGACGGTTCCATATCGTTATGTGACACATCCGGCAGTGGCTCAGGCGCGTCAAGACTACACTCATACCTGGGGTGTTGACTCGCTCAGTGTCAAGTCCGTGGAGTCGGGCAATACCATTCGTTTTAGTTACCGCGTACTCGACCCAGACAGGGCTAAAGCGTTCCATGAGACCGGGAAAGAGCCTACCTTGATCGACCCACGCGCTGATGTCACACTGCCTGCCGTGTCGCCTGGGAAGGCCGGTCGATTGCCGCGATCCAGCACACTCGAGGCAGGCAAATGGTATGGGCTGGCCTTCTCCAATAAAGGCCGCGTGGTGCAGCCGGGGCACCGGGTCAGTGTAATCATCGGCCAGTTCCGTGCCGACGACCTCGTCGTCCGGTAGCATTCCCGGATCTCATCTCAAACGCCAATCCAGGAGCGATCTGCAATGTCCCGAAGAACGATGGTGGTCAGCGGCTTCCTTGCCTTGGCATTGGCCGGCGCCGCGGTAGCGGAAGTGCCCCCCTCTGGGGCCAAGCTGACGGCGGAGCAGGTGGTACAGAAGAACATTGAGGCGCGGGGCGGGCTGCAGGCGTGGCGGGCGGTGAACACCCTATCCATGAGCGGCACGATGGATGCCGGCGGAAACGAAAGTTCGACCCGACTTGCGATGCAAGGCAACAAGATCGGCGGTGTTCAATTGCCCAAGCGTCCCAAGGACCAGGCGCAACTGCCCTTTCGTATGGAACTGAAGCGCACGCGCAAATCACGCCTGGAAATTGATTTTCGCGGCAAGACCGCTATCCAGGTCTACGACGGTACCAAGGGCTGGAAACTACGCCCGTTTCTCAATCGGCGCGAAGTGGAACCGTTCACGGCGGATGAATTGAAAACCGCAGCCATGCAATCCGATCTGGATGGTTCGCTCGTGGACTACGCAGCGAAAGGGACCATGGTCGCGCTGGAAGGCACCGACAAGGTCGACGGCAATGACGCGTACCGGCTGAAGCTGACTTTCAAGAACGGATCGGTCCAGCACTTGTGGATCGATGCCAAGACATTCTTGGAGGCCAAGATAGACGGAACGCCGCGTCGCTTGGATGGCAAGTCCCATCCGGTGGAGGTCTATTATCGTGACTTCAGGCCGGTGAGCGGATTGATGATGCCCTTCGTTTTGGAGACCAAAGTTCAGGGAGTCAAACAGACCGAGAAAATCCTGGTCGAGAAGGCGACCGTCAACCCCGCTGTGGAGGATTCTCGCTTTGCCAACCTACAGTGAGCGGTCTGCCGCAGGGCTAAGAAAGTATTGCGCTATCGCGTTCTCGAGTCTTGCGCTGGTGGCGACCGCTTTCGCGGCCGATGCGCCCGCAGTCCCGCAGGCCGCCGCCGGTGCCAGCTCGGCTCAGCAGACTCATCGCGCGCATCGATCCTCAGGCATCGATGATCGGGTAAAGCTGTTCGCCAAGAGCTTGGATCTGAACGAGGAACAGCAGGCTGCCGTGAAGCGGATTCTGAAGCAACGGCAACAGCAGACGCTGCAGATACGGCGCGATCCATCCATCACCGGGAGCGCAGGGATCGAGCGGTTTCGAGCCCTTCAAGTCAGTACGGTGGAACAAATTCGCGCCGTGCTCAACGAGGAACAACGTAGGAAATACAATCCACTCGCGCCGCGAGGATTACAGCCGGCGCCCGAGCAGAGGAGTGTAGAGGATTGGCTGAAAGTCACGACTCCGAAATGAAAGGCACACACATGATGTTCAAGGCAGTTGGGCTGGCGGCCGCGTTTCTATTGGGCGCGAATCCAATGGTTTGCAAAGCGCAAGATTTCTCTGCCGACGTCGTGTACTTCACGACGAACAAGTCCCATGCAGCATCGGCTGGAACGGCGAGCCCGCCTCATCGCTCGTCGAGACTTTATGTGGGTCAGGACAATATTCGTTTGGAGACGCGCGGACTCACTGAAAGCATCTTGTTGGTGAGCGGACAGGAGCGCACCACCGTCGCACTCTATCCCGCAAAAAAGGAGTATCAGGCTGTAGGGGCGGGTCCCTCGGAGTATTTCCGGGCACAGAACGCAGAGGACGCCTGTCCCGACTGGCAGAAGGCGTCGGACCGAAAAATAGCCTGCGAGAAGGTCGGACATGAAACGGTCGATGGACGAAAGGCGGTGAAGTACCAGAATAAACGAGCATCGGAGGACGCGACTGGCGTCGTCTGGATCGACCCGTCGCTCAAGTTCGTCATCAAATGGGAGGGTGCACATGCAGGTGCCGAACTGCGCAATATCAAGGAAGCACCGCAAGCAGCGGATTTATTTGCCGTTCCCTCGGATTACGACGTTCTCAAACCTTCCAAGGTGAAGTCCAAAGGCTTCGCGCGAAAGCCGTAGGCTCCGGAATGAACCCATTTTTTCAGTGTGGACCTAGGTAAGAGTTGCCAGTGAAATCCCCATCATGAACAAACTACCTTTCGCGTTAGGGCTCGCCGCCAGCTTCACATGGATCGCAGCCACATCGGCCGCGACGCCGGCAACTCCCGCGACTCCCGCAAAACCTGCAACGCCGGCCGCGAAGCAACTTTCGAGGCATCGAACGGCCGGTATGCCGGAGAGCGCGCGGCAGTACTACGCCAGGACCTGGGGAGTGGATCAGCTCTCCGCGAAACTTGCCGAATCCGGGCAGCTGGTACGCTTCAATTACCGGGTTATCGATGCCACCAAGGCCGCGCCACTCAACGTTCGGGCTTCGAGTCCACAGATGATCGACGAGAAAGCGCGCGTGTCGCTGGTGGTGCCAACGATGGAGAAAGTCGGCCCACTGCGCCAGTCGATGGCACCGGAAAATGGCAAGATCTACTGGATGGTGTTTTCGAACAAGGGCAACTACGTCAAGCCAGGTCATCGTGTGAGCGTTTTAATCGGACAGTTCCGCGTCGACGGGCTGGTCGTCCAGAACTACTAGGGCCGCGGGGCCGGCGCTCCCACTTTTTCTGAGACGTCTTTCACAACCTCCGCACCGGTTGTGACTGCCGCTGTTTTCTTGGTATACCTTTCCCGGCAAGGTTTCTGGGCGCGGCGTACAGCACATCAGGAGGATTCGTATGTTTGATCAAATCATTGACGTCTGCGCCGTCACCGCGGGTCCCAGGCAGCCCTAGCATGCTGCGGTTTGCACTGACATTGATTTGCGGTGCCTGGGTCGCCGGTGCGGCCGCGAATGCCTCATTTGCAGCAGCGGCGGAACCGCGGAAGCCCGCCAGTGCGGGAAGTCTCGCGAAGACCGCCGCCGAGGTCATCGACCGCAATGTTGCCGCGCGCGGCGGGCTCGACGCCTGGCGCAAGGTGGACACGATGGTATGGCTGGGACACCTCGAACATGGTGGTCTAGAGGCGGAGCGGATGCCGTTCGTGATGACGCTCAGGCGCCCGAATCTCACGCGCTTCGAACTCAAGGAACAATTCAAGACGTTCACCCGCATCTTCGACGGCAGGCGCGGCTGGAAACTGCGGCCCGGGGCCGACGGGCGTCCGGAGACGAAGGCGTTTTCGCCTGAGGAGGTGAACTTTGCACGCACCGAATTCGTGATCGATGGTCCGCTCATCGACTACCAGAGGAAGGGGGTGACCGCGGATCTCGAGGGCATCGACACCGTGGACGGGCGCAAGGCCTATCGGCTGTCCTTGAAACTGCCCTCCGGCGGCGAGCGCAAAGTGTGGATCGATACCAAGACGAATCTAGAAATCCGCCTCGATCGGCCCGCGACCAGTCCGCTCAAACCGGGCGCGCCCGTATCGGTCTACTACCGCAACTACGCGGACGCCGACGGGGTACAAGTGGCGCGCAGCATAGAGACCGGAGTCGGCGGCGCCGGGGCGGCGCCGGGCGACAAATTGATAATCGATCGGATTTTGGTTAATCCGAAACTCGACGACGGAGCGTTTGCTCCGCCTTCGACGGCGATGCGCCGCGGTGGCCACGTGCACGTTCCCACGCCCTGATGGCGATGTCAGCGGGCACCCAACACCTGGCCCCCGACCGGTGATTGGATGACGCCCTGACTCAGGGCCGCGGGCCCGACGGTGCCCCGACCTTGATGCCCGCGGCGGGCGGACGCTTGGCAGCTGCGGGGTCCATCGGCGGGGCGGGCTCGACCTGCAAGAGCTCGAGTTCATATATCAACAGCGCTCCGGGCGGGACCCCCGGTGGCGAGTTGGCGCCGTAGCCGAGTTCGGGCGGCACGAACAGCTGCCATTTCGCGCCGGGTTTCATCGCTAGAAAGGCTTCCTGCCATCCCTTGAACACGGTGTTGACGCGGAACATCGCGGGCCGATCGTGGGTGTCCGAGCGATCGAACTCCGTCCCGTCGGCGAGGCTGGCTCGATAGCGTACGGTGACCTGGTCGGTGGGTGCGGGGGATTTGGCGTTAGAATCGCCCTTGTTGAGCACCCGGTATTGGAGACCGGACGGCATCGACTTCACACCGGGTTCCTTGGCATTGCGCTCGAGGAACTCGCGGCCCGCCGCCCGGTTCTTTTCGGCGAGCGCGTCGCGTGAATCGCGCATGAACCGCAGTGCCGCGTCGCGTTCCTGCGCCGTGATGGCGCGGCCGCCGACCGCGTCCTTGAGGCCGCGAATCAAGGCATCCAACGACAGGGTCGGTAGCACGCCGTTGTGCTCGAGCTGGCTGCCGAGCATCAGCCCGACGTCGTAGCTGCCCGCCTCCGGCGTAATGGCAGGCCCCTTCGGGGCCGAGGTTGCCGGCGTCGTCTCGGCAACCACGACGCTGGGCGCGGCGACGGGCGAGCCGTACGCAGTGGCAGCGGCCAGAAGCGCCAGCATAAGAGTAGGGTTCTGGGCTCGGCGGGTATTCATCGGCGTGTCCTTGGGTCCAATCGCTGACGTTGAAAGTCTCATCATCATAACGCAGAGCGCCTGCGATCAATGGTCGAGCGCGGAATTGCCCTCCCGAAAGTGTGACCCACCGCTCAGTGTGTTTCCCCGAATTCCCCTAGCGTCGCCGAGCGACAAGCGGTACGCGCTACTCCTTCCAACGGAATTATTACTAAGAGCGGAGCGAGAAATGCAAATCCGAATTATTCTGATATTGACTGCGACCCTCGTCGTGGGTTCCACGGCGCAAGCCGCCCCGCCTGCCGCGCCCGCCGCTCTATCTCCGGCAGCGCTTGGATTGGTCAATGGCATTCTGTCGTACTGCATCAAAATCGATCAGCGCGATGCAAGGAAGTTTGAGTCATTGCGCCACTCGATAATTCCGGGCACCGGCCAAGGTGAACATGATGGTAATCACCATGCAAAATTCGAAGGACACGATTCCATGAAGGATCGTGACGCCAAAGGCGACCACGACAGGGACGCTTGGGAAGCGGTGCAAAAGGATCCGAACTATCTGGCAAGTTTCACTCTAGTCCAGAATGCTTTCGAAGGCATGCCCGCGAATGCGGCTCTGCAACTTTGTCTCGGCGCGTTCTGATCCCACCGCGTTGCTCGCTGCTGTCGACGGTCAGTCGCCGCCGGCGCCTATGACCTGATTCACCGCAGCAATGAGTTCCCGGGATTCGAACGGCTTCGTGAGGAGGCAATGCGCGCCAGCCCGCTTGGCCGCGGCGAGATACGCGGTGGTGGTGATGGCGGCAGGCTGATACCCGGTCACGTCGAAGTTGCCGCCCCCTGAAATGGCAATGATCCGCACCATGGGGAATTCGCGCACGATGCACTCGATGGCCTCGACGCCGTTGACCTTGGGCATGATGATGTCGGTGATGACCACATCTGCCGCCAAGCGCTTCAGTTCGAGCATCGCATCAGTCGCATTATCGACGACTCGAACGGAGAAGCCCGCGCTGTCGAGCACCCGCTTGATGCCGTCGCCAACATCGTGTTCATCATCGATCACCAGAATTCGCTGCATGGTAGGCCTCAATTGGACGGGGCGGTTCCTTCGGCCCGTCCATCGTCCTTGATGGTAGGACCGTCCTTGATGGCAGGAAAGAGAATTCGGAAAGTGGTTCCCGCGCCGGGCCGCGTTTCAACGGCGATGGCGGCGCCAAAGCTTTCCACGATGCCATGCACCACGGCAAGCCCCAAGCCCGTTCCCTGACCGACCGGTCGGGTCGTAAAAAAAGGCTCGAAGATGCGGTCCACGGTAGACTGATCCATCCCATTCCCCGTGTCCGTCACCCAAAGCTCCACATGGGGCGGTGAGTTCTTGAGTCCCACCGTCAGAACCCCATTTTGCCCCTGCATCGCCTGATAGGCGTTGGTGCACAGATTGACGATGACGTCGCCGGCGAGCGTGGTGTCGGCCCGTACCAGCGGTACCTCGGCGTCGATCTCGCTGCGAATCTCGATGCTGGGCGGTGCCAGTGCCGAGAACAGGGTAATGCTCTCGCTAACGACGCTTCGTAGATCGGTGGGCGCGAGAGCGGTATCGCCGAGCACATGGCTGAAAGTCAGGATCTTGTGCACCACGTTCCTCGCCCGGCGCGCGGACGCCATGACGCGCTCGAGGTCGCCCCGCGAGGCGCTGTCCCGCGGCAGATCCTGCATCGCCGCCTCGGTGAACAGAATGATGGGTACGAGCACGTTGTTGAACTCGTGCGCGATGCCGCCGGCGAGCGTGCCCACGGTTTCCAACCGTTGACGATGGCGCAGCTGCTTCTGCAGTTCATCGCGCCTGCCTTCCGAGATCTCCTTTTCCAGAATCTCCCGCCGCAGGTGATCGTTGACCCCCACCAATTCGCGGCGCATCGCCTCCAGATCCGTTGCGAGATCGTGCAGCTCCCGGACGCCGGTGCTGACCTGGAGCGCCTGCGCGTAGTCGCCGGAGGCGATCGATCGAGACACATCCTGCAGCCGCCGGATCGGACGGGACAGCCGGTTGCTCAGGTAGGCCGCGACCGCGATTGCGGTGCCCAAGTACGCCGCGAGCAGAAGCAACATGCGGTTGAGCGCCAGTTGAATGCGCGCCTGGGTTGGGCGTTCGTCGAATCCCACTCGCAACTCCGCGCTGCGGCCGGGGCGCTGGATGGGCAGCACGACGAAATAAACCTGGTCGTCCCCTTGTTCAAAGCCGAAATCGGTGCGGCTGACCACCTTGATGTCAGGCGACCCGAGGTCGCTACGAATGGAGTGATCACCGATCACCACCTCAGCATGGAGCGCCTCGCCGTGAATGATGGCGAGGTCGAGAAGGTCCGATGTCTTGGCCTGCGAGTCGAGAGCGGCACCCACTTCGAACTCATCGGCCAATACTCGCGCAAATGTTCTGGCGTGCTGGACGAATAGTTCCTGGTGACTCTTGCGGATGACGTAGCCAACGCCGAAATACAATGCCGGCAGGAGCACGAGGTGGACGGCCACGACCCATAGGGTGACGAATCTCGCAAAGCTTGCGCTCAGTCGTGCCATACGACCCTCAGAACCTTGACACGGACGTCGCGTGCGACATCCTTCGCCCAGACATATCCGACGACCGTCGGGTCGGCGGCGACCGCGTTGACGAGTACGGCGCTGCTCTTGTACACGGGGGGTTGAGTTCGGCCCTGGAGCAGCGTCAAGCGCAGCACGTAGCGATCGTAGGTGCTGTCGGACATCGAAACGATGTTCTGCAGGAACAGATCCTTGATCTTGGGGTCGGCTTCATTCAATACCGGGCGGAGGCGGGTGCCGTGTTGGGTGACGGTGAGGCCGAGGAACAGCCTTCTGACCAAGGGCGAATCGAGTTGAGCGACGTCGCTGTGCGCGCTGACGATGAGCACCAATTCTTCCCCGGCGATGGCCGGCGCGGCCCTGCCGAGCAGCAGCACGAGAAAGGCCGCCGCCGCGAGGCTCTTCACGGGATTGCTGCTGACCACTGGAGGCGCGCTTCGTAACCGCGGTTGGACAGAGTAACTTCATGGTCGAATTCCACCGTCAAGGCCTGGCGACGCGCGTAATCCCAACGCAGGCCGACGGCCTGCCGCCGGATGGTGATATCGATGTTCGTCGTATGATCATCAAGGAGCGAGACGTAGCGGGATTTCTCCATCCGGGCCGAGTCCTCGACCCGGCCAAAGGCCGTCAGCCGATGCGCTAGCTGCCGCTCGACCTGGAGGTATGCCGACATGAAGCTTTCATCGGAATTCGGCCGATCGAGCGCGACGTCGACATAGTAGGCGGTGCCGATGAACCGCCACGCATCGACGCTCCAATCGGCATAAGCACCGTAGATGGTGAGGATGGCGTGATTCGACCGCAAGGTCGCCAATGCCACTGGACCGCTCGCGAAAAGCTGGTCATGGCCCCAGAGGATGCCCGCGCTGCTGGTCCCAACGTAGTCGGGTAGATAGGCGAGGCGGCCCGTGAACGAAAGGCCGTGTTTCCCCGGGTTGTTGCCAAGCAGGTCGATGGGTTCATTGTCTCGCGCAGTCAGCGCGGGTCCGGCACCCACCCCAGCCGAGATTTGCATGCCGGCATCGGTGCCGATTGGACGGCGCGATTCGACCAGGGCGCCGGTGATGTGCTGCGGGATCAAACCGCCTTCGTCTTCCCAGTTTTCGATTGCCGGTCGGGTGATGGCGGTCTGCAGGTAGCGGCCGTGATGGTGTTCGGTGTCCCAGGCGCTGGCCGGTTGGTGATAACGGCCCAACCAGATCAACGTATCGGGGATCACCTCGTAGCCGATTTGGAAGCGCTCGAGGTCGCGTTCGTCGACGGTGATGAAGTATTCACCGAAGACGCGAAACTGCTCGTGAGTGAGCCCGAAGATCACATCCGCGTCGAGCCAAGGGTCGTCCAAGCGCGGATGCGGCTGACCGTGTCCCGCGAGGCCCTCGGCGGCCACGAATACCTCGAATTCGCTCGATGAGTGTTCGTGCTGTGCGAGCGCGGAGTGACCCGCGAACGAAAGCGACAGGGCGACCAAAGCGGTGCGCCACCATGTCGGGAAACCGCATGGACGAGAGATTTCCCCCAGGCTAGGGTGTCCGAAGAGAAACGTTTGGCGCATGCATCCCTGGCGATTCATTTAGTTATCGCGGACGATAGCGGTGTTTGTGCGAAAGCGCGAGTCGCCGCTCCACACTGCGCGAAAGTCGCGGCGAACCGCATCCCTGAACATAATACGTTGGATGACGGAACTTGAATCACGGGCCGCGTGATACTGCTGTAGTAGACTTTCGACGAATTGGCGAATGCTGGCAATTGGATTGAGGGGTAGCAAGTGAGTGAATTCATGGGCAATCGGAGCTGGTTAGTCGTAGCGGCTGCGATGACCGTGATGCTCTCCGCATACGGCGCCGCCGTATCGCTCGCGGGACTGATCGACACGGTGGTCCGCAATGGCCCAGCAAGCCGGCTGCCCGCGCACCTTTCCGTGGTGCTCGGCATCAGCCGGGTGGAGCAAGAAACGGCGGTGAACCAGGCCGTCATCCGTGATGGGCAAACGGTACACACGTTCAACGTGTGCGCCGCCAATCATGACGACGTCGTGCTGATGAGGGTCGACGAACTCAACCATTCAACCAAGGCCTACCTGGTCTCGGCGGCGGGGGCGTTGCGCAAGGCGGTGTCTTATCGGGCGAGCGCCCCTGCGATTGAGCGGTCGTTGGCGGAGGCCCGCGGCGACTTCGCGAATGAAATCAAGTTCTGGACCGATGTCGGCCGCCGCCAGACGGGGTCAAAATGAGCGGTTGCGCGGGGCTGACAGGGGAGCGGCGGCGGGTAGGGTGTTTCACCCATGGCCGCGAGCTGCACCGGTCGTTGATAATCGGGCAGGTTGGCATAGCTCGCCGTCGTTGGTTCAGGAGTGACACATGATCTTAAGGATGATCCCGGGGCGGCTTTCACTATCGACCGTACTGATCGGCGTGTCGCTGCTCGCTGCCGGGGCTTGGGCGGATGATCATGCGGCGTCCGATCCCGTCGCGGCCGCGCGCGAGCGTGCTCAGATGTCTAACGACGCCGACGTGCGGCGCTCGGAAACGCAATTCGTGATTCCGGACGTGACCCTGGTTCGTGACGACGGAAAGACGGTAAATCTACCCGCCGAATTGGACGATGGCCGGCCGCTGGTCGTCAATTTCATCTATACCAGCTGCACCACGATCTGTCCGATGAACAGCCAGGTCTTCGAACAGTTTCAAGGGGATCTGGGCGCCGAACGCAAATCGGTTCACTTGGTTTCGATTTCGATCGACCCCGAGCAGGATACGCCCGCGCATTTGCGCAAGTACGCGGCGCAGTTTCACGCCAAGCGCGGCTGGGACCATTACACCGGCAAATTGGCTGACATCATCGCCGTGCAGCAAGCGTTCGGCGCATATCGGGGCGATAAAATGAGCCATACGCCGCTCACGCTGATGCGCCTCTCGCCGGGCAAACCCTGGGTGCGCTTCGACGGTTTCGCGCGGGCGGATGATCTCATGGCCGAACGCAAGCTCTGGCAGACCTCGCCGGCATCGTTGGTCGCGAGATAGGCTCCGCGTTGGCCGCCCCGCGCGGCTCGGCGGACCCTACCCTGTGTTCCTTGGGCCGCCTACGGTGTTTCCCCACCTTCGAGCCCTTGGCGGTTCGCGTAGAGTCTGGAAATGTCGGCATGGTCTACCACAATTTTGATCCTGGCCGCCGCCGCCGCTCCGGGTCTCGCGCGCGCGGATATATTCTCCTTCACCGATGCCAGTGGCGTCACTCACTTCAGCAACGTTCCCTCCGATTCTCGGTACAAGTTGCTCGTTGCAATGCCCACCGAGGCGGTAGCCCGCGTGGAAAAGGGTCCGTCGATCAACTGGCTGGCGCGCTCCGCGGAGTACGACGGCGTGATCCGCGGCGCCGCGAAGGACGCGACGATTCAGGCGGCGCTGGTGCGCGCGGTCATCGTGGTCGAGTCCGGATTCAATCCGCGCGCGGTCTCCAAGAAAGGCGCGA
>WNFQ01009447.1_pt1 | contig 11917 bp, 13 predicted proteins | sample 5400171 | NCBI WGS metagenome assembly WNFQ01 (sample SAMN13153356, study PRJNA577476) | soil metagenome | isolation source: 20 cm soil under Madrone tree | place: USA:California | collected 2016-06-14
TCCGAGGGAAATGCCGACTTTGAGACTTAATCTAGTCCGTGTGCGAGAGGGCAACTAGAAGCCTCTGCCCTTGACACGGGTTCCAGATAAGATAAATTTTCGCGCGCGCCAAAAACGGGCACCGCGACCGCGGGCACGGACCGGCGACTTATCCACGTTCCTCTTAAGGAGATCGTAAATGAAGCGCCTGGCCCTTGTCGCCGCTGTTCTCGTACTTGCCGCATGCACCGCCAAGAAGGATGAATCAGCGACCGCCGATACGTCGGCTCCCGCAATGGCTCCGGCTCCGGCCGCGATGGACACCGGCATGAAGATGAACACGACTGCGAGTTCGACTGCCGCGACGACCACGACGAAGACGACGACCACCACCAAGAAGACGACAGCGAAGAAGAAGTAAGCTTCTTCCCGGAGATCAAAAAGGCGCCGCTAAACAGCGGCGCCTTTTTCGTTCTGCTCGATCTGCACGCTGCATTCTCCTCCTTCCCACTTCGCCTGCAGCGTTGTCCCCGGGGGCACCTCGCGTCTCACCATCCCCAGTGCGACACCGCCGAATCGCGGCGAGAGAGCGGAGCTTCGAACATCGCCGATCACCTTTCCAGTCTCGTCCACCAGCTCGGCACCCTTGGGCGGCGCCGGCCGGGTGACGAATCGCAGTCTTCGCAAAAATCGATTCACGTGGCCGCGGAAGTGCACGCGCGCCACCGTCTCCTGTCCGATGTAACAGCCCTTGGTGTAGGAGATCGCGCCTAGCTCGTCGAAGTTGGCTTCCTGCGGAAGCGTGGATTCGTCCATGTCGATGCCCCACTCCGGACGACCACTCTCAATGCGCGCGATTTCCCAGGTATCCTGGGCCCCGGCGGAGATTCCCGCGGCCGCCAGCTTTGCCTTGAGCAACCCGGCCGCTTCCGTCGGGATGAGTATCTCGAATCCATCGAGATCGATCTCGGGAACGCGGGCGATGATCACAGTCACATTCCCGAATGGCCGGCTGATGTGACCATAAGGCGGAAGCGATGCGAGGTCCTTGTCGTCGACGTCTAACACTCGCGAGACGACCGTGCGGGCCGAACGTCCGAAGACTCCGAAGTCACTCAGCTCGGACGTGAGATCGTGGTAGGGCGCGATCCGCGGGTTGACGTATTTCCGCACCATTTCCTTCCATCCCGGAGCGGCGGCGGCGGATGTGTCGATGAGAAGCGCATCGTCGAGAGCGAAGATGCGGAGGTCGGCGACGATCTTCCCCTTGGGAGTGAGCGCGGCGGCGTACTGTCCTTCGCCCGGAACCAGCGCCAAAACGTCGTTCGTCACCATGCCGGTGATCAGCTCGGTGGCCTTCGGCCCGGAGATCCGCATGCGCGACCGGTCGCTCCGGTCGAAAAAGAGAGCACCGTTGTGCAACGCGGAATAGACGCTCATTTCCGACATTCCTGCAATTAAGCCAGTGCCCACAATGGGCGCTACTGCCCGAATGCGGCATAGGATGCATCGAGCAGATCGACGGGATGGATGGTGCGCGCGGGAATCTCGGCGCGAATCAGGCCGGCGCCGATCTGCATCAGGCAACCCGGATTTCCCGTCGCGACCCACGGCGCGCCAGTCGCCGCGATGTTGCCCAGTTTGGGCGCGAGCACCGCGTCCGACGTATCCGGCTCGATGAGATTGTAGATGCCGGCGCTTCCGCAGCACTGATCGGAATCGTGGAGAGGAACGAGCTCGAGACCGGGGATCGCGGCCAGAACGGATAGCGGTGCTTGCGTCACACGCTGTGCGTGCTGGAGATGGCAGGGCGCATCGTATGTGACCCGAATGGGAAGGGGTCCGCCTTCGCGCGGCCCAGCGGTGGCGAGCAGCTCGCTCACGTCTCTCACGCGTGCGCTCATCCCCACAGCTCGCGCGTGCCACTCTGGATCATCCTTCAACAGATGTCCGTACTCCTTCATGATCGCTCCGCAACCCGCCGCGTTGACCGCGACAAACGCGGCACCCGAGCGCTCGAACGCCGCGATGTTGCGCCGCGCGAGCGATCGAGCCGTCTCGAGATCGCCGGCATGTGCGTGGAGCGCGCCGCAGCAGTTCTGCCCTGGCGCATCGACTGTCGCGTAGCCGTTGACGATCAGCACGCGTCTGGTCGCGCGATTTGTCTCGCTGAAAAGACCGTCCATCACGCAACCGCGAAGCAAAGCGACATTGCCGCGCTCGCCGCTGGTCGCGGGCTGATAGCGTGAACGCTCGATGGAGCGCCCGGTCGAGGCTAGCATCGCCATCGCAAAGCCAAGGCGTCCTTTGACTCCGGAAAACAGCGTCGGTATCGGAGTGGCAGCGAGAATGCGCGAGAAGAACATCGCCGGGCGAAGCAGCCACTCGCGCGCGAAGACGAACAGTATCAGCCGCGCGATGAACGGCGTCGGCTCGCTCTCCCGGAGTGTGGCGCGCGTCGCCTCGAGTAACTGGCCGTACGGGACACCGCTCGGACAGACTGGCTCGCATGCTCTGCAGCCGAGACACTGATCGATGTGCCGCTGGACGCTCGGATCATCGGGCTTGACCGTGCCCTCAAGCAGCGATCGCATGAGAAAGATGCGGCCGCGCGGACTGTCGTTTTCGTCCTCCAGGTTCAGGTACGTCGGGCATGCCTGGAGACAGAACCCACAGTGCACGCACGCGTTGATTCCGGGCAGCGCGTCGGCGAGCGGGGTGCCGGGAAGAGCGCAGCCAGGCATCGGATCACGCGGAAGCGGGTGGGCGGGAATAGAAGCGGTCACGTCAGTCGCCGAGGATGCCGGGGTTTAGAATGTTGTGCGGATCGAATGCTCGCTTGACGCCGTGCGACAGCGAGTCCGACACAACACTTGGCGAAATCCCCTCCCAGATTTCCGCCGGGAGCTTCTCGAAGATCACCTCACTGTAGCCGTTTCCGGTGGTAGGGAAATCTGTAGCCGATCCGATCGCGCCGGTGGTATGGCCGCCGTCGGTTTCATCCGCCCTCAGAACGATCCGGAGAGTCCCACGGCGCGGATCCATATATGTGTAGACCAGATGAATATCGTCGCGAATGATCGTCGCTGCCGCCGCAAGAACCTTCGTCGGGAGTCCGGAGATCCTGATTGTAGTGTGGGCGTTCGCCTCAAGGCGTCGGAGCCGGCCCCACAAACTCGTTTCCTTCTCCTCGGGCCGGGAGATATGCGACAAGGCGATGAGCTGTGCGTTCACGACAGCTTCGTTGCCGCCGAACCGAATGAGACAAACCGGGTTGTCACCGAGACCAAGCGCGTGCGCCGCTGAGCGACTGAGGAGCTGCAAGGCATAAGGGCTGAGAGGGGACGTGGCGATAGCGTGGATCAAAGCCGCCACTTCATGCTGGCCACCGGCGAGCGTGATCGAGAATGTCCGATCGGTGGCTGGCAGAGCGTACAGTCGAAGGGATACTTCCGTGATCACGCCCAGCGTTCCCCATGAACCCGCCATCAGCCGCGACAGATCGAAGCCAGCGACATTCTTCACAACTTTGCCCCCACCTCTCACCACGTGTCCGCGACCATTCACGAACTCGAGACCGAGCAGAAGATCGCGGGGAAGCCCGAAAGCAATTGAGAGCGGACCCGCCGACGCAGTCGCGATCGTCGCACCGATGGTTCCGTCGGGTGAGCCGTAGGGATCGAGCGGCAGCCATTGGTTGTGCTCTCGCGTCACGCGCTCGATCTCGGAGAGCGAGGTTCCCGCGCGCACCGTGAGCGTGAGATCCCCCGGTACGTAGCCGACGACGCCACTGTCGTCCCGCAACGAAATTGTCTTCGTCGCGCGCACGGGACGTCCGGCGTCGAGCCATGTCGATCGCCCCGCAATCCGAAGCGGCGTTCGAGTCGAGCCACTCTCCTTTATCGCGGAGACAACCGCTTCCGTACTCACTCGGCGGAGGGATGCGTAGGCTCGGCCTCGAGCGGGGGGGCCGTGGCGCCAGCTAGATCCTGATCTGCATGTGCCGGTGGGGTCGTACTCATTCGCAGCCGGGTCCGGGCAACTGCGTTCCATTCCTTGCAGGCGTGAAGCGGCACGACCTTTCCCGGATTCGACCGCCTATCCGGATCGAACACGCCGCGCAGCTCGCACATCGCGTTGAGCGAGCTCTCGGAAAAGATCGCTTCCATGTATCCCATCTTGTCGAGCCCGACGCCGTGCTCGCCGGTGATGCTGCCGCCCGCATCGATGCACGCCCGCATGATCTCGGTCATCGCCTTATGCACTCGCTCAGCTTCTTCCGGATCGTCCGCGCTGTAGGGGATGTTGGGATGAAGATTTCCATCACCGGCATGAAAGACATTACAAACCATGACACCGTATTTCTCGCCGATCTTGCGAATCGTGTCGAGTATCTCCGGCAGACGCGTTCGCGGGATTACAGCATCCTGAACGATCAGGTGGGGTGCCATCCGCCCCATGGCCCCAAACGCCTTCTTTCGTCCCTGCCACAGCTTCATCCGCTCCGCATCATCGCGCGCCACCTTCACATTGCGTGCGCCTCCATCGACGCAGATCCGCCGCACAGCTTCGAGATCCGCCGAGACGCCAGCCTCGAGCCCGTCGAGCTCGATAAGGAGGACCGCCTCCGCATCCCGCGGATAGCCCGCGGCGTAGATGGAATCCTCGACTACACGAATGGTCGCACCATCCATGAACTCCAGTGCCGCTGGTACGATCCCGGAGGCGATGATCGCGGAAGTCACGTGCGCGGCGGCACCGACCGACATGAAGTCAGCGAGCAGCGTCCGTACCGTCTGAGGCTTGGGGGTGAGCTTGACGGTGATGTCCAAAGCGAGCCCGAAGCAGCCATCCGATCCTATGAACGCGCCGCGCAGATCGTAGCCATCGCGCTCGCCGACATTACTGCCAAGCTCGACGACTTCTCCATTCGGCAATACGACGGTCAGTGCCAGGATGTGATTGAGTGTAACGCCGTACTTTAGACAGTGAGGGCCGCCGGCGTTCTCTGCCACGTTGCCGCCGATCGTGCACGCCGCTTCGCTCGACGGGTCCGGCGCGTAGAGCAAACCATACGGCGCGACGTGCTTATTGAGCCGCAGATTCACGACGCCTGGCTCGACGGTGGCACGTCGATTGTCGACATCGAGAGAGATGATCTTCTTGAGACGGTGGATTCCAATGACGAAGATATCGTCGGCGAGTGCTCCTCCAGACAACCCGGTGCCGGCGCCGCGCGGGACGAAGGGAAGTCCTTCATCGGCAAGCAATCTGACGACCGCGATGGTCTCTTCCCGCGTTCCCGGAAAAACCGCGAGCCTCGGCTGGCGCCTGTAGCCGGGCAGTCCGTCGGAGTTGTAGACCAGCAGCTCACTCGGACGGCTCAGCACGTGACGCTCGCCCACGATCTCGGCCAAACGCTCCGCGACCGTGGATTGGGCAGGCGAGAGCTGGGCCGGCCTCGAGGCGGGAGACGGCTGTGTCATCAGTGGAATTTAGCTATACATCTCCCTCCGGCGGGGCGACGACCAGTCGGAGCGCGTCACGCTCGATCCGATAGTCGAGCGGAGTACGCATTTCCTTGAGCTCGCCATCAAGACCGATCAAGGCATGGGATCGCGTCAGATCGATCCGGCAGCTATCGACCAGGAAGTCGTCGAACTCCGGAAGCTTTTCTGCCTCCTTCGTCCCCTTGGCAATTCCGGCGAGCGCGACCGCGAACAGGCGTGCCCGCTTCTGGCCACGAACGATCATGACGTGCAGTCCGCGCTTACCGTTCTTCACTCTGCTGCCGAGCGCCGGCAGCTTGAGCTCACGCTCGCCGACACCGATGAATACCATGGATGATCGGTAGGATTTTTTCACGCCCCCGACTTCCAGCGTCACCGTGAACGTGCGCAACCTGGACCACGTTTGGATGAGAGCGAAGAAGCTCGCGATCCTATAGCCGACATGCTTTTCGAACCCCTCGCGATCGCGGACGAAGGTCACGTATGCGCCGATGGAGCTTGTATTCAGAAACACGCAGTCGTTGACATATCCGGTGTCGGCGCCTGCGACCATGCCATCGGCCGCGACGAGCGCCGCCTTGCCGAGGTCAGTCGGGATGTGGTGATCCTTGGCGAAGTGGTTCAACGTTCCGCCGGGAAGGATCGCCAGCTCGATGTCGGTGTTGGCGACGAGCGATGCAGCGGTCGCGATCGTACCGTCGCCACCGGCGACCAGGATGCGCTTCATTCCGCGGTCGATTGCCTGCTTGAGCCGCTGATCGAGATCGCGCGGCTGCACCACTTCGAGGTCGAAACCCGCCGTAGTGAGCGCTTCCCGTGCTGCTTCCGCGTTTCCGCACGCGGCGTTGAGAAAGGCCTTTAGCTTCGATGCGCGCGGAGGTGCGGGCATTGGCGGGAAGAGGGAAGAGGGAAGAAGGAAGAGGGAAGTGGGAAGAGGAAAACGGGAAGCGGGCGTTCTACCTATACAAGAAAGACGCCGACTCGATTTGGCCGGCGTCTTTTCAAAACCGCTTTGCTCCTTCTTCCCGCTTCCCGCCTCCCGCTTCCCGCCTCCCGCCTCAGCTCCAGAAGCCCGCGAGCGCCGAACCGTCCGGCGACTCACGCAGCTTCTCGAATGCCCGCTCGCGGATCTGTCTGATTCTCTCGCGGGTGACGCCCATCAGCGCGCCAATCTTCTCGAGCGTCATCGCATCGGAGCCCTGCTCGAGGCCGTAATAAAGGTGAAGGATTTTCCGCTCACGAGGTGTGAGGTACTTCCGGAAAACGCGGTCGATGAACTCCCGCATCAGATGGAAGTCCGTCACGTCCTCGATCTCCGCGCCGTCCACTCCGGCGAAGCGCTCACCCAGCGTGCAGGCCTCGCGATCCGATCGATCGATCGGGGCGTCGAGTGAGATCTCCGTCGCCGACATCTGCTTGGCGGAACGCACCGCGTCGGGGGTTTCTTCGAGTAGGCGACCGATCTCGTTATCGGTGGGATCGCGCTTCAACACCTGGGAGAGAACGGTCTGTGCCCGGGCCAGCTTGATCAGCTGCGAATTCTGATTGAGCGGAATTCGAACGCTTCGTGTCTGCTCTGCCAGCGGCATACGAAATAAACTTCACGCCCTGATCGGGGTCGAACTTCCGTACTGCCTTGAGCAGGCCTTCATTGCCTATCGCGACGAGCTCGCCAAGGTCGAGACCGTGGCCCTGATACTTTTTGACGTACGAAATCACGAATCTGAGATTCGCGGTGACCAGCCGCTCTGCTGCCTTTTCGTCACCAGCCTGCGCACGACGCGCCAAACGCCGCTCTTCTTCGGCGTCGGTGATCAGTGGAAGCTTTTGTATGTCCTGGAGGTACTGGTCGAACGCGGTGGAGGGGGATGAACGGAAGAAGCCTTTGGATCTACTCTCGCCCGTTGTCTGCATAAGCCCCTTGGCAGAGACATTACCGACCGGCGTGCCTGGGTGGCACGCCTGGTATGCTGGACGCGCACGTTAACTAGGGGCGCACTCTACCGTCAACAGCCACGTTTCATGCCACCGTCAAGCTTGCGGATCTTTGGGCTTCGTTCGGGTTGTGGCGGTTACAATACCGATTCCGATGGCGATGATGGCTCCCACAGTGACCCAAGTAGATGAAACACCGAGCAGAATCGCGGCGATCGCCAGACCGATGATGAGTACGATGAATCCGATCAGGTAGGTGCTGAACGAGGACATTAAGCGCTCTCGGTTAGAATTTTCGCGCGTGAATCGAGCAATTGTAGGGCCAGTTGCAGCAACAAAAAACGCGGCTGTCAGCGCTTTGCGAGTCCGTCCCAACGAGTGGGCATGAGCGAATCATTCGGAATCTGCTCGACTTCGTGCGCGACGAGTACAGCGCTGCCCCAGTGACGTCCGAAGCGTGCGGCTTCCTTGCAGTCCGGGTTCCAGATATCGAGCGTCGCGCCGAGCACATTGCCGCCGGTGTCGTCCACGAGGTACCGACCGAGGTATTCCTCGCCGAGGAAGACTTCGACGTAACGTGCGAGCGGAAAGATTCTGGGGTCTGCCGCAACGATTCCATGCCGAGTCTGGCGTCCGCGACGAGTTTCACCCTGCACGCAGTACTGCGTGAGTGACACCGGGATGCTGATGCCGTTCTCGGCGCGAGCGAACTTGGATGGAATGAGCGGAATGATGCCCTTTTTCATCTTGATCGCTTCGTGAGCCGTAGCACGGGAGATTCTCGCAGCGAGTGGAAGCAGGTCGACACCATCTGCGATGGGCTTTGTCACGGCCGTCGTCGCCTTCGCGACTCTTGCGGCTGCGGACGGAAGCGCCCTTGCAATGTCCGATACGGTTTCCGTCAGTGGACCGCCGAGCGTCCCCGCGGACTCGGCGATAGTCGCGACATCGCCCATGTCTTCCGGCTCGAGCTGTGGTCCCTTGGTCGGCGGAATCTCGACTCCGGCCAGGACGACTGGAGCAAGCGAGGGGAGCGCGATCGCGCCTGTGCCGACCACGCCAACGGCAAGGGTTACGGCGATGATAGTGCGAACGACCTCGACTCGGCGAGGCCGTTGAGTGCCGTTGCTAGCGGTCCCTTGGGTGAGGGTGCGCCGAGAGATTCTGCTGATTTTCATGCAATACCTCCCGAAGTTGATCGTCACCGACTTGAACAGTCCAGCCTGCCTCTGCCCCCGCCATCGCTCCAACGCGAAGTGGAAGCGCGAACCTCGTCTTGCCCGACACTCCCTTCTTATCAGATCTCATCGCCTCGATGACCGCATCCGGTTCGATGCCGGCGGGGAGGTCGGTTGGGAGCCCGGCTGACTGCAACACTTTCGTGATCGTTGCTGCCGTTCCGGTCTGGGCTACGCCGATCCTTTCAGCGAGTCTGCCCTCCAGTGCCATCCCGATTGCGACCGCCTCACCATGAAGCAGTGAGTAGCCGCTAACCAGCTCGACGGCGTGGCCAATCGTATGGCCAAAATTGAGCGTTTTTCTAAGGCCTTCCTCCCGCTCATCACGTGAGACAATGTCGGCCTTGATCTCCATGCTACGGACGATGAGCGAGAGCATCCTGTCACTCGTCGAACCGGTCGTTCCCGACAGCATTTCTGAAGCACTGCTGGCGACCAAACGAAGATAAGTCTCGTCCGCGATTACGCCATGCTTGACAATCTCTGCAAAACCCGCACGCATTTCCCTAAGTGGAAGTGTGGCAAGGACTTGGGGATCGGCCAGCACAGCAGCAGGAGGATGGAAAGCGCCCACCAGATTCTTCCCCGCGAAGGTATCGACGCCGGTTTTTCCACCGATCGAAGCGTCGACCATAGCGACCAAGGTAGTGGGTACCTGGACCACCGGAATCCCGCGCATGTATGTGGCAGCGACGAAGCCCGCGAGAGCGCCTACAACCCCGCCTCCAAGCGCAATCACGGCCGAGTCGCGCCCATACCGTTTGATGAGCATTTGGTCGGTCAGCCAAGCCCAGTCTTCGCGGGTCTTGTGCGACTCTCCGGCGGGTGTCGTCAGGACCTCCACCCTACCCTTTTCGAACTGATCACCGACCATTTTCGCGTACAGCGGACCGACATTGGAATCCGTGATGATGGCGTACCGATGGGCAGGGACAAGCTCCCGGGCAATGTCGCCGATTCTGGCCAGAAGGCCGGTGCCGATCCGGATCCTGGATGCACCGAGCCGGATCTCCCGCGGCGACGGGGTTCCGCCGGTTTTCTTAGGCAACCCCCCGGATGGGTCGCGTCGCGGTGGCTTTACCAGGTTACTTCGCCTGCACCCGTGCGTACGTTCGCGACGCGCGCGAGCATGAAGAGTAGATCTGACAGCCTGTTCAGATAAATCACGACGAGAGGGGGGATCTCGACTTCGCGCTGGAGGTGCACGACCCTCCGTTCTGCTCGCCGGCAGACCGTTCGGGCGACGTGAAGCACCGCGCCTTTGCGGCTTCCGCCGGGGATGACGAAAGCCTTGAGCGGCTCCAGCTCCTCGTCGCAGTCGTCGATCGCGCGCTCGAGGTCCTTGATCCGCCGTTCGTCTATGTTCGCCTTGCTCAGATGGCTATGCATCTTCTCCAGGTCCGGCGTGGCAAGGAGAGCGCCGATGCTAAAGAGGTCGCGCTGCATCGGGACAAGGACCTCATCGATGCGCGGCAGCGGCTCGATGGCGCGCGCCATCCCGATGACGGCGTTCAGCTCGTCGACATCACCGTAGGCTTCGACGCGGGGGTCGTCCTTCTGGACCCGCCCACCGCCGAAGAGGCCGGTGTCGCCAGAGTCGCCGGTCTTTGTATAGATCTTCATCGGAAGGAAATCTACGATTATCCGAAATCGAACGAGTATCTACGGATTGGGAACTGCGAACTTATGACTGCCAGCCAGGGAAACCACGAACTTATGACTACCAGCCAGGGGCTATCAGAAGCAGAGGTGACTGCTGCGGGCGCAGATTGAGCAACATCTTCTGATGGTCCGAAATCGAAAACCAGCCCGCAGCCATCAACTGATCCGCCCAAGGCCCCCGGCCGGTAGTCGTCAGTTGTAGTTTCAGTTGTAGTTTCAACACCTTCCCTCACGGTGAGCCAGTTTTGACGGTGCCTTTGAACGACGACGAAGAATTGCCCGATACCGAATTTCCGCTCGGCGATGGGACGGCTGAGACGGCGGCGACAGTCTATTGCCCCTACTGCAACGAATCGGTGGAGATCGCGATCGATCCCGGTGGCGGAGCCGCGCAGGAGTACGTCGAGGACTGCGAGGTCTGTTGCCAGCCGTGGAGCGTGAGCGTGCAGTATCGTGAAGACGGCACGGCTAAAGTGAGCATAGAGCCGCTCGACGAGTAGGCTATCCCTCGCGGCGACGACCGCGCCAATGGCTTCGATCGCCCAGTGTGTGTGGCGTGCGCGGGACTAGGCACGACGCACTCCTATTGACTGTTCCGCGCCGCTCGCCATTCGGGCTCGAGGATCGAATAGACCGCGAGCGTCTCGAAGCGATCCCACTTGATGGCCCAATCCCGCTCGAGCCCTTCGGGCTGCATGCCGAGCTTTTTCATAACCTGCCCGGATGCGGGATTGCGAAGAAAGTGCCGCGCCTCGATTCTGTGCAGACCGAGCACTTCGAAACCGAAATCGAGGAGCCGCTGGCTCGCCTCAGTCGCGTAGCCGCGATTCCAGAACTTGAGGGCGATCCAGTAACCGAGTTCGGCGCGGCGGTGCTCCGGCTTGATCATGAGGCTGATCGCACCGACCAGGGCGCCGGTATCCTTTGCGGCTATCGCGAAGGTCGCGCTGGTTCCACCGTTCCAGGCCGGCTCGTGAGCTTTAATCCACTCGGCTGCTGCGCCGTGGGGATAGGGGTGAGGGATATTGAGCGTCGTATCGGCGATCTCGCGCATTCCGGCGAGTCGCTCGACGTCGAACGCATCGTCTGCGATGAACGGGCGGAGCGTCAGGCGTTCAGTGATGAGCGTTGGTTGCTCGTCTTGCACGCGCGCTTCTACAAAAGTCCGCATCGCTCAGCTTCCTTTCTAGCCCGGATGAGAGTCATGAGCATTCCGGCATCTCCCAGTCCGATGCCCCCGAAAAAAAAGAGGCCTGCGTAACGCGAATCAGTCGTGCGGAATGACCAAAACATGAGCGAGAGTCCGACGAAAAACCAAACGACGTATTCGAAGCCGAAGTGGAGATAAAGGGATCTCTTCTGAGATCTCATCTCCTTTTCAAATCGTTCGAGCTCGAGTGCGCGCTCCTCGAGCGTCAACGAGCGCCGGTGCCAGACCGGAGACGGCGGGGGTGAATCAGGCAACGGGTTTGGGGGTCTGGGCCTGTTCAGGAAATAGCCGTAGGATCAAAGCTCCCAGCCCGTCGACTGCCAGCGTCTGGCCGACCAGCGCATAAGCGATCGGGAGAGCAACGATCCATGCCGCCACGACCC
>WNFQ01017133.1_pt1 | contig 11917 bp, 15 predicted proteins | sample 5400171 | NCBI WGS metagenome assembly WNFQ01 (sample SAMN13153356, study PRJNA577476) | soil metagenome | isolation source: 20 cm soil under Madrone tree | place: USA:California | collected 2016-06-14
CTCGGCGATCGCCTGCAGGCGATCGAGCGCGTCCGAATCCGGCGTCACCGCGGCCGGGTCGAGCGGCAGCGGGGCCTGGTCGGAGAAGGCGGTGATGTGGGTGCTGCCGTCGGCCCGCGGAAATATTTCGACGCTCACGGCCGCGCCGCTATCCTCCTGATACTCAAGAAACAGCGCATCCGCCGGCACATCGCTACCCAGGTCGTAGACGAGGCTCGGGCTTCGCTGCCCGAACACGGCGGGCAACGGCATCCATCGCGCCGAAAGCAGCGACCACGGCCCCATCGCGATCACGACGGCATCCGCCTTGATGACGCCGCCATCGACCTCGACGCCCCTGACATCACGTCCATCCGCGCGCCTGGCAAGACCGGTGACGTTGCCGCGGCGCAGTTCGGCGCCCTGCCACTGCGCGGCGCTCATCATCGCGGTGGTGAACTTGCGGGGGTGAACGATCCCCGTGGTTTCCGTGGTGCCGAGCCGCTGCGCAATGATGACGCAGTCGGACAGCCAATCGAGTTCGGGGCGCGCGTGATGGCGCGCACCGTGCTCGGAAGTGACAAAACCGCTATAGGCGGTCATGCGCCGGTAGCCCCAGTCGCCGGCGATCTCGTTTGGGAGAGCGTCGTGAAGCGCAAAACTTCGCCGCGCCAGCGCATCCAGAGGAGTGCCGGCGCACCAGTCGAGCGCCAGGAAACCGCCTGCCTTGCCGGATGCCGCAGCCGCCACCTCGGTCCGCTCCACGACCGTCACGTCGATGCCGCGCCAGGCGCCGATCACACCGCCGCCGCAGATCACGACACGCATGGTTGCTCCGCTGATCAACTCGTGCGGCTTACTTCATACTTTGTAACGCCAGGAACCGCACCAATCGGAATTAAGCCGCTGCCCATTCTTCCAATGCCCAAATCCTTGTAAATGTCGGGATCGGCCACCCCAAAACGTCCTTAGGCCGCCCGCATCTACCCATCCAACCCGAACGAGGCAATCATGCTCTACGCCCTACTGGCCTATCACGTCGAAGAGGACGTCACTTCCTGGACGCCGCAACAGGATGTTGCGGTGATGGACAATTTGAGCCGGATTCACGACCGGCTCACGCAGGAGGGGCGCATAGGGCCGGCGGCGCGGCTTGGGGCGACCAGAGGCGCCTGCGTGTTGCGCGGCCCGGGCAAGGGCGTCGTGGTCGATGGTCCCTTCACCGAAAGCAAGGAACAGCTCTTGGGCTTCTACGTCATCGACTGTGCCGATCGCGACGCCGCGATCGCTGCCGCGCGCGACCTGCGCCAGGTCAATCCGACCGCGATGTATGAAATCCGCCCGGTCAGGCTCTATCGTCCCGGCGTGGCATTCCCGCTGACCGAGCAAGCGCAGCCCGGATGACGCCAGCCGATCGCGGCGGGGTGCCCGCTCCCCTGTCGATCATCCCTTTCACGCAACCGGAAAACGTCCTACCATGACCCCTTGGTAATCTGCGGGGTTACCACGATGCGATTCCGCGTGAGAAAATCGGCTCACGTTCTGGAACGCCTTGGGCTTGCAATGGCCGGGGCTGCGAGCGGCCTGTTTGTCGGCATTCTCGTAGGCTCGAGCGTCGACGCGTTGACGTCCCAGGGCTTTTTGATCCTGATGATGCTTGCCGGCGCCGTCGGATTTTACCTTGGCATCGACACCCCTCAACTGCCGTTTCATCCGGCAAACGACCGCATATCACCTGGACGTCCATGATCATGGCGGGATGGGTGGTTGGCGTCACCATGCAAATCATCGCCGGCGCGATTGCCCGCTTTCGCCGGTGAGACTTGGTCCCGGCGGCGCGCCGCACCGCCCCATCGAACCTGATCGGCCCTTCGCACGGCCAAGCATCAGATCAAGGTCGGCGAGGAGATTTTCATCGTGCCCTTCGCGTCCGGCAAACTGCATTGAGAGGCCACCATGTTATCGGGGGAACCATCATCGATGCCGCTTCGCCGGCACCTGAATGTATTCATGACGAGGTGCCACAGGCTGATCAGAACCGCCTGCGATCCCTATCGGCCCGAGCTTCACTACATGCGAGGCCCTGGCCCGAAGTGGCACGCGAAGCATCAAGCCCGCACCGCAAACGGTGCGCTTTGAGCCGTGGGCCTGAGCAAAAAGCATGAGCCGCTATTCAGCCGGTCGAGTCCGGCGGCCAAACATTTTCCCGTTCCCGCATGATGGAACCAAACCTATAGTTCTCCCGGTCCCGTTCCTGCCGGGGGTATCGCGATGAAAGGCAAAACGCCTGCAAACCCGACCGCGAAGGCGCGCGCGCGAATAATCGTGTTCGCGGTGCTTTTCGCGATCGTCTGTTCTGCCTGGGCCTGGTTCATCGGCGACCTCGGCAATTTGCAGGACCGTCTTGCCGCCCGTGAAAGCGAGGCGGTGCTGCAGGACATCACCGAGCCCGCGCAGATCGACGAGGCGCTCCGGCAGCACCCCCAAAACAAGCTGTTGCAGATCATGGCGACGGCGCTCAAGGCCGCAGATGAAACCAGCGCCGCGACCGAAAAACTGACAAGCGAAATCGAGCCGCCGGCGATTTCAAAAGCAACCAATCTGGGCGCGATGAGCCGGAGCGATCTGGAGGCGCTTCGCGGCGATCTGAAAACGGCGGAAGCCAACGCGACGGCGTTCTTGCCGCGCTATCTCGCCGTCCTGAAAACCGAGCGCGACGATGTGGAAAAATACGCGCTCTCGCTGCGTCTTGGAAAAGATACCACCCGCCTGCTTCTGGACAATCTCGACAAGCGGCAGGCGGAAATCACGGCCGTGACTTCCAGGTTGTTGCCGGCGCGCGCCGATTATTATCGCGCCTACGCAAACTATGTCGCGGTCCTGGTCAAGGAATTCGGCGCCTACAAGGTGGTGAACGGTGAATTCATATTCGCGTTTCAGCACGTCGTCGACCGCTACAATGTCGCCGCCGACGCGATGACCGTTGCCGCAAAGCGGGTCAATGACCTGGAAGCAGAACGAAGAAGCCTGCTCAAGGCGCAGCAGGACAGCTTGGTGCAGCTCGTCAACGGGAGGTGATCAAAGCGAGTTGCCGGCACTACGGGCCGAAATTGGAGCCACATCATTGCGAGGAGCGAAGTGATGCTAACCGTCATTGCGAGCCAACGGGTCGGCGCAAGGCGCCGCCCGATGACAGGCTCCGCGAAGCAATCCACGGCCAGAGCAACGGTCACAATGGATTGATTCGTCGCGGAGCCTGTCATCGGGCGCGCATTCGCGCGACCCGTTGGCTCCTCGCAATGACGGCACTCCAAACCGATACCGCTCGCAATGACGGGTCCCGCCTCAATACGGCGGCTTCTTTCGCGCGCGCTGCGCCTTCGCCGCCTCGATCCACCAGGCGAGATCATCGGCGAAACGCGGAAACGACCGCGCCAGCGCCTTGCCCGCCTCGCCCATCGGCTTGCCGTCTTCGGACAAGGTATGCGCAATCGGCCCTGCCGCGATCGTGCTCGAAATCACCACCATGCCCATCTCCGAGAGCGTGCCGTGCCAGGCGAAGGCGGCGCGCGCGCCCGAAAAACGGCCGGCCGAATAGCTGGCGATCGCGGCGGGGCGCCAGAACCACTCCTCGAGAAAATGATCGGTGAGATTTTTCAGGCCCGGCTGGACGCCCCAATTGTATTCGCCGGTGATGAAGACAAATCCGTCGGCGTCGCGGATCTGGCCGGCGAGTTTTTCCAGCGCGGCGGGCGCGGCGCCCTTCGGATATTCCTTGTACATCCGGTCCAGCATCGGCAAGCCGACCGCCTTGGCGTCGATCAGCTCGACATCGTCGCCGCGGCCGCGCAAGCCCTCGACCACGAACCGCGCCAGGCGAATGCCCATGCGGTCGGACCGGTACGAACCGTAGAACACGAGAATGCGATGGCTCATGGCGCCGGCACATTATCATGCCTCGGAGGCTCGCCTAGCCCATCCCGCGCGCTAGTGCCGCTTGAAATACTGCACCTCGCGCTCGTGCTTTTCCGCGACCGCGCGCGATTTGAAGGTGCCGAGATTGCGGCGCTTGCCGGTCTTCGGATCGACCTTACGGGAATAGAGCCGGTACCCGCCCGATTGCAATTTGCGGATCATGCAACGCCTCCTGCTTCGTATTCCTCGCGTCAATCACGATGGCCGCGCACTTGTTCCGCGTTTGTCAATACCGATGTAACGCCGACGTGACGCCGCCTGGCCCCTCATAACGCCGACGTGAATGCGTCTCGCCTGTGATGCCAACGATTGCCTTCCCAAATGCTCTCTGGAACCAGTTGGCGAGGGGCCCTGGAGATCGCGAACCCGGAGAACAAGATGCTTGCTCACCTGCCGATCGTTATTCTCGCTTCCCTGCTCCCGATGCCCGTTGCGGACGCCATGCCGAAACTCGACATCGCGCGCGAATGCCAGTTCGAAGGCGGCATCAAGCCGACGCAGGAAAGGTGCGCGGCCGACGAGGCGCAAGCGCGCAACCAGCTGCAAAACGAATGGAAACAATTTGGTCCGGATGCAATAAAACGGTGCAACGAGGAAAGCACCACGGACAACATCGCCAGCTACGTCGAATTGCTGACATGCCTCGAGATGGAGCGGGACGTCAAGAATCCCGCCGACGCGATGGGTGCGATGGGTAAGGAGCCCGCTCAAGCCGCCGCTAATGTGAATCGTCGTCACCCGCGAACGCGAGCGCCGCAATAACCACCGACGCCCGTTGTCCACCACTCCCGCCGGTGTTTACTGGATGCCCGCCGGGGCCAGTCATCCGGCCGGCCAAAGGCCGGACCGGTTGGCGGCCATGACATCTCGCAGGTTAAAAGCAAAGATTGGTGACGAGATTTCCGCGCTTGTCCTTGATCGCGAAGGGGCATCGCAAGCGTTCCAGCGCCTTCTTGGCGTCTTCATCGCCGAGTGCCGCGGCCCGCTCGTAATAGGCTTTCGCCGCGGCCGAATCCTTCGGCCCGCCGCGGCCTTCCTGGGTGAACGCGCCCATCCGCTCCAGCGCGCCGGCGTGATTTTGCGCCGCCGCCTTCTCGAAGAGAGTGCGCGCGCCAGCGTCGTCCTTGGCGCCGCCGCTGCCGTCCGCCAGCATCAGGCCGAGCTGATATTGCGCCTCCGCATTGGTCTCGGCAGCCTTCGCCAACAGCTCTCTCGCGTGCGCAGGATCGGACGACGTGCTGCCGCCACCGAGCGCCGCGAGGTTGGTGACGCCGCGCGGATTGCCGGCTTGCGCCGCGCGCTCGAACAGTTTGCGCGCCTGCGCTTCGTCGCGCGCGACGCCTGAGCCGGTGCCATAGAGCACGCCGAGTTCGACCATCGCCGAGGACGAGCCCTTGTCGGCGGCCTTGCGCCAGGCGGCGACCGCTTCCGCCATTTGTCCGCCGGCGGCGTAGGCGCGGCCGAGCTGGTAGAGCGCGCGCCGCGATGAGCCACCGGCGATCCTGCAATATTTGATCGCGGTCGCGACATCGGACGGCGCGACATCCGGGGTGCCCTTGATGTCGGCCGGCCTGTCGGGATCGGAGGGATCGGCGGCGAGCCGGTCGCACAGCACGAGATCGGCCGATTGCGCTTTTGCCTGCGATGGATTGGCCAAGCACGCAGCCGCCGCGATCGCAATCGCCGCGAGGACAATGCGGCCTGCCGCGACGGAAGAAAGCGCGTGGGATCGTTTCATCATGACGCGCATGTTTGCGTCGAGAGCACCAGGAGATCAAGCACCGCCTGAACGCATCAGGTTACAGCCGGACGTACCCCACGCCCGGGCCGTCTCGGGTGAAGGCTTAGGCCGCAGCCGCCTTGGCGGCGGTCGGAACGGACGCGATCGTCTTCAGGATCTGCGAAGCGATCTGGTAGGGGTCGCCTTGCGAGTTCGGGCGGCGATCTTCCAGATAGCCTTTGTAGCCGTTATTGACGAAGGAGTGCGGCACCCGGATCGAGGCGCCGCGGTCCGCGACACCGAAAGTGAACTCGGTAATCGCAGCGGTTTCGTGCTTGCCGGTCAGGCGCATGTGGTTGTCCGGGCCATAGACCGCGATGTGGTCGGCGCGGGCGGCGTCGAATGCCTTCATCAGCTGCTCGAAATATTCCTTGCCGCCGGCTTCGCGCATATATTTCGTGGAGAAGTTGGCGTGCATGCCGGAGCCGTTCCAGTCGGTGTCGCCGAGCGGCTTGCAGTGGAATTCGATATCGATGCCGTACTTCTCGGTCAACCGCAGCATCAGATAGCGGGCCATCCACATTTCGTCGGCAGCGCGCTTGGAGCCCTTGCCAAAAATCTGGAATTCCCACTGGCCTTTTGCCACTTCGGCGTTGATGCCTTCGTGGTTGATGCCGGCGGCGAGGCAGAGGTCGAGATGCTCTTCCACCATCTTGCGCGCGACGTCGCCGACATTCTTGTAGCCGACGCCGGTGTAATAGGGTCCCTGCGGCGCCGGATAGCCGCTTGACGGGAAGCCGAGCGGACGGCCGTCCTTGTAGAAGAAATATTCCTGTTCAAAGCCGAACCAGGCGCCTTCGTCGTCGAGAATGGTAGCGCGCTTGTTCGAAGGATGCGGGGTCTTGCCGTCGGGCATCATGACTTCGCACATCACCAGCGCGCCATTGGGGCGGGCGCCGTCGGGATAGATCGCAACGGGTTTGAGCACGCAATCGGAATTATGGCCTTCGGCCTGCAGGGTCGAGCTTCCATCGAAGCCCCACAGCGGAAGCTGCTCCAGGGTGGGAAATGAATCGAATTCCTTGATCTGCGTTTTGCCGCGTAGATTCGGCGTCGGCGTGTATCCGTCGAGCCAGATATACTCGAGCTTATACTTGGTCATTGAGGTCTCTCATGAGTTGATGATGCGAAAGCGAAGCTGATTGGTCACCACAAGCGTACCCGGCCACCATCGGCCACGCGTCACCAAGCAATTAAAGTGCCAAAACGCTGCATTGCGGAACGCCCCGAGGATGGGGAAATCCCCTGCGGCTGGCGGTCCATTCAAGGTGCGGCAAAGCCGCGCGGTTTGCGGTGGCGGCGAGCTGGCGCTTACGCCTGATTCCACGGCAGTCCGCGCGCTTATCGATGGCCCCGATTAAAGCTGCGGCATTGGTCCGCAACATTCCCAACGAAAGCCGGCCCCTCCCCGCAACCTTGGCAATGGCCCAGGCGTTAGTCAGTCATCGGCTGCTTTCCAGCGGAGCAAAAACGAAACTGCCCATAATTTATACAGCGGATGATTTTGTTTTGATCAGGTTGCACGGGAGGCGAGCAGGGACGATATCGGTTTTAGTAACCGGTCGAGAACGAGTCGGGCGCAGCATACGTCCGGGCGCGGCGACAAGAGGGTCGCGACACAGTCGCGGCACAAGGAGAGACGATAATGAATACGGGTTGGAATCACGGGTCGGCAAAGATCTACCAATTCCCGGTCGGTGGCCGCTCGGCCACTGACCGACGCGGCCACGAGGAGACCAGGAACGTTAACGATCCAGCTTCGTCACCCGCGAGCGAAGTTGCATACAGTGACGCCTGGTATCACGAGGCGGCAATCCAGGAATCCAAGCCGGTGCGGGAGCGCTGATGCCTTCAGTACCCCCGCCGAAGCGTTGCGCTTCTCTGGCGCAATATCAAATGGGATGAAAGGGTCGAAAAGGTTTCGGCCCTTTTTTCATGTCTGCTCGCAGGCCGTCGCCGGCCGTTTGCCATGCTTGATCGTGGTGCCTGCCCTGGTGATTTTCAACGTGATGCCGCCGGCCGAATAACGCGAGCCGGACAGTGCAACACGCTTGCCAAGCGTCACGGCCTTTCCATCGATCTGCAGATGGGCGCGCCGGTCGTACGGAAAAAATCCGACGATGAACTGCGAGCCGTCGGCGCAGCGATAGTTCTGGAACGTCTGCGCGAAGGCGGGCGATGAGCCGCTTGCAAGTCCCGCTGCAACTGTTGCGGCACCGAGAATAATGATGGCTTTGCACCAATTCATGTTGGCCCCCTTTGAACGGCGAATATAGACCAGAGCCACCCGCTCGCGCGATACGCTTTCCCGTCATTTCTCCGCCGCAGAGGATGGCTTAGACTGACGCCATGCCAGACCCACCTGCCCGCCACCTCAATCTCGCCGGCGCCAGCAATTTCCGCGACCTAGGGGGCTATCGCACAAGGGATGGGCGGATCGTGCGCTGGCGGCAGATCTTTCGGTCCAACCATCTCGGCCATCTCACCGAGGCGGATATCGAGGTTTTGCGTCCCTTGGGTCTGAAGAGCGCATTTGATTTTCGCGGCACCGAAGAGCGCGTTGCCGCGATCTGCGGCCTTGCCGGGATCGCGGTTCATTCGCTGCCGATCGAGCCGACCGTGGTTGCATCGCTGCGGGCGCGGCTCGCCGATGGCGTGCCGCTGTCATCCGCCGATGCCGTAGAGGTGATGCGGGAGTCCTACCGCAACTATGTGCGCTACAACACGCCAAGCCTCCGCGCGCTGTTCGCTCTTCTGCTTGAGGACCGCGCGCCGCTGGTGATTCATTGCACTGCGGGCAAGGATCGTACCGGTTTCGCCTGCGCGCTGATCCTGCACTCGCTCGGCGTGCCCGATGAGCAGATTGCCGAGGATTATCTGCTCACCAATCGCTTCTACCGGCGCGACCCCACAGCCAGCTTCGATCTTCCCGAGGACGTCAGGCAGGTGCTCGCGTCGGCGCAGGCTTCCTTCCTCACCGCAGGCTTCGATGCCATCAGCGCCGATTATGGCGATCTCGAAAGCTATCTCGGTGACGCCTTGGGCCTCGGCCCGCGGGAACGCGCAACGCTCCAGGCGCGCTACCTGGAATCCTGAAATTCCCCTCCTGCCCAAGGCGGCGGATAGGGTTGCCTCAGGCCGCCGCTTCCATTTCGGCATCGAGGTCGGCGATGACGTCCTCGAATGCCAAGATCGCCTGCTGAACCGCGGCGATCTGCATCAATTCCCAGGCACTGACAGGGCCGTGGCAATTTTGCAGGGCGACAACCAAATCCCGCCGCTGCTCCTTGAGCTGAACAAGCGGCAAACCGTGGTCAGGCAGATGTCTCATCGTGGTGGCTCCCACCCCTTGGATCGGACGACCGTGAGGTATAGTGGCGTGGTTCTGCCGTTGGCTTACAAAAGTCCGGCAAATTTTAACGAGTTGGCCCCGGGACCTGCGGATGCGGGGCTCAGGCTAATGGCGGCAGCACCTTGGTAATCGCGTCGCACAGCGCTCGTGAGATGCGAAGGGTGCTCCAGTCGCTCTGATGAAGCTTGTCCGGTTGGTCGGTCGGGTCGAGCATTTGCTCGAACGCGACATTGTTATGCACGTGCCAATGTCGCATCAGCGCCCAACGTCGAAACACGCTGACCTTGGCTTTTTCCGCCTCGGTCGATATCAGCGCCACCATCTGCGTGGAATCTTCGGCTTTGTCGTCGCAAAGCATCGCGGTGACATATTGCGGATCCATCAGCACGACATCCATCGCCCGCTCGCGTAGCTGCTTCAGACCCGCAGCGATCTTTGCAGCCACGTCGTCCAGATCATACTTCTTCTCCTTCTTGTGGAAGACCGCGTTGGTTCCGACCTGCCAGATCACCAGCGACGGCTGTTCGGCAAAAATATCGGCATCGAAACGAGGCAATTCCTCGACCGCATCTTCGCCACCCCTGCCCCTGTTGAGCACATCGATCCTGAGATCAGGAAACCGATCTTTGTATGGGACCCTCAGATACATCTCCAGACGGTGCGGATAAGGCACAACGTCCTCCCTGCCAGCCGTCGATGATGATCCCATCGCCACGATTCTGACGGGCCCCTTGCCTCTGAGGGCCTCCGCAAGATGCGGGAGCGGATATTTGAAACTAATGAATTCGGCAGGAACGTCGACGTCAGGAGGCGCGTCGGGCATTTGAACCCTCCGTTCATGAAAACCATTTGACGTATGAGCCACATTTGGCCGCAATTTTTCGCAGCATTGCAAATCAATTTCGCCTGACGGTAGTGTGGGAGCGCGTGCACCCTCGTTGCCGGGAGACTGATCATGGATGGAAAAGTCGTTGTCGTGACCGGCGCCTCGGGCGCGCTCGGCAAGGTGGTTGCGGAGGCGGCGCTTGCGCGGGGCGCAAAAGTGGCCGGCGTGGATTACGCGGCGTCGCAGATCGCGGCCACGGCCAATCGGATCGAACTTGGCGGCGTCGATCTTTCCGATCCGGCGCAAGCCAAGAAGGCGATCGACGCCGCGGCCGCACAGTTTGGCCGGCTGGATGCCTTGATCAATATCGCCGGCGCCTTTGCGTTCGAGACCGTCGCCGAGGGCGATCCTAAAACCTGGCAGCGCATGTACGCGATCAACGTGCTCACCGCGCTGAATGCGTCGCGATCGGCGCTGCCGCATCTCGCGGCTTCCCCCTCGGCCCGGATCGTCAATGTCGGCGCGCTGGCCGCGCTGCAGGCCGGCGCCGGCATGGGCGCCTATGCCGCGTCCAAGGCCGGCGTGCATCGCCTCACCGAGGCGCTCGCCGCCGAATGGAAAGGCAAGATCACCGTCAACGCCGTACTGCCCTCGATCATCGACACGGCAGCCAATCGCGCCAGCATGCCGAAAGCGGATTTCAGCAAATGGGTGACGCCGGAAGAACTGGCCGAGGTGATCCTGTTTCTCGCAAGCGATGCCGCCAGCGCCGTCACCGGCGCACTGCTTCCGGTGAGCGGGCGGGTGTAAGCCTCACGCCTCCGCCAGCTTTCTCAAGACGGCACTGAAGCGGATGCTGCGCTTGCCTGCCAGCGCAGTCGCTTCGGCAACCGCCCCTTCATCGGTGTAGGTGCCGGAAAAGCCGATGCCGACCTCATAGCCGCCGAACACCGGCCGCTCGCCCTGGCTCGGCGTGTGCTCATGGTTGATGAGTTCGCCCTTCCACCTGCCGTTGGTGCTGGTGTAGGCGCCGATATAATCGAAGAATGCATCACCGCCGCGGATCTTGCCATCGTGCAGCACCATGACGCCGGTATTGCCGCCGTCGATGCCGTCGAGCATCCGGATATGAAGGGAGTAAAGACCATTGCTGATGCCGCCTTTTCCGGCCGAAACGACCGGCGGCGCTGCCTCTTCGCTGATGGGAGTCATCACTGAGTTGAAGGCAACGCCAGGCAATTGTGTGGTGCCGCCTTCGAAAAAATATTGTTCGCCCTGCTGCCTGCCTTTGAGCGAGAGCGTGATCCTGTCGGTCTTGAACAGGGGTTGGAAATTCGGATCCTCGTTGTGGCGCAAGGTCGAGATCTCGACCGATACCTCGCCACGATCGGATTCCTGGTAGGTGCCGATGAAAGCGAAAGCCGAATTACCGCCCATCATCTTGCCGTCATAAACATAGAGCACGCCGCGGCGCGAACCGTGCACCGTATGCATCTCGACCTTGTAAAGCCCCTTCAGCATTCCCGCTCCGGCCCGCAATCCCGGCCTGCAGCCTATTGTCTCTGTCCGCAGGCCACAACGTCGAAGCCTGCGGGCGACGGGCTCCGCTCAGTCCGGGATCAGCGGCCGCAGCTTCGATTTGAATCGAATGCTCTGCTTGCCGGCGAGCGCAATACCGTCGGCTTCGGCGGTTTCATCGGTATAGGTTCCGGTCAATCCGATGGTCACGGCCTAGCGTTCCCATACCGGCCGTTCGCCGAAGGTCGGCGAATGCTCCTGATTGGTCACTTCGCCCTTCCACTTGCCGTTTCCCGACGTGTAGGTGCCATAGGCATAGAAGGACGAGTCGCCCCCGCGCAGCGTACCATCCCGCACTACCATGACGCCCTCATAGCCGCCCTGAACGCCGTCAAGCATCTGCACGGTGATATGGTAGAGACCGTTCCTGATCATGGCGCGTGCCGCATCCGTGGTCCGGGCACAGGATAGCCGCTCCTGCACTGGC
>WNFQ01003209.1_pt1 | contig 11916 bp, 9 predicted proteins | sample 5400171 | NCBI WGS metagenome assembly WNFQ01 (sample SAMN13153356, study PRJNA577476) | soil metagenome | isolation source: 20 cm soil under Madrone tree | place: USA:California | collected 2016-06-14
GTCGCAATCCTGGGCGCTCTAGCTCTCGCCACGGTCGCGTTACATCGAGGCGAGCAGATCAATGCCATGTGGCTGGTGGTCGCGGCCATTTGCACCTATGCCCTCGGGTTTCGCTTCTACAGTAAGTTCATCGCAGCCAAAGTCCTCATCTTGGACGGTCAGCGCGCCACGCCGGCCGAGCGTCTGGAAAATGGGCGCGACTTTGTCCCCACCAACAAGTGGGTGGTCTTCGGACACCATTTCGCAGCCATCGCTGGGCCCGGCCCTCTGGTCGGACCAGTGCTGGCGGCGCAATTTGGCTATCTTCCGGGAACGCTTTGGATATTGGCCGGCGCGGTCTTCGGAGGCTGCGTGCAGGACTTCGTAATTCTGCTGTTTTCTGTACGGCGTGACGGCAAGTCCCTCACTGAAATGGCGCGCGAAGAAGTTGGCCGCCTGGGCGGCCTGGTGGCCTACGTTGCTGTGATCAGCATCATCGTGATCCTGCTCGGAGTCTGTGCTCTGGTGGTCGTGAACGCGCTCAAGGCCAGCCCCTGGGGCACGTTCACGATTGCGATGACGATCCCCATCGCGCTCCTGATGGGGGTGTATTTGCGAAATCTGCGGCCCGGCAAAGTGTTGGAAACTTCGGCGCTTGGTTTCTTCCTGGTGATGCTGGCGATCTGGGGTGGGCAGTGGATTTCCCAGACTCCCTCGTGGGCCCGGTGGTTCACGTTTTCGGGTCCCGCCCTGGCCATCCTCATTATCATTTACGGCTTCGCGGCTTCGGCGCTGCCAGTCTGGTTGTTGCTCGCGCCACGCGATTACCTGAGCACATTCGTAAAGCTGGGAACCATCGCCCTGCTGGCCTTGGGGATCGTCGCGCTCCGGCCCACGCTGCACATGCCGCCGCTCACCCGCTTTATTGACGGCTCGGGCCCGGTGTTCGCCGGAAATGTTTTTCCCTTCGCGTTCATCACCATCGCCTGCGGCGCGATCAGTGGCTTTCACTCGCTCATTTCCAGCGGCACAACCCCGAAGCTGATCCGCTGCGAGACCGAAGCCCGCATGGTCGGATACGGAGCCATGATGGCTGAATCCATGGTGGCCATCATGGCGATGATCGCGGCCTGCGTACTTCAACCGGGAATCTACTTCGCCATCAACAGCCCTGCAGGCATTGTTGGCCAAGCGCCGGAAGCGGCGGCTGCAACCATCAGCACTTGGGGATTTCCAATTACAGCCGCCGAAATGCATTCGCTGGCCCAGTCCGTGGGTGAACAGACACTGTACAACCGTACCGGCGGCGCGCCCGCCTTCGCCGTCGGCATGGCCCATATTTTCTCCAACAGCCTGGGCGGACAGGCGCTGATGGCGATCTGGTATCACTTCGCCATCATGTTTGAAGCTCTGTTCATCCTCACGGTTCTGGATGCTGGCACCCGGGTGGGCCGCTTCATGGTGCAGGACGCGCTCGCGCACGTGTGGAAGCCGCTGGGCCGCACCAGTTGGTATCCCTCTATCCTGGCGACCAGCGCGCTGATCGTCGCTTCCTGGGGGTATTTTCTGTGGCAGGGGGTGAAAGATCCGCTGGGTGGGATCAATTCTTTGTGGCCACTGTTCGGAATCTCCAATCAATTGCTGGCCACGGTCGCTTTGTGCGTCGCTACCACCATCATCATCAAGATGGGCAAGGCGCGCTATGCGGCCGTGACCCTGGTGCCGCTGGTCTGGCTGGTAGCGGTAACTTTCACCGCCTCGTGGCACAAGATCTTTGACCCCAACCCGCGCATCGGATTTTTGTCGCACGCAGCACAGCTGGCTTCCAGCCCGGCTGCAAATGTCCGCCTGATCTTCAATGATCGTCTGGATGCAGTTGTAACGGGAACTTTGATTGTGATGATCGGCTCGATCTTGATCGAGTCCATGGTGGAATGGTTGCGAGTGCTTTCCGGTCGTAAGCAGGCCAAAGTGAAGGAGTCGCCGTTCGTGGCCACGCAATTCGCAACCGAGGAGCAGGGATGAAGCGATTGAGCGCGAACTGCGTGGGGACAGACGCCCCCGGCTGTCCAGTCGAGCACCGCTCGACCGGCTTCAGGTCCGTGATTCGGCACGCTAGGTCACTGCTGGTGTCAGCCTTGCGGGAAATATTCGACGAGTCCGCCTACAACCGCTTTCTGGATCGTAGGCAATTGCCATCCTCCCGAGAAGCCTACGCCGCTTTTCGCCGGGAATACGAAGCAGCCAAGGCGCTCCGACCACGCTGCTGCTGAGAAACCCAGTTGCGAGTGCCCGTCGCCCGTTGTCAATCAAGGCCAGTCCAGGACACACTCTGACAACCGCCAAGTTGCCACTGACAACTGAAACTAAGATAAACTTCCCCCATGCGCGTCCTGGGCGTTGATTGCGGCACCGAGTACACCGGTTTCGGCGTCGTCGAACTTCGTCATGACGACACCCTGGTTTGTCTTACCTGTGGTGCGATCAAACTTTCGCCATGTGAACCTCTGCCCCGGCGGCTCGCGACGATTTTCGAAGGCCTCGGGGTCATCATCCAGGAACACCGGCCCGACAACGTTGCCATCGAGGATGTGTTCTATGCGGTCAACGTAAAGTCCGCGCTCAAACTGGGGCAGGTGCGTGGAGTGGCCATGCTGGCCGCAGCGTCGGTCGGACTGGAAGTCACCGAGTATTCTCCTCTTTCCATCAAGTCCGCGGTAGTGGGCTACGGCAGGGCGGAGAAACCCCAAGTACAGCACATGGTGACGCGCTTACTCAATCTCAGTGAGATACCGGAGCCGCCCGATGCGGCCGACGCGCTCGCCATTGCTATCTGCCATCTTCATACCTCCGCAACGCTCGTTCGCCAGCGTGCCCTAGGTAGGTGAGGCACGCATCTGGCGCCATTCCGTCTATTTTTTTGGCATAATCTGTTGTGCATGGCTTCCGGCAAATTTCCATTGCTTTCCCATCCACTGCGCCCCCCGCTGACTGGTCTCCTCTTGCTGGCCCTGTGTTTGCCCATTTCCTCCCTGGCACAGGACGCCGCCGTGGTGACTTTCACTCTCGATTTTCCCGGCTCGGAGCCCTCTCACTACCTCATTTCGGTTGCCTCCGACGGCCACTCTACCTACGATTCGGACGGCAAGCTCAGTCCTGAATCCGAAGCGGACCCTTTTCATTTGGACTTCTTGGTTTCCGCCAGGACCAGCAAGACTATCTTCGACCTGGCCAAACGGGCCCACTACTTTCAGGGACAGATCGACTCCAACAAGCGTGGCTTGGCCTCCACCGGGACCAAGACGCTGGCCTACAAGGACGCCAGCCAGAGCGCGACTGCCACCTACAACTACTCCCCGATTGCGGCCGTTCAGCAGGTGACACAACTGTTTCAGAACCTGTCCATGACGCTCGAATACGGCCGTCGGCTGCAGTATTTCCATCGTTACCAGAAGCTGGCCCTTGACGAGGAACTGAAGCGCATGGAGGAGATGGCCAATGACAATAGTCTGCAAGAACTGCCTGCGGTGGTGCCTATCTTGCAGCAGATCGTGAGCGATTCTACTGTCATCAATCCGGTCCGGGCCCGCGCCCAGAGGATGGTGGAGCGGGCTGGGCCGACAAAGCCCTGATTCTGAGTGTGCCGCATCTCCGCCCAAGGCGCTCGAATTGTTGACAACCAAGCAGTCCGAAAGGTGTTCTAATAGCGTAAAGGGCAGCCTCGGGAGGTACCACATGTTTACGCGCAAAGTAGCTACCTTGTTCGCGCTGGTGGTTTTGGTGTCTGGGCTGGCCGTTCCATCCTTTGCCGACTCACAAGCTCGCATCGTGCGCCTAAGCCAGGTGGATGGCGACGTCCAAATTGACCGCAACACCGGACAAGGCTATGAAAAGGCGTTTGTGAACTTGCCCATTACCCAAGGAACGAAACTGCGGGCAGGACAGAACGCTCGGGCTGAGATCGAGTTCGAAGACGGAAGCACGCTGCGCATAACCCCCGGGACCATGGTTGAATTCTCCGAGCTGGCACTGCGCGACTCCGGCGCAAGGGCGTCGACCTTGAATCTTCAGACGGGAACAGCCTATTTGAATTTCAAGGGCAACAAGTCAGCGCAAGAGTTTTTGCTGTCTTTCGGACGCGAGAAACTGACCCTGGCCAAGCCAGCCCACCTGCGTGTGGAACTGAAAGATACTGACGCCACCCTGGCGGTGTTCAAGGGCGACGTTGAAGTGCAAGGCGCGTCTGGCGGGGTTGAGGTGGAGAAGAAGCACAGCGCAACCTTCGATCTGACCGGAGCAAACCCCTATAGCCTGGCCAACAACCTGGAGCCGGACCCCTATGACGATTGGGACAAGCAGCAGGAGAAATATCACCAGCAGTACAGCGCATCTTCGTCGAATAGCTACTCGCCCTATGCCTATGGCTCAAGCGACCTGAACTACTACGGAAGCTTTTACAACATGCCCGGCTACGGCATGATGTGGCAGCCCTATCTTGTGGGTACAGGTTGGGATCCATTCATGAACGGTGCCTGGATGTGGTATCCGGGCGCCGGTTACACGTGGGTATCCTCCTATCCTTGGGGCTGGACGCCTTATCGCTATGGCTCCTGGACGTACCTCCCCAGCTATGGCTGGTTCTGGCAGCCAGGAAGTTCCTGGGCGGGATGGAACACGGGTCCTAGAATCACGAATCCGCCACGACAGTTCAGCTTCCCCCGGCCGCCCGCTATGCCCGGACAAACCCTGGTGGTGAACCGTACTACACTGTCCTCTCCCGCGGGTGTGGTCCAAAATCGGATCCAGTTCCGCGGCGATTCCGCAGGTCTGGGAATACCGCGAGGTAGTGTGCGCAATCTTGGCAAGGTCTCGCGGCAGGTCGAGAGCTCGTCGGCCGCTGGTGGGACGGTCCAGTCCCCGCCGGGTGGGTCTGCGGCCCGACTACCCGCGTCGTCACGAATGTCATCGCCTCGCGGTGGCCCTGCACCACGAAGCGCTCCTGCAGCCGGTGGCGCGAGTCCGCGGATGAGCGCTCCCTCGTCGCACTCGTCGGCTCCCAGCTCTCAAGGCTCGCCTCATAAATAGCGCCATGCCGGGAGCATTCGGGCGGTGGGACCGGGCGGCAGAATACCCCCAGGAGATTCCACAATGCTGTGAAGCTTGGTAAGCTGACAGGCAATTTGGCCCATTCCTTTCAGGAGGTCGGCAATGTTTACCATCAAGACTTGGGTGCGACTCGGTCTCGTCGGTGCGGCGTTCGTCGTTCTCGGTCCGCGCAGCTCGGCGCAGACCATTTCGTGTTCTTCCGATGACGGCCATCGGCATTATTGTCCGGCGGATACACGGGGCGGAGTGCAGCTGCTAAAACAACGCAGCGATTCATCCTGCCAGCAGGGCTACAGTTGGGGTTTTGACCGCGGGGGCGTTTGGGTGGATCGTGGCTGCCGGGCGGATTTCACGGTGAGCGCATACCAGTACCGAGGGCCAATCTCAGGAAGCACCGGCACAATTTCATGCTCGTCTGACGACGGCGGCCGGCATTACTGCTCAGCTACGCCAGGCCAAGTTCGGCTGCTTCAACAGCGCAGCGAATCACCCTGCCGGGAAGGATACAGTTGGGGCTCGGATGGTCAGGGCCTCTGGGTGGACCACGGTTGCCGGGCGGATTTCGCCGTGGATTCTTACCAATACGGTGGGTCAGATGAGGGTGGCGGTAGCACCCTCTCGTGCTCGTCGGACGACGGTGGCCGACATTATTGCGCGGCCAATGCGCGAGGCCGGATTCGACTCGCCCGGCAGCGCAGCGAATCACCGTGCCAGGAAGGCTACAGCTGGGGCTCGGACCGCGGAGGCGTCTGGGTCGATCACGGCTGCCGCGCCGATTTCACGGTAGAAGGCCGCCGGGATGGTGACTGGGATCGGGACCGTGATCGCGACCGTGATCGCGACCGCGACCGCGACTGGGATCGGGGCAGCGGCCAGGGGGCAGACGCGGATCTAGTCGTTTCCTGCTCCTCCGATGACATGCACCGGCACTACTGCCCGGCCGACACGCGCGGCGGGGTGCGGGTATTGAAGCAACGGAGCGACACTTCATGCAGGCAAGGCTACAGCTGGGGTTACGATCGTCGTGGCATTTGGGTCGATCACGGCTGCCGCGCTGACTTTCAGGTCGTCCGGTAAATTCCGGAAATAGAACAATTCCAGGGCGGCCTTTTCGGGTCGTCCTTTTTCTTAGTCAGCAAGCTTCTCATCCCCTCACGCGATGACCGCCCCCCTTGTCATCCTCAGCGGAGTGGCGGCTTCGCTTCGCGAAAGCAGCAGCGCAGTCGATTGAAAGATCCCGCCCGGATGACGATTGCGTATTCCCCATCAGGCACGCCGCGTTCCAGCAATCGCGGTCAAATTACCAGGGTCACTTGAGACCCGGACAACCGGCACGTAGGCTAATAGAAATCACCCTCATACCGGAGGTCCCATGGCTACACCGGGCAGAGCGCCCATTCCCAATCCCGCTCATCCAACCGTTCCACCTGCACCAGCGCTACTTTTAGCCATGCTGCAGGTCTCGACCCACGTGAGCGATCTGATCTTTTCACCCGGAAGCCATCCGCACGTTGAGGTAAGCGGCCAGCTGGTCGCGGTGAAAATGCCGGGGTTATCGGTGCTGAGCGCGGACGACACGCAGCGCATTGCGCAAGAATTGATTGGAGACAACAAGCAGGCCACTGCCATGTTGCAACAGCAGGGATCGTGTGACATTTCTTACAGCCTGCCGGGCACCGCGCGTTTTCGGGTCAATGTCTTCGTCCAGCGGGGCAGCCACGCGATTGTGATGCGAGCGATTCCCAAGACCATCCCCAGCTTTGCCGAACTGAAACTACCGCGGGACCTGGGTCAGATTGCCGATTTGAAGAATGGGATCGTGCTGGTCACCGGTCCCACCGGTTCGGGAAAGTCCTCAACCCTGGCCGCGATACTCGATCGGATAAACGAAACCAAGGCATACCACATCCTTACGATTGAAGATCCCGTGGAATTCATGCATCGCCACAAGCGTTCCATAGTTCACCAGAGAGAGTTGCACAGCGACACTCCCAGCTTTGCTCTGGCACTTCGGGCCGCCCTACGCCAGGCTCCCAAAGTAATCCTGGTGGGCGAAATGCGAGACAAGGAAACGATCGAAATCGCGCTGGAGGCAGCGGAAACCGGCCACCTTGTGCTCTCCACTTTGCATACGACCGACGCCTCAAAGACGGTGGAGCGAATCATCGGAGTATTTCCTCTGGCGGAGCAGCAAACCATTCGCAATCGCTTCGCAAAGAGTTTCCGTTATATCGTTTCGCAGCGGCTGCTTCCCTGCAAAGGGGGAACCGGGCGTGTGGCCGCCATCGAAATCCTCAAGTCGACGCTACGCACTCGCGAGTATCTGGACAAGGGCGAAGTGGAAGGAAAGAGTCTGCTGGATGCCATGCGGGATGGAGACACAGAGGGCATGCAGCACTTTGACGGAGAAATCGAGAAACTGATCCGGGCGGACATGATTGACTACGACACGGCAATGGCCTACGCCACCAACCCGGGGAATTTGCGTCTGCAACTGACTGACTTGGGATTAGAGCCCCCTCGAATTCCGGTGGAGAAAGCTGCGCCCCCGGCCAAAGAGACGAAAAAAGAGGAGACCGAACTCGAGATCGAATAACCTGAGGCGCTTCGGCGACGTGGAAGAGGGCCCTTCAGGGCTGCGTAAGCTGAGAAAGCCGCCGGGCTTTTAAGGCCCCAGGGATTTGCCTTCTCTCCGAAGCGCTGCTAGCGCACGATGACACCAGCGTAGCCCACGACCCGCTCCCGGTCACCCGAAACATCGCCGGAAGTGGCATATTTGATCAGTTCCGTGCCGGTTGCGCCCAGTCGCCGGGCCGCGGTGAGCATCGCCACTGTGGGCCCGAAGCCGCACATGCTGATGTTTTCGTTCATCACTACCTCGAACAATCCCCGCGCATCCCGCACCAGGATGCGTTCGATCGCCTTGTAATCCTTCTGCCGGGTCACCACGTCGTTCTCGTAGTGATTCATATCGCTGGAGGCGATCAGCAGTACGCGCTCGCCCAATGCTCGTACCGCTTCGGCTATGGCGTTTCCTAGAGCATCGAGGATTTCGTAGCGACTGGTGCCCAAAGCTATCGGTACAAACGTACAGTCGGGCTTCCTGATCTGCAGGAACGGCAATTGCACTTCGGCGGCATGTTCGGCGCGGTGGGCCTCGGTGTCCTCAGCTAGGAGCGGAAAGCGTTGCTTCAGAGCCGCTGCCAGCGCGGAGTCAATGGGCACCTGTCCCAGAGGCGTCTCCCACGCGCCCTGGCTCATGATGGAGAGAGGATGTCCCATGCCGGTGTGGTTCGGGCACATCAGGATGCATCGTTGAGGCAAGTCAAGTCTCGCATATACTGCGCCGGCCACATGTCCGGAATAGATATAGCCGGCGTGGGGTACGATGCAACCGAGAGCGGCAATGGTTTTTTGTTGGGGTGGCAAAAAGGATTCCACGTCAGCGCGCAGATCCTGGGGATCGCGTGGATAGAAGCGTCCGGCAACCGCAGGATGGCGAAACGTTGGGGCCATGACACCTCCCAAGCGTGGAACCTGTTCAGGCGCCGCTCGAAATCCGTAGCGTCCTGCAGGCTGTCCCAAGGGCGTCTCGCCCTCGGCTCTGTTGACCTAATCCGTACCCCGGCTCGCCAAGGCGCGAAACAGGGCTGCACTCTTTTCCAGGCTCAAGGCCTCGGCGCGCAGCGTCGGATTCACTCCAGCCTTTTCCAAGGCTGCCCGCAACACCGCAGGCTTGTATTGCGATTTAAGATTGTTCCACAAAGTCTTCCGCTTCTGCCCAAAAGAGAGTTTCAAAAAGCTGATAAACGCAGCTTCTGGCACACGCAAGCTATCAATCTTTGACGCCATTCGGAGCCGTACCACGGTGGACTCGACCTTAGGCGCGGGCGAGAAGGCGTCGGGCGGAAGGGTGAACATTTTCTCCACCCTGGCATAGAGCTGGGCAGTGGCGGAAAGCAGGCCGTATTCGCTTCGTCCCGGCGCGGCCGCCAGTCGTTCCGCCACCTCGCGCTGCACCAGGAGCACGACGGTTTCGAAATACTGCCTGAATTCGAACAGCCGCAAGAGAATGTCGGAGGTAATGAAGTAGGGAAGATTGCCCACCACCCGCACAGCTTCAGGCTGGTGATTTATGCCGGGACGCGTGCTTCCCGGCTTCGGTCCGAAAAGAGTGTGAAAATCAATCGCCATGATGTCGCCCTCGATGATTTCCACGTTCGGCTCCTGGGAAAAATTCATGCGCAACTGGGCCGCCAGTACCCGATCGATTTCAACCGCGATCAACCGCCGCGCCCTCTTCGCCAGCAGGGATGTGAGAGCGCCGCGCCCGGGACCGATTTCCAGAACCGTACTCTGCGAAATATCGCCCAACGCTTCCACGATGCGCATGGGCGCCGCCGAGTCGACCAGGAAATGCTGACCTAGTTTGGGCTTGCCGCGACGCCCCTCAGAGGCGGCGATTTTTGTCACATTGGCCTCTTTCTGGCCGGCTGGCCGGTGTTTAGACTGGCGAGTTGTTTGTGCAAATTCACCCCGCGAAGTGCACTGCTGCGCGGGGAGTATGCTGTGAGTAGCACGCCCTATGATAGCGTGTGCTGGCACCACAGGGGCCGGTACTTACCAGGAGTCGCCTTCATGCACGTAGTCTTCGCTGCTTCGGAGTGTGTGCCTTTTTCCAAGACCGGCGGACTGGCCGACGTAGTGGGTGCCCTGCCACGCGCCCTGGTCTCCGCCGGACATCAAGTGAGCGTCTACGTTCCCCGCTATCGGCAAACCCAACTCAAGGGCGCCCAGACCGTCGTCGGCAGCATCACCGTTCCCTTCGATGATCGTTATCGCTTCTGTTCGGTAGTTAGTGGCGGCAAGCTCTCCGGAGTGAATTTCTACTTCATCGATTATCCGCCATTTTTCGACCGCGAGGCGCTTTACGGTACTTCGGCCGGCGACTATCCCGACAATGCTGAGCGTTTCGCCCTGTTTTCCCGCGCCGTGCTGGAAGCTTCGAAGATTCTCGGCGTGCCCCAGATTTTCCATTGCCACGACTGGCAGTCCGCGCTCATTCCGGTCCTGCTGCGTACCCAATATGCCGAAGACCCTGCCTTCCGCGACGTCGCCACCGTCTTCACCATCCACAACTTGGGATATCAGGGGCTGTTTCCGCCCGATACACTGCCCTTGCTCACCCTGCCCTGGGACCTGTTTACCATCTCCAGGATGGAATTCTTCGGCCATGTGAACTTCCTGAAAGGCGCGCTGATATTTTCCGATTTCGTTACTACCGTGAGCAAGAAATACAGCCAGGAAATCCAGACGACGGAATTCGGTTTTGGGCTGGAAGGCGTGTTGCGTACCCGGTCCTCAACGGTCACCGGCATCTTGAATGGCGTGGATTACGACGAGTGGAGCCCGCAGACAGACAAGTTCATCGTGGCGAGGTACTCGCCGCAGGATTTATCCGGCAAGGCTAAATGCAAACAAGACCTGCTCGAAGCCTTTGGCATGACCAACCCAGATGCGCGGCTGCCCGTGATCGGCATCGTGTCCCGGTTCGCAGCCCAGAAGGGCTTCGACCTCATCGCCCAAATCATGGAGCGTCTGGCGCGCGAGGAGATGATCATCGTCGCCCTGGGTAACGGCGATAAAACTTATGAAGAAATGTTTCTGCGCCTGGCCAAGCAATTTCCTCAGAAGATTGCGGTCCGGGTCGCCTACGACAACACGATTGCGCACAAGATTGAAGGCGGCAGCGACATGTTCCTCATGCCTTCCAAGTACGAGCCCTGCGGCCTCAACCAGATCTACAGCTTGAAATATGGGACCGTGCCCATCGTCCGCGCAACCGGCGGCCTCGACGACACCATTGAGCACTGGGATCCCCGCACCGGCAAGGGTACTGGGTTCAAGTTCACCGACTACAACGGCGAGGCTCTGCTACTGACGATCAAGGAAGCGCTGCGAGCCTTCCGTGATCAAAATTCCTGGCAACCACTGATGCGCAATGGCATGAACAAGGACTTCTCCTGGGGTGCTTCTGCCAAAGAATACATCCGCGTATATGAGCGTGCCCGGCAAGCGCGATCGGGGACCAGCACTCCGGCTCAACGCGCTGAAGCGATTGACTTGGAATCGATTAGCCGCTAGCATGGGCCGCTTCTGTTAGGCGGCTTTCCGCATGATCGGGCGCACCATCTCCCATTATCGAATCGTAGAAAGACTGGGCGGTGGCGGTATGGGGATCGTATACAAGGCGGAAGACCTCAAGCTGCGACGCTTCGTTGCCCTCAAGTTCCTGCCCGAGGAATTCTCCCGGGACCCGCAAGCGGTGGAACGTTTTCAGAGAGAAGCTCGCTCAGCCTCCGCCTTGAACCACCCTCACATCTGTACGATCTATGAAATTGATAAAGCTGAAGATGAGCATTTCATTGCCATGGAGTTGCTCGAGGGTCAAACTCTTAAGCATCGCATCGAAGGTCGTCCCCTAAGGTTGGACCAGTTGCTCGAGCTGGGCACCCAGATTGCCGATGCGCTCGATGCCGCCCACGCCAGCGGCATCGTTCATCGTGACATCAAGCCCGCGAATATTTTTATTACCACTCGGGGAAATGCCAAAATCCTCGACTTTGGCTTGGCTAAGCTGAATCCCCTGACCCGGAGTGTTCTGCCTGCCGGAGAGATGGGTATGCCGACGGCCGCGACCGGCGCGGATTTGACCAGTCCCGGCTCGACCGTGGGTACGGCGGCTTACATGTCCCCAGAGCAGGCGCGCGGCGAGACCCTGGATGCTCGCACCGACCTGTTCTCATTTGGTGTCGTGCTCTACGAGATGGC
>WNFQ01008787.1_pt1 | contig 11916 bp, 12 predicted proteins | sample 5400171 | NCBI WGS metagenome assembly WNFQ01 (sample SAMN13153356, study PRJNA577476) | soil metagenome | isolation source: 20 cm soil under Madrone tree | place: USA:California | collected 2016-06-14
CGGTCGGTGTCGACGCCGCTCGGAACGACGTCGGTGCGCGCGCCCGCCGCTCCGCCCGGCCGCAACGCCTCGGCATTCACGATGACGCGATCGGCGAGCCGTACTACGATGTCCTCGAGCAGACCGCGCGCGCCGCGCTCGACGGGCGCGCTGCGCCGCCCGGCGACGATGCGCCCGCGCCGCGCGAGCCGCGCCGCGAGAATCCCGATCAGCGCCGGCCGCCACTGAAAGCACTGCACGACGTCGACCCGGCGGGCACGGAAGATCGCCGCCGTCGCGCGCACACAGCGGACGAAATCCGCGCTCACCACGCGCTCGCCGAGATCGAGCTGCACGAGCTCGACGCCCTGCGCGACGATCTCGCGCCCGAGATCGCCGCCGCGCTTGGCGCTGATGACGAGCGGCAGAAAGCGTGTGCGGTCGAGAAACTTCAGGACCTCGAGGAGGTGACGCTGCGTCCCTCCGGTGACGAGCCGCGGCGGAAAAAACGCGATCGTCTGCGGCGCCGCCTCAGACGAGGACGACACGGCGGCGACTCACGTACCGACGCAGCGCGACGATCAGAACCACGATGATGTAGGTGATCGGGCTCAGCCAGATGTCGGCGAAGGCGCTGAAGAACATGAGGAGCCCGAAACACGGACCGAGCGCCGCCACGATCCAGCGCAGGTCCGCCGGTACGGCCGGCGATTTCTGCAGCCACTGGAGATCGCGCCAAGTGATGTAGAACAGCAGCAGGTAGAGCAGCATGCAGAAGATGCCGCCTTCGGAGAGCGACCATAGGTAGGAGTTGTGCGGCGGCCGGAAGTATTGGTCCATGTATATCTGTCGGGCGACCTCGCGGAAGTTGCCGAGGCCGACGCCGAACAGCGGGTAATCTTTGAAGACCTGCCAGCCGAGCTCGACGGTGTCGACCCGGCGCTCGGTCGAATGGCTGCCGAGGTCGTGCGTGCCCGTCGCGAACGGGTTCAGGTTCTCGATGCGCTCGAGGTTCTCCTGGGGAATGACCGTGAGCAGCGCTCCGACGGCGATGACGGCGACCGCGATCACCTGCAGCCGGCCGCCGCGGACGCCGCCGCGGGTCTTGGTCAGCATGTAGAAGATAAGGCCGAGGCCGAGCACACCGCTGCGCGACGCGCTGAGGAACACCGTGAAAATCAGGCTGGCGATCACGCCGACGGCGAGCAGCTTCCGTCGCGGCGACGGATCGGCGCGCATGAAATACCACCAGAACGCGATCTGGATCTCGCAGAGAAACGCGAGGCGGTTGGAGTTCGTCGCGGAGGAGAAGTCGGCGGCGGCGCGGTAGCCGCCCACGGCGTCGCCGCTCGCGTAACCCAACAGCGCCGACGGCACGATCATCACGAGGCAGAGCAACATGACGGTGATCGCGCGCTTGAAATCACGTTTCCGCGACAGGAATTGCAGCGTCAAGATGAAGAACGCGAGGCGGGTGATGAAGTCCTGCGTCATGTCAGCGGTCTTGTCGAGCAGACGAAATTTGCCCGCCGTCACTTGCAGGTTCGGGAAACTGTACTGCGACACGATCGTCGAGACGATGAAAATGACGCCGATCAGCACGAACACGTGCAGCTGGCGGACGCGCAGGTACCAAGGGTCCGGGCGCTGCGCGAGCTCCGCAACCAGCAGCACCGAGAGAATGACGCCGAGCATGTTGTTGATGGTGATGAGTCCGTCGCCGCGGATGGGGCTCGGATAGCTCGCCACCAAGAAGTTGGCCATCAGCATCAAGATGCCAACGGCAGGCTGCACGACCACGCTCGCCAGCACCGCGCCCACGACCATGATGCCGAGCGCCGGCGCTTCCCATCCCGAGAAGGTCGCGAAGGCGAGGAGCGCGGCGAGGGTGGCCAATGCGACGCCCCACCACGCCACGACGGCGCCCGTCGCCCCTCGGACGGCGGGACGACCGCCGAGTGCCTGCGGAACCGCGACGCTCACCGAGTCGCTCAGATCATGCCTTCCAAGAAGCTCGGCAGGTAGCTCTTGCGACGATTCAGCAGGACCCCGAGCATCTTCGCGCCGCCGCGCTCGAGCTGCCGCTTCGCCCGTTGCACTTCCTCGATGCGCGTCCGGTCGGCCTCGATCACGAAGACCGTGGCATCGACGCGGGCGCCCAGGATCTGCGCGTCGGTGTAGACGTTGACGGGCGCCGAGTCGAACACGATGAACTGAAAGCGCTCATGAAGCTGCGCCAGCACCTCCGACATCCGCGGCGCCTCGAGGATGTGCGAGGGCGACGTCTCGTAATGCCCGCTCGTGATGACGAAGAGATTCGGCTGCGGCGTCGCTTGCATGACGGTACCGACGTCCTGCGTGCCGGCGATCAGCTCCGCGAACCCGCCATTCCGCCGGATCGGGAAGACCTGCTCGAGCGCCGGCGTTCGGAAATTGGCCTCGATCAGCAGGACGTCGAGCTTCTTGCGCTTCGCGAGCGTCGACGCGTAGAGAGCCGCCGTCGTCGTCGTGCCCTCGCCGTGGAGGGACGCGACCACCATGAGATCGCGTAGCACGACCGGGTCTTTCGTGGGCGTGAGGAGATTCGTCCCGAGCCGCTGGTAGGCCTCTTCGACGTCGGGAGCGAGATCGAAGTCGATTCGCAGCGACGTCGGAGCATGCGACCGGTGGCCGTTCGTCGACCGTGCGCGCCTCGAGCGGAACCACGAGCGACGTCGCGTCGGCTCGGCTTCGAGCGGCGGAACGCCCTCGCGCTCCTCCTGGGCCCGTTGCAGCGCCTCGTAGATCTTGCTCATGGTCCTCCCGCTCCCGATTACGGCCGCTCAGGCCCGCTGCGTCTGCGCGATCGCGGTCATGTCCGGAATCACGGCGAACACCGGCAGCTCGAGGTGCTGCTCGACCTGCTCCTCGAACTTGAAGTTGCTACCGAGGAACTCGAGGCCGACGGCGGTGCCGATGCCGAGGCCCGTTCCGGCGATGAGCGCCGCGAGGACGACGAGCGGATTCAGCTTGTTATACGGGTCGGTCGGCAGCGCCGCACCCTCGAGCACGCTCACGTTGAGGAAGCGCTCGACGTCGAGCGCCTCGGAAATCCGTGCTTCCTCCTGCTTCTTCTCGTACAGCTGATACGCATCGCGCGCCGAGGTGACCTCTTGCTGCAGCCGGGTGAGCTCGATCGTCTTCTGCCGCATGTCGATCGCTTTCTTCGTGGAGTCGACCATGGCGGCCTCGACCTTCTCCTGCATGCCGTCGGTGCGGGCGTGTAAATCGTCGAGGATCGTTACCGCGTTCAGCAACCGACGCTCGAGCTCCTGCCGGATGGGATTCACCGCGATGTGCGTTGTTCCGACGATCGAGCTGTCGTGCGCCTCGGCGATGCGGGCCTTCAACGCGGCGATCTCCGCCGTGAGACCGACGACCGAGCGGTCCTCCTCGGTGTAGTTCTGCAGGAGCGCGGTGCGCTCCGCCTCTTTCTTGGCGAGCTCGAGCGCGAGACCCTGCGTCATCGGATTCACGTGCTCGACCTCGCGCTCGATGGTGAGCGGCACGCTCGCCATCTGGTCCTTCAACGTCGCGATACGCCGCTCGGTGCCCTTGATCTTGGATAGCTGCAGTTCCAGTGCGTCGTCGCCGTGGGTAGCCTCTTTCAACAGCACCCGGATCTGATCCTCGGGGAGAACCAGCCCCTCGCGGTCGACGAAGGCGGCGAGCCGCGCTTCCGCGTCGGCAACGCGCTCATGCAGGTTCTGGCGTCGGTGATGGCCTTGAGGATCACCTGCCCCTTTTCCGGATTGCGCGCGAGGAGGTCGATCTCGATGACGTTCGATTGCGGTGTCGGAGCGACCACGAGCATGCCTTGCAGCGCGGCGATCTGCTCCGCCTCGCTGAGGGTCGTGTCCGCGCCGAAGATCGGCGTGCCTGCGGCCTGCATGCGCGCGAGCGCCTGGCGCATGAGCTCCTGGCTGCGCAGGATCTCCATCTCGGAGTTGATCACTTCCGTGGCGGCGGCGACCGGCAGCGTGATCTCGCGTTGATCGCCCGCGCTCAGCTGCACTTCGGCGCGGCTCGGACGCAGCATCACCTTGGCGACGTTCTTGTAGACGGCCGAACGCAGCATGCCGGAGACGAGGATCGACAGCAGGACGACGGCGACGAGCCCCAAGACCTGCCATTTCCGCTTGAAGATCGCGTACACGATCAGCTTGGTGCTGATGGCACCGTCGGATTGCTGGCCGGGATCGACGTAATACGGAACGGACGCGCCGTTCCCGTTCCCCGGGCGAACGATCTCTGGATTCACGGGTTCTCCCTCCGCAGCCGTGGCATCACAAGGGGGCAGCCGTCATGCCGGCGCGCGAGTCGACGGGCAGGATGTCGCGGATGTATTGCTTGACGAACGTGCCGAGGTTCGCGATGCGGGTCGCCGGCACATACACGACATCGTCGCCGGCGAGGCGGACCGTCTCCGGAACGCCGTTACGCACCACCGCGTCGAGATCGACACGGCTCGCCGTGTACGCGCCGTCGGTACCGCGGACGATGTACAGGACGCTGTCCTTTTGCGCGCTGTCCTTGAAGCCGCCGGCGGCGAGGACCGCCTGCAGCGGGGTCATGCCGTCGGCGACCGAGATGAAGCCGGGCTTGCCGACTTCGCCGCCGACGAAGGCGCGACGATCGCCGAGCTGCGTCACGACCACGACGACTTCCGGGTTCTTCAAGAACCGCAACGAGCGCTCCTTGATGACCTCCTCGAGCTCGTGCGGCGTCATACCCTCGACGACGATCTCGCCCGTCGCTTCAAGGGTGATCCTTCCGTCGGGGCGCACGGGGAGAGCCTGGTTGAAACGCCCTTGATACGGGAATTTGATGTCGAGCTTGTCGCCGATCTGGAGCCGATAGTCCGTACGCGCAATCCGGCCCTGCGTCAGCGCATAGGTCTCCTCCGGAGGAGGCAGCTTGTGGCCGACCTCGCTGCAGCCGGTCGCGCCGACGATGACCGCCATGGCGGCGACCAATGCGCCGAGGCTGCATCGGATCGAGAATCGTGGGTACCGTGTCATGGCGCGTCTCCGTCAGGCGGACGGCTCAGCTCCGCCGTTGATTTTTCTCGAAGCTCTCGAATTCTCTCGCGAACCGACCTGTCGCATGCGCCCAATCGGTGCACGCCGGGCACGGCCGCAGCGTCACGCCAAACCGACCGCCGCGATGAGAACGTCGACCGCACCACCATCGAGCACGATCGCGGCGACACCTCGACTCGCAACGACCGGGGCGGCCCGCACGACATCCTGAACGGCGCGACCGCGCCCGTCGCGATTGGCGGAGGCGATGAACCTGTTCTTTTGTTCGGCACTAGAGGTGGTCATCGGCACGACGGGACGTGAGCAAGTTCAATGCCATAGACGACCCTCGGTCTCTGCTCACGTGTCAGCTTTTTCAGCCTTCGACGGGGCTTGGTTTCCTCTCCTCACTCAAGCACCTAGACGGCGATTTCGGGCTCTCCGGAAGCGGCTTCCGCGTCATTTTGGTTCCGTTTCCGAAGACGGCTAATTGCGTTTGTGCGGCATCGTGCATGCCGGTCAGCCCCCCTTCCGCTGGCATGCACCTGCCGAGCGCCAGCGGCCCCCTAGGGGTCTGCCGCCACCTGCGGAACCTCATGGCGGATGCATGCTTCCGCTCCGCTTTCGCCACCATGCGCCGATCGAAACATGGCCCGCGACCGCAGCCATCCGACGGGCACGGGCGCAAGACGAAGCGCCCGAGGACGGAGGTCGTCGTATCGTGGGTCGCGACTACTCGAGGTCGAGACGAAGATTGTACTCGCGGCCGATGTCGAGAATCGTCACCCGTTTCGGATTCACGGTGGCGGCGAGGCGCTCGACCTCGGGGCGCGAGTAGAAGCGGACGTAGCAGCGGAACAGTGTGTAACGCACCCAGCGCTGCGGCGTCAGGACGTGCCAGCGCTTCGGGATGGAGACGAAGACGCGCCGCCGCACCGCGCGTGCGAGGGCGCCGAGCGCCGCCTCGGGGTCCTTCTGGTAGTCGAAGAACCCGATGGCGATCGCGTAATCGAAGTGCTTCGGCGGCAGCGGATACGTGAGCAGATCCCCGACCTCGAAGCGGCAGACGTCGCCGACGCCTTCGGCCGCCGCTTTCTGCCGGCCGAGCGCGAGCATGGTCTCGCTGAAGTCGATGCCGAGGACCTCGGAGGCGCCCGCTTTGGCGGCGGGGATGACGTAGCGTCCCCCACCGCACCCGGCGTCGAGTAGCGAGCGGCCGCGCAGCGGCGTCAGCGCCTCGAAGGTCTTCTCGAAGCGCACGCGCATCTCGGAGCGCAGCTTGGTATCCACGAAGCGCGCGAGCGCGCCCTTCCCGCCCTCGTCGTAGATGTGATCGAAGTCCCGGGCGTAGCGATCGAAGAAATCGCGCGCGCCGCCGTCGTCGCTGCGCGCGATTCGGTCCATCGACGTCGTGCTCATCGCCGGAGGTCTATCATTTGCCGCCGTCGTTTTCCTAGCTGCTACTTGACGTCTTTGTGTGCGCCGCGAGCTTTGCTATGCTCCGTCGCGTCACGCTCACGGTCCCGTCCTCGGGACCAGACCACACGGAACTCGGAACAGCGCGATGCCTGATCCCGTCGACGGAGCGCCGGTGAACGCCTTTTCCGTCGACGTCGAGGACTGGTATCAGGTCGCCGATTTCGACGCGGTGATTCCGTTCCCCGATTGGGATCGTTACGAGTCGCGCGTCGAGCGGAACACGGACGCGATCCTCGCGCTGCTCGCCGAGTCGGGCTGTCACGGCACGTTTTTCGTGTTGACGTGGAACGCCGAGCGCCATCCGGCGATCGTGCGTCGCATCGCCGCCGCCGGCCACGAGGTGGCGACCCACGGGTACGCCCACCGCATCGTCTACGAGCAGACGCGCGAGGAGTTTCGCGACGACGTGGAGCGCGCGAAGAAGACGCTCGAGGACATCGTCGGCGAGGCGGTCCTCGGCTATCGCGCGCCGTCGTTCTCGTTCACCCGGCGCTGCGCATGGGCGCCCGACGTCCTCCTCGACCTGGGATTCCGCTACGACTCGAGCGTTTTTCCCGTCCGCGACTCGCTCTACGGAATGCCCGATGCGGAGCGCTTCCCGTACGTGATTCGCGAGCGCGACGGGCGGCGCCTCGTCGAGTTTCCGATCACGACGACGGCGCTCTTGGGGCGCAACCTGCCGCTCGGCGGCGGCGCCTACCTCCGCGTGTTTCCCTACCGCTACCTGCGCTGGGGAATGCGCCGGGTGAATCGCCGCGAGCGCCAGCCGGCCGTCGTCTACATCCACCCGTGGGAGATCGATCCGGGGCAGCCGCGGATGAAGACCGCCGGGAAGCGCGGCTTCAGCAGCCACTACGTCAATCTCGGCCGGACGGAAGCGAAGCTGCGCCGGCTGCTGCGCGATTTCCGCTTCGCGCCGATGCGCGCTGTCCTCGATCTCGCATGACCGGCTTCGCCGCCGCGCGCGCGCGGCTGCGGCCCGGGCGGCGCTGACATGGCCGCGATCGTCTTGTGGACGGCGCTGGGCGTCATCGCCTACGTCTACATCGGCTATCCGCTTCTGCTGTTCCTCGTCGCACAGGCGGCCGCGCGCCCGGTGCGCACGGCGCCGATCACGCCGTCGGTGACGATGATCATCGCCGCCTACAACGAGGAGGAGGCGATCGCCGCCAAGATCGAGAACACCCTCGCGCTCGACTACCCTCCCGGCCTGCTCGAGATCCTCGTGGTCTCCGACGGCTCGACCGATCGGACGAACGAGATCGTCGAGCGCGCGTACGCGGGGCGTGCGACGCTGCTCGCGCGGCCGCGCGCCGGCAAGACCGCGGCGCAGAATTACGCCGCCTCGGTCGCGCGCGGCGAGGTCCTCGTCTTCTCCGATACGACGACGATGTACGAGCCCGGCATGCTGCGAGCGATGATGGCGAACTTCGCCGACCCGACTGTGGGGAGCGTCGGCGGCGACGTCCGATACACGAGCGAGGGCGGCGCCGTCACCGGCAAGGGCCGCCAGCTCTACTGGAGCTACGAGGCGGCGATCCGGCGCTGGGAGAGCCGCATCTACACCGTGATCGGCGCGACCGGCTGCGTCTACTCCCTGCGCCGCTCCCTGTACGTGCCGCTCGATGCCGCGGCGATCAGCGATTTCGTCCAGCCCACGATGGCGTTGCTGCGCGGCTACCGCTCGGTGGTCGAGGACGACGCGGGCGCCTACGAGGTCGCGGAGTCGAAGCAGCTCGGCGACGAGATGCAACGCCGTGCGCGCGTCGTCCTGCGCGGGCTGCGCGGCGTCGGCTACATGCCCGAGATCCTGAACCCGATTCGCCACCCGTGGCTGTGCCTGCAGATCCTCTCGCATCGCCTGCTCCGCTGGGCGGTGCCGATCTTCCTGCTCGCGGCGCTGCTCGCGAACGCGTGTCTCGTCGGCACGCCGGGCTACGCGGCGCTGTTCGCGCTGCAGGTCGCGTTCTACGGCGCCGCGCTCGTGGCGCTGGCGCTCGACCGCGTACACGTTCGCCCGCCCGGCCTCTTCGTTCCTCTCTACTTCTGCCTGATCAACGTGGCGCCGCTGCTGGCATTGTGGATGCTGCTCAAGGGCGAAAAGAAAATCGTCTGGGAAACCGGGCCGCAGCCGGTGAAGTGACCTTCGCGCGACCGCGCCGCGCGGCCGCCAGCCCGCGCGGGCGGCGATTGTCGCGCACGAAAGCCGTCGCCGCGCTCACTTCACGTAGCCGAGCATCCGCAGGCGCTCCTCGGTGGCCTTGTCGATCGCCGTCGTCTCGCCGCCGCCGACGGCGGCCGCGAGCGCACGATTCTCGACGGTCGCGAGCAGCGCCGCGAGCGTCGCCGCCTGACGCGGATCGGTCGCGGCGAGGTCGTGCTGCTCCCGCGAGTCGCGCGCGACCTCGAACAGCTGCTGCGGCGGTAGCCCGCGTGGATTCCCCGGGTTCGCCTCGATCAGCTTCCAGCCGTCGACGCTGCGATACGCCTGCAGGACGTTGCCCTCGAGATCGGATTCCGCGAACGAATGATCGCGCGGCGCCGCTCCGTCGCCCGCAAGCGACAGCGGCCGTCCCACCATCGTGTCGGGCGGCGCCGTTCCCGCGGCGACGATGATCGTGGGGGCAATGTCGACGCTGCCGACCATCGCCTCGCCGACGACGCCCGCCGGGCCGCCCCGCGGCGCCTTCGCGATCAGCGGCACCGTCAGCTGCTCGTCGTAGAGCGTCTGCCCGTGCCACCAACCGCCGTGCTCGCAGAACTCCTCGCCGTGATCGGCGGTGAGCACGATCAGCGTTGTGTCGTACACGCCCTGCGCTTTCAGGCCGGCGAACAGACGCCCGAGCTGCGCGTCGAGATAGGTGATCTCGCCGTCGTACGCGCGGCGGTAGCGCGCCGCCAGCGAGGGCGGCGGGTTCGGGTCGGCGACGCGCGCCAACGCCTCCCCGTTCCACGGGTGCGTGAAGTACGGGTCGTGCGGATCCATGTAGTGCAGGAAGAGGAAGAACGGCTGCGATCCTGCGGCCTGCTCGCCCGCCCAGGCGAGCGCGCGATCGGTGACCACCTCCGCCGGCTGGTAGTAGTTCTCGACGTGCTTCACGCGCGAGAGGTAGCGCTCGCGAATCAACCGCAGCTGATTGTACAGCGTGAGCTGCGACGCCGATTCCGTCGCGCCGAAGAAAAACGCCGGCTCGAGGAAGACGTAGTCGTCGAAGCCTTGCTGAAAATTGAACAGCGGCGCGATGTTGATGTTGTTGGCGAATCCGACGGTGTGATAGCCGGCCGCCTGCAGCACCTCGGGCAGCGTCGTGACGGCGTCGGGCAGGATGTCGGACTTGTGTACGGCCTTGTGCGACGAGGGGTACAGCGACGTGAGAATGGTCGCGACCGACGGTCGTGTCCACGAAGCCTGCGAGTAGGCGTGCGCAAAGCGCGTCCCATCGGCGGCGAGCGCATCGATCGCCGGCGTCTGGATCGCATCGTATCCGTAGCACGAGAGATGGTCCGCGCGCAGCGTATCCACCATGATGAGGATGACGCTGGGACCGGTGGCGGTGCCGCGCGCCGCGAGCGGCGAATGCACGACGGCGGGCTGGTCGCCGCGAACGAGCCATGCGGCCCCGCTCGCACCGGCGCCGACGACGAGCGCGCAGAGCGCGACCGCGGGGGACGTCGCGAGACCTTCGCGGCGCCCGATCGCGCGCAGCAACGCGAACGCCGCCGCCGCAAGGATGAGTGCGGCGACCATCGAGCCGACCTGGAACGTCAACGGCGAGATCGGCGCCCCGTCGAACGTCTCGTGGAACACGTCGCGGAACACGCGGAATCGGCCGATCACGGTCACCAGCGCGCTGAACGCAATCGCGCCGCTGATCGCATACGCGAGCGCCGCCCGCCGGACGCCGACGAGCGCCAGCGCCGCACCGAGCACGATTCCGGCGCCTACACCGGCGAGGCCGTAGAACAGCACCGCGAAAAACAGCAAGCCGGGGTCGACCCCGAGATGCCGCTCCACGATCACCACCGCGGCCTCGCCGAGCCCGACCGCCAGCGCCGCGAGCGTCGCGCCCGCGAGCGCGCTTGCAAAAGGCGAGCGTCCGGTGTCGTTCATCGCATCCTCCCCGTCGCCGAGATCCTGCCCGCGGCCGCGGCGCCCTTCAACGGGGAAACTCGCGTCGAGATTGCCGCGGCGGCGTTCCCCGCAGGACCGTCTTGCTGCTTGCTGCGGAAGGCGTTGGGCGTGGTGCAGAGACGATCGTCGTCACATCAAGCCGATCGCCGTGATCGGAACCTCGACGCTCGTGCCTTGGCGGAGGAAATCCATCAGAACGCGGATGCGTCCGCGTTCCGGACACGGCGTCTCGATGATGCCGATCAGCCCGGCGAACGGACCGCGCTTGATCCGTACGAGATGAACGCCTGTACGCCCGGCGTCCAGATCACTTGGTGAAAATCTCGATGCAGCGCGATCTCGACGAATAGGTATCCGGGAAAAAGCGGGACGGTCGCCCAGGCGTTCGCGAAGCCCACCGGCTCGAGGATGCGCGGGAAGAACACCTCGATGCCGCGCCGGATCAGATGACGAACGGCGCAGTCCTCCCGGCGCGGTTTGCTGCGAACAACGAACCACTCGCGCTCGGTGGTGATGTGAGCAGGCACTGGCACGGCGATCGATCCTGGAAGCAATGTCAATGCCACAGCCCGCCCAAAACGCCTGGGATACTGCAGCTTTTTCAGCCGCGACCACGCCCCGGTTTCCCCTCCCGCGTCAAGCACCTACGCTCGGCGTAGCGGCCGCATCCCGCCGACAAGACGCGCATTTCTCCCCAACGCACCGTCGCCGCAAATTGCGTTCGTGCGGGATCGTGCAGCGGGACCATCTGCCGGCGGCGATCGTGCGGATGCGCAGTTGTCCGGGACTCGTCCGATGGCGCGGGATCGACATTGGACGCCATGGCGCCCGCGACTCGCGCCCCCCGTCCCGACTCACGGTGTGCCGCGTACGTCTGGCGTCGCTGCGGGCATCGGCTCGTGCAAAGACGGGTCGGGCGGCAGCACGAGCGTCTCGCCCGGCATCAGGCGATTGCGATTGGCCACGGAGTCGGCGTTCGCGCGTTGTATCGCCCGCAGGAGCCCGGCGTTCGTGTGCCCGTACTCGCGCCGCGCAATTCCTGTGAGCGTGTCGCCCTTCTGGATGACGACGTGGTGCGCGTCCGCAACGCCACTCTCGACCACGCCGGCATCACCGCTGCTGGCGCCACTCCGGACGCCGGTGTCGACGTCGAGGTCGCGTGTCGGTGACCGCCGCGGCCGCGCGGCGCGTGCCATCGGTTTCGTCCGCGGCGTTCGCCGCGGCCGGGCCGGTGGCGGCGCCACTACGGTCGATGCGTTTCCGTCG
>WNFQ01003213.1_pt1 | contig 11913 bp, 12 predicted proteins | sample 5400171 | NCBI WGS metagenome assembly WNFQ01 (sample SAMN13153356, study PRJNA577476) | soil metagenome | isolation source: 20 cm soil under Madrone tree | place: USA:California | collected 2016-06-14
GCTTCTAGTTTCTCGACGAAAGTCTGCTGCCTTGTTGGATGCCGGGTCTCCGGATCCGGGACAAACGGAGGGCTCCGCACCGGGGTGCTAAAATAGAGGGATTGCATGCCTGATCGGGACACACTGATAGCGCCTCTGGACCGCGAAAATACTGGTTCGGTGGCACCTTCCCCTGCCAAGACGGTGGGCTTCGTCAGCCTGGGATGCCCCAAGAACCTCGTGGACAGCGAGGTCATGATGGGTATGTTGGCCCAGGCCGGAGCGCAGTTGACGGCCCGCGCCGAAGACGCGGACGTGATCGTCGTGAATACCTGTTCGTTCATCGAGAGCGCCCAGCAGGAATCGGTGAACACGATCCTCGAGATGGCCCGACATAAGGCTGGCGGCAAGAGGCTGGTCGTGGCAGGCTGCCTGGTGGAGCGGTTCCGGGAGGAGATCCAAAAGAATATCCCGGAAGTCGACGCCGTGGTAGGAACGGGAGAGCTGGAGAAAATCCTGTCCGCGGCAGGAGTTGCCCCGGCGCGAGAGCAAAACTCCCCGTTCAGGATTCTGACATCTCGTGCGGAATGTGATGCTCGCGAGGCGCAGGGACGGTTTTCGCGCGAAAGTTGGGACGGCGCCATCGCCGATCTTCCCAACTACCTCTACGACGAGACGACGCCGCGTATTCTGGCGACACCCGGTCACACGGCATACATCAAGATTGCCGAAGGCTGCGATCACCCGTGCAGCTTTTGCATCATTCCGCAGCTGCGGGGGAAGTTTCGCTCGCGGCGGTTTGAATCGGTGATAACCGAGGCGGAGCGATTGGCTCGTGCAGGAGTGCGCGAGATCACCCTGATCGGGCAGGATACCACCTGCTACGGCGAGGATTTCGACTTGAAAGACGGGCTGGCGTTGCTGCTGGAAAAGCTGGCCCACATCGAGGAACTTCGTTGGGTGCGGTTCTTGTACGCCTATCCCAACAAAATCACGGGACGACTGCTCGAGGCTATCGCCGCGCACGAAAAGATTTGTTCCTACCTGGACGTGCCTCTGCAACATGCTTCTCCGACGGTCTTGAAGCGCATGAAGCGCGGAGGCGGCGGGGATGTGTTTCTGCGTGCCCTCGAGAAGATTCGGCGCACGATTCCCGGTGTGACTCTTCGAACTTCGTTCATCGTGGGCTTCCCAGGGGAGACGGAAAAGGAATTTGAAGAGCTGTGTGATTTCGTGCGCGAGGCGCAGTTCGACTGGATGGGAACGTTTGGTTATTCCGATCAGGATGGGGCGGGCGCTTACTCGCTCGAAAAGAAGGTACCGGCGCGTGAGGTTGAACGTCGGCGAAAGCGGCTGATGCAGATCCAGCGCCAAATCAGCAAGAAGCGCAAGAAAGCGTTGGTCGGACGGGAATTTGACCTTGTGCTGGAGGGAACATCGGAAGAGACCGACCTCCTGCTAGAAGGCCGCACGGCGATGCACGCACCGGAAATCGACGGCAAGGTCTTCGTCAATGAGTTTCCTGAAGGCCAGGATCCGCAGCCCGGCCAGTTCTACCGGTGCGAGATTGTCGAAGCGCACGATTACGACCTGGTCGCGCGAGTTTTGTGAAGTGTGGTGGTTTGAGCGCGTAACTCGTCTACAACGGTATGCCCAAGCCAACGGTCAAGTTGCGTTGTCCGATCTGTAAGAATCCCGTGACTAGTTCCGATCCGGAATTCCCTTTCTGCAGCGAGCGCTGCCGCACCATCGATCTCGGAAAGTGGGCCAGCGGGCAGTATGTAATCTCCTCTCCCCTGCGCGACACTGACGAAGACTTCGAACAGCGGAAGGACTCGGACGACTCTGATGACGAGTGAAATCAGGGAGGTCGGGAGTGGATCCGAAGGCCGCGACGAATCAGCCCGCTCACTCGCTCCTTTATGGGCCACTCTGGTAGCCACGTTCCTGGGCGTGGGACGGATGAAAGCAGGGCCTGGGACATGGGGTTCGTTGGCAACAGTGGTGGCGTGGGCTGTGCTGTCTCGATTTCTGCCTGGCGCGTGGGTCGTCCCGAGCAATATCGGGCTGGCGGCGCTTGCGATTGGCGCGGGAATTCCCGCCGCGACCCTGGCTGCGCGTGGTTCCGGCCTGAAAGATCCACAGTTCGTGGTGATCGATGAAACAGCGGGGCAGTTAATTACGCTGATTGGCGCGCCGGTGGCTTGGAAATCTTTTTTGGCGGGCTTTATACTTTTTCGTGTCTTCGATATCGTGAAGCCACCGCCGGTCCGGCAATTGGAGAAGCTGCCAGAAGGTACTGGGATCGTGTTCGACGATGTCGCGGCCGGGCTCTACGGCCTGATTGTTATGCAGCTTCTTCTGCATTTCGGCCTGCTCGGCCATTAGCTCGGGTTGCAAGGAAGCTGGGGTGTGATGGGGATTTCGAACCGACTGCTGGGCAAGAAGAATGTAAATGGCAAGCCGCACATTGAGAGTGTGTCGCCCGCGGCTGCCCTACCCGGCGGTGAAATCCGGATCAATGGCAGCAGCCTGCGTCCAGCCGAACTGAAGCGCCCGCGAGTGCAGTTCGGGGAAATGGAAGGGGCGGTCGTCATCAGCTCCGACGATTTCCTGGTCGCGCGTGTGCCCGACGGGGCGACCTCCGGTCCGGTCGTCGTTGCTACCAACGGTCACGTCAGCAACGCACAACTGGTGAAGGTCGCGGTGCCGATCGCGGACAACCTTCATCCCGTGACCAATCCCGCCATCGATAATGAAGGCAATATCTACGTCACGTTTTCGGGATCGCGCGGACAGCAGGTTCCGGTATCGCTGTTCAAAATCGACACGAATTACTCCGTGAAGCCGTTCCTCAGCGACATGATGAATGCCACCTCGATCGCCATCGATCGTGAGGGCCAACTCTACGTTTCCTCCCGGCATGATGGGACAGTGTATCGCGTCGCGCAGAATGGAACGATGTCGTCGTACGCTGAAGGTATGGGAGTCGCGACCGGCATCGCGTTTGACCGGGAGCAGAACCTTTACGTTGGAGACCGCAGCGGGACAATCTTCAAAATTGCGCGCGACCGCCAGATTTTCGTGTATGCGACACTCGAGCCGAGCGTGTCGGCCTATCATCTGGCTTTCAGTCCGCAAGGAGACCTGTTCGTGACCGGGCCGACCACCTCGAGTTTCGACGCGGTGTACCGCATTGATGCGCACGGGACGGTGACGAATTTCTACCGCGGCCTGGGTCGTCCGCAGGGTTTGGCCTTCGATGCGGAAGGCAATCTTTACGTGGCGGCTTCTCTGGGTGGTAAGCGCGGCATCGTGAAACTCACGCCCGACGCGAAAGCGTCGCTGGAAGTTGCGGGGCACAACCTGGTGGGTTTGGCATTTGCGCCCGGACGATCCGCCGTCCTGGCGACGACGGGTGCGGTCCACCATCTGTCGTGGAATATCCAGGGCCTGCCATTGGTACCCGAGTAGTTGAGCACTCACGGTTTCCATCTCCTCGAGGCCGATCATTTAGACTCTAGCCGTGGACGCAGAGATCATCGCCATCGGCTCGGAGCTTCTGACTCCGTTCCGACAGGACACTAACTCCCTCTACCTGACTGAAAAGTTGAACCAGTTGGGCGTGCAGGTAGCCGTCAAGACCATCGTCGGCGACAGCCGCGAGCGCCTGGTTTCGATTGCGCAACACGCGCTGTTCCGGTCTGACATTGTCATTTTCATGGGCGGACTTGGGCCCACTGAAGACGATCTGACGCGCGAGGCAGTGGCTGAGGCATTGGGCCTGGAACTGCATCGCGATCCGGAGATCCTTGCCAAGCTGGAGCAGCGCTTCGCATCGCGCGGCTACAAGTTCACGCCTAACAACCACAAACAAGCCGATGTCATCACAGGCGCGATTGTGCTTCCCAATGCCAACGGCACGGCGCCCGGACAATGGATCAGTGGGAAATACGACGACCGCGAGCGACTGATCATCTTGCTCCCGGGACCACCCTTCGAGCTGAAGGCGTTGTTTGACGAACAGTGCTTTGAGCGGTTGCGCGATAAGCTGCCGACCGCGTATATAGCAACCCGTGTTCTGAAAGTTGCAATGATGGGAGAGTCCCTGGTGGACTCGCGGGTAGCGCCGATTTACACACGCTACAGCGATGTGCAGACGACCATTCTTGCGGGAGCGGGGGAAGTCCAGTTCAATCTATTCGCGCGTGCTGATTCGCTCGAAACTGCCCAGGCACGCGTGGACGAAGTCGCCGACGCCATCGAAGATGAACTCGAGGACGCGGTCTACTCGAGCAAGGGCGAATCGCTGGAACAGATCGTCGGCTACTACCTGCAAATGCGAGGCGCCACTTTGGCGGCGGCCGAATCCTGCACGGGCGGGCTACTGGCGGAGCGCATCACTTCCATTAGCGGCAGTTCGCGCTACTTCGTCGGCGGAGCGGTCGTCTACTCTAACGAACTGAAAACCGAATTCGCCGATGTACCCGTTCACCTGATTGCAAAGTACGGAGCGGTTAGCCGGGAGGTTGCGGCTGGGATGGCGGAGGGGATACGAAGGCGCTGCAAGGCAACTCTGGGAGTCGGCATCACCGGAGTGGCCGGGCCGACCGGCGGGACAGCGGAGAAGCCGGTGGGACTGGTTTACGTGGGACTCGCGAGCGAGACAGGGACTGAAGTCGTGGAGCGCAAATTTCCCGGAGACCGCAAGCGCGTTCGCTGGTTCGCCTCGCAGCAGGCGCTGGATATGGTGAGAAGAAAGCTTATGTGACCCGGCTGTTGGTCGTTCGTCGTCGGTCGTCAGCGACTTGGCGAACCGGCGGACCTTCTTCGCGAACTTGGTGGCCAAAGGTTCACGGGGACCATCGCCAAAAACAGAACCGTGAGAATCTTCATCGCTCTCGACATTGACGACGGAATCCGCGAGCGGATTCAGACTTTCATGGAAGGCCTCCGCGGCTTTGCTCCGGACGCGGGGTGGGTTCGGGCGGAATCTTTGCATGTGACCTTGAAGTTTATTGGCGAGATGCCGCCGGCGTCGGTAGACGACATCAAGAAGGCGTTGGTCGGCGTGCAGTCGGACCCATTTGAGGTCGTTTTTCGAGGCTACGGGTCCTTCCCTTCCCCCAAGGCACCGCGCGTGTTCTGGGTGGGCATCCAAGCGGGTCCGCAACTGGTGGAATTGGCGGCAGCGGTCGACAGGGCCACGCATTCGGTCGGCGTCCCCAAAGAAGACCATGCATACAGCCCGCATTTGACGCTGGCTCGTCGCCGCGGCGGTTCGGGCTCGCCGCGCTGGCGCAAAGGAGACGCGCCCAATTCAGGCTTCCAGCGGTTGCAGGAAAAACTGGGCGCGCTGCCGACACCCGAGTTTGGTACCATGACGGCCCGCGAGTTCTTTCTTTACGAAAGCCAGCTCTCGCGAAACGGAGCGCGCTACACGAAGCTCGAGCGCTTTGTTCTGCGCGAGAGCCATCCGGCCACCGGCGCCGGTCGGCAAACAGCGTGACTCCTTATCTCCTCACCGCCGCTTTGAGTTACTTGTCGGGGTCGATTCCGTTTGGCTACCTGCTGGTGCGTATCTTCCGCGGCGAAGATATCCGAAAGATCGGCAGCGGAAACATCGGAGCTACGAATGTTTCCCGCAAATCGCCGGCTCTGGGAATTCTCACGCTGCTACTCGACGCACTGAAGGGCTTCGCGCCCGTGATGCTGGCGCTATGGTGGGCCCACCACAGCGGGCACAGTACATCAATTCTGGCGGCCACTCACGGTCAAGTCGAAGCGGCTCGATCTCTGGCTCGTCCCCTCATCCAGCACACTTACCTCCTGGCATCCATTGCCGCTTTCTTTGCGATTGTGGGACATGTCTTCCCGGCGTGGCTGCATTTTCGCGGTGGCAAAGGTGTAGCCACAGGACTCGGCTCGTGGATTGGTATCGCCCCACGGGGCGTGCTCGTGATGGTCCTCGTGTTCATTCTGGTGGTCGCTGTGTTCCGTTACATCTCGCTGGGCTCGATCACGGCGGCGGCGATCTTCCCGCTAGCAACGCGAATGCTGCATGACTACCATGACACACCTTCCATGCTGTGGCTGATGTCAGCTTCGTCGCTGCTGATCATCACCAAGCATCACGCAAACATCCAGCGTCTTTTCCTGGGCACCGAAGCGCGCTTTGGTACGGGACACAAATGAGCGAAATCGCCATCATTGGCGCGGGTGCGTGGGGCACGGCCCTGTCAATCGTTGCAGGACGCAACCGCGCACATCGCGTCCGCCTGTGGGCACACGAAAAAGAAGTTCGTGAGTCCGTGAACGCTCGCCGTGTCAATGAACTGTTCTTGCCCGACCAGTCGATTCCCGCGAGCGTTTCCGCAACGAATGATCTCCGAGAGGCTCTGGAGGACGCGGAGATCGTCGTCAGCGTCATGCCCTCGCATCATTGCCGCCGTCTGTTTGAAAGCATGCGCCCTTGGCTTCGGCCCGAAATTCTTTTCGTCAGTGCTACCAAGGGGCTGGAAGATGGGTCCCATCTGCGCATGACGGAAGTCGTTTCGCAGGTGCTCGGCGCCGACGAATCTTTTCATCCGCGGCTGGGCGCGATGAGCGGACCTTCGTTCGCCAAGGAAGTCGCCCGCGGTGACCCTACGGCAATTACGATCGCCTCGTCTGACGAGGAACTGGCACAGACGGTGCAACAGGCACTTAGCGATCCGCGTTTTCGACTTTATACGAACGAAGATGTGACCGGGGTGGAACTGGGCTGCTCCCTGAAGAACGTGATTGCCATCGCGGCGGGTGTCTGCGATGGGCTAGGCCTAGGCCATAACTCGGTCGCAGCTCTGATCACGCGCGGTCTCGCCGAGATGACGCGGCTGGTCGTGGCTTGCGGCGGGCAGCGCGAAACCATGGCCGGACTTGCAGGTCTGGGCGACCTGGTGCTCACCTGCACCGGGGGACTATCGCGCAACCGAAGTGTCGGGGTGGAACTGGGGTACGGGCGGCCGCTGGCGGAAATCATCGCGGGCATGCACGGTATGGTTGCCGAAGGAGTGCTCACCACCAACGCTGCGATCGGACTGGCGCGGGCTTACGGGGTCGAAATGCCGATTACGGAAAAGATGCATGCCGTCCTGCACGATGGCAAGTCGCCCCGGGAGGCGATCCACGAATTGATGACGCGGAGTGTTAAGAGTGAAACCTGGTTGTGAAGTCCGTCAGTCAAGAAGCTAGCCTCTCGAACCGGCCCAGTTCTGTTTCCTGCTCGGTGAGTTCTTCACATTGGGCGTCGATCTCCTTGTACTGAGCCATGTGCTCGGAGCAGAACCCTTCATAGGCTTCTTTGGAGGTCCAAAAATCGAGGGTCAGGTAGCGTCGCGGATGCTGCAAGTCGCGGCTTAACTCAGTTGCGACATACCCCTCGCCTCGCATGAAGAACTTGGCCCATACTCCGTTCGGTCCGTAAGCAGCTTCAAATCGGCGTTCGGAGCCCTCCTTGGGACGATACTGCCACGCGATCAGGTATCCCCACGTACCTCTCTCATTGCCGGTCATTTACCCTCCTCAGTCCGCTTTTTCCTGCCAACTTCGTCCAAATACTGTGTCCGAATTTCATACTTTGGTAACTGGTCTGGACCCTCGGATTGGCTGGGCGCCGCCGAATCCAAAGTAAAATTTCAAGGGAGAGCTTTCACTATTCGCACTGCATCTTGGGCAGTGCCATGGGCCATTTTGTCGCTAAAACTGCCGATTCCCGCGCGCATTCCGATCCTGTACGTCATTCTGGGCGTACTGGTCGCGATCAGTGTTGTCCCAATGTATTTCTACTCGGCGAAGATGGAATCGATCAACCGCGACCGCCTGAAAACCAATGAGATGTTGCTGCAGAATACGGTCACGCGTTCGCTGGCCGATGACCTCTCGCAACATGAAGCTTCACTGCGCATGATGCTGGCCAACCTGTCGGCGGCGATCCAAATCTCCAGCGCCGGAGATATCGAAGGCGACGGGGTCGAGACTGCCGAGTTGCGCGCGCTGCTGGAAAATTTCGTCTCCTCGTCCGATGACGTTGCCTACGCAACCCTTCTGAACACCCAGGCCAAGGGGATTTCCGCGGGCCGCATCGCTCCGGACGCATTCTTGCGCCGTGAACTGGAACGCGGGTTTGCGGCGGCCCGTGAGGGGCGTGCTTATAACGGGCAGGCCCTGGTGGTGGGCAGTGGCAAATCGGCTCGGACGGTCGTTCTGGTGAGCAGCCCGGTGATGGCCGGCCACGATTTCCTGGGAATGATCGGGGCCGAAGTCGATCTGCAATTTCTGATTCGCCGGCTGCAGGAAGTCAGCCGATCGGGACTTACGCCCTACGTCGTGGATGCCCAGGGCCGACTGGTTGCGGCTTATCGGCCTGACTACGCCACCGGCCAAGACATGAAGAACCTGGAAATTGTCCGTAACTTTGTGGACGAAGGCAGCAAGGCCCAGCTGGCTGCCACCAAAGAATTCACAATGCGGGATGGCAACGCTCGGGTGGAGATGCTCGGCACCTACAGCCCGGTCACAGCGCTCGACTGGGCGGTCGTGGTGCAGAAACCACAGCTGGAAGCATATCGGGGTGTGTTCGAGATGCAGCACACGGCGCGCCTGCTGGCTTTACTCGCGGTGCTGGCCAGCATGATGGTGAGTATCTACGCCGCGCGCCGGATCACCAACCCGCTGGAAGTCTTAACCGAGTCCAGCCGCGCTATCGCACGCGGGGATTTTTCCAAGCGTGTGGAATTGAAGAGCCGCACTGAGATTGGAGAACTGGCCGACACGTTCAACGTTATGTCGGAAGAGCTCCAGCAGTTCGTTGAAGACTTAAAACATGCCGCCGAAGAGAATCGTGCACTGTTCATCGGTTCCATCCAGATGCTGGCGGGCGCGGTCGACGAAAAGGATCCGTACACACGCGGCCACTCCGACCGGGTCACGCGCTACTCCATGCAAGTTGCGCAGGAAATGCAGCTGGACGATGAATTTCTGGAGATCCTGCGCATTTCGGCTCAGTTGCATGATGTGGGCAAGATCGGCATCGAAGATCACATTCTGAAGAAGCCGGGAGCGCTTACGCCAGAAGAGTTTGAGATCATGAAGACCCACACCACGAAAGGCGCAAACATTTTGCGCCCGGTGAAGCAGCTGAAAGAAATGCTGCCGGGCATCGAACTGCATCACGAGGCTCTGGATGGCCGCGGATATCCCTATGGACTACAAGGTGACCAGATTCCGCTGCTGGCCCGGGTCATCGCCGTCGCTGACACCTTCGACGCATTGACCACGAACCGTCCGTACCAGCGGGCGTACGAGCCCAAGGAAGCGTTGCGCATCATTCATAATCTCGCCGGCAAGCGTCTGGATCCGCAGGCTGTGGCTGCACTGACTGCGGTTTATGACCGCGGGGAAATCCGGGTGCGCCGGTTGGTGAGAACGCAGGCTCCTGAACCGGCCGGGCCGACACCTACCCCTTCGGAAGCAACGGTCGGCGGCCCGCCAATGTCACAGGCCGCAGCGGCGGCCGCGGGAGTTGCGGCTGGACCTGCTCCCGCTGATCCAGTAGTGGGGACTACGCGTTTCTAGAACGTGTGGGTCGTCCCCTCCGGGACTTGGCTTGCACTGCTCGGCTGTCCCAGCGCTGAAGCGCTGGGCTAAGATGAATTCGCTCCTCGCCCGTAGATTTCTCGGCAACCGCCTGCCTTTACCCTGCGCCTCAAACGTTGCTCTTCCTTGGCCGCTATAATTGAGATTTGCCTCAGGAAAGACCCGAGCCTCATGATTCAGACTCTTTTTGGCAGCCTCGAAGAAGAACAGAAGAAACCTAGTTTTCTCGATCGCATGAAGGAGGCGGTCTCGCGCACCCGCGAGAACCTTGCCGAGCGCATCGAGGAAGCAGTTTCGTTCAGTAAGGAGATCGACCGCAATACGTTGGACGATCTCGAGGCTACGCTGATTGGAGCGGACCTCGGGGTCACGACGACGCAGGAAGTCCTGGCCAAACTTCGCGAGAAAGCGGATCGCAAACAGATCAAGGACGTCGCGGAGTTGAAGCGACTGCTGAAGGAAGAACTGCTTGCCATCCTCACCGCAACTAACTCGCAGCCGCCTCAGAAGGTGGAAGGGACGCCCGAAGTCATCCTGGTGGTGGGGGTGAACGGCACAGGCAAGACCACAACCATCGGCAAGCTCTCGCAAGTATTTCGTTCGCAGGGGAAGAATGTGCTGTTGTGTGCCGCCGACACGTTTCGCGCGGCCGCCATCGAGCAACTGGAAGTTTGGGGACAACGCACGGGCACAGAAGTGATCAAGACCAAGGCTGGTGGCGATCCTGCTGCAGTATTGTTCGATGCGCTGCAAGCCGCTACCGCTCGTAAGACAGACTATGTCGTCGTCGACACCGCCGGTCGCTTGCACACGAAAAGCAATCTGATGGCAGAACTCGACAAGATGCGTCGTACCGCGCAACGCATCATTCCGGGCGCGCCGCACGAAACGTTGCTCGTCATGGATGCCACGACTGGCCAGAATGGATTGCAGCAGGCACGGCTCTTTACAGAGGCCGCAGGGGTCACGGGAATTGTGCTGACTAAACTCGATGGCACCGCGAAAGGCGGAGTGGTGGTGGCCATTGCGCGAGAGTTGGGTGTGCCGGTGCGCTACGTTGGGGTCGGGGAAAAGGCTGGGGATCTACTGCCCTTTGATCCGTCGGAGTTTGTCGACTCCTTGTTCGCCTGAGGATTTAATTGCCACACAATCACGGAGGGAAGCATGGCCAGAAATCCTGATCGTAGGTCGCTGCTGCGGGGCTTGCTTGATCGAGTGCGCCGACTTTGGAGGCGGGAACCTGGTCTGCCCGGTGACCCGTATGCTTATCGCATGGCTCCGGTACGAAGCGGGCCCAAAAGCCGCAGTGGCGCTGCTGTGGCCGAACCCGAAGAAGAGACGGGCGGCTTCTTTTCCACGCGACGGTGAGAAATCTTTCCTGGGTTCTGCGCGCGCTTTGACGCAACGCCGCCCTGCTTTTCAACCGAATGTCCGATCATCACACCGACGAAAAATTTCTCCGTCAGGCGTTGGATCTGGCGCGCCGCGGCATCGGCCTCACCGCCCCCAATCCCAACGTGGGCGCAGTGATCGTGAACAACCGCGGCGAAGTGGTGGGCGCCGGCACGCACACCTACGACGGCCTGAAACATGCGGAAGTGCTCGCGCTGGAACACGCGGGGGAAAGAGCCCGCGGGTCGACTCTCTACATCAATCTTGAGCCGTGTTCGCATCAGGGGCGAACCGGCCCGTGCGCGGATGCGTTAATTGCGGCGGGCATTCGCCGGGTGGTCGGTGGGATTTTGGATCCAAACCCACTGGTTAGCGGCCGGGGATTTGCCCGCCTGCGCGAGGCCGGAGTTGTCGTCGCCTCCGGGTTTCTCACTGACGATTGCCAACGCGTCAACGAAGCCTTCGCGAACTACATCCATCGTCATACGCCTCTGGTGACCTTGAAGACAGCAATGACCTTGGACGGCAAGATTGCCCCGCCGCCCGGCGAGTCGGAGAATCCCACCGCACTCGGCTCCGGTTCGGTCAGTGGAGGCTGGATTACAAGCGAAGTGGCCCGCGCGCATGTACAGGAATTGCGCCACCAGAACGATGCCATCCTGGTGGGCGTCGGCACCATCATTGCCGACGATCCTCTGCTCACCGATCGCAGCGGCTCGCCACGGCGCCGCCCTTTGCTGCGCGTTATCGTCGACTCGCGATTGCGACTGCCGTTGGAATCGCGTGTTGTAAGCACCGCCCATGATGACGTGCTAGTAGTTTGTTCATTTGCAGAGGAAAAGCGGAAGCAGGTTCTGCGCGAACGGGGTATTCGCGTGGAGCAACTGCCCGCAGCGACGACAGACG
>WNFQ01003215.1_pt1 | contig 11909 bp, 10 predicted proteins | sample 5400171 | NCBI WGS metagenome assembly WNFQ01 (sample SAMN13153356, study PRJNA577476) | soil metagenome | isolation source: 20 cm soil under Madrone tree | place: USA:California | collected 2016-06-14
GATCTATCGCACGCTCATTGAAGAGTATGATTCGGCAAACACTCGCCAGCGCCATAGTCGTCACCTACAATAGTCGGCGCCACATATCGGCGTGCCTGACTTCGCTGGCCCGGTCGACGATACGACCGGACGAGATCATTGTCGTCGACAACAATTCGACCGACGGGACTGCTGACTTCGTGCGCAGCACGTTTCCTGACGTCACCCTGCTCGACTACTGGGACAACAGGGGGTTCGCCGAGGGAAACAATCGGGCCCTCAGAATCGCGAGCGGCCGCTTCTGTTTCTTGCTCAATCCCGATGCCGCCGTGGCCCCCGATTGTCTCCAGCAGCTGCTCGAGGCCATGGAGAAGGATCCGCGTATCGGCGTGGCCGTGCCCAAAGTCTTGCTCGCCCGGGAGCCGTCGGTTATCAACAGTGCCGGATTGAACGTGAATCGGATCGGGTATGGCTGGGACAGGGGCTTCCTGGAGTGGGACTGCGGACAATACGATACGGAGGCACCGGTCGTGGCCGGCAGCGGCTGCGCCATGCTCCTGAGACGGTCGATGTTGAAGGAGATCGGCACGTTCGACTCGACGTATTTCCTGTACTACGAAGACGTCGACCTCTGCTTGCGGGCGTGGCTGGCCGGGTTCAGGGTGCAGTATGTTCCCAAGGCCGTGGCCTGGCACGACATGAAGGTCTCGGGTCGATCGCTGTACTACAACGAGTGTCTCGATCACAGACATCGCCTGCGGACGATGCTCAAGAACCTTCCGGCCGCAACGCTGCTCAGCGCCGGGCCGCGGATGGTGGCATTCGAACTGAAGTCCGTCGTGGCGGCCGTGAGGGACCGACGGTGGAAGAGTCTGCGGTTACGGCTGAAGGCCTGGGCGTGGAACGGCCGCCATCTCGTATCGAGCATCCGCCTGAGGGCTCGAATCCAGAGGAGCCGGACGGTGGACGGCCGGGTTCTGAGTGACCTGTTCACGGAGGGCTGGGGTGCACCGTCGGCGCGGGCTGCTCTCCCAGACTATGCGGAGGCGTACGAGGACTCTCTCGATCCATCGCGTGCGGCACCGGAGGTGAGGCTTGGGGTCGATGATCGCGGCAGGCTCGGCCTCGGATGGTACGGAAGCGAAGCGATAGACGGGCTCCAGTGTCGCTGGTGTTGCGGCTACGGAATCGTCTTCTTGAAACGGCCGGGGCCACGCAGCGAAGCGACGCTACGGGTAGTCTGCCGATCGCCTCGAGAAACCATCGCCACGGCCATCGTGAACGGGATTCCCCAGGGCCAATGGCTCATCTCTCCCGGGGGCTGGAGAGAGTACGCCCTGGACGTGAAGGCTGACAGCGAGGTCGTCCGGCTGGCGCTAATTCCTGGGGCGCCCTTCGTCCCGGCCAAAGCGTTTCCGCCTTCGCGCGACCGGCGAGTGTTGGGTTTCGCGGTGAGCCGGGTGGCGCTGGAGTCCTCGTGCGCGGTTGCAGCGCCCGACCGGCCACCGGACCCTCCGGGCCCAACGAGAGCGAACATGGGCACAGCGCTAAGTTGTGTTGTGCTTGGCCCGACTTCTGGGTTGGGGAACTCGCCGCCAAGCAAGGAAGGCGGAAACATGTCGAGCCTGTTTGCAACCCCGAAACCTGTCTCGAGCATCGAGGACTGCCACTTCTATCACACGATGGATGTTCCAGGGTATGGAACGGTCGACGGTGAGTGGGATCTGCGTGGCCGCGCCCGTGAATATCTAGGCGGTATCAGTCTCAAAGGAAAACGCGTTCTCGAAATCGGCACCGCCAGCGGCTTCATCGGCTTTTACATGGAGAGTCAGGGTGCCGAGGTTGTGGCGTTTGACTTGTCGCAGGATCACGACTGGGACGTTGTGCCGTACGCGCAGTATGACCACCAGCGGGATGTGTTGGCGTTCAAGACGCACATAAAGCGGATCAACAATGCCTTTTGGTTCAATCATAAAGCCCTCAACTCGAAGGCCAGGATGGTCTACGGCACGGCCTATGCGATTCCAGAGGCCATTGGTTTGGTCGACATTTCAACCTTCGGTTGTGTTCTGCTTCATCTCCGGGATCCCTTTCTGGCACTTCAGAATGCGCTCCGGCTCACGACGGAAACAGTCATCGTCACTGATGTCTATCCGCCTGGCATGGCGGATGGGGCGCACATGCACTTCGTCCCGGGATTCCGAGAGATCCAGCCAAGAGAGACCTGGTGGAACTTGCCGCCGGCGCTGATTGAAAGCTTCCTAGGAGTCCTTGGCTTTGAGGAAGCCGTGGTCACGTACCACGATCAACAATACAGAGGCCGGCAGCAGCGACTCTATACCGTCGTAGGCCGTCGGACGCGAGTTCCGACAGCCTGAAGCGAGTTCGGGCGCCGGGAAGGTGTAGCCGACTGACGATGCAGCCTCCCCGTCGCCTTCATTGGCTCCTACCTCGGCGTGGGACCGCGGAAGTTGGCGATTCCTAGGCTCACGAGACGGGAATGTTGGAAGACATGGAAGCTCGAGTCAATAACTTGTTCCAAGAGGTCCGCCATCGCATGTCTGAACGGGAGTCGTGGAATCTCCTCACACGAGATATAGCGGTGTCCCAAGTCCTTCACCCTGTTATCCATGCCCTAAAAGAGATGTCGCGTTCTAGGAGTCAGTAAGTTGCTTCCCGCATCCTTTATGTTTTTCTCTCGTAACCGCCCCTCGTTGGTCTATGTGGGTGGCACGTTACTCTACCTATGGCTGGCGGGGGTTTTCAGGATAGAGGCGTGGTTCTGGGGCCGAATCGACGACGCACTCTATTTACGGCTCGCTGGCAATTTGGCCGCGGGGAAATGGCTTGGGTGGTTCGATAACGTGACGCTCGTCAAAGGACTCGGCTACCCGGCTTTCGTCGCGCTCACTTACAAACTCGGCCTGCCGCTCCTTTTTTCCCAGAACGTGCTCTATACGGTTTCGGTCGCGGTACTTTGTGTAGCTTTGCGTAAATTGATCGGCGGGCGTTGGGTCTTACCGGCCATTTTTCTCGTATTACTCTTCAACCCGGCCGCCCTGGCAATTCAGCGGGTCGTCCGCGATCACTTTTACGCGTCGGTGACGTTGCTCGTGCTGGCCTGCGCCGTCGGCACGCTCGCGCACCGCCGCGAGGCGCTGTGGAAGTTGGGCTGGTGGGCGGCGGGGCTGGGGATGGCGCTGGCTGCGTTTTGGCATACGCGGGAAGAGGGGATCTGGATCCTTCCCGCGTTGTTCGTGATCTCAAGTTTCACCTGCGTTGACATCCTCTACGGATGCGGGAGTGATAGGTGGCGGCGGATGGTGCTAATTTCGGCCGCGCCGCTACTCCCGATACTGTGCGGGTTAACAATCGCGACGCTTAACTATTATCATTATGGGGTCTTCATTACCACGGAGTTGTCCGACAAGGCTTTCCTCGCCGCCTACGGTGCGACTTCCCGTGTCAAGCATCAGCACTGGCAGCCGTTCGCACCGCTGCCGGCCGAGACTCGGGCGCGGCTCTACCAGGTGAGCCCGGCCTTCGCCGAACTGCGCCCCTACCTCGAAGGGGTCGGGCGCGGTTGGCTACAAAACTGCAACCCCAACCACCCCCTCTGTGGCAAGGATTATTTTGGCGGCTGGTATCTGTGGGCCTTCCGCGACGCGGTCGAGTATGCGGGCTACTACCGTTCGGCGCCCGCAGCGCGGGCCTACTATTGGAGACTGGCGGATGACATCAATCGGAGTTGTGACAGCGGGGCGTTAGATTGCGTGTCACCGCGAAACAGTCTGTCCCCGCCGATGCGACGTGAATACATACCGCTGATCGTTGACGCGGTTGAGCGCACCGTTAAGTACGTGATCAACCTCGACCTCCCGGAGCCGTTATCCGCGCAGCACAAGCGGAGCCGTTGTCTCTTTGATCGCAGTCTCAGCCGCAACCTCCCTTTACGGGGTGACATTTACCCCTGTGAGGAGGGCCACGCCCCGGTCGTCGTCCTTGGCTGGGCGTACAGCCCCGCGTCGGAGCTCTCATTTGAAGTGCGGACGGCAAGCGATAACGCGGTCGTCACTCAGTTCTCCGTCGCGCGGGCCGCCAGTCCCGACATCGCAGCCCTGGCAACGAAAACCGCAAGGTATTCCTCTCACGCAGGTAATGCCAGGTTCTCAGTAATGATTGATTCCAACACTGATCGAGTACTGGTCCTAAAAGATCAGCAAGGACCGGTGGCCACGGTTGATATCGCCAGTCGCAATATAATCGGGCAGGCGGAGCGGGTGGTTATGCATGTTGACGCGATCCTCGGGGGAAACATTCCTAACGCGCAGTCCGCCCCGCCCCCGTCATTACGCCTGCGCGCGCTGTCGTTGTTGATGGCTGCCTATCGCAAGGTTTTCGGCTGGCTGGCATTGGGCGCGCTGGTCGCACTGGCCGCCCTGCTCTGGGGGGCGCTACACTCGGCCGTCCGTCGCCCGCTGTGTGTAGTCGCGCTGGCCGCCTTGATCGCGGTGGTAGCGCGCATCGCCTTGATCGCCCTGGTTGACACTGTCAGTTTCCATGCTATTTATTATCCCTACCTTGCCCCGGTCTACCCGCTGTTGATGTTCTTCTGCCTGATCACCCCGTACGCTTTGCTCCGCCACTACAGGGTTGAGGGCCGACACGTCTTGCGCCGTCTGCTCGGCGTCAGGCGACAGGTTGCGAAGGCGGAGCGGCAACGATGGTAGGACAGGCGCACTTCAAACTCGTCCATCAGCGCCGCGCGAGAATCCTCTCGAGATGGATAGACAGTTACTTACCCGCTGCGACCACTTCCGTGCTGGACGTTGGTAGCGGGGACGGCTTGCTGCTCTCAAGGATCGTTCAAGCACGCCCCGGCCTCTTCCCGAAAGGCATTGATGTGTTGGCGCGGGCGCATACCCACTTCCCAATCGCCCTGTTCGACGGCCGCCGCATTCCTTACGACGATGAAAGCTTCGACGCAGTGATGATGATTGACGTGTTGCATCACACCGACGACCCGGCCGCGCTGCTTGGCGAAGCGCGGCGCGTGGCCAGACAGTCCATCCTCATCAAGGATCACGTGCGCGAGGGCTGGCTGGCGGCCAAGCGGCTGAAGTTTATGGATTACGTCGGCAACGCCGGCTACGGCGTCGCGTTGCCCTGCGTCTATTGGACGCGGCAGGAATGGAGCCGGACGTTTGCCGACCTCGGGCTGACCGTGCAGCGCTGGCAGACCGAACTGGGGCTGTATCCCTGGTTCGCTAACTGGGTCTTCGGCAGCTCGCTGCATTTCGTGGCGCGGCTAGGGCTGACCGTCAAGGAGTAAAGGTCTGACAACCTTTCGCCTTGGGAGCAAGCCTACACGCAGTTTCAGACTCCCGAAGAGGAGGTCGCCAAGTTCACCGCCCGCCTGATGGCGCTCGGCGCCGACGCCTGGCCACGCCGGGCGCAGATCGTCGAGCTGTTTTGCGGGCGGGGCAACGGCCTGCGGGCGCTCGAGCGGCTGGGCTTCCGTGAGCTCGCCGGCATAGACCTCTCGCCCACGCTGGTGGCACGGTACGCCGGCCGCGCCGATTGAGTGGTCGGCGATTGTCGCACACTCCCTGACAAGAACGAGAGCAAGGACATCTTGGTCGTGCGGGGTGGGCTGCATCATCTGCACGAGCTCCCGGACGATTTAGAGAGGGTGCTCGCCGCAAGCGCGACGCGTCCTGCGCCGGGAGGGACTGGTGGTCGTCGCGCTGTGACTCACACCGTTCCTCTCTTTCGTCCATTTCGTCTGCGCGCTGCGGCCGGCGCGCCTACTGTCGCGCAAGGTGTGGCGGCGGCGACCGTGATCGAGCACGAGCGAGAGACTTATGAGCAATGGCTTGCCCAGCCCGACCTCATCCTGAGAGAGATCCGGCGCTCCTTTGACATCGCTACGCTCCGGACTCGCCTGGGCAAGCTGATGCTCGTCGGATGCCCTAGACGACAGGTTCAGACCTGAAGGCCGAGTTCATCTATGGCCGGCAAAATGCCCGTGGTCATTTGCCTTGATGTCGAGCCTGATAAGCGCGTCTTTGATCCGCTGTCGCGTCCTGACTGGAAGGGATTCGAGAGAACTTGGGAGTATTTCAGCAACTTCCGGCCGCATCTGGAACAGGCGACCGGATCGCCGGCGCATTTTTCATGGTTCTTTCGGATGGATCCGCAGGTTGAATATGTTTACGGATCCGCGAGTTGGGTCGCCATTCGATATCCGCGTATCCTTCGCGAACTTCAGGCTTCCGGAGACGAGACGGGATTGCACCCTCATCCGTGGCGATGGGATGAAATGGCACAGGAATGGATCGCGGATTTCGGCAATCAGCCATGGATTGACCACTGTGTGCGACAGAGCTTTGCCGCATTCGAAGAATGCTTTCGCCGGCCGTGTCGCAGCCTGCGGTTCGGTGATCGCTGGATGAATGATGCGACTCTGGCTCTGGCTGAAACACTAGGAGCGCGATTCGATCTGACGATCGAGCCGGGACGGAGACCGGAGAGGCTCGCTGAACGCTTCACTGGTTCTCTTCCAGATTACACTCACGCTCCGCGCCGGCCTTATCATCCATCAAGGGACAATTTTCAGAAAAGCGCTGACGGGTGGCGTCGAAACATATGGATGCTCCCAGTGAGTACAGCAAAACCGGGCTGGGCGGCGGCGATGTTTCAGGAACAGAAGTCTCCCGCAATTCCCCAAATGGTGGATGAAGCGGAAGTCAGACCGACACCTGTTTACGAAGGGTGGCACGACCGGTCTGATCAGCAGGGGATTGCCGGCTGGATTTATGACGCCGTCCATCCCGATAGGGTCATCGCTGTTGATATCTATGCCGACGCAACCCATCTCGCAACTATGGCGGCCCGCTTGTTCCGGCCCGACCTGCATGTCGCGCGAAAAGGCAACGGCAGGCATGCTTTCGTCTGTCCCCTCCCAGATCGGCTGAGGGACGGCCAGACGCACACGATTCGCGTAAAAGTGGCCGGAACAAATGTCGAACTGAATGGCACCCCCCACGAAATCTGCTGCGATTCCACTGATGGTGCAGTTGACCACTACGTGACTCTGAATCTGGGTGGCCCTTCACCGCTCATCTGCAGCCTCATGGAAACGCTCCTGAAGGAGCACGCGCGCCCGTATCTGGCCCTCGTGATGAGATCTGATATACCGCTGCAGCGGGACCCGCAGATCAATCTAGAACAAAACCTTGCGTATATTTGTTCCCATCCTTTAGCGCATCGTCTGCTGATCGCGACCCCTGCTGAGGCGGTCAAAATCACGGGTGAAAACAAACACGACTGACGGGGAAGGCTTCATCATCGAGTGACCTGGAGCCGCCCCCGTCAGCGTGGTATCTCAGCACATCGCGAAGCCGCCCTCTGCGGGCAGGCCTTTCCTGATAAGACACGTCAACCGTCCGAACTCAACCCGAGGTGGAAGCCATGCGGGACGATCACGTCGAGGTATCAATCGTTATGCCCTGTCTGAACGAAGCCGACACGCTGACACCCTGCATCCGGAAGGCCTGGGACGCGCTGGGGCGCGCCGGCGTCTCCGGCGAAGTCGTCGTCGCCGACAACGACAGCAGCGACGGTTCCCCGCGGATCGCTGAGAGCCTCGGCGCGCGCGTGGTCAATGTGGCGGCGCGCGGATACGGCAACGCCTTGATGGCCGGCATCGCCGCAGCGCGCGGCCGGTACATCATTATGGGCGACGCGGACGACAGCTATGATTTCGGCGAGGCCCCGAAGTTTATCGAGAAACTGCGGCAAGGGTTCGACCTGGTGCAGGGCTGCCGGCTGCCGGCGGGCGGCGGGCGAGTGATGCCCGGCGCGATGCCCTGGCTGCACCGTTGGATCGGCACCCCCATCCTGACGTTCCTGATGCGCAAGTGGTTCGGCGCCAGGATCAACGACGTTAACTGCGGCATGCGGGGCTTCACCAAGAGCTTCTACCAGAGCCTCCACCAGAATTGCCCGGGCATGGAGTTCGCGACGGAGATGATCATCCGCGCCTACCTGTTCTGGGGGCGGATCGCCGAAGTCCCGATCACCCTGCACCCTGACGGGCGCAAGTCGCACACGCCGCACCTGAGGACCTTCCGCGACGGCTGGCGCCATCTGCGCCTCTACTTAACCTTCAGCCCGCGCTGGCTCTTCGTCATCCCGGGTCTGGCGCTGATGCTGGGCGGGCTGATCGTCGGCATCCTGGGGCTGCTGACGGTCGAGGTCGTGCCGGGCGTCACCGTCAGCTCCAACACGGCCCTGATCGGCAGCCTCGCCGTCATCTGCGGCTACCAGGCGCTGGTCTTCTCGATGTTCACCAAGACCCTAGCCGTCGCGTCGGGCTGGTTGCCGGAGGACGAGTTGTACAAGCGGCTGTATAGACTGCTGACCCTCGAGCGTGGGCTGCTGCTGGCCCTGGCGGGGCTGGTAAGTGGATTGGCGCTGATCGCGCTGGTCTTGTATCAATGGTGGCGAGTAGACTTCGGCCCGCTCAATTACGTGCAGACCATGCGCTACCTGATCCCGGCCTCGACGTTGATCGCGCTCAGCGTGCAGACCATCTTCTCGAGCTTTTTCGTCAGCGTCTTGAGCATGGTTAGCAAATCCGCGGAAGCCAAGAAACTGGCGGAAAGCCAAGCGAATGAACTCGCCCTCGCGTTGAACTACTCTCCGGTGCAGAAATGATCGGCACCGAGCGCCTCTTATCAGAATCCCGTGCGATCTACGAGATTCGCCGGGAGCACCGCAAGCCCGTACTCCAGACTCACCGTGATCACAGTATCCAGGCAGATGCGGAGGACCTGGATTGCCTGGACCTGCCGGCGAGTGACGCGCCGGCCCCTCCCGGATGCCGGCGACACCGACGACCACTAGGCGACTACTATTGGACGATCACGGAGTAGGCCGGACGCGAGTTCCCCTTGAGGACATCCTCGTCTGTCCGCGCTGCCACGCGCGGGTGGGGCGGAGCGGGGAGGTCCTGCGCTGCTCACGGGACGGCTGTGGCTTCCGCGGAAGCATCGCGGACGGAATCGTCAGCGCGCTGGACGGTGACGGGGCCGTGTCCTTCGATAAACTGTATCGCGTGATGACGCACGGCTCGCACGGCTCCGACGAGCCCGGCGCCTACGCCGCGTTCTACGCCCAGCAGGTCGAGGAGGCGCAGCGACGCCTGGCTGGCGCCAGGATCGTCGTGGATGTCGGCTGCGGACCCAAGCGGGTGTTCGAGAGACCACCCGAGAGCTTCATCATCGGCGTCGATGCTTCTTACGAGTCGCTGCGACGAAACCAGGACGTCGATCTGCGGTTGTACGGCTCAGCCATGGCCTTGCCGCTGGCGGCGGGCTCGGCGGACGCGGTCGTGTGCTTCTACTCGCTCCACCATTTCGTGGGGGCGACCGTGCGGGAGAACCAGGGCGCGGTCCGCCAGGCCTTCACCGAGTTCGCCCGGGTGCTGGGGCGGGGGGGCGACCTGTTGGTCTTCGACCTCGCTCCATGGGCGCCGGCCTGGGCCGTGCAGCGCGCGGGCTGGAACCTGGGACGCCGGCTCGCTGGAGAGATGGCAGCGATGTACTTCTGGCGCCGGGGGGAGTTGGAGAAGATCGGGGGCGAGACGCTGCCGGCCGGCAGCCGGCTCGACTGCCGCTCGTTTCGGGTGCCATGGTGGACGCGGTTCCCGCCGGTGTTAGCCTTGCAGCGATTTCGGGTGCCGCGCCTGCTCTACCCGTTCGACATCTGCATGTACCACTGGCGGATGGGCCGGGGCGCGGCCGAGCCTGGCGCGCGATAAGCGAGGATCCCATGACCGACACGCAGCATGTGCGTGAAGACTGAGCTGACGAATGCAAAATCAGAGAGCACGGTCCACCTGCCGCGGTTGCAGGGACCGTGCAGGCAACCCGCTGAATTCCTAGGCTCCTTGAGATAATGGGGAAAGAGACTAGAGACTAGAGAACTCCGCACTCGCTGATGGATCTTCCTTCCGTTTTAATGTTTGGTGAGATGGCGTCTGACAACTCCGACAATAATGAAGCCATGACAGGCTATTTGCATTCTGGCTATGCAGAGTCATTGTCAGAATTGGGCACACCACGGTTGCTCCCCAAGAGTCAGGGTTGGATCTTGGAGCGACAAATACCAGGCTTTGCCAGTTGGGATGCAACGGGCTGTTATCCGCTATTCACTTGCTTAGATTGGTCACAACTGCAGCAGGATTTGGACGACATTGGAGACTCACTGGTGAGTTTGGGTGTCGTGACTGATCCATTTGGTACGTATGATGAACCTTATTTGCGGCGGTGCTTTAAGGATGTCGTGATTCCTTATAAGAAACATTTTATCGTTGATCTGAGCTTTCCCGCAGACAACATCGTATCTAGCCATCATCGTCGCTGCGCGCGAAAAGCACTTCGATCCATTAACGTGGAAAGATGCGAAGACGCCCTGCAATTCCTCGGCGACTGGGTCGAACTTTACGGCGATTTCATTAAGAAACGTAACATCACGGGACCGGCGGCATTGTCAAGATCCGCCCTTGCTAAACAGTTGATGGTCCCTGGATTAGTTATGTTCCGGGCGGTGTATAGACAGACTATCGTTGGTATTCACTTATGGTATGTCCGCGGAGACGTAGGCTATGCGCATTTGGCGGCATACGACCAACTCGGTTATAAATTGGGCGCGTCATATGCTTTGTTCTGGTCCGCTATCGAGTACTTACAAATTAATCAACTGCGATGGCTTCACCTCGGTGGAGTCGCGGGTGTGAAGCCTGATAGCGGAGATGGTTTAACCGTATTCAAAAACGGATGGTCTACCGGAACGCGGACTGCTTACCTGTGTGGTCGGATCTTTGATCGAGAACGATATCTACGCATCGTGGAAGAGAAGGGCATTTCTGTGACGACGTATTTCCCCGCCTATCGTAACCCAACCGTCCAGGCCATTGACGGGTGGGAGTGCACGGGCCGGGTTCCCGGGGTACACAAATGAATCATAAAAAGTATCTTAGTATTGTAAGTGCTTGTGAGGCCAGTTTAGAAAAGCATGGAGACACTTTCTTGGGGGTGGGTTGGACGAAAAAAAAGGAGTATGCCGACCTGCGGTATAAGGTGATGCTTGAGGTTATCAAACCAGATATATCCCGAAAGGTCAGTCTGCTCGATTTTGGTTGCGGGGCATCACATCTCCTCGAATACATGCTGCAACACAATATTCAGAATGTCGACTATAGCGGCTTGGACCTATCGCAACAATTCTTGAACCTCTCAAGGAGCAAGTTTCCTTATATTCGGTACTATTATCTCGACGTTCTATGCGACGATCTCGAACTGCCACGCTTCGACTATATTGTGCTCAATGGTGTCTTCAACTATAAGGGCGAGCTTTCATTTGATGAAATGCTTGCATACTTCAAGGCTGTGATTGGCAAAAGTTATAATAAGGCCCGAACAGCGATTGCCTTCAATGTGATGTCTAAACAGGTGGAGTGGGAAAGAGACGATCTCTTTCACTTGCCATTCGATCCAATGGCGTCCTTCTTGACAAAGGAGATTAGCAGAAACTTTGTGATTCGCCATGATTACGGTCTATACGAATACACGGTGTATGTGTATAGGTGAACCAACCGTAACGCCAACTTCCTGAGAGAGACCCGTGCTGACCTCACCACTATTGAAATCGACCTCGCTGGTCGTGAACCGAATCGCTGCGTCCAACCTTGCGAGTTGGACCGGGTCTGCGCGCGGCTGACCCATGACTTGCTCGCGCTGGTCACGGTTGCCGCTGCCGGCCGCGTGATCCGAGGCGTCGAATGGGTCGATCGACCACCGTTTCCTGCGCGGTAGGACGCCAGTGAGCTGACCTGGAATGCGAGTCCCAAGTTCCCGGAGCTC
>WNFQ01003216.1_pt1 | contig 11908 bp, 11 predicted proteins | sample 5400171 | NCBI WGS metagenome assembly WNFQ01 (sample SAMN13153356, study PRJNA577476) | soil metagenome | isolation source: 20 cm soil under Madrone tree | place: USA:California | collected 2016-06-14
CATCTTGAGCATCGCCGCCATGACGCGTTTCGATTTTTCGGGGTCCTTGTCCTGCAGCATCTCGCTCAAGACGGTCGGAACGACTTGCCACGACACACCGAACCGGTCCTTGAGCCACCCGCACTGTACGTCCTGGCCGCCCGCCGAGAGCTTCGACCAGAAGTGGTCGACTTCTTCCTGCGTCTGGCAGTTCACGACGAGCGATATCGCCTCGGTGAATTTGAAGACCGGCCCGCCGTTCAACGCTGTGAGCTCCTGCCCATCGAGCTCGAATGCCACCGTCATGACCGACCCCTTCGGTCGTCCGGCGGCCTTGGCCGCCGCGTCGTCATAGCGGGCGACGCTCGTTATCCGGGAATCCTTGAAGATCGAGACGTAGAACTTCGCGGCCTCTTCGGCCTGATGATCGAACCACAGAAACGGTGTGATTCTCTGCAACGCTTTTCGCATTGAGTCCTCCCATACACCGCATCGACGTCCGGCGAGGTTCAGATTGCCGGTACGGTCCCGCCGTCGATCACGTATTCACTCCCGTGAATCGACGCCGCCCGATCGGAGACGAGGAAGGCGACGAGCTCAGCGACCTCTTCAGGCCGGCCGGGCCTGCCGATCGGAATTCCTCCAAGCGAGTCCATCAGGCCCTGGCGCGCGCCGGCCTCGTCCGTTCCGCTGCTAGCTGCGAGCCGCGCGATGAGGCGCTGTGCCGCAGCCGTTTCGATGAAGCCGGGCGCGACGCTGTTCACGCGGACACCGATGGGCCCAACCTCCTTCGACAGGCCCTTGCTGTAGGTCGTCAATGCGGCCTTGGCGGCGGCATAGGCGAGCGTGGCCTCGAAGAGTGGCAAGCGCCGCTGGATCGACGAGATATGGATGATGACGCCAGACCGCCGCTTCAGCATTCCGGGCAGCAGTCCGCGGTCGAGACGGACCGCGGCGAACAAGTTGGTGTCGATCGCGTGCTGCCAATCCTCGTCACCGAGAGCCAGCACGCCGCCGCTCGGTGCGGAGGACCCGCCGACATTGTTGACGAGGATGTCCACGCCGCCGAGATGGTCCAGGACTTCGCGGATCACCATATCGACGCCCTCACGTGTGCTGATATCCGCCTGGAGGAACAATTTCGCTGCCTGACCTTCCGACACCGGTGAGCGAGCGGTGGTCGCCACCGTCGCACCGCCGGCCGCGAGGCGCCGGACAATGGCCTCGCCCATTCCCTTGGTGCCGCCCGTCACCAGAGCACGCTTGCCCGCGAATTCGGTCGGATCGAACGAAAACTGCCTCGGCTCGCCCACGGGTCGTCCTATGGACATCGCGCTTCCTCCCTTACCTTCTCCAGGGTAACGCGCAAAGGAAACCGACACGTCATATGCGTCTACATAGGAATTGAGAATCCTCCTGGCTCGGCCGGACATCGTAGGGACAGAAGAACCGGCGATGAGTCCAGGCCGGGGTCCTGAAGGTCGGCGAGGGGCCGGGTGGTCCGGTGCATGCCGCGAAGGAGAACAGCATGGGGAAGCTTGACGGAAAAATCGCGCTCATTACCGGTGGGAACAGCGGCATCGGCCTGGCGACGGCGAAGCGGTTTGTGAGCGAAGGCGCGTACGTGTTCATCACGGGGCGCCGTGATGCGGAGTTGACCGCGGCGGTGAAGGCCATCGGAAGAAATGTCACCGGCATACAGGGAGACGTGTCGAACCTTGGCGATCTTGACCGCCTCTTCGCACAGATCAAGCGGGAAAAGGGCACGCTCGATATCGTGTTCGCGAATGCCGGGGCTGCGACGTACTCGCCTTTCGGCAAGATCACCGAAGAGCACTATGACTCGATCTTCAGCATCAATGTGAAAGGCCTCCTGTTCACGGTCCAGAAGGCGCTTGCGCTGATGCCGGATGGTGGCTCGATCGTCCTGAATGCGTCCATCGTCGGCAGTAAGGGGTTGCCGGCGAATAGTGTGTACAGCGCCACCAAAGCCGCCGTGCGCTCGTTCGCACGGACCTGGACGACAGACCTGAAGGATCGCCGCATTCGCGTGAACGCCGTGAGCCCAGGCCCCATCGACACGCCCGGACTGAATGACTTGGTGGCTTCGGGTGGAGCCGGCGAGCAACGCTTGAAGACGCTTTCCAACAGTGTCCCGCTCGGCAGACTCGGTACACCCGATGAGATCGCCAAGGCCGTGGTGTTTCTCGCATCCGATGACAGCAGCTACGTCACGGGAGCGGAGTTGTTTGTGGACGGCGGGTTCGCGCAAGTCTAGACGGCGCGGCGCCAGTCGGAACGCGCGTGAAACCCGCCATCGCGGACGCCGCGACTGGCGGCGTCCGCGACAGCGAGTCAGGGGTTACTTGGTCGTGCTGGGGGCGGTGTCGGACGACGTCTTGGAGCTGCTGTCGTGCCGACGGGCCGAGCGCCCTTGCATCAGCGAACCGTCCTCATTGACGCGGATATGGCTCTTCTTGCCGTTCTGATCGGTGATTTCCGCCACGTAGAACGTCTTGCCGCCCCGAGCCTCCTGCTTGATCGTGCCGACCGTGCGGCCCTGTGACTCCTGATTGATGGTCTGCTGCACCGGCTGGGGCAGCTGATCAAGCGTCACTGTCTGGCCTTTGCGATTTCCGTGCTTCTCCTTCGTCTGGTCTTGCGCGGCCGCAGGCCCCGCGGACAGAAAACCCGGGGTCAGGGCGAGGGCTGTCAGCAACAGCCCGGCTGTTCCTTTACGAACGTTCATCACGTCTCCTCCTTGTTGGAAACTCGGACTGGACCCGAGGTGCAACGCCGAGGCCAGCGCGCGGGCTCGTGGCGGAAACCGCCGTCAGTACGATCGTCATATTCTCGTAAGGCTTACATCAAGGTTGAACCGCCTTCTCGAAGAAGCGCCAGCGCGTCGCGCCATGTGGGAAGCCCTCGAGGGTCCACGCAAAAGCCCTGGTGGGCCGGAGCGCCCAGAACGGCCGGAATGGCGACTCACTTCCGGAAAAGTACTGCGGGTACTTCTGCTTCGAAGCTGCCATGGATAGCGCGGCGAGGGGATGTGAAGGATCCGTGACGTACCCGGCGGTGCCTTCGAGGATGATCGCCTCGGCTTCACTCGAGAGATGGACGGAGATCGAGGGGTTGGCGATCAAGTTGCGCACCCACCGCGTCTCCGGCGATCCACCGAAGCAAAGCGCCCCGCCGACCCAAACGCCATCGACGGGCCGCGCATGCGGCCGCGCGGGTGGACCAACCGTCGTTATCCAGTAATTCGCCGCGGCCCGAAGGCGCTCCTCGACGTAGCTCCAGGGGAGAAGGCTGTCCGGCCCTCCCGGCTGGCCGTACGCAGCGGGAAAGCGGACAGGACGAACGGAGGAAGGTTCGCCAGTCATAGCCGGGCTTCAACGGGCACCCCGCAGCAGGCGGAGTGCCCGTTGGGGCCGAGCTTGGCCGTTACCGCTTCACGGCGAACACCCAGATCACGCCGCCCTGAGGCACGTCCGTCTTCGCGCCGCGAATGTCGTCAAGAGCTCCCTGCATCCGCTGCGCATCCACGCCCCAGCCGGATTGCACCGCGACGTACTGCACGCCGTCGACCGCGAAGGAGCTCGGGACGCCGGTAATGCCGGAGTTCGTACGCCACTGCCAGAGCGGCTCGCCGGTTTTGCCATCGAACGCGCGGAAGTACCGGTCGTTGGTTCCGCCGGCGAAGACGAGCCCACTGCCGGTGGTCAAGATCGGGCCCCAGTTGTGTGACTCGAACGTACGCATCCATACTTTCTGGCCGGTGTTCATGTCCCAGGCCTGGATCTCGCCGATGTGCTTCGACCCGTCGGCGACCACCATCCCGATGTCCTTGATCTCGGTGCCCAGCCAGAGCTTGCCTTCCTCGTAGGGTTTCGCGGTGCCGAGGAGGGAGCCGCAGAGGTTCTCGTTGCTCGGGATGTACAGATAGCCGGTCTTCGGGTTGTAGGCGGCCGGCGGCCAGTCCTTGCCGCCCCACAGCGACGGGCAGAAGGGGATCTTCTTATTCGTGACCGGCTTCTTCGTCTCATCGTACTCGGGGCGGCCGGTTCGCGGGTCGAGCTTCGTGAACACCGTCTGCTTGACGTAGGGCTTGGCGTCGACGAAGCCGATGGCGTCGGCCTTCCGCTCCAGCACCCACAGGTATCCGTTGCGGCCTGGATGCACCAGGCTCTTGATCGTCCGTCCGCCGCGCTGGACGTCCATCAAGATCGGCGCCGACACCTCGTCCCAGTCCCACGAGTCGTTCCAGTGGTACTGGTGAAACGCGCGCATCTTGCCGGTGTCGGCGTCCAGCGCGATCACCGAGGTCGAGTAGAGGTTGTCGCCGGGGCGTTGATCGCCCATCCACTGGGCCCCGTTGCCGGTGCCCCAGTACGTGAGATTGAGCTGGGGATCGAAGCTGCCCGTGATCCAGACGGACGCGCCGCCCGTCTTCCACGAGTCCCCCTTCCAGGTCTCGGAACCCGGCTCGCCCGGCGCCGGGACCGTGAACGTCTTCCAGGCCGGCGCGCCCGTGCGAGCGTCCAGCGCCTGGACGAAACCGCGGATCCCGAGCTCACCGCCCGAGACGCCGACCATCACTTTCCCCTTGGCCACCAGGGGCGCCAGGGTCATGTAATAGCCCTTCTTGTAGTCTTCGACCGTCCGGTCCCAGAGTAATTTGCCGGTCTTCGCGTCCAGCGCGACGACGTGGGCGTCGAGCGTGGCCAGATAGACCTTGTCCTCATAGAGGCCGACCCCACGGTTGGTCGGGTGCAGCTGAAAGAGGTCCTCGGGCAGCTCGCGCTTGTACCGCCACAGGAGCTCGCCGCTCTTGGCGTCGAGGGCGAGCACCTGGTTCTGCGGTGTGCTCACGAACATGATGCCGTTGTTCACGATGGGTGGCGCCTGGTGGCCTTCGGCCACGCCGGTGGAAAAGGTCCAGACCGGCACGAGGTCCTTCACGTTGCCGGTGTTGATCTGCTCGAGCGGACTGTAGCCCCAGCCGTCGTACGTTCGCCGGTACATCAGCCAGTTCTCGGCCTCGGGACTCACGAGCCGCTGATCGGTCACCGGCGTGTAGCTGGTGGCGCCGGTGGTGGTGCGCGCGCGCGGCGCAGGTTGCGCCATGCTCACGGTGCTCGTCCCCATGCCTTGTGTGGTGCACCCGCCCAGCAGCGTTGCCGCCACCGTCGTCGCGACCAGAAGACTTCCGATTGCGACGACTGCTCTCGCGGTTGTCATCGTCGTTCTCCTCCGACTGTTGGTGAAGGGTGAAGCGGCACCGCCCCGTTCAGCCTGGCTGGAAGCCGGGCCGGCCAATGAAGGCCCCGTCGGCGACGATCACGCCATCGACAACCTTGACCGGCAGCTGCGGCAGCCGGCGCGGCGCGGGGCCGCCAACGACGCGGCCTCTATCCCGCGGATCGAACTCCGATTCATGGCAGGGGCATCGGAATCGTCGTGTCTCAGCTTGCCAAACCGTGACGTCACAGCCGGTGTGCGTGCAGACGCCGGAATAGGCCACGACGCCGTCGGCCGACCGGGCGCGCGTGTCCTCGTCGAGCTCCTCCACGGCAAGGCGGACGAGCAGGACCTGGTTCAGGCGCGAGCCGTCGCGGACGACACGGCTGCTGGGGTCAATGGGATAAGCCAGGAGCGGCGGCTTGCCCGCCGGCACATCGCCGGGGGTGATCACGTGTCCGATTCGCTCGAAGCCGGCGAACACGAAGCGATCTCCGGCCTGAGGACGCTGCATTCGGGGGTCAGCGGCCTGGGCGGCCGCGTAGCGCGGCGCGCAGAGGAAGACGCCGGCGCCGAGGGCGGCTCGTAGCCATGCGCGGCGTGGCGATCCGGAACACGAATGCATCGGAGCGTCGATGGCCGCGATTCTCGTAGCGAGCCGCACGTAATGTCAAGCGGGCGGCCCGTCGGAACGAGGTCAATGATTTACTTTATGTGCCGCCCGATTTGTGATTGGATGGCGGGCGCGACGACCACGAGGGCCCTGACGTTTCGGTGAAGACAGGAGAATCCTGATGATCCCACTCGACATCAACGGCAAGCGCCAAACTGTCGACTTGCCCGGCGAGACCCCGCTGTTGTGGACGCTCCGCGATGAGCTCGGCCTCACGGGGACCAAGTTCGGCTGCGGAATGGCGCTGTGTGGCGCCTGCACGGTGCACGTCGACGGCCAGGCGGTGCGCTCCTGCATCACACCGATCTCGGCGGTGGCGAACAAGAAGGTCGTCACCATCGAGGCGGTCGGCGCGGACGCGGTCGGCAAGGCCCTGCAGGCGGCGTGGGTCGACACGGGCGTGCCCCAGTGCGGCTACTGTCAAGCCGGCCAGATCATGTCCGCGGCCGCGCTGCTGAAGCGCAAGGCGAAGCCGAGCGAGACCGAGATCGACGAGGCCATGAGCGGCAACATCTGCCGCTGCGGGACGTACACGCGTATCCGCGCCGCCATCAAGCAGGCGGCGCTTCAGCAGGGAGGCACGCGATGAACGCGCTGGTGGTCGCCAACGTGAGCCGGCGTCGGTTCCTTCAAGGCATGTCGGCCCTCGGCGGACTCGTGCTCGCGGTGGGATATTCGTCGGCGACGCGTGCCGCCGACGCCAAGAAGTATGGCGCCGACGGGATGCCCAACGGCTGGGTCGACGATCCTCTAGCCTTCGTGGCCATCGCCGAGGACGGCACGGTGACGATCGTCTGCCACCGTTCCGAGATGGGACAGGGCGTCAGGACCGGGATGCCGATGATCGTGGCCGACGAGCTCGAGGCCGACTGGAAGCGCGTGCGCGTCGCGCAGGCGCACGGTGACGAGAAGAAGTTCGGCAACCAGGACACCGACGGCTCGCGGAGCACGCGACATTTCCTCGAGCCGATGCGCCGCTGCGGCGCGGCCGCGCGCACCATGCTGGAAGCCGCCGCCGCTGAACGCTGGAACGTGCCCGTCAGCGAGGTGGAGGCGAAGAATCACGAGGTCGTGCATCGTCCGACGGGTCGGCGCGCCGGGTACGGGTCGCTCGCCAAGGCGGCTGCCGGTCAGCCCGTCCCGGCGCGGGAGACGCTGCGCCTCAAGGACCCGAAGCAGTTCCGTTACATCGGCAAGGGTCAGCTCAAGCTGGTTGACGGCCCCGACATCGCGACCGGCAAGGCCCAGTACGGCATCGATACCCGGCTGGACGGGATGCTCTACGCCGTCGTGGCCCGTCCCCCGGTGTATGGCGGCAAGGTGGCGAGCTTTGACCCTGCGGAAGCGCTGAAGGTGCCGGGGGTGCAGAAGGTCGTGCAGATCGAGGACAGCCCACCGCCCGCTCAGTTCAATCCGGTCGGTGGCGTCGCGGTCCTCGCGCGCAACACCTGGGCCGCGATACAGGGCCGCAAGGCGCTGAAGATTACGTGGGACGACGGCCCGAATGCGGACTACGACTCGACGGCCTTCAAGGCCAGCCTCGAGGAATCCGCGCGCAAGCCCGGGAAGGTTGTGCGCAACGACGGCGACTTCGATGCGGCCGTGGCCAAGGCCGCGCGACGCCTCGACGCCGAGTACTACATCCCGCATCTTGCGCACGCCACGATGGAGCCCCCGGCCGCGACCGTGCGCATCACGAATGGCAAGTGCGAGGTCTGGGGCTGCTTTCAGTCTCCGCAGGGCACCCGTGACGTGGTGGCGAAGCGGCTGGGCATGTCAGCGGATGACGTGACCGTGCACGTGACCCTGCTCGGCGGCGGCTTCGGACGCAAGTCGAAGCCCGACTTCGCCATCGAGGCAGCCGTCCTGTCCAAGGCGGTGGACGGCAAGCCGGTGAAGGTGACGTGGACGCGCGATGACGACCTTCACAATTCCTACTACCACACGGTGTCGGTCGAACACCTCGAGGCCGGCGTCGACGCTCAGGGCAAGCCGATCGCCTGGCTGCACCGGAGCGTGGCGCCGACCATCATCTCCACGTTCAATGCTGAGGCGAAGAACGAGGCGCCGTTCGAGCTGGGCATGGGCGTCATCAACGTGCCGTTCGCGATTCCCAACGTCCGCATCGAGAACCCCGAGGCAATCGCCCATACGCGCATCGGCTGGTTCCGATCGGTTTCGAACATTCCTCATGCGTTCGCGGTCCAGTCGTTCGTCGCCGAGTTGGCCGCGGCCGCCGGCCGAGACCCGAAGGATTTTCTGCTGGAGGTGATCGGTCCGGCCCGCCAGGTGAGCCCGGAGACCCTGGGCGATACCTGGAACCACGGCGAATCCCCGGAGCGGTACCCCGTGGACACCGGCCGCCTGCGGCGTGTCGTCGAGACGGTGGCGCGCCAGGCCGGGTGGGGCCGGAAGCTGCCCAAGGGGCGCGGACTGGGCATCGCCGCCCACTACAGCTTCGTGAGCTACATCGCGGCGGTCGTGGAGGTCGCGGTCGACGACAAGGGCCAGCTGACGATCCCGCGGGTGGACATCGCCGTGGATTGCGGGGCAACCGTCAACCCGGACCGGGTGCGCTCCCAGATGGAGGGCGCGTGCGTGATGGGTGTCGGCGTCGCGACGCTGGAGGGTATCAGCTTCAAGGGCGGCCGCGTGGAACAGGACAACTTCAACGCCTACCAGGTGACCCGGATGGCCGGGGCGCCGCGGGAGATTCGCGTGCACATCATCCCCGGCGACTACAGCAAGCCGATGGGCGGCGTGGGCGAGCCCGGCGTGCCGCCGATCCCGCCGGCCTTGTGCAACGCAATCTTCGCGGCGACGGGAAAGCGAATCCGCCAGCTGCCGATTCGCGATCAGCTGAAGGCGTAAGCGCGGGCATGCGACACCGGCGGGCGGCCTCCACCGTGAGGCCGCTCGCCCCCCGATCGGCGCGCCCACCACTCGGCTGACCCCGCTCGTGGCCAACGCCACGACAAAACCCTCTCACGGATTTTCAGATCGGGCGCAACGCCTCCCGTCGACGCGTCATCTCAAGGACAACGGGAGGCGGCCATGGACGACGCGAAGATACTCAGTCGGATCAACGAGCTTGCGCGCGAGGAGCACGAGCTCTTCGAGCGGGAATCTCGCCCGAACGTGTCCGATGCCGACCGTGAGCGGCTCCGACAGATCCAGGTCACGCTCGATCAGTGCTGGGACCTGCTCCGCCAGAGACGCGCCCGGCGCGCGGCGGGGCTCGAGCCCGAGGACGCACGGGTCCGAGACGAGAAGACTGTCGAGGGATACACGGGCTGATGCCGGCATCGGTTGTCGGGCCCACGCCGGCCTTGGTGGTGTGCGCGACCATGGCGTGCGCCATCGCCGACCTGGCTCGTCGCGGATTCACGGCGGACCTGCGCGCGGTCGACGGCGCCCTGCGGGCGGCGACCGGCGAGACGCTGTGGCCGCGAGACCTCGTGATTCGCGAGGTCCACCGGTTCGAGGGCGTCTCCGACCCCGACGACACGGAGGTGCTCTACGCTATCGAGAGCACCAGCGGCGTGCGCGGCACGCTGGCCGACGCCTTCGGCGTCTACGCGGACCCCGCGACCGGTGTGGCGCTGCACGACGTCCCGATCCGACCGTGAGACCGACCCTTCCAGCTCGCCCGACACCACTCGCGTCCGCGAAGATACTCGAGAACGAAGTCATCCGCGATGCATTGAGGCCGTGAGGAAACGCGGGCGGGGCCTCCCCGCCACGAGGGCATTCTGTCCCTTGGCTCCGCACGGTTGGGGCAGGGTTGCATCGTTGCGGCGCGTTGCGCTCAACCCGAGTCGCGGAGAGAACGAAATCCTCTGACGGCGCTTGGATCTAGGGTAACCGGCCTCCGCCTTGGCGTGTGGCCCACCGTTTGCACCCACGGCTGTGTGTCGGTTGGAGTGCCGGCTATGGTTATCGCGATCGGTCGCTCCTCGATGGAGCTCGTCCCCTTCCTGAGAACATGCGGCCGGCCCGAGCGGACGGCCCGCTGTCTGGCGTGCACCCGCCACCGCTGATCGGAGGCGGCGAACCTGATCGAATAGACGCGGTCGACAACAAGGCGGCTACCACTTCGAGCGGTGAAGTCGCCAGGCCGACGGTCCTCGTTGTCGATGACGATGACGACGCGCGAGCCGCCCTGGCCACGATCCTGGCCGCCGAGGGATTCCATGCGGTCACCGCCGCTGACGGCGAGACCGCGCTTGATCGCGTCGTGTCCGAACAGCCCGCGGTCGTGCTCCTCGATCGCATCATGCCCGGCCTCGACGGCATCGAAACGTTGCGGAGGCTCAAGGCGATCGCTCCTGAGGTTCCGGCGATCATCGTGACGGGATACGGCGACACGTCCTCGGCGGTCCAGGCGATGAAGCTCGGGGCTTACGATTACCTGACGAAGCCGCTTCAGATCGATCAGATCCTCATCGCGGTGCGCCGCGCGGCGGAGCGGCGGGAGCTCGGGGCCGAGGTCGAGGGCCTCAGGAGCCAACTCGACGAAGACCGCTCACTCCGCGCGTTGATGGGCCCGAGCCGAGAGGTCGAGAATATCCTGCGGCAGATCCGCCAAGTCGCCGACTCAGACTTCACGATCCTCATTCAGGGGGAGACCGGCGCGGGAAAGGAGCTCGTCGCGCGGGCGATTCACCAGCTGAGCTTTCGACGCACACGACCCTTCGTCGCCCTCGACTGTGGCGGGATTCCCGAGACGCTGATCGAGTCCGAGCTGTTCGGCTACGAAAAGGGGGCGTTCACCGGCGCGAGTCAGCGGAAGGACGGGTACTTCCAGCTTGCGGAGGGAGGCAGCCTCTTCTTCGATGAGATCACGAACCTCCCGCTGACGATTCAGGTCAAGCTGCTTCGCGTGTTGCAGGAACGCCAGGTCCGGCCCCTCGGCGGACGCGGCACGGTGCCCGTGAATGTGCGCGTTCTGGCCGCCTACAACGTCCGGTTGGTGGATGAGATCCTGGCCGGGCGCTTCCGGCAGGACCTCTACTACCGCCTGAACGAATTCGTCGTGATCGTGCCTCCGCTTCGCGCGAGACCGCATGACATCCCGTATCTGGCGAAGCGGTTTCTGACCGAAGCCAGCATGGAGCTCCGGCGGCCGGTCGTCGACATTCACGACGAGGCGCTCGACGTCCTCGTCCGATATCCATGGCCAGGTAACGTCAGAGAGCTCCGGAACATCATTCGGCGCGCCGTCGTTCTCGCATCAGGCCTCATCCGGCCCGAACATCTCCGGGGCCTGGTATCGGACAGCATTCAGACTCCGTCCGCACCACCGGCGCTGATAGCACCGACGGGCCGATCGCTCAGGGCGATCGCGGAGACGGCGGTCGCCGAGGCGGAGAGCGCGGCCATTCGGCAGGCCCTTCACATCACCCGCGGCAAGAGAAGCGAGGCCGCGCGCCTCCTTCGCATCGACGCCAAGACGCTCTACGTCAAGATGAAGCGATATCGAATTCTCGGCCAGGACTTCGTCGCCTAGTCGCCACTCCATCGGGCGCCCGCGTCCGGGTATCGTCGCCCGGAATCGGGTGCTCGCGCCACGCATCTTCGCGTTCTGTGCGCACCTGCGCGCTCCGAATGTCTGGCATCCCCTTTGAACTAAGCGTCGATCGAGTCGCGCCACCGATCGAAGACCTCATTAGGTGCGGAGCGATCAGACGCTCCGGGACGAAGGAGTCACGATCATGAACCCTCGCCGAAACCAACGGCGATTCGCGCCCGCCGCGTGGGCTCTCATCGCGCTGATCACAGGGCTCGTCTGCGCATCACCGGCGCACGCGCAGACCACCTTTAGCGGCCGGGCATTCGCGGCGTTCATCAGCACCCCGCTCACGGGCCCGATGTTCATCTCGGATACCGGCCAGTTGCCGCCGAGCGGTGGCGCGCGCGACGACGCGCTTCTCGATACTCGGGACCTCGGCCTGGCGACGCTGAACAGCGTGCTGACGGCCGAGGTGCTGGCCGCCTCGACGAGCGGGGCGA
>WNFQ01007232.1_pt1 | contig 11904 bp, 12 predicted proteins | sample 5400171 | NCBI WGS metagenome assembly WNFQ01 (sample SAMN13153356, study PRJNA577476) | soil metagenome | isolation source: 20 cm soil under Madrone tree | place: USA:California | collected 2016-06-14
AGAACAGGCTGCGACCGTGCGTCGTGGATCCGGAGAAACCGAGTTCCGTTCCGATATCCTGCGCAAAAGACCGCGACGCGGAAACGACGCGTGCTTCAATTTCCACCTGCTGCGATTTGCGATCCAACTGGTGGAGCAGGTTGTCGATGGTCGGAATTACCGAGGGAATGTCTCGAATGATGAGCTGATTCGAGCGCTCGTCGGCAAAAATCTCACCTCGGGATGAGAGGAATTTCTTCAGCGTCGTTGTCATGGAGCTGGCTTTCGTATAGCTCAAGACTCGGGTAAACGTAACGGGAGGCACGGCTTCCGATTGTGCCTTCTGCAGGTCACGCGAGGTTTCCGCTTCCTGACGCAGTGTCGTTTTCGTCGCGATACGCAGCACGTTCCCGTTCAGCTGCTTGTCCAAACCGTTGTTCTGCAAAACGATGTCGAGCGCCTGATCCCACGGCACCTCATCGAGCACAATCGTCAACGAACCTTTCACTGCCGGATCGAGGACCACGTTGAGTCCGCTAATTTCGTGAATTAGGCGGAAGAAGTCGCGCAGATCCACTTCCTTGAGATTCACCGAAATTGGCTCGCCCGTATATTTGGCAGCGGCAGGAGATGCCTGCTGGCCCGTCGAGCTGGCCATGGTGGATGCCGCGGAATTGGCTTGCTGCGCCGCTTGCTGTGCAGCGGAACCTTCTGGACGCGCCGGCTCTGCTTTCTCGTTGAGCGATGCCAGGGCGACTGAGGGCTCGGTCAATTCGCTCGGAAACGCGAAGCGAGGCGCGGAAATTTGCGTGGTGTTCACTTTATGGGAGACCGCGCGGGGAGCAACCGGTGTGTAATGGAAACCGTCCGAGACTTTCGTCGAACTCAGATTCGCGGGCGTTGCCGGCTGCGTGTCAAAGAAAACGACTAGTGCATTGCCGTCGCGGCCAATCTGGTATGGCGTCGTCTCAGAAAGATCAATCACCACGCGAACGACATCCGGCCGGAATTGACCGAGCCGCACACCGCGCACCGGAGCGGACACGCCGGGAATCATCGTCTTTTGCACGGCAAGCCGAGTCCCCGCGAAGTCCAGCACCAGGCGGTCGGGATTCTGCATGCGGGCCGCGCGGGCGTCGAGGCGGCCTTCGCCTTCAACGCGCACGCTCGCACGCTGCGCTCCCTGCGTGATCGCGACGCTGGAGATCACCGAAGCGGTCGCCGTGGGACCGGCGGGCTCCCGCGTCTGGGCTAGCGATGGCAACGAACCGAACGCCACGCTTGCTAGGATCAGGCAGCCATTCCGAAGGGCCGGCCAGTTCGTAATCATTGCTGTTCTCCTGCAATGGAGTAAATTCTTTTATTCACTTGGCGCTCGACAGGTTTGCCGAACGCGTCTTTGCCTTCTTCATGGAACGTAACGCCATCCATGGAAATCTTTTCTACGGCTCCGTCATACAGACGATCGCCTTCGCGCAGGAAATACGTGCGCGATTGCGGGTTGGTCACCACGGCAATCATTCCGTTCGTCGCTTTCACAATGCCGTCCACGCGAAGAGTGGAAACTTGCAATCCCGCTTTTCCCGGTGGCAGATTCTTTGCTGCATTGGCTGCCGATTGCTGACGGCTCACGAGGGATTCGAATGGATCGCGGCGCGCAATTTTGGCCGGTTCCGTGGCGTCCGCTGGCTTCTTGGCCGAAACAGTGCGCGTTGCCGCTTTCTTGACCGGTTTCGCAGCGGGAGGCTTCGCAGCTGGCGTTTTTGCTGCCGGCTTTGCAGCTTGTTTCGGGGCAGGCTTGGCCGTTTGCGTTGCAGCATTCTTTTGCGGCGCTGCGGCAGGAGGCTTGGCTGTGTTCTGCGCCGCCGGCTTTTGCTGAGCCGGAGCCGCAGCCGCTGGCTTCGCCGGCTGCGTGGCAGGCTTCTGCTGCGGCGTTGCCGCGGGCTTTGTCTGCGCGGACAATCCTGGTGCGATTGCCGCGAGGAGGAACCCAACGATAATGGTCATTGCTGGACGCATAATTCGCTCATTCCCGCTCAGGGTTTACCAGCCGGTTTCTTCGCCGCCGTTGCCGACGCCGCTTCCGCAGGCTTGGTGAAATAAGTCGTTGCCGTGAAAACTCCCACAACCGTCGTGCCAGGCTTCAAGGGATACCTCGAAGCCTTGTTCGTTTCCGGATCCGTAAAGTCGAGATCGCCCACATTAATGATTCTCGAAAGACGGCTCAATCGTCCGAAGAAATCCAGAATGTTGAAGTACGGACCATCCGCCTGCACTTCAAACGGCATTTCGAAATAATTGTTGTCCTTCGCCGCCACGGTCAACGCTTTCAAGCGCCGGATGTCCACATTCGAAGCGGTCGCCGCACCCTGCAACAGGCGGATAAATTCATCTGTTTCTTTTTCTTCAGGAACGATGGTTCGCAGCGTGTCCAGTTGCTTGCTCAACGCGTCCATCTGCTGTTTCAGTTCGCTGTACCGCTGTTTGTATACGGAAAGTTGCTGCACTTCCTGATTTAACTGAGAGCGCTCTTGAACCGCCTTGTCCACCTGATCTTTTTCTTGTGCAACCGGCGAAAACGGTAGGTAAACTCCCACGAGGACCAGAACCACGGCGATGGCCGCCGCCACCAGGCCCTGCATAATCACCGACATGTCTCGAAATGGGTTTGCCATGGCTTCGCTCCCTTATCCTTTCTTCGCCGGTGCAGCGGGCGCTCCCGCTGGGGCGCTCGCTGGTTTGGCCGGTGCCGGCCCTAGCGGAGCGATTTCTGCGTTCAGCTTGAACGTAAACGTCTGCACGACCGTGCTTTTTTCGTCTTGCCTGGACTCTTCAATTTCAACTTTTTGGAAATAGCCCGAGCGTTTCATCGCGGTGATGAAATTGGCCACGGAGTTGATCGAAGCGCTGGCGCCCTGCACGTTCAAAACATTTCCTTTGCGCGCCATATTGGTCAGCCAGAGATTTTCCGTGCGAGACACGGTATTGGCCACCATGTCCAGTAATTCCTGTCCACCTGTGCGGTCGCGCTGTAGTTTCTCGATGGTGTCCACACGCACCTGAAGCAATTTCTTTTGCGCGTCGAACTCTTCCACTTGGGCCTTGATCTGTTGCAGTTCCGCTTTTTGCGCCTTCAGCGACTTGATCTTGTCGTTTTCCAGGCTCAGTGTTTTCTGATAAGAGAGATAGATGTATCCCAAAAACAGTCCGCCGAGCACTAATCCGGCTCCTACAAAAACGATCGGAAGCGCGGCCCCTGTATCAACGGGGCGACGCGCCGCTTTCGGCCTTATTTGTCCAAGAAGATTTATGCGGATCATGGCTAGTCGAAGCTCCTCAAAGCCAGGCCAACCGCAATTGCCAGCCGCGGCGCCATGTCGCGGATCTGGTTCTCACTGTGCTTGCCCGGGTTGATCAGCACTCTGCGAAACGGATTCAACTCTTCCACCGGCATCGCAAATTCTTCGCGCAGCAGGTCCACCAGCCCTGGTACGCGAGCCGTGCCTCCCGCCACCACGATGCGCTGAATGTTTTCCCCGCTCGCGGTTGCGCGGAAGAAGTCGAATGTCTTCTGAATTTCGAGCGTCAATATATCCGAAACGCTCCGTAAAATCTGCTGTCTTTGTTCGTCGGTGACGCTCGGCAGGGTTTCGCCTTTCTTCAGGCGTTCCGCGTCCTCAAAGCTCAGATCCAATTCCTTCTGCAGTGCGTCTGTGTATTGATTCCCGCCCACGCTGACGTCGCGCGTAAACAGCGGGATGCCGCCACGCACGATATTAATGTTCATCACGCTCGCGCCGATGTTCAATAGCGCAATCGTCTGCCCTGCATCCGGCTCGTAGTTGACTTCAAAGCAGTTCTGCAACCCGAACGCGTCAATGTCCACGATCACCGGCGTTTTACCTGCCTGCGCCAGCACGTTCGTGTGATTCAAAATCTTGTCTTTCTTCACCGCCACCAGTAGCACGTCCATCTGCGCGTCCATGGACTCCAGCAACTGATAGCTCAAATTCACGTCCGCGATGTCGAACGGAATATGCTGGCTCGCTTCTGAAGGAATCCGGTCGTACAGCTCTTCTTCGGACATCAGCGGCAACGGCACTCGTTTCACAATCACGGAATGCCCCGAAACCGACGTGGCCACGTTTTTCGTCTTGATGTGTTCGTTGTCAAAGATTCGGCTGATCGCGTTGGCAACTTGCGGCGCATCCATGATGGCGCCGTCCACAACCGTATCCTGGGCCAGCGATTCCATGCCGAAGCTCACCAGTTCGTAGCCGGACTTCGTCGCTTTCAATTCGACCGCTTTAATCGAACTCGATCCGATATCGAGTCCAACCAGCTGCCTGCCTTTGCCACCTAGTAAACCCATATCGCAGCCCCTTTACTGCCGAGTCCTTCCTAACCGCAAACTACCGCCGGCGCCCTTGTACTTGGCTCATTTTGCGTTCCATCCAACGGTCGAGGATCGTCTTCCGAAGTTTCCAACGGTTTCCCAGTTTGAACGCGGGTATTTCGCCTTCCGTGATGTAACGGTACAGGGTATCTGGGGAAATTCCCAGATATTGCGACGCCTGTCGTACGTTCATCACTTCGCGCGATTCACTCACGAGGAACGCCACCCTGGCGCCCGGACAGACGCCAATATTTCTTCAACCACTTCGCACTCCGCTTTGCGCTGCGGACCTCGCAGAGTGCTTCCCGTGCGAAGTTTATGACATCCGCAAACGTATACCGTCAAGCGGTTCTAGCCGGAAGTTGTCCTAAGAACATAGGCAGTTTCCGGTAGTTCTCGGGTTTTGCCAGGACGCGACTCCACTAATAGGCACGGGCTGCCTCCCGACCCACCACTAATTGTGCTTTCGGAAGAAATCTCCCTGCCCATCCGGCCAGTGATCTTTTGCTCTCACCGACTCGTCGCCAATCCTGCAAAATCTTCTTCTCCTAATCACGAGAAACGCTTTCGCGGGCAGCGTATAATTTCGCCGCTCTCATTGCACCGTCAAGAGGACCTTCATGCCTATTCGCAAAACCTTTGTACTAGCCGCAGCTATTACTTTTGTTTTAGTCCTTGCCATCGCAGCCCGCGCACCAAAACTCGACCCGCCCGGATTCCTCTTTATTGCCAACCAATACGAACACACCGCTTTGCTCCTCGACCTTCGCGCGAAAGCTGTCGTTTCACGCATCGAAGTCGGCGTCAATGGCCACGAAGTCGCCGTCTCTCCCGACGGCCATTTCGGTTATGTCCCTATTTACGGCAATTCTGGTGTCGGCAAACCCGGCACCGACGGCAACCACATTGATGTAATTGATTTGAAGGCCGGCAAGCTCACGGGACACATCGATCTCGGCAAACCCCTTCGTCCGCATTGCGCAAAATTTGGCCCGGATGGGTTGCTCTACGTCAGCGCAGAACTCGATCAAGCCATTTATGCGATCGACGTAAAGGCCGGCAAAATCGTTGGCAAGATTCCGACCGGCGCTATCGAATCCCACATGTTCGTTCTCTCCCCTGACGGCAAGCGCGCTTACACTTCCAATGTCCACGCCGGCAGCGTCAGCGTCCTCGATCTCGAAAAGCGCGCTCTCATCACCGTCATCCCCGTTGCAAAAATCGTCCAGCGCATCTCCATTTCCCCCGACGGCAAGCGCGTCTTCACTCACGACCAGGATCAGCCACGCATCGCCGTCATTGACACGGCCTCAAATAGGGTCTCCGGCTGGATCGCCCTTTCCTCCACGGTTTATTCCTCCACACCTCTCCCCGACGGGCACACGATGATCGCCGCCTCTCCTTCCGGCAAACTCTTCTCAATTGATCTGGATAATTTGAAACAGATTGGCGAATCGGACGCCTGCCCCGCTCTCGGCGAACTTGCACTCACTCCCGACGGCACCCGCGCCTACTTGACCTGCCCCGCCACCGGCCAGCTTCTCGTCTACAACCCGCACAACGGCAAGCCCGACCCGGAAATCACGCTCACCAAAGGCGTTGACGGCATTCAGTGGTTCCGCACCGTCAAGTAGAGAACGAAATCTGAATCAGCGCAACTACGATTGACTACCGGTGCGACAACTCATCTTGCATCTGCGCCTCGGTGATATGGGTCCAATGGACCGCATTCTGACTATCCCTCACACGCTTGAAAGGAAATGTTCTTCGCTCTTGAAACGGCCACCACTCCTGCTTGAAATCGATGCTAATCGCGATGTATGCAGCAAGAACGGAGCCCGCTCCAGCCCCCAAGCCTCCGATCCAAGGCGGACAAGTTATCGTCGATTTCTGTTGGGGGTCCAACGAGGCGCTTATTGGCGACGGCCGCGGCGGTAGCCCAAACATGCCGACGTTGTTCGAGGTTATAACGTGAATTGTGCAACAGAATGGATGTAAATCCGTCGCAGAAGCAATGTAGTTTTGATTCGTAACGCTAAACTGGGGTAGAAAAGGGGTCGCCTGGAGTTAGTAACAAATCCGGATCCACGGAAACATTCGGCCGAAACACTGCATATCCGCCCAAAAGCGTGGCCACGGACAGCGCAACAGTCCAAAGAAACTTTGCACTCGAAATAATACGCGACAAATACCGCCATCTGAGAATTTCTGGTTTCGGCACTTCCCCGCTGTGCTGAGAAGTGCCCTTTCCTTGACGAGGCAATAGCGAGTTTGTTTTACTTTCTTCTTTCTCTTCGCCTCGAGCCTTTTCTGCCTCCGGCATTCCTTTCTATTTATCTCAACTCACTCAAGCGCTCCGGCATCAGCCCGCATCAACATGCTCTACAAAATTCCCAGACTCTTCCACATCCCCGACACGCGCACCTTCGTTTCTTCATCCATCAATATCTCATCCGGCCACGGACGCGTAAATCCCTCGCTCGCCCATTTCCGTGTTGCGTCAATTCCCATCTTCGATCCGTAATCCTGCATCCGCGCTGCATGATCCAGTGTGTCCATCGGCCCAAACGAAAACTGCACATCCCGCTCCGGGTCCAGAGCGCACAAAGCTTTCCACACCACCTCGCTGTAGTTGTGCACGTCCACGTCGTGGTCCACAACCACAATCACTTTCGTCAACATCGCCTGCCCCAGCGACCAAATCGCATTCAGGATTTTTCGCGCGTGCCCGGGATACGATTTTCGAATCGCCACAATCATCAAATTGTGAAAAATTCCCTCCGCCGGCATCGCCACATCCACAATCTCCGGATACTGCATCTTCATCACCGGCAAAAACACGCGCTCCACTGCATACCCCATGTAAAAATCTTCCTGCGGCGGCGGCCCCACAACCGTCGTCAAATAAATCGGATCCTTCTTGTGCGTCACGCATTCCACGTGAAAAACCGGAAACTCTCCTTCGAGCGAATAAAATCCCGTGTGATCCCCAAACGGCCCCTCCGTCCGCATCTCGCTCAAGTTCACGTACCCTTCCAGCACGATCTCCGCATTCGCAGGAACTTCCAGCTCATTCGTCTCGCACGCCACCATCTCTACCGGTTCTTTCCGCAAAAATCCCGCGAACATCATCTCGTCCAAGTCCGGCGGAATCGGCAGCATTCCCGCCAAAGCCGTCGCCGGATCCGCGCCGATCGCAACACTCACCGGAATTCTTCCCTCAGGATTTTTCTCCCGCGCACGCCGAAAATGCTCCGCTCCATGCTTCTGCGTTTGCCAATGCATTCCCGTCGTCCGCTCGTCGTATATCTGCATGCGGTACATCCCGACATTCCGCTTCCCTGTCTCCGGATTTTTAGTAAACACCAGCGGAAACGTGATGAACCGCCCGCCATCCTGTGGCCAGCACTTCAAAATCGGAAAATCAAAAAGATTTACGTCACTGCCCTTCCGAATCACTTGCTTGCAGTCGCCGTCCTTCACGCTCTTCGGGAAAAACGATCCCAGCTCCGCCAGCTTCGGCAGCATCTTGATCTTGTCAAAAAGTCCCTGTGGCGATTTCGTATCGAGGAATCCGCGAATCCGTGCCGCCACTTCATCCAGCTCGTTCACTTCGAACGCCATGGCCATCCGCTTCACGCTGCCAAACGTATTCACCAGCAGCGGGTACCGCGACCCCTTCGGTTCGGCTTCTCAAAAAGCAAAGCCGGACCAACGCTGTCCGGCTTTCGGTTCTTATCTCGCGACACACGTTGCGTAACTTCCGTAATCTCCAGCACCGGATCCACTTCCGGCTTGATCCGCCGCAACTCCCCCGCCTTCTCCAACTCCTTCACAAACTCCCGCAAATCCCGATACGCCACTTTTCCTCCGCGTAGGCTTCTCTATTATTTTTCCCAGGGACAAAGAACGGGCGTCCCCGCTTCTTTGTAGTCCTTTACATTTCTCGTCACGAGAGTCATGCCATGCGCTTCGGCCGTCGCAGCAAGAAACGCGTCAATCAAACCGATCCTTCTACCGCGACCTTCGCTCCGGGCCATCAGCCGCCCCCACCTCTCAGCAATTGTGGGAGTCAAGTCCAGGATTCGCCCTTCAAACCGGGGGAAAAGCTGCTCCGTCACCCATGTCTCCAGCCGGCGCTTTCGCGTTCCAGCTTTCAACCGCTCGATCCCCCGCCACAGCTCGCCAATCGTGACCACGCTGAGATACATACTATCTTCGTCCGCATTAGACACCCAATTCTCCAAACCCGCATCTGGTCGCGGCTTCACCAGTTCAGAAATAGCGTTTGTATCTAGGAGAAAATTCACAATTCAATCTCGCGCGGCTTTTCGTCCAGGCGATCCAATGCAACGCCGGCGCCGCGCAAGGGAGAGTTCCGGAAAAAATCCATAAGACTCCCGCGTCTCTTCTTTTTGCGCTTCCATTCGGTTGCGGAGATCACCACTGCGGCTTCTTTGCCGTGCCGTGTAATCCGCTGAGGCCCTTCCTTCTCGGCTCGCTCCAGCACCTCGCTGAATTTCGACTTCGCTTCCGCCACTGTCCAATTTGCTTTAGCCATTTTGTACACCCGCCGCCTCGTAAATTATAGTCAGAATAGTCATTTTTTCCAAGAGCGGCAACAAGTGTTCTAAAGCCGTCCCAAAGGTCAGTACCGGAAACGCCTGCCCCATCGTTCTATAGCCCCTCCCAACTCCCTTTCGCTATCTTGCCCGCAAGGAGTGATCCATGAACAAATCGAATTGGTTTTGGCCGGATGTCAGCAACCTTGAAGAAGCAAAAAAGGCCTGCAAGGTGGCCAAGTGGTGCGCCATCCTGGTCGCCGGCGTTACCTCTTTGTTCGCAGGGCTTGCCGTCGCAGGAACCAAGGTCGGCCCCGTCAACGGCTCCGCTTTCGTGGATGCCGCTCTCTTCGCAGGTATCGCTTTCGGACTCTCTCGCTACTCGCGCTTTGCTGGCGGGGCTGGCTTCGTCCTTTTCCTCATCGAACGCATTTACATGATTGCGCAGACGCACTGGCTGGTTGGTAGCGGATTGCCTCTGGGTATTCTCCTGCTCATCGGCTTCCTGAACGGCATGCGCGGCGCCTTTGCCTATCACAAGCTGAATGCTCCGGCTTCGGCCCCGGCTCAGGCCGTCCCGTTTAGCTGATCTTTCTTCGACGCTTACGGCATTCCCGCTGGCGGTCCGGGCGGCAAGCTCATATCTGGCGCCTCGATCGTCAGCGTGGGATTCCACTGATACTTCGTCAAGAATGCTCCCAGCTCTGCGTTCACGTAGCGCGGAAGATGATCCCCTTCTCCAAGACATACAACGTAGCCCTGAGTCACCGCGCGCGCATACTGTCTTGTGACGGTCCATTCGCGGCAGCTCACTCCATCATCATCCTTCAGCTCGCCTTTTGTGATTCGCGCCTCGCGCACGTCCTCATCAATCCATTCCTTCATCTCAGCGGAGCCGCCCGGCGCCTTGGCATTCGGCTCATTCGGGTTCGTCAAGCATGGCCTCGGCGATAAGAAATGAGCGAAAAGGTATGGACTCGGCATTCCTTTTTTCCACGGCGCGCTTCCTTGCCGGGAATAAATGTCGTCTCCGATTCGGATATATTCGGAAGTCCCTCCGAATTTCTGCTCCACGATATGCTCTTTATCCGGGCAGATCGCAACGTGCACGCGTGTCACGCTTGCCGCTTCGCCTTTCCTGAATTCGGTGCGAATCCGCCAGCTCTGCGCGCTATTCATCGCCGCCACTTCGCCTTCCAGCACGGCTTTTCCCGCCTTTGGCAGCTTGTAATAAACAGCGGCAATCACCAGCAGAATCCCTGCAAATATCCCGATTAGGGCCTTTAGACTCATCTCGCGAGGTTCCCTTCGATTCTTTGATTATTGCCGTTTGTCGCGGCCACAGGGAAGGCAAGCCTCGCGAAATACCGTAACAAACAATAGTTGTTTAGTGCGTTCCTGCATGCCATTTGGGCAGTCGGTAGAAATTTCAAAGTCGGCAGTGCCTTGAAGCGAAGATTTTCCCGCGAATGGTTTATTTTCTTCGCGCTACATCGTTGTAGTTTTCCATTTACCGCAGTTCTGCTCTCGCGGAAGTTTTCTCGAGCGTACTTTTTTCATTCGTTGTAGTTTTTTCCGCTGCCTCTCGGAAAAATTTTCCGCGAGGGATGATTTGTAAGCGCATCCGCAACATCATTTACCCCGCTCTACGGCCATTTCCGGTTGGCCTTCCGATTGCACCGTTCTGCCCATCCCGGCCAATCCTGAATTAATAGAGGTGCAATTTGAAGAGTCCGTGCGCGAATCCTCGTTTCACTCTGTTTCTCGCTTCGCTCATCTTGGCCGCTGTCTTCCCGGTCGCGGCATTCGCCCAGGATTCCAGCCAAAATTCCAGCGCCCAGCAGCAACATCACCCGCCTCGCAAGACCCATGGGCCCGTGAAGTCCGTCATTGGAACCATCTGCAAGGGAGAGGACGGCGAATTACTCCTGCGCGATGACTCCAAAGGACTTTATTGGCTCGACGATCAGCAGCTCGCCCGCAAATTCACGGGCAAGCTCGTCATCGTCACGGGGATCCTTGACGCTGCAGAAAACCTCATTCGCATTCTTAAAATCCAATCCGCCGCCTGATCGGCTCGTCCGGAGTAGGGGAGCGCGTAACCACTTCTATCGCTCTCCCCTGCCTCCCCGAAGCAGTATTTTCCTGGCTCGCATCGCACCAGCCGTTCCGCCGCTGCAACTGATCTAGTCATAGTACTCTATACTTAGCTATTGACTTGGTATTTTGTTCGTGCTATTCTTCCGTGTGTGTGTTTAGTCTGGCTCGATTCGAAATTCTCATCCTCACTTTTACCGAATCTCGCCTCGGATTTTCGCCCTCCTCCATCTTCTTTAGAATCAACACTTACAAAAGTGTATGAAAACAAGCCACTTTATCCACCTTTAGAATCAACACTTGTGAAAAACCGGGGGTGGTACTCGTATACCCCTTCTCGACTCCAAAATTCCACCGTTTGACCCCACCACTTCGTCGTTCTACTCTTGAGATGGCCCCATGAATCGCGTCTACCTCGATTACAACGCCACCACCCCCGTCGAACCCGAAGTCCTCGACGTGATGCTTCCCTACTTCTCCGCCGAGTTCGGCAACGCCGCTTCCATCCATACCGTCGGCCAGCGCGCCCGCGCCGCGGTCGAAACCGCGCGCGATCAAGTCGCTGCGCTTCTCGGAGCGCGCCCGCAGGAAATTGTCTTCACCAGCGGCGGCACAGAATCGGACAATCACGCCATCTTCGGCATCGTTCGCTCGGCCCCCGGCGCCACCAAGCACGTCATCACCACCAACATCGAACACGAAGCCGTTCTCAATACCTGCCAGGCCCTCGAAAAAGACGGCGTCGCTGTCACCTATCTCCCCGTAAACTCCGACGGAGTCATCACTATGGATCAGGTCGAAGAAGCGATTCGCCCGCATACAACACTCATCACCGTCATGCATGCGAACAATGAACTCGGCACCGTGCAG
>WNFQ01005009.1_pt1 | contig 11903 bp, 7 predicted proteins | sample 5400171 | NCBI WGS metagenome assembly WNFQ01 (sample SAMN13153356, study PRJNA577476) | soil metagenome | isolation source: 20 cm soil under Madrone tree | place: USA:California | collected 2016-06-14
AGAGCCGTGACGGAGCTGTCTGGGCTGGAACTCTAACGGGCGGTGTCAGTAAATACCGGGAAGGCCATTTCACTACCTACACGATCGCGAGTGGACTTGCTTCCAATAGCATCTCGGCGATTGCAGAGACGCGCAACAGCACCATGTGGTTCGCCACTCCCAATGGCCTGAGTTCTTTGTCAAGCGGTGACTGGAAAACTTTTGCGTTACAAGACGGACTGCCCGACAAGAGTCTGTACTGTCTTTTCGAAGATTCGTCTGGAGTGCTCTGGATCGGAACCTCGAAGGGCCTTGCCTTTTTCAAATCCGGCCATATTCAAGTTCCCCGCGAGGCTCCCGAGTCGTTGAAGGGTCAAATCCTCGGGATAGCCCTCGACAAGCATGGATGGCTCTGGATCGCAACCTCGAACCACGTCATGAGGGTACAACGTGACCATCTCGTCGCTGGCCAGCTGGAACCAGCGGATGTACGCGAATATGGGCCAGCAGATGGTCTGCGCAGCATTGAAGGCGTGAAAAGAAACAATTCGGTTGTTGGGGACTCACAGGGAAGGATATGGTTTTCCATGAGCCGAGGTCTGTCGGTAGTTGATCCGTCTCAACTTCCCAAAGGTTCAGTTCCGGCAATAGCTCACGTCGAGGCGATTTCAGCAGACGGCAATCCAATCGATATTGGAGGCTCGGTTCGTATTCCACCCTCTCGAAAGAAAATTACATTTTCCTATTCTGGCCTGAGTTTTGCAGCGCCCGAGCGGATACGGTTTCGATACTTTCTCGATGGCTTCGATCACGGTTGGAGCGAGCCGGTTGCGGCACGAGAAGCTGTTTACACCAACCTGGGCCCAGGCTCGTACCGTTTCCGTGTTACGGCCAGCAACAGCGACGGTGCATGGAACGGTGTCGAAACTGCGATTCCCTTCGAGGTCGAGCCGACCTATTACCAGACGAACTGGTTCCGCGCTTTGTGCGCAGCTGTATCTCTGCTATTGCTCTGGGCTCTCTATCAATTCCGCGTCCAACAATTGGCGCGGCAGTTCAACATCCGCCTGGAAGAGCGCGTCAGCGAACGAACCCGGATCGCGCGTGAACTGCACGATACTCTTCTGCAAAGTTTCCACGGACTCTTGCTTCGTTTTCAAACGGTGCACGATCTTCTCCCCACACGTGCAGCCGAGGCCAAGCAACACCTCGCCAGCGCGATTGACCAGGCCGCTGAAGCCATCACCGAGGGTCGCGATGCCGTACAGGGGTTGCGTGCGTCTACTACCGAGGTCAACGATCTTGTTTTTGCAATACAAGTCATTGGAGAAGAACTGGCGGCCGATGAAGGCAACCATAATAGTGCGAACTTTCAAGTGGCGATGGAAGGCACACCTCGAAATCTCCATCCGATCCTTCGAGACGAAATCTATCGGATTGCCACCGAGGCGTTGCGCAATGCATTCCATCACGCTCAGGCGCGAAACATTGAAGTCGAAATCCGATACGATGAACGCCAGCTTCGCTTGCGAGTGCGAGACGATGGCAAGGGCATTGATCCGGAAGTGCTTGAAGGAGCGGGTCGAGCTGGCCACTGGGGGTTGCATGGCATGCGCGAACGCGCCAAACTTGTGGGCGGGAGCCTCGATGTCTGGAGCGAAATCGGTTCCGGCACCGAGGTTGATTTAAACATTCCGGCCTCCGCCGCATATGCGCGATCTCCCGCTCGCCGCAGGTCGTGGCTATCCGAGATGTTCTCCGGGTAGGAGTGGAACCAAATTCATGAGTGCCGATCCAAAGTCGATTCGAATTTTAGCGGTAGACGACCATCCTCTGGTGCGTCAAGGGATTTCTGGGCTTCTTGCGGTTCAGTCGGATATGAGTCTGGTTGCCGAGGCTTCGAATGGGCGGGACGCCGGTGCCAGGGCGTACCTGTTGAAGAATCTCTTGCACAAGGAACTTCTCGAAACGATCCGTGCCGTCCATGCCGGCAAGAAGACGCTTTCCCCTGAGGCGTCTTACCAACTTGCTGAACACCTCACCGAGGACGCTCTAACCCCAGCCGAAATCAGTGTCTTGCGCCTGATTGCCGCCGGGAATGCGAATAAGCAGATTGCCGACCAGCTAGGGATCACGGAAGAAACCGTCAAGGGCCGAGTGAAGAACATCCTATCCAAATTGGGCGCTAATGACCGTACACATGCCGCTGTGATCGGTATAAGACGCGGTATCATCGAGGTCTAGTTCACTCGAAAGAGTGTTGGTTCTCGCTCTTTCTGGGGTTTCGGTACCCTCAGGAACTCCCTAACCTAGGCATGCCAAGATAGGGCCTTTTCTGCAACGACTATTCTCGACATTCGCCCACGGTTGTCCCGGAGCAGGCTTGCTGCTCATGCGTCTGGTGCTCGGCATAGCACTAATTTCCAATGGTGTCACTAGACTAACGGGCAAACCCACGATCGGAGCGACTCTTCTCGTCCTTTCCGTCGGCGGAGGATTACTTCTATTCGCAGGTTTATGGACACCAATCGCAGCAACGCTCGTAGCAATCATTGAAATTTGGACAATATTCTCCCAGTCCGGAGACTCCTGGATTTACGTCCTGTTGGCAACCCTCGCTGCTGCCCTAGCACTTCTTGGACCTGGAGCGTTTTCCGTCGACGCACGTCTCTTTGGATGGAAGCGCATCGATCTCCATGACCGAAAACCCTAGTTCTGCTCCCCATCCAAGGTAGCTCTTGGCCCTAAAGTCCTGTTACGGCTGTCCTATATATAGGAGCTATAAGACTCCATTTGGGGATGCGCGTGAACCTGAACTCGTTCGACAATGCATGCAGACAAAATAACGAAGCCGCACCGATGCCCGAAAGGAACCAAATTATGGCCTCTGCAAATCCCAATCCGATGGGCACTCTCTACCGCAACGAAAACGAGATTCCGAGCCATCTGCACTTTGAGGATGCTGAGCAAATAAACTCATTGCACAAAGGTATTGCGTTGTGCGGGGCAATTGATCCCGCTTCGACGTTTGAAGGGATTGTTGGTTCGTCGGAAGCTCTGCGCAAAGTCCTTCTCCACATCGGCAAGGTTGCAATGGCAGATTGCACCGTTCTCATTCTCGGCGAAAGTGGTACAGGCAAAGAACTGGTTGCACGCGCCATACAAAAGCGTTCGAACCGAGCGAACCGGCCGTTCATTCGAGTCAACTGTGGGTCAATTCCCGATTCTCTAATCGCCTCTGAACTCTTTGGACATGAAAAGGGGGCTTTCACGGGAGCCTCCCAGCGCCGTGTCGGTCGTTTCGAAGCCGCGCAAGGCGGCACCATTTTTCTGGATGAAATCGGCGACATCTCAATGGAAACACAGATTGCGCTGCTGAGAGTCCTGCAGGAACGAGAAGTGGAACGCATCGGGAGCACTCAGCCAATCAACATTAATGTTCGGGTACTGGCCGCCACAAACCAGGATCTCAAAGCCATGGTCGCGTCCGGCAAATTCCGTGAAGACCTTTACTATCGGCTGGACGTGTTTCCAATTCGAGTACCGGCGCTGCGGGAGCGACTCGAAGACATCCCTCTACTCATCGGATACCTAACTGCGATCTATGCGAGACGTGCCGGCAAAGAGATTAATTGCATCGACAAGAAGACTCTCGCGTTATTCCGGGAATACGGGTGGCCTGGCAATATTCGTGAGCTGCAAAACATGATCGAGCGGGCCGTGGTGTTGTGTGACGACGAAACCTTGTCCGTTGATGAAACATGGCTCGCGCAAGTATCGTCATGCGAACCTCAAACCACGGCCCAGACGGTCCAAAAGCGGCTTCGCCTGCGTGAAGACCAAGAGAAAGAAATGATCGAGACAGCGCTGGCAGAGTGCGGAGGGCGACTTTCCGGGCCATCTGGTGCCGCCGGCAGGTTGGGGATTCCACGGCAAACTCTCGCATCCAAAATTGCGAACCTAGGTATCAACAAATACCGTTTCATGTACGCTTGATCTGCCGAGCCTTAGTAACGACAAACGGGCTTATGGGAAGTCTGAGGGCGGCTTTTGGGAACGGAAGCTACTGCAAGGGGCGAACGCCATTGCATTTCGGCACTGCGTTCATGGTGGCGGGGGGGCAGATTTGGACCGCCGACTTTTGGGTTATGCAATCTGACTCACCTTTCGGCGAGAGTCGGACTATACCCTCGTGCCTGCATTCAACGACTTACGAATGGGAATCCAGAGTTGCCTCCGTGTTGTGGGGGCAGTAAAGGGTAGGGTTTACACTAAAGGGTTTACCTTCGCGCGACAAGCTTAGTTTTTTGAATACGATTTTTCCGAAAAGAATTGCCGGATCAAGCTCAACGCCCCGGGTTGTGAGGTACAAGGCTAGCGAACTCGGGACAGACCTTGGGGACTTCGGAGCGTACGAGCGCTGTGATAACTTTCCTACTGCGATCTACAGGAGGAACATTGGTAATACGGGCTGTTGCTGTTCTTTTGTGTCTCTCGGCTTTCGTTCTCGCGCAACAGAGTAGTCCTCTGGAGGGACTGGCCAACCTCAGCGACGCGGTTTCCAAGCGGACTTCGAGTGCCGATCCCTCGGGTGGCAACACGGATTGGATTGAAGTCAAGGCTAAGGCCACAGTCACGCTTGCGGATATAAAGGGCGCGGGCTCGATCCGGCATATGTGGTTCACGATCAACTCGCCCGGTCCCTTTCACTTGCGGGAGTTAGCACTCCGCATGTACTGGGACGGTGAAGCTGAGCCGAGCGTGGAAGTTCCTATTGGCGACTTTTTTGGAACCGGGTTCGAATACGAGGATGTTCCCGGCGGGCATCGCGGGCAGAAATACCAATCCTGGTGGTCTTTACCCCTCACAGTACAGGATCGTGCCATGAACTGCTACTTCGGGATGCCATTTGGAAAGGGAGCAAGAGTGACTTTGAGCAACGACGGCTCCGAGGACGTACCCAACCTTTACTTCCACATCGATTACCAGCAGTTGCCGGATGAGCGGAGCATCGCTGACAAGGGCCGCTTTCATGCTCAGTGGAGGCACGAACTGACACGTTCTGTTCCCGAGTCCGAATCCGGCGGGAAGAATGTGGATGGCAGGAATAACTACGTATTCATGGAGGCCAAGGGCAGGGGTCTATATGTAGGAACGATCTTGAACATCTTCGGGCGTTCGACCGGATGGTGGGGCGAGGGCGACGATATGTTCTTCATTGATGGAGAAACTTCTCGCGCAACCATCAATGGAACCGGATTAGAAGACTACTTCAACAATGCGTGGACGTTCCAGAGAGAGTTCAGTTATCCCTTCATCGGGTATTCGCAGCAAGGGAATCGGGACTGGACTGGCAGCCATACGATGTACCGATTCCATATCGAGGACCCGATCTATTTTCAAAAGTCTCTTCGCGCAACCATTGAACACGGGCACGCCAACGACCGGGAAGACGATTACACCAGCGTCGCCTTCTGGTACCAGACAGAACCGCACCAAAGATTATTCCCTTTGCCGCCGCTTAATGAGCGGCTGCCTAACTCTTTCTGGAGGATTCAGAAGCTCGATCGGAACTTGCCGAACTAGGAGTGGGGCCTGTCATGTCACAGAATTGGCCTCAACCAAAGGGATTGATGCGACAGTTCTTACAAAGACGAGTCCATTCGTCCATCAACGAATTTGAGGGATTTCGTCTGTCCCGGGGAGCCACGACCTCTGCCCGGATAATCGATCGCCCTTCGCATAACAGAGCAAATCAACGTCTGAGAATGCCCGCACCTTCTTTGATCGTCACGATCTGATTGGCCTGCACATTCTCCAATTTATCGACGAGTCCGCTCGGCCAGCGGATTTCCAGCCTATCAACCTTGGCTGCCTTACCAAGCCCGAAGTGCAAGCGAAAATCACTCTGGGAGATGTAGCCGCCGCCGCTGCGCAGCTCCTGCAACTGTTGATGGCCGTCGGCGACCAGGATCACGCGGGCTCCGATTGCATCTCTGTTTGACTTTGTTCCCATGAGTTTCAACAGAATCCAGTTTTCGTGTGTCCCGTAGTTCTTCAACAGACTGGGAGCGTCGTGGCTGTTGTTTACAAGGATCTCCACGGCACCATCGTTATCGAAATCGGCAGCAGCTACGCCGTGACTATTGAAGGGCGTCGTGATACCTGGTCCCGCTTCAAGCGAGATATCCTTGAACTTCCCGTTGTGCTGGTTCCAATAGAGGATCTTGCGTTGTCGAAAGCTTGGACTCAAGCTCTTCCCTTCAATTTCAGGATAGACATGCCCGTTGGCCATAAAGAGATCGGGCCAGCCATCATTATCGACGTCGACAAACAGTGTGCCCCACCCCAAAAACTGCGTATTCGCACCTAGCCCTGCTGCAAGAGTTACGTCAGTGAAAGTGCCATCGCCATTGTTGTGGTAGAGGGTAGCGGTATCATCAGAGAAGTTCGTCTTGATGATGTCCAGCCAGCCGTCGCCATCATAATCCACGGCATGGGCACCCATACCGGCTTGCTCGCGCCCGTCTTCGTTGAACGCTACTCCAGCAGCGACGCCAATTTCACTAAACGTGCCATTGCGATTGTTATGAAAAAGCATGCCGGGAGTGGAATCACAGGACACGTAAATATCCGGCCATCCATCGCCGTCGAAGTCTCCCGTCAGTGCCGTAAAGCAATAGTATGGTTCCGTGTTGGCGACTCCCGATTTGTCACTGACATCACTGAAACTGCCATCCCCATTATTGTGATACAGCGAACTGTGCGTGCCTTTCAAGCCCCGCGGGCCACACATAACGGCAAGTCCTTTCCATTGGCAGGAAGTCCTACTTCCAGGCGTGGGTGTGTTGGCAAGATCAAGATCTACGTAGTGGGCCACAAAAAGATCCAAATGACCGTCTCGATCGTAATCAACAAAAGCGCAACCTGTGCTCCAGCGTACGTCATCGTGCCACAGTCCCGACTTCTTCGTAACGTCGGTGAAAGTGCTGTCGCCATTGTTATGAAGAAGTATGTTGTGCCCCCAAAATGTGACGTACAAGTCCACCCAACCGTCATTGTCGTAATCGCCAGCACAGACTCCTTGGCCCCAGCCCGTGAGTGCTACACCGGCCTTTTTTGTCACGTCCGTAAAGGTCCCGTCATGGTTGTTATGGTAAAGATGGCTGGTTGGCTCTTGGCCTTTGGGAAAACCTTCGAGCGTGGTTCCATTCACCAGGAAGATGTCGGGCCAACCGTCGTTGTCATAATCGATAAAAGCGGCACCACTGCCCGTGGTCTCGATGATGAACGTCTTCGCCTTCTCGCCGCCATCCTCGGTCTTCGCCATCAACCCAGCGCGCGCGGCGATGTCCACGAACTCGACCTTCGGGGGGGCCGGATCAGAAGCTTTGGACTCCGAGGTCACTCTGCGTTCTTGGAAAAAAGTTGCGAGCGCGACCAGCACCGCAAAGGCTGGGAGTGCCGAGAGTGAGATCCTCAGATTCATAATTAGCCCGTTCTTCTCAGTGTGCGGCGTAAGTGTGGTCCAGACTCAGATCTGCGACTATCGGCACGGAGTTCCTCTTCGGCTCCAGCCTGCTGATCGCACCACCGCCGTTCGCCGAGACGCTCAAAGCCTACGCGTCTCCTTTTCCGAAAGGGCAGTCGCTCAACTTAACACTTTAGAGCTTCCGCTTGCGTGCTTGAGCCCGCTTAGCGCAAAACCAAGTGAGTGCCTTAAGCTCAGGTCGTCAAACGATCACTCGAGATTGGCCCTATAGCCGATACATTGAGATTCTTCAGCAGATTGGAGGCTCCGTTCCACACCACGCGGATCTCAGCGGGTCCGGCTGGTGCCGCATAGCACCTCGTTGTGATTACCTGCCTCTTGTCGATAAAGGTTTCGATCACCGATCCGTCTATCCAGAGATGCAGCGTTGAAAGTCCATCACGGTCCGGGCTGAGGGGCAGCAACTTGTCTCCAATAGCTACGAAAGGCGCACCATTCGCCTGTGAGTACGCAACGGTGAATAGTGAGGTCGTGCCAGTACCTGATTGCAGCTGCAGTTCAAGTCCGCAGATGCCTTCCCGTGCTTTGAAGGTGCAACTAATCTCTGCCGCTCGATTGTGAATGGTCGCATGTGAGAGTGAATCGCTGAGCTCGGTCGAGTTACGCGGCTCTTTGACCACAATCGTGCTTTGCCGCAACGATGCAAACTCTGGAGCGACTTCCATCTGCAGGTCATTCTCCATACCAAGCGTCAGCACCCGCGGCAGAGACATGCTCCCGGACCATCCCGCCTGTTCGATATCAGTGCGGGAACGGGTCTCCTGTACCCACCCCCATAGAATTCGTCGATTGTTGCCATCGGACATGCTCCTCGGTGCGTAATAAGCACCATGGTCCAGCAATCCTTTTTTCTCGGAGTGGAAGCGGAGGTTGAGCTTATCGTAGGTACCAACCTCCCAGCGCGTAGTGTATTCCGTGGAGTAGAGGAGAACATGTTTGTCCCCGAGGGGGAAGAAGTCCGGGCATTCCCACATCTCACCACTGGGCACCGGGTTGGAAAATGATTGGCCGTTCCATGTTCCCTGTGCCAGCGGATGGACGTACTCCCAATTTAGCGTGTCCACTGAGCGATAGAGCAGCACGGCCCCCCCAGTCTGTGGGAAACCCGAACCGACACCTACATACCAGGTGTCGCCGTCCTTCCACGAGAACGGGTCGCGAAAGCCCGTAATTTTCAAGCCCGGCGGCGGCCCGTCGATCACGGGCTTATCCCGTTTCTTCCAGGTTCGAAGGTCGTCGTCCATCGATGTTGCGATACACTGCACTTCCCGTAGACCCTCCGCCCGGATCGTCTCTTGCTCCCTCGGGACCTTGGTCACGCCGGTGTAGATGATGCTGGCACCTTCGCCGCCCGGCAGCACGCCACCAGTGAAGGTGCCATACGCATCGTAACTGCCAGCCGTGGGCGAGAGTGCGATGGGCATATGTCTCCAATGGACGAGGTCGGAACTGATGGCATGTGCCCAGCCTCTTCCGCCAAAGTTACCGTGAAAGAACGCGTGGTACTCCCCGCGAAAGAATCGTGGCGCGCATGGATCGCCAACTGATCCTGCCTGGGGCAGCAGATGGTACTGCGGCCGCAGAGGATCGTACATGAGCTTATCTCTCAGCAAATTGTCCGGAAGTAGTATAGGCACGCTGCCCTGGAGTTCCTTGAGTGGAACCGGAAGCCCGCCGTATAACGCAAAGGCTGCAGATGCTTGGAGAAAATTACGGCGATCCATGACGACTCCTCCAAGAGCGAACTGTACATCCGTCTAATCTTTCCGCTAGCTCACATAGAACCGGGCACTCGGCTCGTAGTACGGCTTTTTTTGTAGCGAGCGCCCGCGCGGATTGCAGTCCTATTCGGGGTGTTGCGGCTGCGGATCGCTGGCTGCATCTTGGGGGGCACCCGCTCTGACGATGCGTGTACGCCCTCGGGAGTTCGCCCGCTCTTGCTCGTTAAGCTCCTTTAACGAACTCAGCATCTGCTTCGCTAGCTCAGGCTTTCCCTGGCGCCGATAAGCGATTGCCAGCTGTGAGCAAGCGGCCTGGTTTTTGGGATCGAGCGTACGTGCTTTTTCCAAATGTGCAACCGCGTCTTCAATCTGATTCTCCTTGAGGTAAATCTTGGCTAGCGCCACACGCGATTCCGGGAAGTTTGGATTCAGTTTGATTGATCTCTCCAGGGCAGTTCGCGCTTCTTCGAAGGACGCATCGCCCGCCTTTGCGCCCGATCGAATCAGGACTTCGGCAAGCAGGTATTGCAAAACGGAGTCGTCGGGTTTTAGGCGTGTACGCTGACGCAAGACCGTAATCGCTTGTGGAAGATCGCCCGTCTGCATGTAGCTTACCCCCAGGCCAATGTAACTGAAGTTGTTCTCGGGGGCGAGTTCGGCTGCTTGCTGGAAATCTTGCTCAGCAAGTTCGAACTGGTTCAGCATTGCGTGAAGCAGGCCGCGCTCGAAGATCAGGCGACCGGATTGGGGACGGTAGTGGAGTCCAACGTTGACGACTTCCATGCCGAGATCAAAAGAGTCATGATTCATGCATAGAGCAGCCAGGTCGAGATAGTTATCTTCATCCGTAGGCGCGAGGAGCGTAGCCTCGCGAAGTGTGTCGATAGCCGCTTGCGTTTGCTGGTTTCCTTCGTAAGCTTCCGCAAGAAGGTTCTGCTGTTCACTCGTTTTGTGCCCACGATCAGCCAGTCCCCGCAGCACCTCGATTGCTTGAGAGTAGTTCGTCGACTGAACGTAACAGACGGCCAAGTTAAAGCCCACGTTGTAAGAATCAGGAAAAGACTGCCGAACTGCCTGGAAATAAGGGATTGCTTGCTTAGACAAATCGTGCCGAGCAAGCGCGAAGCCCAGCTCGAACTGCGTGCGTGGCTTGAGACGTTGCGTGTCCACCGTATCTAGCAAGTCGAGCGCCTTCGGTTGTTGCTCGATCTCAAGATAGCTCACAACCAGATGTGCGGCGACACTCGGATCCTGGGCCAGAAGTTTTCCCGCCCGCGGAAGGTGGTCTACTGCCTGACGGTAGTTTTGTCTATTGTAGGCGATCTCTCCCAAGTAGGCATGAACGACAGGATCCTCGGGCGCCAACTTTGATGCCGCCAATAAATGTCGTTCCGCGGCACCAATATCCTTGAGAGTGAACTCATTGACTGCGAGGTTCTTCATCGCGGGGAGAAATTGAGGATTGATCCGTAGCGCTTGCTCGAACCGTTGGTTTGCTTTTTTCAGTTCTCCTTTGCCAGTAAGCGCGATGCCAATCAGGTTAAGCGCCTTCTGGTTTCGTGGATCGGAACTGAGCAGAGGCACCAGCAGCACGATTCCCTGATCCCAGTGCCCCTGGCGGACGAATGCCTCGGCGCGAGCGTAGTCTGTAGATCGGTCCGAAGCCCGGCTTAACGCAGTTTGGGCGAGCATGCATGCGATGGCCAACATGGCTGCGTGCCGTATCGTCGGTGAACATCGGAACTTCATAGAACAGATTGTCTTGGAAGAGTTTCGGCTTCCTGGAGACTCCATGCCGGTATGGCTCCGGCGCGACTGGCAACGAGGGCGCCGAGCCGGTTCGCGAAGTCGGCAGCTCGCGGGGCATCCCAGCCGGCGCTCAGGGCATGCACCAATCCTGCCGCAAAAGCATCTCCCGCCCCGATCGCATCGAGGACTCTTACGGGGTAAGCTGCCGATTCTACATAGTCGTCTAGGCCGCCTCCCAGCCGAAACGCAAAACACACTTCCGGCAGAAGTCTTCGATTCTGTTGTGGTGGATGTCTCCAAAAAGATTCTCAAGAAGCCCGATCTCCAGGTCGTTAAGCTTGGCAACCGTAGCGAAGGAGAGTAGATGAAAGACAACTTCTCGGTTGTAGCAACCGGTTCGCAAATTGACATCGTAGAAGCGCTTCGCAGAGGGAACGGCCTCGATGACTCGGGAGGTGGTTGATCGAACGATGGAGCTCGTCTGCGCAAGGGTTCCGAAGTAAACCCAGCCCGGCTTTGTGCGTACTAATTGTTCGAGTTGACTGGCGGTCAACTCTACAAAATCGTAAGCGGCGGGCCGATGGATCGTAAAGCAAGGCTGACCACCGTGATCAAGACTGACGCTGACGTATCCGGTGGGGTGATCCGGTAAGGAACGAATGTACTCCGTGTCTAGACCGAGGGCTCGGATTTGGCTGATCGCTCTCTTGCCCCGTTCGTCCGTGCCGACAGCGCTAATGAGATAAGAACCATGCCCCAGCCTGGCCGCATGCGCGGCAAAATTGAGCGGAGCGCCACCCAAGTGCTCGGCTTCGCCGATCACGTCCCACAACACCTCACCTACGCTGATCAAGTTCATTGGCATCAGGTACAACGCTCGGATTTGAACCAGAAGATTGTCA